>Ga0196964_10000317_pt1 | contig 34575 bp, 15 predicted proteins | sample S1_10metaG_FD_148615 | JGI IMG/M metagenome (GOLD analysis project Ga0196964, IMG submission 148615) | Soil microbial communities from Anza Borrego desert, Southern California, United States - S1_10 | ecosystem: Environmental > Terrestrial > Soil > Desert | place: USA: California | collected...
CCATTGATCTCATAAAAAAAGAGCGACAGATCTACACCCGTTAGTGACCTTGGAATCTGCGAAAACTCTTCGGCATTATGCGGTCCGGTTCCGGTGGCGGCAAAATCTTCTGCGCTCAACGCAATACTGCAGATGCGGCCGCCCGCTGAACACAGCAGGCTCGTCCGTGCCCGTGCTTCAAGCGCGAGCTCGGGCAGCGTTTTATTCAGATAAACCTTCTGCCAAACCGTTTCACTGTCCACGCCCCGCTCGAGAAGTTCCGCGGCCATGCGCATTACTCTCGGGGACGTGTTGCTGTAAGCGAACTGGCCTGTATCGGTGAGCAGCGCGACATAGAGCGCTTGCAGGGCGGTAAAGGGCACCGGCCAGCCGTTGTATGCGGCGAGGAGGAAAATGAGTTCGCCGGTTGCCGCGCATCGGGAATCAACCCAATTGATGGCTCCAAAATTCGGGTTGCCGAGGTGATGATCGATATCGATGACGGCAGCGTTGGCGAACTGTTCGAGCTGCACATTGCCCAGCCGCCGCAGATCCGTTGCGTCCAGAACAAAGAGCAGATCGGAGTCGAACTTGTCGCCAGGCACAAGTGTACGCAGAGGAACGCGCTCAGCCGGACTTTCGAGCAGGAACTCAAGGCGTCGCGGAACGGGATCCGAATTAATGATCTCTGCATGCTTGCCGAGCTGACGGAGAACAGCGCACAGCGCAATTTCACTGCCGAGGCAATCCCCGTCCGGCCGCTCGTGTCCGGTGATCACAATATGCTGCGCACGATCGACTCGCTCTCGAATCGAAGCGGCGATAGCGTTATCTGGGCCGTGCCCAAAAACAGGCAGCGGCGCTGCAGAGATAGGCTTCAAAGGTGCAGAATCAGACAACGGATGCTCCTCTATCAGGTGCTGATGCTTGACCTTAGCGACCTGCTCTGAAATTGCGAGGAGAGACTTTTCGCGTCACCTTCCTATGAGGAATCTCCAAAGAAGAGGTGGCCAGTGTGCAAAAAAGCCTCTATAATCGTTTTGTGCACCTTGTTTTCAGCCACTAACGGACATCAGGACCGTCGCGCCGCATGGGTCTTAAAGGAAATCTTACTACTGTTAACCTGTCCGAGGTTTTTCAAAACCTCGCGTCTGCCAACTCGACCGGGCTGCTTCGCGTTCAGGCACCTGAGGGTCCGCGTTTCGTCGAGCTCCAGAATGGTGCGATTTCCATCGCTGGCCGCTCGGCCGGCCGAGTGATGCTTGGCGATCTTCTCATCGCACGCGGCCTGATCGATGATGCCAGCCTCGAGGAGGCGCTGCGACAGCAGAAGGAATCCGGCAAAATGCTGGGCGAGGTCCTGCTGCAAACCGGCACCGTCACCATTGAACAGATTGAAAACGCCTTGAAGTTTCAGATTGAAGAGGAAGTCTGCGAGCTGCTCACGCTGCGCGCCGGAGACTTCGACTTTCTCGATGGAGCCGGGCTGGACACGCGCATCGCTCCCGCCGGCGGACTGGTGAAGCTTAAGCTCGATCTGCCGCGCCTGCTGCAGGAAGCAGCCAACCGGGCCGAAGAGTGGAAAATCATCGAGCAGCGCATACCCAGCCAGTCGGCGCTTTTCCAGACAACCGCCGATGGCGATGCCATGCTGCAATCCGGCGAAGGGCTCTCGCCTGAAGGCATGATTCTTCTACGCCTGGTCAAGACGCACCGGACCGTGGAAGCGATGGTTCAGAAGGCGTGTCTCGGCCGCTTTACCACAAACCGCATGCTTCTGGAACTCACCGACGCGGGGATCATTGCGCCTGCGCCCCTGGGAGCCTACGAACGTGTCGCGCGCGAGCACCTGGGCCTGAACCGTTTCGACGAGGCGCAGCGTGTCGCCGAGTACCTTGCCGAATTCGGAAGCTCCCAGGAACGAGAATCCGGGCGCGCGCTGGTCCAGGAAATTCTGAAGATGCGCAAGCCGGCGGCTCCGACGACCAGCGCCTATGTCAAAGCCGATCCTAAAGTGCGCTCGGAAGTCATTCGCCGCAATCAGCCCGGGCTCATCATTAAAAAGGAGCAGTCGAGGCTGCCGGTAATCCTCGTGGTGGTCCTGGTGCTCGCCGGCGCCGGCGTCGGTACGTATTTCCTGTATTCGCGCGAGAAGGGCGGCGAATACACCACCAGCCGCAAGGAATTGGAGCGTGTTGCCAACGAAGCCAAGGAACTCATCGTCGCGGAAAAGTACCGCGAAGGCCTTCAATTGCTGCGCGGCTTCCGCTCGTTCGATCCCGACATTCAGAAGCAGGCCAACGAGCTCTTCCAAAACCGGCAGAAGGACGTCGAAGCCAAGCTCATCCAGGAGATCGACAATTTTACGGCGGCGCAGAAATCCGGCAAACCTGAGGAACTTCAAAAGGCGCTTCAGCGCATTGAGCCCCTGATCGACATCGAAGTGATGGCTGTGCAGCTTGAAGAGCTGCGTGCGCGCGTGCGAAAAGACGTTCATGCTCTGCACGACCGCGAGATGGCCCAGAAATTCCAGGCGCGCCTCAAGGAAATTGAAGGTGCTTCAAAAGATAAGAACAAAGATGTCCTGCGTGCCGAGTATGAGAAATTGCTCGCAGAGAAGCCGCCTGAATCCATCGCCGCGACGCTGCGGGAGTCGATCCTGCAGATTCGAAACACCTCGGCGGAGGCCGCCAGGCTTTCAGCCAAGGCCGCTGAACACAAAAAAGAAGGTGACTACGAATTTGCCCGCATGCTCTACGAGCGCGTTCGACAGCAGGCACCGGGCAGCGAAAGAGCTGAGGAAGCGGAGAAGGCTCTGGCTGAAATGTCCTCGGCATCTGCCGCGGCACAGACGCGCTTTGATGGCATACAGGCAATGATTACGCAGGGCAAAACTCAGGAAGCTGCGAGCGCTTTGCAGAAATTCCTCGATGAAAAGCCACCGCAGCAGCAGTTCGTTCGCGCGCTTATGGCTCTGCAGGGGTTGAGCACTGACAACGAAGCGGCACTTGTCGCAACCTTGAAATCAGCGCAGGCACAGTATGACAAGGCGCCGGCTGAAGCGCGCAAAAAGATCATCGAATTGGCCGAGCAGAACCGCTACTCGCGCACGGCGCAGAATGCCGCGCTTAAAGTGCGCGTGACCAGCGTTCCGGCCGGCGCGGCGGTTCTGGTGAATGGCAAGAATGCCGGCACAACCCCCGCCAATGTAGACGTTCCTGCGCTTGGGCTCGTGCGGCTTACGGTCTCCAGCGAGGGCTTTGAATCAGCGGACGCCGTGAAGACCGACTGGCGGGACGAGCAACTGAGCGTCGCGCTAAATCGTATAGCGGCCACGACGGCACTCCTTCCGGCGCCTGCCCGCAACGGTCTCAGCATCATGCACGACAACATCATCGTTGCCGGAGGCGGTGAAGCAATCTTCTGTCCGCGCCGGACGTTCAAACCCCTAAACCGGATTCGTCTTGCCAAAACGGGTGATAACGAAAACACGGCGCCGCTGCTGGCTTATGGCGGCGAAGTTTTCATTCCGCAGAAGATGGAAAACGCACTGTGCCGCGTCGAGCCAATGAAAGGCAGCGTGACTCGCATTCTTCTGGACAAGCCGGCGACCAGCACGCCGATTCTCTATGAAACGCGAGATGAAACGTCCGTTAAGCTGCTCGGACTGGCGACTGAATCGGGTTTCGAATCGTATGTTTACGAAGATGGAAAGTCGAAGCACCAGACGCACCTTGCAGGCGCGGGTTCGCCGCCGATTGGCATCGCTTACGACGGCGAGTTCTTCTATCTGCCGCGTCCTGAAAAGATCTTAAGCGCCGTCAGCGGGTTGACAGGCTTGAAGAAATGGGACGCCGCCGCCTCTGGTGAAATCTCGGGCGCTCCGGCACTCGATAAGGCCCGCGGCATCGTCGCTGTTGCCGCCGTGAACGGAACCGTCAGCGGCTTTGAACTTAAAGGCGGAAAGGAAAAGTGGAAGCAGGAGCTGGGCGGCGAAGCCCGCTTCGGACTGCTCGCGCTCACTTCCGGCTTCCTGGCACTGCAGGCGGACGGGAAAGTGAAGGTGCTCGCCGTCGACACAGGAACGCCAGGCGCATCGGTGGAACTTAGCGGCACGCCGGTACTGCCCGCTCAAGTCGCTGGCAGCACCACTCAGGTCGCCGCAATCCTCGTCGCCACAGAACACAAGACCGATGCGGGCGCGCAACATTTCCTCTACGCGCTCTCGCCCGCTGCCGATGCCATTCTCTGGCGCGCTGCGCTGCCTGCTAAAGCTGTGGCGCTTACGTCCGACGGCGAGCGCGCGTTCGTCTCGACGGAAGATAATTTGCTGCAGGCTTATTCGGTGAAGTAGTCTTTAAGAAACCTCAAGGACGCTAAGGCGCCGAGACCGCCCTGATAATAGATCACCTGCAATAGCTGAGCGTTTCACCTGGCGCGCTCGTCATTGTCCTCCTCAGGCTGTCGAAATCGGTTCCTTCAAACTCCACGCCGCGGAGCCGCACGCGCAGCGTTTTGCCATCGTTGTGAATGACGCTTAGCGCCTTGGCCGTTCAATAAGAAACGAAAGGCCGCCAATAAAAACGTCCAGGGCGGACTGCCCCTGGACGCCTGCTCCAGCTTGGTAAAGTGCGCCGCTTAGTTCTGCGGCACCTTGTTGATCGTGTGCAGGAGGTCCTGGACGATTTCTTTTCCGTCCGCGGCTTTGATTTTGTACTTGATGAACTGCTGGTGGACCGGCTTGATTTCCGGGATCTCCAGCGAGACCGTCTTGCCGTCCGCGGAGAGCTTCACCGACTTGATCGTCACCGGATCGCGACCCTTCTTCTTTTCATCGGAAGGCTTGTAGTCGTCGGAACCGTAACCGGAGGTGCGCTTCAGGTTGCAGCATTCGGCACCCCAGTTCTGCAGGTCGGTCGCCGACGCCGGATCCAGCGCGCAGCTGAAGGTAATGTCGATGCCAGTCTTCTTGACGTGGAATTCCATCGGCATATACGCCTGCGTTCCGGTGTAGCGCACGCGGCAGAAGCAGCCGTCTTTGCCGGCCGACGTCTGCCAGCCCTTCATGCCGCTCAGGTACATCTGCCCATCGATCGGGTGAACGCGGCCGCGCATGATTCCGCTGGGGAAGGTGAACGGCATCTTCGTCACGCCGCCCTGCACTTCGCCGTCCACAGTTTCGTACATGACGTGATAGAAGAGACACTTGCCATACGACATGTGGAAGAGATGACCGGCGAAAGGTCCAGCTTTCGGGCCCGCCCAGATCTGTCCGCCTGAAGAGTTATCGGCGCTCATCGGCAGCCAGCAGATCGGGTTATCGCGCGGCGATTCCTTCTTCGCATTCTCGTGCAGATTCTGAACGTGTCCGTAGAACTTGCCGGGTCTGACCAGGTTGATCGGGCAGGACGGCGTCCACGTTCCCTGGTTGTCGCCAGTGGTCAGCTCGCCATTCGGGCCAAGGCCCATGCCATTCGGCGCCCGGAAGCCGACGGCGACGATCTCTGTCTTGCTGCCGTCCTTGCTCACCTTCAGCATCGTGCCGCTGTGGATGGTACCCTGGTGGCCAAGGTCGCTGCCCTTCATGTAGTAGAAGTTGCCGTCCTTGTCCGTGTGCAGGTCATGAGCGAACTCGTGGTAACTCACCTGGACCATGCAGTCGTTGTTGAAGTTTTCATAGAAGTCGGCTTCGCCGTCGTTGTTGAGGTCATGCAGGCGTGTGATCTGATCGCGGCCGGTGACATAGATCACGTCATCGACTATCTTCAAGCCGAGCGCCTGGAAGAGGCCTGTGGCGTAGCGTTTCCATTCGAGTTTTTCGAGCTTGGCATCGATTCCCGAAACGATCCACACGTCGCCGTCGATGTTGGCGATCGCGGCGCGGCCGTCTTTGAAGAAGTCTACGCCGGTCATGCGCATGTAACTGTTGTAGGGATTGTCGTACGGCACGGTAAGCACGTCCATCGCCCAGCCGCCCATGTCTTCGCCTACAACGCCCTGCGTCGTCAGCACTTCTTTCCAGCGTCCCGGGCCACCCTTGGTCAGAGCCGTCAGATCAGCAGCGGGCGCCGCGGATTTTACGGCGCTGGCGAACTTCGGCAGATCCGCGCTGGGGCAGCTGGCGATCAGCACCTGCAGCTTTGTGGGAGCCGAAATCGCCGGCAGCTTGAGATGCACCGAACCTTCCGCGGTGACTTCCCAGGTCGTGCCTTCCGGCGCGCCAACGGCGGCAGCGGCAACGGTCGTGCCTGCATCGTCGAGGTACGCGAAGTGTGTGCCTGCAGGGCCGCTCTTGTCGGTGCCGCTCGTGGCACCCAGCGCGGCGACAGCACCGGTGGTTTTTTCCTTTTCAAAGACGAGCATCGCCAGCGGCGCGCTGGATTTGTCGATGTTCAGCGTGCGCGAGAAGACATTGATATTGTCCTTCGGGTTCATCTCGAAACCTTCGAGGACATTGGCGCCCTGGACCGTGTAGGAAACGACGACCTTGTCGCCGTGCAGGTAGAGCCCCTTGTACTTGGCCCAGTCTGCCGGCAGTGGACCAAAGGGCCTGGCGCGCGGATCTTTCCACTCGCTGCCCTTCGCCCAGCCCGGGTTGCCGTGTTTCGTTCCGAATGCCGGCGCGCCGTTGATTGACGGCTGGCCTTCCAGGCCGTCGCGGCCCTTGGCCATCTTGATGAACTTTCCGTCGCTGTTCGTCCAGCCGACGGAAACGCGCATCACGTCGGTGTCAAAGCAGATGCCGCTGAGTTTGTCGGCTCCCAGCTTGATTGCCAGGCCCTTGTGCGTGGAGTTGTTCTTGTGCGGGTACTGTGCCATCAGCGTCCCGGTCTGGTACGGGCCAAACTCCATGGCTTCGAATTTGCCGGGCTTGGGCGGCGGCTTGGGAGCACTTGCAACCTTGTCTGATTTGCCGCCAACGCGCTTTTCCCAAGCGGCCTTGTCGTACTCAATGTTCCCGGCGCCCTTTTTGTGGAAGAGAACTTTATCCGGGATCGGCTCCTGCTTGCCTTTGGGCGGCTGCCAGGAAAGGATGCAACCGGCTTCGCCGCCGCCTTCGAAGTACTCAAGCTTGATCTCGTGGTTGCCGGCTTTCAGATCGACGCTGCCGTTGGCTTCCTGCATCGCGTGGATGCCGCCATTGTCGACGATCTTCTTGCCATTGATAAACAGGCGCGTGCCATCGTCAGACTCGGTCATGAAGTGGTAGTTGCCGGCCGTCTCAATCTTGAGGATGCCCGTCCAGCGCGCGGCAAAGTTGTCGCTCATCTTGATGCCGTGGAAGTCGCCGGCAACCAGGGGGAAATTGACCTGTTTGTCGACGCGCACGTACGTCGGCTTCTTGCCGGTCAGGTCCACAAAGTCGCTCGGCGGCGAACCCAGGTCCAGGTATTCGCCAACCAGCCCGGGAACCAACTCGTCTTCCGCCCGAACGGCGCTGCTGAACGCCGCAATGATGGCGATAAGTAAAAGTGCTGCTCGTTGCATTCGTTTCTCCCCTTAACGGTTTCTGGTCTTCGAACCAGAAACTAGAAACCAGAAACCCGAATCCTCGTCGTTACGGAATTACATTGATCGTTTCGTAAATCTCGCTGCTGATCGGCGTGCCGTCGGCGGCTTTGATCTTGAACTTAATCACTATATTCGTCACAGGCTTCAAATCAGGTACGTCAATGCTTACCGTTTTTCCGTCACCTGAAAGTTTTACGCCCTTGATAGGGAAGGGCTCGCGTCCCTTCTTTTTCGGATCGGAGACAGTGAATTCCGGCGAGCCGTAAGGATCGTTGTCGACGCCCGGATTGCCCGATTCGAAGTAGCTGACGTTGAACCATTCGCCGCCCCAGTTGGCGACATCGTTGACGCTGGCGGCATCGAGTGGATTAGTGAACGTAACGTTGATCTGTCCCTTGGTCACACGCAGATCTTTCGGCATGTGCACCGGCTTTCCCGTGTAACGCACACGCTGGAAGCAGCCGTCGCGCGCAGCCGATGTCTGCCAGCCTTTCAGACCAGCGACGTAGAGCTGTCCATCGACTGGACTGAAGCGCGCGCGCATGATGCCGCTTAAGAACGTGAGCGGGAATTTCACTGCGCCGCCTTGCGGCGTGCCGTTGATGAATTCAGGCATGATCTTGAAGACCGAGCACATGCCATAGCTCAAATGGAGCAAGTCTCCCTTGAACGGACCCCACTTCTCGCTGGTCACCCACACCTGGCAGCCGCCTGAGCGGTCCACGTTCATGGGAAACCAGATCATCGGCGGCTCATTGCGTTCTTCAGAAACTGTGTCCCGGTGCGCAGCGTCTTTCACGCCCAGGTAGCTGCCTTTCTTGATCCAGTTGAGTGGGCACACGGGAACCCACGTTCCCTGGTTGTCGCTGCTGGTCACTTCGCCATTGGGCCCAACGCCTATTCCATTCGGCGCGCGCACGCCGGTTGCGAAAACTTCGCTCTTTTTGCCGTCCTTTGAGATTTTCATGATCACGCCACTGTGCGCGCTGATGCGTTCGAACTTGCGACCGCCGCCGCGCACGGGCGCTCCCTTGGAGTAATAGAAGTTGCCTTCGGCATCGGTTTGTAAATCGAACGCGAATTCGTGGAAGTTGGTTGTGACGATGCAGTCGTTGTTGAAGTTCTCGTAGAAGTCCGCTTCGCCGTCATTGTTTAGGTCATGCAAGCGCGTGATCTGGTCGCGGCCGAGCGCGTAGATGACATCGTCGACAATCTTCAAGCCGAGCGGCTGAAAGAGTCCGGTCGCATAACGCTTCCAGGTAAGATTCTCAAGCTTGTCGTCGATGCCGGAGACGATCCACACATCGCCGCTCCACGTGCTGAGCGCCGCGCGCTTGCCGTCGGAGAACAGGTCCATGCCGCCGAAGCGGATCCACGATTTCCACGGATTGTCGTCGGGCGCCGTGAACGTATCGACAACGTAGGGGCCATCGCCTGTCCCGAGCGTGCCCTTGGTGTTGATCGTCTGCGTCCAGCGGGCGGAACCGCCCTTGGTAAGCGCTTCGAGATTCTCGGCAGTTCCGGTCAGGAAACCGGCAAACTTCGCCGCGTCGGCCACAGGGAGCTTTGCAATGACGAGTTTGAAAGAGGCCGTCGCGGTAAGCGGCGGAAGCTTGAGGTAGACGCGCGTGCCGGCCGATTCGAATTCCGTTCCTTTCGGCGCTCCGACGAGTCCCGCCGTGATCTGATCAGCTCCGACAGTCAGCGTGGCGCTCTGCTTGTCCGCGGCGACACTGGCCGTGCCCTTGTCGTTCTCGCAGACAACCAGCTGCGTTGTTTTGCTGGCCGGACCAAACGTGAAATTACGATTGAAGGCGACAAGATCGCCCTGGCTCTGCACGCTCTGATTTTCAAGCACCTTCGCGTCGGCGACCGTATACGAGAAAATCACCTTGTCGCCATGGAGGTAGAGGCCCTTGTACTTGGCCCAGTCCTCGGGAAGCGGTCCGTCTTTGTCTTTGCGCGGATCTTCGAACTTGCCGTCTTTTGCGTAGCCGGGATTCCGCGAGGTCGCGAACTGGAAATTGCCGACAGCGTTGGGACCTACTCCATGCGATTCGTTGAAGGCCGTGCCGGCCCAGTCGATGTAGCCGCCGGTCCAGCCGGCGGAGATACGCAGCAGTTCGGTATCGAAGCAGATGCTGGCTGGCTTATCCTTGTCGAGCTTAACGATGATGCCTTTCAGGGCGACGTTGTTCTGGCCGGCTCCGCAGGTACAGGAGATGAAGGGGCCATAGTCCATCTCGGAGCACTTATGCGGCGGTTTTTTCTTGGCTTCGCCGGCATGTAAACTGCCGAGCATTAGCATCAAAACTGCCGCACACAGAATTTTATATCGAAACATTTACAGTTCCCCGTTTCTCGAATGGTCCCGCCATGCGGAGGGCCGCAACGAAACCAAGCTTGTATACACCAGTCCGCTTCTCAAAAGTGGGCGGAAAGGATATGCCTTTTACCCGTGAAGATCACTTTCGTTGCATCAGCCGATCATGGCAGGCCGCGGCTTTACCGGCCCGCTGAGTCTACGAACACACACTGTTTTCAGAGCCACACAAGCCTGCGCATTTTCACGGAGATTCTCTAAAAAAACGTGGCGCGAAGAGTCTCGCGCCACGCCGTCCTGCTCAGAGTTCTTTTCTGTTCATTTGCCCAGGTTATGAATCGTGTTGTGAATGTCGCTCTTGATTTCTGTGCCGTCCGCGGCCTTGAGCTTATAGGTGATCTTCATCTGCATCACCGGCCGCATGTCACCGATCTCCAGTGAAACAGTCTTGCCGTCCGGTGAGAGCTTCGCCGACTTGATCGTCATCGGATCGCGCTGATCGCCCTTCTTCTTCGGCTCGCCCGTCTTTTCCGGCAGGGTGCTGACCTGCGGCGAACCGTAGCCGCTGGTCCATTTGTAATTCCACACTTCGCAGCCGTAGTTCTGAACGTCGTTGGCAGTCGCCGGATCGAGCGAACCGGTGAAGGTGATGTCGACGCCCTTTTCGGTCGCTTTCAGACCCGTCGGCATGTGAACGGCGCGGCCGGTGTAGCGCACGCGGTCCAATCCGCCGTCCTTCGCCGCGTTGGTCTGCCAGCCTTTGAGTCCGCCGATGTAGAGCTGGCCGTCTTTGGTGTTGAACCGCGCGCGCATGGCGCTGCAGGTCAGCTTCAGTGGAATCTTCGCCACGCCACCCTGGATCTGGCCATTCACTTCTTCCTTCAGCACCTTGTAGAGCGCCGACTGGCCGTACGAGAGATGCAGCAGTTCGCCATTGAACGGGCCCCACTTGTCGCTGGTGACCCAGACCTGCCCGCCGCCGGAGTTATCCACGTTCTGCGGCATGAAGCAGAGCGGCTTGGGCTGTGACGTCGGTTTGCCCTGTGCCGTATCGCACACGCCGTTGAAGCTGCCTTCCTTGATCCAGTGCAGCGGTGTCGCCGGCACCCACGTGCCCTGGTTGTCGCTGCTGGTGAGTTGTCCGTCGGGGCTGATGCCGATGCCGTTGGGCGAGCGGAAGCCCGTCGCGTACGTCGTGGCCTTGCTGCCGTCTTTGCTTACTTTGATCAGGCATCCGTGGTGCGCCGTCAGGTGGTGGAAGCCATTGCCGCCCGCGCGCACTGGCGCTCCAAAGATAAAATAAAAGTTGCCTTCCTTGTCCGACTGCAGATCGTACGCGAACGAGTGGAACGCGGTGGTCAGTTCCCAGTCGTGGTTGAAGCATTCGTAGAAGTCGATTTCGGCGTCGCCGTTGAGATCGTGCAGGCGCGTAATCTGATCCTTGCCCACGACGTAGATCTTCTCGTCGACAATGCGCAGGCCCAGCGGCTGGTGCAGGCCGGTGGCGATGCGCTTCCACTCCAGGTTCTCCATCTTGTCGTCGATCCCCGAAACGGTCCACACGTCGCCGCTCCAGGTGCTCATCGCCGCGCTGGTCTGGTTGGCAAAGAAGTCGAACGCGCCGATGCGCATCCACGCCTTGTACGGGTTGTCGTACGGAATGGTGATACGGTCGACCACATACGCCGGCAGATTCTTGATGATCTCCGCTTCCTGCTCGGCGGTTACGGCGCCCTTCTTCTTCGCTTCTTCAATTGCTTCCTGCTCGGCGCGCACGCCCTTTGTCGTGATCTTCTCAGTCCAGCTCGGCGGTCCGCCCTTGGTCAGCGTATTCAGGTCGATCGGCGCCGGCGAAGCCTTCGCGATCGCCGCCGCGTCGCCCTTCGAAATAATGACCTTGAAGTTCACCGCAGCCGTCAGTTGCGGAATGTTCAGGATGATCTTGCCTTCCTGAGCGGCGAGCTTGGCACCCGCCGGAGGATTGACCAGGGCCACCTTCAGCTCGCCGGCCGTCGCCGTCGCGCCATCCGCTGAAGCTGTCACGCCTGCCACTTCGGCGACCATCAGCGCCAGAGCCGCGTCGCTGGCGCCCAGCGTGAAGCAGCGCGCGAAGCCCTTGGCGTCGCCCGATCCTTCCATCGCCGGCATGTCCAGAACGTTGCAGCTCCCGATCGTGTAGGAGAAGACCACCTGGTTGCCGTGTTTGTACAGGCCCTTGTACTTGCCCCACGCGGCGGGAATCGGACCCGGCGGCGGGAGCGGCTTGATGCTGTCCGGACGAGGGTCCTTGAAGCTGCCCGTCTTGTCCGCCCAGCCGGGGCAGTGCGGCGTCACGAACGTCGGAGGCACTCCGAGCGTCGGTCCGGGGCCGTGCGCGCCGTCGAAGGGAACACCGAGCAGCTTAAAGGTGCCGCCGATCCAGCCGGCCGAATAGCGCAGCGTATCGCAGTCGAAGACGATGCCGTCCATCCACTCGTCGGCCAGCTTCACCGCGATTCCCCTTGGCGTCACGTCGCTGCCATCGAAGTGGCCGTTGCCGTTGACGAACTTTGCCTTGGGGTCGCTCATCATGGAGGCGGACAGGAACGGGCCGTAATCCATCTGCATGTGGCGCGGCTTGGGCTTCTCACCGGCATGGCACAGCGGCAACGCGACGGCAAGCAGTGCGGCCACAAAGGAATAGGCGTACTTGGAACGGTTCATCGCTTCTCCTTACTAATCCAAACGAAACAGCATGTGACGAACAAAAACTCCCGCTCTCTTTACACTTCTGGCGGCAAGTCATTCAAAAGAAATTGCCGCCGCCCGCTGATTTATGGGCTCTTTCCTTTACAGGGAGACTCCGCCACTGGCAAGCTCCCGCGCGGGATTTCCGGGATGAGAGCTGCAAACATTTGCACATGTTCAGGCCGCCGGGGCCTTTCTTCCATAGGGGAGCGTGGGTGAAGGCTGGGCTTGGCGTCAAAAGCGTGCACAGGTGCAGGCTTAAAATCGTTTAAAACTGTATAGGTTGTTTAAATACGTTTAAAACCATACGCCTGAGCCTGCCCATATAGATTGTCAAAGAACGTGTCCGAAACCACCCTAACACGGACGTGCCCGGCTCGCGTTTTATTTGGAAGAAATTTCGAGGATAAGGTACGCCAGAGCGCGCCAAAGATTTCGCACGCCGCCTCAGATTTGATTACTACTCATCGCACCTCGTGCGGTATACTTCTGTGTCTTATTCAACCTTCAAAGGACTCACGTATGCCGAACCGATTCACCGCGCGCCGCGCTGGCGGGCTGATCCTTGCGCTCGTCATGGCCGCCACGGCGCACGCCGGGACCATCTTTGTCGATGCCGCGGCTCAGCCCGGTGGGGACGGGCAATCATGGGCAACCGCGTTCAGGACGTTCCAGGAAGCGATTGATGTAGCTGCGATCAATGACGAAGTTTTAGTCGCGCAAGGCACGTATAAGCCATCAAAGCGCACCGACATCAATAATTCTCGAACTGCCAATTTCACCATCGAAGGCGGACTTACTGTACGCGGGGGATATGCGGGAACTGGACACCAGGATCCGTCGATTCGCGACATTGTTTCATACCCGACTATCTTCAACGGCGATTTAAATGGTGACGATGATCATACCAAGGCAGGCAATGATCCCGCGCGAAACAACTCGGAGAACTGTTACGAGATTATTAATTCTCTGTCCGATTTAACTCTGGATGGGCTCATATTTAAAAACGGTGCGGCAGTCGCGCCGTGGCCTCGGTCGGCGGGCGGAGCGATCTTCACCCATAGTAGGCTTGAGTTAACGGATTGCACTTTCGAATATAATTCTGCGAAGGACGTTGCGGGCGCAATTCTTACCGGACAAATATTTGCAACCAGATGTCGATTCAAAGGAAACTTCTCTGCGAGTGCGGGCGGCGCGATTCAATTGCGAGGTGGGGACTCGACATTTCAAGCTTGTCTATTCCTAAAAAACTCGGCGAACGATAAAGGTGGGGCAATACAAATTGTATCGTTCAGTGCAAGTCAGAAATTCATCAATTGTGTCTTTGCGGGAAATACGGCGCAATTAAAAGGAGCGGCATTATGGATCGAAAGCACATCTCCAAGTATTATTAACTGTACATTCAATGCGAATGCGGCAAATTCTGGAGTCATTTACAACCACTCGGTTAGTCCCTCCATTTCAAATTCGATATTTTCTGGCAATTCCGGCGGCGACATTTCCGGCGATGCTAATAGTTTTCCCGCGGTGACGTACACGAACTCGCAAGACTGGACCGGAGGCGGCATCGGAAATATCAGCGCGGACCCTTTGTTTGTCGACGCGGACGGAGCCGACAACATCATCGGCACGTACGACGATGACTACAGAATGCAAGCAAACTCTCCGAGCATCGACGCGGGTGACAACGCGAAGGTTCCCGCTGGCGTAATCACCGATCTTGCCGGCAACCGCCGGTTTGATGACGATCCAAATGTAACAAATACGGGCTCGGGCACGGGCTCTATCGTCGATCAGGGTGCCTACGAGCGCGTTTTCCGTCCGCTCGCCGTAAATGACGCCGCCAGCACACACCAGGGAAACAACGTTCAGCTCTCCGTGTTCGACAATGATGTTACCTTAAATGGCGGAACGCTGTCGATAACTGGCGTAACACAGGGTACGAGCGGAACGGTGACCATTCAGGGTACTAAAGTCACCTATTCGCCAAACGCAGGATTTGTCGGTTCCGACTCATTCACCTATACAATCAGCACTGGCGAAGAATCTCCCGATACTGGGACTGTGACTATCACCGTTACCAACACCGCTCCACAAAATACAGATCAGACAGTTTCGACACATTGGGGAACGGCAAAGTCAATAACGCTCGCCGGCAGCGATGCTGACAATGACGTGATCACTTTCGCCGTAGTAGCGCAGCCCCAGCACGGCACACTCAGCGGCACCGCGCCGAATCTGACCTATACGCCGATGGGCACGTTCACGGGAGCGGACAGCTTTACGTATAAAGTGAATGACGGCGCAGCCGACAGTAACGTGGCGACGATCACGATCAACGTTACCAACACCGCTCCACAAAATGCAGATCAGACCGTTTCGACACATTGGGGAACGGCAAAGTCAATAACGCTCGCCGGCAGCGACGCTGAGAGTGACGTGATCACTTTCGCCGTCGTTGCGCAGCCCCAGCACGGCACGCTCAGCGGCACTGCGCCTGATCTGACCTATACGCCAACGGGCACTTTTACGGGAGCGGACAGCTTTACGTACAAAGTGAATGACGGCGTGGCGGACAGTAATGTGGCGACGATCATCATCGACGTTGCCAACACCGTTCCGTTAGCCACAGACCAGACCGTTTCCACGCACTGGGGAACGGCAAAAACGGTGAGGCTCACCGGCGGCGACGCCGACAATGACGCACTCACGTTTACGATCGTTGCGCAGCCGCAGCACGGCACTCTGAGCGGTACCGCGCCTGATCTGACATACACGCCGACCGGCACGTTTACCGGAAGCGACTCTTTCACCTTCACCGTCAACGACGGCGTCGCCGACAGTTTGCCGGCAACTGTTACGATTAACGTTACAAACAATGCTCCGACGGTTCTGAGCGCCGCATCGCCGACCAGCGCTACGCCCCTTGAGCCCATCACGTTCACATCATTGGGAACCGACGCCGACGGCGACACACTCACGTACCTCTGGGATTTCGGCGACGGAGGCACCTCCACCGACCCGAACGCCACGCACGCGTACGCGGCGGTGGGCAGCTACACGGCGATGGTGACCGTCTCAGACGCGGCGGGCGGGACGGCTTCGGCGACGGTGCTCGTTCAGGTCAGCAAGGCCCCGACAGGGAGGGTGACGACGAGCGACGTGGTTGCGTTTGGTAATCTTCCGTTCACCTTTGATGCCAGCACGAGCACCGATCCGGAGAATGCGATTGTCTCGTACGTGTGGAACTTTGGGGATGGCTCGCCGAATGGCAGCGGGCAGGTTATTTCCAAAATCTATGAGCAGCCTGGCACGTATACGGTGACTCTCACGATCACCGACGCGGCGGGTGTCAGCACGACCATTTCGCGTGTCGTCGAGGTGCTGCCCGCGAATCAGGCTGGACTGTTCAATGGTTTCATCAATTACAAAGTGGGCTGGGACCGCACTGCGGACAATAAAGACAACTTCAGCTTGAACGCGAGCGTGAATGTCGGCGACGATGTCGTCGGCAAAGATACGACGCTGGCAGTGGAAGTCGCCGGCCAGCGCTTCACGGGAAAGCTCGACCAGAAGCTGCGCGATTTCACCAATGCGGATGCCAAGTGGACGGTGAAAGCCAATGTCCGAAAGCAGCCGGCGGGCACGGTCGTAGTAACGCTGAAAGTAAAGAAGGCCAGCCTCGGCCTTGGCTTCAATCAACTGGGAGTTACCGCCCACGGCGATCCGTCGGACATCGTCGAGAAGGACATTCCGGTGCGGCTGGAGATCGGCACGCGCAGCTTTGAGGTGCTTGTGCCGTCCGAATTCAAGTTCAACGCCGCCGGACAGAAGGCGCGCGGGGAAGGAGATTCATAGGCATTGCGGATTTCGGATTGCGGATTGCGGATTTCGGATTTCGGATTGCGGATTGCGGATTGCGGATTGGCTGTCCGGCGCCAAGCCTGCACCCGGATGGCGCGGCTCCCTCTCCCCTTGCGGGAGAGGGTTGGGGTGAGGGGTTAGCCGGGGCCGAAGTAAGCGCGTTATCTTAACAGAACGGCGAACAGAATTTTAAAGTTGAGATTTGAAGATTTAAATTTGAAATTGAAAAGCACTGAAGAGCTCGCCGTTCGCTTAATTATTTAAACTCTAAACTTTCAAATGAAAAGTTCTGTTCTGTTGAGGCACCGCGCACACATGAGCCGCGACTAACCCCTCCCCCTACCCCCTCCCGCAACGGGAGGGGAATACAACGGCGGATTAGGCAACGCGCATTCCCCAATCGGCAATCCGCAATTCGAAATCCGCAATTAAATGGATCTCCGTGGGCTTCGTGATCTCTGTGCCTCCGTGTTGAAGTCGTGTTCTGTTTCCGTTGTTCCTTCAACTTTCGTCTTGTTCAGAGCGGCGGCAGGCAGGACAATCGCGCGCATGCGCGTCACGGTTCTGCTCGCGATTCTCTGCTGCTCACTGCATGCGTTTCAGGCACCCACTGAGCCGGCGGAAAAAATTCCGGGGGCGCTGGTAATCCACGGCGGGGGGAGGCTGGATGCGCAGGTTCTCGATGCGTTCGTGAAAATTGCCGGCGGCGAGAACGCCAGACTCCTCATCATCCCCACGGCGGCAGAAGACAAGGAGATCAAGCCGGAAGAAGAATCCGTCAGGCCGCTCAAAGAAAAGTTCACTGTCGCCTCCATCGCTCAGTTACATACGCGCTCCCGGGAACAGGCCAATGACGCGGCGTTTTGTGAACCGCTTCGCACCGCCACCGGCGTGTGGTTCGGCGGCGGGCTGCAGCAGCGCCTGGAAGAGGCTTACGTCGGGACGCAGGTCGAACGCGAGCTCCATGCGCTGCTCGCGCGCGGCGGCGTGATCGGCGGCACGTCGGCGGGCGCGGCGGTGATGTCGAAGCTGATGATCCGCCGCGGGAACCCAAAGGCGGAACTCGGCACGGGCTTTGGCTTTTTGCCGCACGCCGTTGTCGATCAGCATTTTTTAAAACGCGAGCGCAAAGCGCGGCTTCTCGAGGTTCTCGATAATCATCCGGGACTGTATGGACTGGGCATCGATGAAGACACAGCGCTGATCGTCAGCGGCCGGAACATGATCGTGCTCGGCAGTTCTACGGTGAGCGTCTGTTTTCGCGCGTCGGAGAACCGGGCGCAGCGAATCGATGAGCTCAGAGCGCGCGATCCGGCGGACCTGATCGCCCTGAGCCGCGCGGCGCTTGCGCGAACGCAGCCTGCCTTTCCGCCGAAAACGCTGCCGCCTCCGGAAGTCGCGGGCAAGGGCACGCTGATCATCGATGGCGGCGGCTGCCCGACATCGGTCGTGAAAAAGTTTGTCGAGGCGGCGGGCGGACCTGACGCGCTGATTGTGATCATCCCGACGGCTCTGGATGAGACTCTGCCGCCGCGCATCTTCGATACGGAACTGCTCGAACGCGGCGGTGCGAAGAACCTGCGCGTGCTGCATGCAAAAAACCGCGCTGAAGCGTCCGAGCCAGCCTTCCTGGAAAAGCTGCGCGAAGCAAAGGGTATCTGGTTTACCGGAGGCCGGCAGTGGCGGCTGGTGGATGCGTATCTCGGCACGCCGGCGGAAAAGCTGATGCATGAAATTTTGCAGAACGGCGGTGCGATTGGCGGATCGTCGGCGGGCGCGACGATTCAGGGCGAGTATCTCGTGCGCGGAAATCCGCTTGGCAACCGCGAAATGATGAGCGAAGGCTATGAGCGGGGGCTGGCGTTCTTAAAAGGCGTCGCGATCGATCAGCACTTCATCAAGCGCGACCGCTTCGCCGACATGAGCGCGCTGAAGAAGACGTTTCCGCAGCTGCTCGGTCTGGGCATTGACGAGGGCGCGGCGGTGCTGGTGCGCGGGCAGAGCCTGGAAGTGATCGGGCGCGCCAGCGTGGCGATTTACGACCGTTCAGAGCCCGCGCCCCAAGGTCAGAAAGAGTACCTGCTGCTGGCGCCGGGCGAGAAGTACGATTTGAGCACGCTTAAGAAGAAGGAATGAGCCGTCGCTATGCTCTGACAACGTTTTCTTTTAACGCCAAGTACGCCAAGAACGCCAAGGGCGCCAAGAAAGAACATGAGGACAACCTTGGCGATCTTGGCGTTCTCGGCGTTCTTGGCGTTGAGAAGTTTAGGGCATCTCTACAAAGCACCGTCGCCACTCACGCATTCAGGCGCGCGATGATCTCAGCGATCTGCTTTTCGGCATTTGCAGGCTTGAGCTGCGCGGTGCCGGCGCCCTTGTGGCCGCCGCCGCCGTACTCGGCCAGCATCTGTCCGATGTTCACTTTGCAGCTGCGATTGAAGATGCTCGCGCCAACGGCCGCGACGACGGCTCCTTCGTGGCCATTGAAGAGACGCACCTCAACGTTGGCGTCGCGGAACATCGAGAAAACCAGGAAGCGGTTGCCGACGGGCTTGTCCTTCACGCCGCGGAAGTCGGTGAGGATGACGTTGCCTTCCTTGCGCGCGTGCTTGGCGAGCAGGATTTCGTGATCCTCCTGCTCTTCCCGGACGCGTTCGGTGCGCTTCATCACTTCAGGATGTTTCAGCACTTTTTCAAGCGGCACTTCCTTGATGTATTCGGCCAGCCAGCGGAAGTATTTCTGGAATTCAGGGCCAAGGCCCGTGCGCGGATCAAGCGTCAGGCCCAGGAGAATCCAGCCTTCTGGCGTGGTGACGTCGGTGGTGGAAAGCTGCGCGCTGTCGAGCTTGTCCGTGGCTTCGAGAAGCTCTGTAAAGCGGTCGAACTTGGGCGACTGGTAGTGGTTGGCAATCACGCGCGCGCAACTGGGAGCCACTTCGAAGCGCCCTTTGAACGCGCCCTGCTTGTCGAGCTTGACTTCTTCTGAGACGTGGTGGTCGAACCACAGTCCGCAGCCGGGAATGTACGGCAGGTTGACGACGATGTCTTCGGCATCGGCCTTCACTTTTCCATCCTGCGCGTCCTTGGGATGGACCATCTTGATTTCGCCGATCTTCTCCACTTCGGTAAGCAGCACCGTGCTGGAAAGGCCATCGAAATCGCCGCGGGTGATGATGCGCATGGTGACGCTCCTTGTTCAGTCCGCCTGTGGAGAGATGCCAACGGGTTGTTTGTAGTCGTTCCAGCTTCGAGCGTCAAGAGAGGCGCGCGAACACGCTAACACCTCCGAGATGAAACAGGACCGATCACTTCCGCAGGGCTTTGAGTTTCTTCTCCAGCATCGGACGGATGACCGCGGGGTCGCCTTTGCCTTTGAACTCTTTCATGCAGTTGCCAAAGATGGCGTTCACCACGGCGTCCTTGCCTTTGACGTAGTCGTCGACGAGCTTGGGGAACTTGGCGAGAACGTCGTCGATGACCTTCTCCGTCGCGCCGCTGTCGGCAACGATGATCAGGTTTTCGTCCTGCGCGATTTTCAGCGCGCTGTTTTTTGTGTCGAGCATCTTCGGGAAGATCACTTCCTTCGCAGCGGTGCGGTTGACCTTCTTGTGTTTCTCGACCAGGTCGATCAGCTCGACGACCTGAGCCGGCTCGATGCCACTGGTATCAATGGTAAGATTGCGTTCTTTCAGGATTCCCTGCAGGTCGGCGGTGATCCAGTTGGCGGCGACCTTGGGCGCGACGCCGAGCTTCAAAACGGCTTCGAAGTAGTCGCCCATGGGCTTGAAATCGGTGAGCACTTTCGCGTCGTACTCGCTGAGCTTGAGCTCGGTGATGTAACGCTGCTTGCGCTGTTCGGGCAGCTCGTCCTGGTTGCTCTTCAGGGCGTCGAGCATCTCCTTGGTAATGGTGATAGGCGGCAGATCGGGCTCGGGGAAGTAGCGGTAATCCTGCGCGTCTTCCTTGCTGCGCATGGTCTTGATCACGCCGGTATCGCCGTTGAAGAGGCGCGTTTCCTGGTTGATCTTTCCGCCGCTGTTGTAGATGGCAGTCTGTTCGGCGATTTCGGTATTGATCGCCGCTTCGACGTAGCGGAATGAATTCATGTTCTTGATTTCGCGGCGCGTGTTGAACTTCGCCTGGCCGACAGGACGAATCGAGACGTTGGCATCGCATCGCAGCGAGCCTTCCTGCATGTTGCAGTCGCACACGCCAAGGAATTCGAGGATATGCGCGAGCGCTTCCATGTAGGCGCGCGCTTCGGCGGCCGAACGGATGTCCGGTTCGCTGACGATCTCGATCAGCGGTGTGCCGGCGCGGTTTAAGTCCACGCCCGAGCCGCCGCCGTCATCGCTGTGAACGAGCTTGCCGGCGTCTTCTTCCATGTGGATGCGCGTGATGCCAATGCGCTTGGGCACGCCGTCGACCGTGATGTCGAGATAACCCTTGGTCGCGAAGGGCAGATCGTACTGGCTGATCTGGTAGTTCTTCGGAAGGTCGGGGTAGTAGTAGTTCTTGCGGTCGAACTTGGTGAAGCTGGCCACGTCGCAGTGCAGCGCGACCGCGGTCTTTAGGGCGAAGTCGAAGGCCTGGGCGTTGGGGACCGGCAGGGAGCCGGGCAGGCCCAGGCAGACCGGGCAGACCTGCGTGTTGGGCGGCTCGCCGAAACTGGTGGGGCAGCCGCAGAACATCTTCGTGTTCGTCTTCAGCTGCGCGTGAACTTCAAGGCCGATGACCGGTTCGTAAGTAGTTGCCATGTTGCTTTGCTCTCACACTGTCTCAAATGAATCAACGTGATTGGTAAGCGTACCGATTGAAAGCATAAATCAAATCGCAAAATGACGGTTTACAGAGGGTGAAACAAAATCACTGCCAGCACGGGTGAAAAGGCTTGACCTGAGTCACCGATCAACTACAAGTAGGCCTTCCGAATCGGCTGCATGTCAAGGTCGTCGGAATCAGAACGCAAGGTGCGCGGGATTGATTCGAAAATACACAGGCAGCCGCTTACTCATTCTCCATGAGTAAATTGCGGACCGGTCCTAAAGTCATTTTACCAAATTCTTCAATCTGGATGCATCTTAAGTCCTATAATGGCTGAGTTCGCGTGAACTTGGCTGGTTGGCTTTTCAATTGCAACAAACAGGGCGATTTGAAAACCAGCAGCTTCCCACGATTGCGAGCAGAACAGACCGAGTCTGAAGGTGAATGTTCGCAAATGTGGCAGGCTCAGGTTCATGGGTGACGGGTTGACTCAGTCTCGAATTGCCTTATAAGTGCTGGCTTATCAAAGCCTTATTAACGGGGGAGAGAGAAGAATGCGAATCGCGTTGTATGCGTGGGAATCCCTGCATTCCATTCCGGTTGGCGGTGTGGGTGTGCACGTGACGGAATTGGCCGCTGCGCTCGAACGGCGCAAGCACGAGGTTCACGTGTTTACACGCATTGGCGGAGGCCAGAGTCACTACGACAACATTCACGGTGTGCACTACCACCGTTGCGGCTTCCCCCTCAGCAACAACTTCGTCGATGAAATCAACAACATGTGTCGCGCGTTTGTGAAGTGCACCTTCGACGTCGAGGCGACCTGCGGTAAGTTCGACATCGTCCACGCACACGACTGGCTGACGTCCAATGCCGCCGTCTGGGTGAAGGAAGGTCGCGGACACAAAGCCATCTTGACCATGCACTCCACTGAATACGGCCGCAACGGCAACAAGTTCTTCGGCGGCCAGGCCCAGCGCGTCCAAGATCACGAACGCCACGGCACCTATGTCGCCGATAAGGTGATCACGGTCTCCAACCAGCTTAAAGATGAAGTGAAGTGGCTATATCAGCTGCCCGATGAGAAGACCCGCGTCATTTACAACGGTGTGAACGCTCAGAACTTTGACCACGAGATCGATGCCGGCGCGATCAAGAAGATGTACGCGATCGGCCCGCTCGATCCGACTGTGCTTTTCGTCGGCCGCATGGTGGTACAGAAAGGCCCGGACATCCTCGTTCGCGCTATGCCCTCCGTCTTGAGATTCTACCCCAACACGAAGTTCGTATTTGTGGGCGATGGCCACATGCGCAATGAAGTCGCCGGGCTGGCCCACCACATGGGCTGCGCCGGGGCGCTGCGATTGCTCGGCGCCAAGCAGGGCCGCGAGGTCATCGATCTCTTTAAAGCCTGCGACGTTCTCGCCGTTCCCAGCCGCAACGAGCCGTTCGGCATTGTGATTCTGGAAGGCTGGAGCGCCGGAAAACCCGTGGTCAGCACCAAGCGCGGTGGTCCGGCCGAGTTCGTCTGGCATGGCGTTAACGGTCTGCAGGTCGACGACACGCCGGACTCGGTGGCCTGGGGCCTGGGGACGCTGCTGGCCGATCACAACCGCTGCCGCTGGATGGGCCGCAATGGCCGGGCAGCCGTCGAGGCGGCGTTCAGCTGGGACAGCATCGCCGAGCAGACTGAGCAGGTGTACAACGGCGTCGCGTAACTACCGACGATAAAGCCGGAGCCCGCGCGAAGCAGATAGCTCCGTGCGGGTGAAATCCTGGAGCGGCGGCGTGCCGCTGTATCGATTTTCCAAGCGTGTTGACTGGAACGAAATGCTAAAAGTATCGAGTGCGAAAAAAGCCAGGAGCCGTCACGGTGAGCCCGATTCGCCCGGGTCTCCTGCCAAGAATGAAAATGGATCGAAGCCGGCCCGCGAGCCAGCCGTCATCGCCCCCGAACCGGTGCTGGCCGCGCCCTCACAGGAAGAGCTCCGCGCCGCCTTCTGGAAAATCGGCGAAGGCAAGGCAGGCGACAAGTTCGTGCCGGCCGCCAATCACATCGCCATGGCCATGGTCAATCCCGGACAGGGCTTTGCGCACTGGCGAATTCATCAATCGTGGATCGACCAGACGGCCAAAGCAAAAGGCGGCGCCTGGCACAATTGCCGCCTGATCGTGCGGCTCTACGACGTGACCTGCATCGAGTTCAACGGCTTCAATGCGCACCAGGTCATCAACATGCCCGTGCACACGATCTGCGGGCATATGCTCTTCAATCTGCACAAGCCGGGAACTAATCTCATTGCCGAAGTCGGATTCGAGCTCACCAATCGCGAGTTCATCCCCGCGGCGCGCTCGGCCGTCGTCGCTATGCCGCCTACCGGTGCTTCGGCCCGCGGCAGCCATGCTGGGCTGCTGGTCGATGAGAAGCTGCGCATCAAGGAAGTGGCCAACGTCTGGGAGCACGAGAAGGTGCTCGCCGACGTCAAGAAACCGCGCCTGAAAAAGCGCCTGCGCGTGGCCAAGTTCGCATTTGAGTCGGCTGCCTGCGGCAACACGGGCGTGCTGGCGACCTTTGTGGCGGAGCTGGGTACGGGACTGAAGCAGGCCGGGCACGACGTTCACGTCTTTCTTCCCAAGAGCGAGCAGCTTTCTGAAGACCGCGAGATCAACGGCGTTACCTACCATCCGCTGGATATCGCGCCGGCCAATGGGCCGGTTGAGCTGGCGCTCAACTATGCCCGCGCGGCTGAAAACCTCCTCAGTGAAATGGATCAGTTCGACTTGTTCCATCTGCATGAATGGATGACCGGGCTGGCGCCGTGGATCGGCACGTGCCCGACTGTGCTTTCGCTCACCTCGACGGAAAAGACGCGGTTGAACGGCGGCGAACCGAGCGCGCTGTCGCTTGAAGTTCAGAAAATCGAACACGAGCTGGTGCAGGTCGTCGAGTGCGTCTTGACGCCGCAGTGGCTGCGCGAAAAAGCCATCGCCGAGTTTGGCGTTGAAGCGCAGAAGATTCGCGATTTTCCGATGGAAGGGCGCATTCCCAACGAATGGGACTGCGAGCTGGACATCGGCAAGGTCAAACAGGAATTCGGATTCGGCGTCTTCGACCGGCTGCTGCTGTACATCGGACCGCTCAACTACGAGTCGGGTCTCGATGTCCTGGTTGAAGCGCTGCCGGTTGCAGCCGGTCGCGTACCGGATCTGCGCATTGCCGTCGTGGGCACCGGGCCAATGCATGATTCACTCCTGCGCCGCGCCTGGGACTTGGGCAAGGGCCACTGCGTGAAGATGCTCGGCGAAGTGGGCGGACCCCGACTGACGAAGCTGCTGCGCGCCAGCGAAGCGTTGATCCTGCCGTCGCGCCGCCGCGTGCATGGAGACGAAGCGGTGGTCGATCTGGCGCGCCGGGCCGGACGGGCGGTGGTCACGACTCACGGCGGGCCGGGCCATCTCGTGCGGCATGAAGAGAACGGGATTATCACGTACGACAATCCAGGTTCGATGGTCTGGGCGCTGGACCGCGTGCTCGGTGACGCCAATCACACCAAGAAGATGGGGCAGAATGGCCGGCGCAACGACAGCGGCGGCTACAGCTGGAAGGAAGTGGCGGCGCTTTATCTTGACGTTTGCGCCGAGCGCTTCCCGGAACTGACGACACGAGGTGAATAAAGTTTAACAGCGCAGGCGATGGCCTGCCGTAGCGGGATGATGAGTTGTGGGGCGAAAAAAGGACAGAGATATGAAGGCCCGAAAAAATAACGTGACTGAACCCAAGCACGGCGTCGCGGACGATTTGATCCGCCAGGTTAGTGAGAGCGTCGTTGCGCGCAGCGCGGGAACGCGCCGTGGCAGAAGCAGGACCGGCAGCCCGCCGCCGCAGAACATTCCGGCACCGGCAGCCGAGAAAAGCCCGCCCGGCAATACGCTCACCGAGGTTGCGCCCAAGTCTGCGCCGGTGGAGCCTCCGGTAATGAAAGCGGAGCCGGCGCGCTCACCGGAACCACAACCTGCGCCGGCCGCTCCGCCAGCCTCTGAAGCTCCGGTCGCACAGGCGCAGCCCGAAGCAAAAAAGCCGGCCGAGCCGCCGGTGCTGAAGGTGACTCCGCCGGTGCTCGAGGAAGTCATGAAAGGCAGCGGCACTAAGCCGGTGCTGGCGATGTTTACGTACCTTGAGCCAGATTGCGCTATTGGGCAGTACATTGCTCAGACCGTTCCGCTGCTGGCCGCCCGCGGCACGACCGTTCACCTGTTCGCGCGCCATCGCTTCGATATACAGGGCGAAGGCATTCACCAGCACGAACTGGGTCTCTGCGAAGCCGGCGACATTCTCGGCTCAGTGGAAGAATTCACGCTGCGCGCGCTCAAGGCCTTCGAAGAAGAATTCAAAGATGGCAGCACCGGCGTGACGGTGATGTCCTTTGAATGGTGCGCTTCCCGTGTGCTGCTGGAGCTTTCCCGCAGCAAGAAGGCCGCCGTGATCCTGTCGCTACATTCGCTTGAGTCCCAGCGCAGCGACCTGACAAGCGAGCTCAGCCGAAAGATCTTTGAAACCGAGCTCGATGCGATGCGCGTGGCCAGCTCGATTCTGATTCACAACGGAGCTGTCGGAACGGCCGCGACCACGCGCATGCCTGAAGTGCGCGAACGGCTGATCCACGTCGAGAGCGCCTTTCCCGTCCAGGAATTTGAATCGAAGCTCGACCCCGGCGAGGTGAAGGGCCGTTTCCAGATCGGGCCGGTTGATCCGACGATTCTCTACATCGGCGATTTCGATGACCGGCACGGACCGGACCTGTTGATGAAGGCGGCCGCGGCAATCCTGAAGAATCACAAGCAGGCGCGCTTTGTGTTCGTGGGCGATGGCACGCTGCAGTGGCCGATGCGCGTTCATTCGCGTTACCTGCTGCTCGACTATGCCGTGCGTTTCGTCGGGCACCTGGAAGGCAAGCCGCTGCAGGAACTCGTCGCTGCCTGCGATGTCGTTTGCGCCCCGAGCCGCTCGAAGACCGAAGAATGGCCGGTGCTCGCGGCCTGGGCGGCCAAGCGTCCGCTGGTGACGACGCATCAGATGGCCGGATCGTTCCTGCAGCACGAGCAGGACAGTGTGCTCTGCTATGCCAACGAGAACAGCATTGTGTGGGGCATCGAGCGCGTGCTCTTCGACGAAGGCCTGCGCAAGAGGATGGGCGAGAACGGCTACAAGAAAGTCGTCGAGAACTACGGCTACAACAAAGTTGCCGGACAGCTCGAGCAGCTCATGCTGCTCAAGCGCGCAGAGGCAACGGCATCCTGAAGTGGCGCGGGCGTCCCGCCCGTACCTTCGGGATTGTGGATGTAAAGTGCGGGCGAGGCGCCCGCATCCATTGAGTCGACGAACACGTGCGGGCGGGACGCCCGCGCTCCATACGGGCAACGGACTGAGCGTATAAGAAATGGCGAAGGGTTATCTGGCTTTTGTACTGCATGCGCATTTGCCGTATGTCCGTCACCCGGAGTACGACAGGTTTCTGGAAGAACGCTGGTTTTTCGAGGCGGTCACCGACACCTACATTCCGTTGATTAAGTTTCTCGACAAGCTGCGCGCGGACAAGATCACGGCAAAGCTGACGCTCAGCGTCTCGCCGTCGCTGGCCAACATGATGGAAGACCCCCTGCTGCAGCAGCGCTACCTGCGGCACCTGGATCTTTCCATCGGGCTCGCGCAGAAGGAACTGGAGCGCACGAAGCACTGGCCGGATGTGAACTTCCTGGCCAGCGTGTACAAGAATCTGTTTGAAGAAGCGCGCCGCGTGTTCAGCGAACGCTGCGGATTGCGCCTGGTCAAAGCTTTCAAGGAATTTGCTGACGCTGGACTGCTGGAGTTAATGACATGCGCCGCCACCCATGGCTTCCTTCCCGCGTTATGCGCGGAACCCACGGCTGTGCGCGCGCAGATATTTACAGCGATCAGCGAGCACGAACGCATCTTCGGCGTTAAACCTAAAGGGCTGTGGCTGCCCGAATGCGGTTACTATCCGGGCCTTGATGCCATCCTGGCCGAGGCCGGCATTCGCTACTTTTTCGTCGATTCGCACGGTATCGAGCATTCCGATCCGCGTCCGGTTTCCGGCGTGTACGCGCCCCTTTACTGTTCTTCCGGAGTCGCCGCATTCGGGCGCTGCCCGTCGACCTCGCGCCTCGTGTGGAGCAGCAAAGTCGGCTATCCGGGCGATCCCAATTACCGCGAGTACCACCGCGATATCGGCTACGATTTGGACCAGAACTATCTTCAGGAGTTCCAGTACGCGCCGGGCGTGCGCACGCACACGGGGATCAAGTACCACCGCATCACCGGCCCGCACAACGACAAGCACCTCTACAACTTCGACAAAGGCCGCGAAACCGCCGAGCGCCATGCGCATGATTTCGTGAACCGCTGCCGCGACCAGGTTCATCGCCTGCAGAGCCGCATGCCGTATCCGGGCGTGATCACTTCGCCGTACGATGCCGAACTGTTCGGGCATTGGTGGTTTGAAGGCCCGCAGTGGCTCTATTACGTGCTGCGCGAAGTTGCCACGCGCGGCGGCGACCTGGGGCTCACCACGCCCAGCGAGTACCTGAAAAAATTCCCGATTCAGCAGAAAGCCACGCCGGCACCGAGCACCTGGGGCCGCAATGGCTACGCTGAGCACTGGATCAACCCGAAGACCGATTGGATGTGGCGCCCGCTGCATGAAGGCGCCGCGCGCATGACGCAGACGGTCACGAATGCGCTTAAGCAGCCGCGCGGGAAACTTGAGGATCGCGTGCTGCGCCAGGCCGGGCGTGAACTGTTGCTCGCGCAGAGCAGCGACTGGCCGTTCATCATCACGGATGGAACGACCGAAGAGTACGCCAAGCGGCGCTTCAACGACCACATTCACCGCTTTCACCATCTGCTGAATGAATACGACGCAAAGACCGTGAACGAAGAGACGCTGCGGGTTTTGGAGCACAGCGACTCGATTTTCCCAGAACTGGACTACACGCTGTTTGCACCGAAGTGATTCAAAAACGTGAGGGGCGGGCAGATGCCCGCGGATGTTGGCCGTGACTACCAGAAGGAGCGAATGCTAAGATGAGCATGCCAGAGATTGTGAACGGTCTGCCGAATATCTGCGGTAATGACGCACAGGTTGAAGAGGTGACGCGACGACAGCGTCCGGTGTACCTGCACGAGACCAACCTGCGTCTGGACAAGCTGCAGTCCTGCTTTGCCATTGCGCTTCACATGCAGCAGCCGCTCATTCCCGCCGGCGGCGGCGACATCAAGACCGCCGACATGATCAGCAATCTTGACCACATGTTCCGCAACCAGGGCACCGGCGACAACCACAACGCAAGCGTCTTTGCGGATTGCTACGGCCGCATCGGCGACATCGTTCCCGAACTGGTTTCGCAGGGCCGCAACCCGCGCGTGATGCTGGATTACTCGGGCGAGCTCTTCTACGGCCTGCGCAAGATGGGCCGCGGCGACGTGCTCGAACGCCTGCGCCGCGTGACCTGCGACCCGCACCTGCGCAAGTATGTCGAATGGCTTGGAACGATGTGGGGACACGCGGTTGCCTCGTCGACGCCATTGCCGGACTTGAAGCTTCACATGCGCGCCTGGCAGCACAATTTTGCCGCCGTTTACGGCTGGGATGCACTTGAACGCGTGCGCGGCTTCTCGCCGCCGGAAATGCACATGCCCAATCATCCGGACGCGTGCTTTGAATACGTTAAAGCGCTGCGCGAATGCGGCTACAACTGGCTGCTGGTGCAGGAGCACACCGTCGAGGACATGAACGGGCACGGCCTGCGCGAAAAGCATTTGCCGTACCGCATGGTCGCGCGTAACTCGTGCGGTGAAGAAGTATCCATCATCGCGCTGATCAAAACGCAGGGCTCGGACACCAAGCTCGTCGCCCAGATGCAGCCGTTCTTCGAAGCGCAGACGCTGCAGCGCCGCGAAATCGGCGGCATTTCGGTTCCGCCCATCGTCACGCAGATCGGCGACGGCGAAAACGGCGGCGTGATGATGAACGAGTTCCCGCAGTGTTACCGCCAGACCACCGCGCGTTTCGGCACAGAAGGCGTCGTGTCCGTAAACGGCACCGAATACCTGGAAATGCTCGAGCAGGCCGGCGTCACGCTCTCGATGCTGCCCTCGCTGCGCCCGATCCACCAGGGCAAGGTCTTCGAGCGCATCAAGAAGTGGGAGCCGGGCGCGGCCGACAAGGCGATCGCGGACATCAAGAAAGAGAATTCGAACTTCTGCATGGACGGCGGTTCGTGGACCAACAACATCAGCTGGACCAACGGCTACGAAAACGTGCTTGAGCCCATGAACAAGCTCAGCGCGCAGTTCCATGAGAAGCTCGACAGCCGCAACGTGGACACGAACAGCCACGAATACCGCAACGCGCTCTTCCATCTGCTGGTTTCGCAGACGAGCTGTTTCCGCTACTGGGGCCAGGGCGTCTGGACCGATTACGCACGCGAGATCAGCCGCCGCGGGAGTGATATACTGACGTATGATTTCAAATAACGACGGCGGGCTTACCTCGGCGCCAGAGTCCGAAAAGAACCGGCTGAAAAACGTTCCGGCTCTGGCTGCATCGTACCAGTCGAAACCGCTGTTCGTCACGGCGCGCGGTGACGCGCGCCCATTTGGGGCGACGTTGCGCGTGGGCGGAGTCAACTTCGCCGTCTTCTCGCGCAACGCTCAGAAGGTGGCGCTGGTGCTCTTCAAGCCCGGCAAGGAAGAGCCCTTTGCTGAGATCCAGCTCGACCCGACGCTGAACAAGACCGGCGACGTGTGGCACATCTTCGTCTACGATCTGCCGCTCGACAGCCTCTACGGTTACCGCCTCGACGGCCCCTTCGCGCCCAAGGCCGGACATCGTTTTAATCCCAAGGCGATCGTGCTCGACCCTTATGCGCGCTCGATCAGCGGCGGAAGCAAGTGGGGCGTGCCGGATATCCCGCACGGCGCCGCAGATGGCCGGCTGACGCGTCGTTGCCGCCTGGATCTGGACGAGTTCGACTGGGAAGGCGACGTGCCGCTCTCGACGCCCATGGGCCAGACGGTCATCTACGAGCTTCACGTTCGGGGCTTCACGCGCCATCCCTCGTCCGGGGTGCGCTATCCCGGCACGTATCTGGGATTGTGCGAAAAGATCCCGTATTTGAAGGCGCTCGGCGTCACGGCCGTGCAGCTGATGCCCGTGCTCGAATTCGACGAACTGGAGCAGACGCACAAGAATCCGCTGACCGGCGAGCAGCTCAAAAATTACTGGGGCTATTCGCCGCTCTCGTTCTTTTCGCCGAAGGCCTCGTACGCCACGTCTCCCGGGGCGCAGGTTCGTGAATTCAAGCAGATGGTCAAGAATTTTCACGAAGCGGGCATCGAAGTCATTCTCGACGTGGTCTACAACCACACGGCTGAAGGCAACGAGAACGGTCCGACGATCAGCTTCCGCGGGCTCGACAACGCCATCTATTACATGCTCGACAAGCAGGGCCGCTACTACAACTTTTCGGGCTGCGGCAACACGCTCAACTGCAACCACCCGCTCGTGCGCGATCTGATTATCGACAGCCTCACGTACCTTGTCGCCGAGATGCATGTCGACGGCTTCCGTTTCGACCTGGCCTCGATTTTAGGCCGCGGCCCGAACGGACAGGTGCTGCAGGATCCGCCGCTGATTCAGCACATCGCCGAACATCCGCTGCTGGCGGGAACCAAGCTCGTGGCCGAAGCGTGGGACGCGGCCGGACTTTCGCAGCTCGGAAAATTCCCGGTCTGGGGCCGCTGGGCCGAGCTCAACGGCATGTTCCGTGACGACACGCGTCGCTTTATCCGCAGTGAAGCGGGCTCGGCGTCGGCGATGGCCAAGCGCATCTGCGGAAGCCTGGATATTTACGGCGATTCATCGCGGCACCCGTACCATTCGATTAACTTCGTCACGTCGCACGACGGCTTTACCCTGCATGACCTCTGCGCGTACACAACCAAGCAGAACATCGCCAACGGCGAGAACAACAAGGACGGCTGGGACGACAACATCAGTTACAACTGCGGCCATGAAGGGCCGACCAGCAACCCTGAAGTGCTCGCGCTGCGCCAGCGCCAGATGCGCAACTTCCTCACGATGCTCCTGATCTCGCAGGGCGTCCCGCTGCTCTCGCAGGGCGATGAATTCGGGCGCACGCAGCTGGGCAACAACAATGCGTACTGCCAGGACAACGAGATTTCGTGGATGGACTGGTCGCTGGCGGAAAAGAACGCCGGCCTGCTGCGCTTTGCCACCATGATGATCAAGCTGCGCAAGAAACAGTTTGCGCTCAGCCGCGAACAGTTCTGCAACCGCGTGAGCTGGCATGGCACAAAAGTCGGCGATCCGGACTGGACGGGCCAGCAGCGCACGCTCGCCTTCCAGATGCACGGCTGGCATTCGCAGCCAGACATCTATGTGATGTTCAATGCGCACTGGGAGCACAAGAAGTTCGCCATCCCGCCGCACGAAGGACGATGGGTGTGGAAACGCCTGGTCGACACGAGCCTCCCGTCGCCTGATGATATCGTGGATGAGAAGGATGCCATACCGCTGAAACCCGCGGATCATTATGTGCTTTCGCCGCGGTCCGCTGTAATTTTAATTTCGCAACCGAACGCCTGATGACGCTAAACGGAGAAGACAATGGCCCTGCGTGATGCAAACAAGAAGTCCAAGCTTAAGAAAAAGGGCCCGGCCACCGAGCCGGTTGCCGCGGCGGAGAAGCCCGCGCTGGCCGCTTCGTCGGTCATGGTTACCGAGCCGCCCAAGCCCGCTGCGAAAGCTTCCGCGGACGAAGATCATCAGAAGCCCGGTGGCGCGGCGCGCGAGAGCCAGGTGCTGGAATCCGTGCGCACCGAGGATCCCCTCGTGATCATGCGCGCGTCAGTGGAAAGCACGCCCAAGGAAGAGATTGAGGCGATCGACGTCAAGATCCTGCATCACGAACCCTACATCAACGAGCAGTACAACCAGACCTACCTGTACGCTCTGCCGCGCGGGCCGCGTGCGATTTATGTCTTCTGGGAAGTTGGGCAGGGGACCAAGGACCACCTGCAGCAGAAGTTCGGCAACAACTTCCTGGAAAACAACTACCTTGTGATGCGCGTGCGGCGAGGCGACGGACACACCTGGGAGATCGAGGATTACCTCGACTCAAAGAATAATTACTGGCTCAACGTCGATCCCAACTGCGAATACGACGTGGAACTCGGCTACCGCGCGAAGGGCACGAAATTTTTCGAGCGCGTCGCGGTCGCCAACAAGGCGCGCACGCAGCCGGAGAGCGAGAACAAGCACGAATCCCAGAACGAGTGGCGCGAAATCAAGCTCCAGAATTACAGCAAGGAACACCCCGTCAGCGAGAAAGAGTGGCGCTGGAACCTGTACGAATACTGGAAGCGCGGCAAGGCTCACCGGGCTGAAGAGAATGGTTACTGGGCGCTGGTGCTGCACATGCATCTGCCGCTGGTGCGCCATCTGGAGTACGACGTTGCGCTTGAAGAACAGTGGCTTTTCGAAGCGATCACCAGCTGCTACGCGCCGCTGCTGAACATGATGTGGCAGCTTGAGAAGGACAAGATCGACTTCCGCCTCACGGTTTCGATCTCCCCGCCGCTGATCACCATGCTCGAAGATCCCGATCTGCAGCAGCGTTACCGCCGCTTCCTGGATGAGTCGCTCACGCTGGCGGCGCGCGAATACCACACGCACAAGAACGGCGCATTCGGCCACACGATCCAGACGATCATCAACCGGCTCGATACGGCCAAGCGCGTGTTCAACTCGTACAACGGAAACATCCTGCACGGCTTCCGCGATTTCCAGAATCTCGAGAAGCTCGAAATCATGTGCTGCGCCGGCACGCATCCGATTCTGCCGTACTACATGCACTATCCGGAGATCGTCCGCGGGCACATTCAAATGGCCTGCCGGCAGTATCAGCGTGTGTTCGGCCGCTGGCCGCGGGGCATGTGGCTGCCTGAGAACGCGTTCGTTCCGGGGCTCGATCACTTCCTCGCCGCTGAAGGCATCAAGTGGACGCTCGTGAACGCCACCGGCATCACCCGCGGCAACACGCGCGTGTGGTACAACACCGCCCGTCCGGTGATCACGCATAACAACCTCGCGGTCTTCGGCATCGACGAAGACACGCGCGCGCAGGTCTGGAGCCGCGAAGCGGGCTATCCGGGCGATGCGCGCTACAAGGAGTGGTACCGCGATCTAGGTTACGACGCAGGCTGGGACTATCTCCCCGATTACTGGAAAGTCGGCAACACGCGCCGCAACACGGGGCTGAAGTATTACCGCATCACCGGCAAGAACGTCGCCCTGCACCAGAAGGCGCCGTACAACCCCGACTGGGCGCATCAGGCCGCCGCCGACCAGGCCGGACAGTTCGTCTGTCATCGCGGCGCACAGGCCTGGCACCAGCGCCAGCGCTATCAGACCAAGCCGATGACCGTGTCGGCCTACGACGCCGAACTTTTCGGCCATTGGTGGGAAGAAGGTCCGCTGTGGATCGAAATGGTCATGCGCAAGATGGCCTTCGACCAGCAGACCGTGCGTCCCGTAACCCCGTCAGAATTCCTCTGCGAGCAGCCGCGCCATCAGCTGATGACGCCCGGCATGTCGACCTGGGGCGCCAAGGCGACATTTGAAACGTGGCTGGACGGCCGCGCCTACCGCCCGAACGTATGGGTCTACCGACATCTGTTCCGGCTCAGCGAGCAGATGATGCAGCTGGCCACGGAGCGCAAGGGCGCCGAAGGCATCGAAAAGCGGGCGCTCAACCAGGCCGCGCGCGAGCTGATGCTGGCGCAGGCCAGCGACTGGACATTCCTGATTTCGATGGACCAGTCGTCGCGGTACGCCGAGGTGCGATTGATCAAGCACATCGACCGCTGCAAAGAGCTGCTGCGGCAGATTCAGTGCAACCAGATCGATCCGAAGTACCTGAAGACTGTCGAGAGCACGGACATCCTGCTCAAGGAAGACATGGACTTCCGGGTTTTCTGCAAAGCGTGAGTCCCGCGCGAGAGCGCTCAGGGAAACTTATCTGAAGGCAAGAACCCGTGGCGGGATCGGTATCGCCACGGTGCGCCCGCGGGGAACTCCACCTCTCCCCTCACTCTTACTAAGACGATTTGCGTTTTCGATTTGTCCGGACATTTTCGAAAAAATTTATTCCAGCCATGCATTTGGCAGAGTCCACAAGTGCAACGGACTCTGGTATAATAACTTCCATGAATCTACCCGCGTCCGATCTCGTGCGTGCCGCCGACGCCATCCGGCGCGCTGAAGCGCTACTGATCTGCGCGGGCGCCGGGATGGGCGTGGACT
>Ga0196964_10000320_pt1 | contig 34048 bp, 50 predicted proteins | sample S1_10metaG_FD_148615 | JGI IMG/M metagenome (GOLD analysis project Ga0196964, IMG submission 148615) | Soil microbial communities from Anza Borrego desert, Southern California, United States - S1_10 | ecosystem: Environmental > Terrestrial > Soil > Desert | place: USA: California | collected...
TCTGGTTCGTTATAAGGGCTGTTCAACGTGTACAGAAAAATGCCATTTCTTGTACATATCCAGAAAACGTGTACAGAAAACCGTAGAAATCTATACAGAAAGGAGTTTTAAACGGATGACAGATACACTAACAGCAAGCGAAGCCCTCTTTGGCTTTATGGGTTGGCTCACATCAAGAAAAGAATCGGTTACATTCTCATCCAGTCATAACGCTGCCATTGCTGCCGATCTGGTTGCGGAATTCTGCAAAGCCAACAATCTGGAAGAGCCGAGAAACGATTGGCATTTAAGTCTGGTACACCCACCCGCCGCCGATGAGGTGAAGGGGGTATGTGAATCCTGCGGTGAGAATACCCAGGTACAAAAGCACTATTACGAGACTGTGGACCGTGAGATTACAGTTTGTGATATCTGCTGGCAAGGTGTGCAAGAGCACATGAAGCACGATGTTGACGACTTAACCCATTATTAAAGCGATTCGGAGGAGATGATGACAGACGACATTCAACGGGCAAAAGAAGCGGCACAAAGAGCCGTTGAATGGTTCCAAACCAAAGAAGGAGCCGAGGCCATTATCAAAATGAAAGAAGATATGAAGCAACGCCGTCAATATATGTGGTCTATCCGATCTGGTTGTAAATGTGCCGCCTGTTACTACAGGTTTATGCAGTAACCGTACCCTGTAATGCATCTTATATTCAACGAAAGGAACCCAATGGAAACCAGAACAGAGAAATGGAATAAGAGATTCATGGCCCTGGCCCACGAAGTGGCAGGCTGGAGCAAGGACCAGTCTACCAAGGTCGGTTGCGTCATTGTCGGCCCCAATAACGAGATTCGTTCCACCGGTTACAACGGATTTCCCCGGGGTGTAGATGATACGGTTCCAGCCAGGCATGAACGGCCAGCAAAATATAAATGGACTGAACACGCTGAACGCAACGCTATTTATAACGCGGCATTTACCGGGGTTTCCCTGAAAGGATGTCGCATATACATCCCCTGGTATCCCTGTGCCGACTGTTGCCGGGCGATTATCCAGGCAGGCATCAGGGAGATTATTGCCTATGAACCGGAATCCTCTCATGCCACCTGGGGGGAAGATTTCATTGTTTCCAGCGAAATGATCAAAGAAGCCGGCATTAAGCTGACATTTCTGGAGGATAAATGCTAAATGGCCTGGATTTATTTAGCGGAATCGGAGGAATCACCCTTGCCCTGGCTCCCTGGGTGCGACCGGTCGCCTATTGTGAAAACGACCGATACGCTCAATCTGTCCTCTTATCCAGAATGGCTGAATCTGTCATACCACTTGCCCCTATCTGGGACGATGTTAGAACCCTGGACGGATCATCCCTCCCTGAAATTGACATCATTTCCGGAGGATTCCCTTGCCAGGATATCAGCTCTGCTGGACCTGGAAAGGGCTTGGAAGGTGAGCGAAGCGGGCTTTATTGGGAAATGTATCGGCTCATTGGCGAACTTAAACCCCGATTCGTCTTTTTGGAAAACGTGCCTTTCATCACTTCAAGAGGTGGTTGCCAGGTGGTTGAATCACTTACCGCAATCGGGTATGACTGTCGATGGACAATTCTGCCAGCCGCTGCAATTGGAGCAGCCCACCTTAGAAAACGTTGGTTCCTACTGGCCCACCATAACGGCAAGGGATTGGAGAAATACCAGGGGGAGAAGCCGAGGCGAGAGCAGTGGGAAAGACATCATACACTTCCTAAGCCTATTCCATCAGGGCAAACCTGTCCAATTGAAGCCGTCATGGACAGAGCAATACATGGGGTACCCTACCGGGCACACCGAATTAAATGCCTTGGTAACTCGGTGGTACCGCTCCAGGCGCGGACGGCGTTCATGCGCTTGATGGGCCTTTGCACATAATGCTTATTATGAGACTCCAAATCTGAATCGGAAAATGCACAACAGTAAATGTAATCCAATATAGTTTACTCTCGGAGGTAAAAAAATATCGTGGAAACACCTGATAACACTGAAGCGAAAGAGAACCAAAATGGTTCGTTTACGAATAACAGAGACACCAGCACCTATATCCTCAGCGAAATTGAAGGCGCACTTGCTAAAAATCTAAAGGCAATCAACGAACAAAATGAGATGGTGTTATCTGCCTTTGAAAAGATGAAGGCCCACTATAAGCCATCAGCTATTGACGGTAAAAAATGGGGTGAGCACGTTGCCTTATCAATGGGTTACGAGCTGGCCAACAGGCAAAAAGAAACCCTGTATAACGCTATGGTTGCTATTGTTGCTGAAAACGGGGCTTATTCCGATATAGATGACTTTATGCGCTATTACAGCGGGCTTACTGAAAGGCAGATGAAGCATCACCCGAGGGAGCACCGGATCATTTACCAGGCTCTACGGGAGTACCGGCAGTATTTATAAACCCTGTTTTGCACATAACGTCCGTTATCTTACCCCGTTATAGAACACAGAAAGGATCAAGATGGTAAAAGAAATCCCTTTAAATAAAGGTAAAGTTACCTTGGTAGATGACGAAGACTACGAGATGTACAAGGATCATAGATGGTTCATCCGTGAAGGCTATGTTATTGGGCTGGGGGAAGTGTTCAAAGGCAAGAGATTACACCGGCTTATAATGAATCCTCCTGATGGCATGGTTGTTGACCATCGCAATGGCGATCCTTTGGATAATAGGCGGGAGAATCTCCGAGTGTGTGAGATAAAAGGTAATGCAAGGAACCGCCGTCCAAATACTGGGTATAAATACAAAGGTGTTCGTTTCACCGATGGTAAATGGTTAGCTCGCATTACTGTCAATGCTACCAAACTCCACCTAGGGTACTTCGCCTCAGAGGAGGAGGCAGCAAGTGCCTATAATGCAGCGGCTCTACATTACTATGGGGAGTTTGCCTGGTTGAATGAAGGGGTTCCGACTGTGGAGTACAGAGAACCAAGACGCCGAACAAACCCATATAAAGGAGTATCGTTTCATAAACGTATAGGGAAATGGGTGGCTCAAATTGCAGTCAACCGGAAGGCGAAGCAGTTGGGTTACTTTAATACCGCAGAAGATGCCAGGGACGCCTATCTGGAAATGAAAGAATTGTTGAAAGCAGATCCTGAAGCTTTGCAGTTATATTTTGGCTCGTAATCACTTCCCAAAATCAACCAACCCCAGGTCATCCAATGAAAACTTCCAGCCATTGGACAGGTAAAACCGGATCTTCTCCAGTCCTATCTCCTGGTAGCGCTCGTAGTGCACCACCTCGGCCCCTGATTCCTTCAGCATGTTCTCTAGAACCCAGCGTTGGCGCTTGGTCATTCCGATTTTATCGAGGTTCACATATCGACCGCTCATGAAATTCCAATCTAGAAAACACTACTGACTTAACTTTCCAGGATCATACACAAGTTTAATTAATTAAATATTTCATGATCTGATGATCATAATGAGCCAGAAACCCGCCCAGCCTGATTTGTAACCAATCCCGTGGCCTTGCCAGAATTGGTCGAATAACCTACTTCCCACCGTTGGCCTGACGGTGGTACAATAGACTTAGCTTTTTAATCATTTGAAGAAATTCAGCCTCTTGTTAGCGCAAGAGGTTTATTATTTTGTGGCTGTTACCTCCTGAAACGATCTCTATCCTTTTGACATGCTCATGTTATATGATCTTCTCGGAAGTGCAAGATCCTTCTTCATGCGGCTTCCAGGAACTTATTTTACCTTCATTTATCATCTAGCGGAAGATTGTGGAACTTCAATGAACCAATGGGTCGAGATCGACAATAAAAGATACTTTGTCATGCAACAGCGGGATGCTAAGGCTATCCTGGGTATCAGCAACCGAGTCTTTAGCGATGATGCTAAAGAAGGGGGTTGGCGCAAAGATAAAGGGCCAGCACAAGCTGTTTACTACTATGTCCCGGAAGAATATTATCAGCGTCGCATTAAGTATAAAGTGGAGGTTCCAGAACCCTCCACAATGGATCAACAAGAAGCATCAATAAACATCATTGAACCTCAAGCAACCCCCTTCCAGGAAGTTCCACCATCCACCATGAAGATCTTGGAGAAGATTGAGGAGGTTTATAGAACCGCCCTGGATGAAAAAGAAGCTCGTCTTAAGCAGATGGAAGCCCAGATGAAGCAGCTAGAGGAAACAAAGAACCAGGTTATTGAATCCAAAAATAGCGAAATCAAGGGTTTAAACCATATGTTGGAGAATGCCCAGAGCCAGCTAGTTAAGTATCGGGAAGAGAAGAAGCAGCCAGATAAACCCTGGTGGGCCTTCTGGAAGTGATATAATAGACTTACCCCTACGCAGGCATTACGAACCGGGCATCAAGGGGTACGGATGCTTCCCTGCGTACCTCCGTGGAAGGATAGCTAAGGGTTTCCTAGGTAACGCCCTTTACCCCGAGTCCAGGGGCCACGGCTCCCCCTGTTGCTTTAAAAATTTCCAATAAAAAAGCCCCTGGCTTTTACACCAGGGGGCACTATCAAGGAACTGCGTTGGATATGTAGGTTATCAGGGTAAAAGTCGGAGATGTTTCTTCTTGTAAAACCCGCAGTTTTCCACCCCAAAGTTCTGAGTCGGCTCAACCATTCCAGCAGCCAATGCCTCCATCAAGGGACATAGTTCATCCATGTTGGTCTGATGGACACAGGTATAGCATTGATCCGTTTTCTCAATATGAATAGTATCATCGTAGTACATGGCGGCAAAAAAAGACCCCGGGGTGGTTACCCCCGGGCTCGGATAGAGAGATTGGTTAAACTTTGACGCTGGCTACAATGGTGTCTTCAAGCTCATCTGCCTTGCGGAGCAGAGCATTGATCAACACCAGAATGATAGCCCGGGCTAAGAAGACCCCCCGGTCTTTCAGCAGCTTGGCATCTTCCATGGAGATCCCCAATTCCTGCAGTTTCTCTAGGGGCAGTTTGTTCACCAGCTTGATCACCTGGTCTTCCAGGTAGGTGACAATGGGGACTTTCTGTTCCTCCAGCAGGTCAAACCCTTTTTTGACCAGCAGGTTCAGGCCGAAATTAACCAGGAATTTTTTCAATCCGTTGAACATGGGAATCTCCTTCTAAGTTGCGCAACCGGGAGGACTCGAACCCCCGTCAGAAGCCGCTGGCCCCTGCTCTACCTCTGAGCTACGGTTGCTGGTGTAAAACATCTCACTCTTTCCCATTACGGGAAAATCCTTTTTAACTGCTTGTAGATAGTGAATGCTCCCGGGCGCTGATCCACAATATCAATCCACTTCCGGCCACCATGACCATCCGGGATGGTGCCACGGAGCCGCATGTCCATATGCTCCCGGTCATAGTTGTTCATCACGTAGGGAGACTTGTCGGCTGAACCATAGGCCGCGCCGTTGTACCGGTAGATGGCTTGCTTTACCAGATCATCAGGGCTGGTCAGAGTCAGGTTCCCATCCACCTTTTTCTGAAGGTGGCAGGCTGCCAGAACCCCGCCGGCATAAAAGTCATTGATGCCCTTTTTGATGATGGCTTCTTTTTCTTCCGGGGTGGTCTTGGTGAACTGGTACAGGTATTTATACAGGGTCTGATCGGGTGGCGGTGGATCAAACTGCCAGGGGCCTCCCGGGGTCTTGGGGGGGCTGACCGAGAAGGATTCCCGGTACCAGATTGCGGCCATGGCCTGCCAGGGAACATTGGTGAGCTGCTGGATTTTTTTCAGAATCGGATAGGCCTTTTGGACTTTTCGGATCTGACTTGGGGTTAATCCTTGCATTAGAAAAATATCCTCCCGCCACTACCAGCCCCTGTGGAAGCAAAGGGCTGGTCTTCATCCAGAACAATTTTGAACATCGGTAAAATGGTGCTGGTATCGGTCCAGCTGGTGCCGTTGTAATAAGTTAAGCTGGCCCCGAGGGGTTTCAACGCCAGGGAATTGGCGTCGTTGTGCCAGTTGTAAACCCGGGTGGCAATATAGTTGGTACTGGCATCACTTTGGGTAGTTTCGCCAATAACCCCCCGAATAGTGGTCCCGGGTTCAATCTCTTGGATAGAGCTAAAGGGTAAATAAGCATAGACCACACTGGCACTAGTGCCGACTGCGCCAATCGGAAAGGTGGCTGCCGAAGTCGCCAACAATGTCGTATCGTTGTACAGCCGGAAACGAACATCCCCAGTAGGGGTGCCGCTTTTAAAGACAGGAAACAACAGCCCTTTGATCCGCCACTTGGCATTACTAGGGGTAGTCAGTTTAAAACCAACTTCGCGCCCGGAGTAAACAATATTGGTGGTATCATTTCCAGCGCCAAAGTAGGGGAATCCCTCAAAGGTGCCGTCAGTATATTCCACTCGGAACGAAGTAAGAGAGTTATCCAGGGTTGAGTAAGAGGTTCCTGAGTTGGTGGAAATGTTATAGTTCCAGCCCCAGGTGCCTCCTGTGGACCCATTTTCAATTAACCCACTGTCGGCAGCCCCTACTAAAAGGGTGGCAAAATTGGTGCCTGCTGACGCGTTTTGGTTCCGGATCACCAAATGGTATTTGGTGTGAGCGGTAACGGCTTGATTGAATCCGGTAAACTCAATAAAGGATGCCCCTGTTGGAACCGCCGTCAGTGTAGAAGAGTTTGCCAATGACGTACTGGTTGGCTTTCCAGCAGTGGTATCCGAGGTCATGATATCAAGGCGTAAATCTCCTGGGGCCAAAGTGCCCGTAACAGACACGACCCGGACAATAACTTTGCTGACAGTCTTACTGACTGTAGGGATAAAGGTATAAGCAACCCGGTTCGTAGTGTTGTTGGTATTCGAATTATTTTCAAGAGACCCTGTGCTGAGGCCGGAAAGTGGCCCAATAGCATAGACATTGTTTTGCGGTGTGCCTGCTGGCGCTTGAAGAGGTAGTAATACTGCTAACAGAGCGGCAAGAAATAGAGATATAAGACGCTTCATCAAAAGAATAGCCCCCCGCCGCCTGGGATCTCCCGGATATCTAAAATCCCCTGGGGCAACCGGGTGTTGTATTCCGTCCAGTTATCCCCGCTGTCCGTGCTTTCGGCATAGAAATAGGTGCCGTTCATCGGCAGAAGCGCACTGGCCAAAGTGGAATTCACATCATGGTAGTAATAGGTATGGGTGCCGGATGTGGACCCCTGCCAGATCTCCAACCGGTATTTCTGGTTGGCGTTTAACCGGGTGGTGTGGTGTGCTGATGGTGTCGCAAAGAACACCACCGTATCGGCGTTCGCTTCAATGGAGCCGTCACCATATGGGGTTGCGGTCCAGACAATTTGACCCGTCGTCACGTTGCGAAGCTGGTAATGGTAATCTGCTGTGGAGCCAAGGGATCGAATATGGGTTAATTTTGCCCCGTACAGGTAACAATCCCGTTGTGGCGTAAAAGTGATTCCATACCGCTTGGTTGAGGAAAGCACCACCGAGGTTTTAGCAGTTCCCACGCCAAGGGTTGGAGAATAGGCGGAGCCATTTGCATATTCCAGAATCACAATGGGGTTATGGGTGGCGGTGTTGCCATTGGTCACCAGGTTGGACCGGCCCCCGGTGGTGGTAATGCCAGAGGTGGCTACCAAGTGGCGTTCTGGCATTTTTAATGCCGTGTAGGTTATCGCCCCGGATAATTCCCCATAGCGTTGAATCGTCACATGGTTTGAAGCGTCATAAACGGTGCCAGAGCTGGCAGGCGCAAACATGACCCAGATGGGCGGGCCGGTAAAGGAGATGGATGCCGGGGTGTCAAACGCTACCCGTTTCCAGCCGGCTCCAGCCGTGACCGTATAGGTCTTGGTGAGATTGGCATGCACCAGGGTCCCGGAGGGCTTGCCGTTGCCGTCATCCGTTTCAATCCGAATGTCCATGTTTGGAGTCAGGGTGTTAGCGGTCTGGTAGAACCAGATGGCCGCCAGTGGGCTGGAGACATTGGGCGGAAGCACTGAAAAAGCCAGCCCTTCCCCGGTGCCGTTCAAGTTGGCCGTGTTAAAGGTATAGGTCGATAGGAACTGGTGGGGCATCTGCACCAGCCCGTTGTCTGCCGCCTGAGCAGGCAGGGCCAGAAGGGCCGCCAGGAATAATGCAACAAGGCGTTTCATTATTTGGTTACCGGGTGAAACCGTTCGGCCTGGATGAAGTACAGAATCATCGGCCCGGTAATGGCCGCACTGCTCTGAAACTTGATGGCGTTTCCAATCTGGCTGACAAAAATCATCCCCTCTCCGATGCCTTTCACAATGCCGCCATTAGCGCCCATCTCCAGCATCATCTGGGGGTCTGTGCCCTCCGTGAACTTCACGTTATGGGCGGTTCCTTCAGCATAGCTGATGCCGATTAATGCCCCCATCTTGGTGCTGTCCGGGGTGAATGCCGTGACATCGGTATCCACGGTGTCAATGGTGCATTCCACAGGTGTAACTTCAGTAGCCCCATACAAGGAGATGGGGAGATCTGTTTTGGCGGTACAGGAGTTTGCGGCGTAAGCAGCACTGTTTAACAGGCTGACAAGTGCCAGCCCGGCAAGTAGTCTTTTCAATTCTCGGACTCCTATGTCTGTTCTTTTAAACGAAATACTTCATCCAGAACCTGGCGATACCGTTCTTCACAGGCTTTGACCTCCCCCTCGAAGGCGGTAATCAACCGTTCATTGTTTTTCTCGAACTTGTCCAGCATCTTGTTGGCGAATTTCCAGAACAGGCTGGCAAACACCAGGGAAATAACCAGGCCGCTGGCAGGGCCAATCAGCCATTCAGGGGGTATATTAAAGGGCATTATTACGCTCCGGTTATGGGGTGGGGTCCTAGGTCCACAGGCCAGATGGCCTTTAGGGCTTCTGGGGTTAAAGCGGCATCAATCTCAGGAATTGCAGTGATATCCCGCAGTTTCTTTTTCTGGTTGGCAATTTCCTTTTTCTTCTGGGTGTTCCCATCTTCATCCGCCCGCTGATATTCAATATCCAAGGCTTCAAGGATGGGTTTTCTGGCCTCTCTCATTTTGTTACGCCAGATCCCCCGGGCTTTATCCATGTTGATTTTGATACTCATTCTTCATACTCCCAGGCGTTTCTAAAGGTCCTATCACTGGGGACTTCGGAAACGTTAACGATTTTATAAGGCTTGCCTGTTGGCACATCTTTTGCGGCGATTTCTTCAATCGTTAAACCGCTATTAGGGGCGGGGACAATGATGGCAACGCCCCCTTCATCTGTTGGATACAGGATTCGCTCCATTAGTTCACATCTCCGTAAAGTACAACGTTAATCCACTCGAAATCAGTCAGGGCAAAAGAGGAGTTGAGAGTCCCTAATTGCCAGCTTGAGCCTGATCCGTCACTGTTTCGAGGTCCCCATAAAGCTGCGTAGGTGGTTCCACTGGACCCCCGCCCGGCAGCCCCTGTGCCACACCAGTTCCCGGCAACGGAGTTGGTATTAACAACGTAAATCCCAGTGCCCCCATCCGTAATGCTGCTGACATTATAGGAATCCCGAATAGCAACAGTCCCAGTCCCGTTAAAAACCACCCAGGCTTTTGCGGCACTGTCATGGTATTGCTGGCGTCCTGGGGTCACAAACTTAGAGGTGCTTGAGCCGGTTTCCTGGTCTGATTGAGTGGCTGCCGTTCCAGCTGCTCCAAAACCTATCTCACACCATTTAGACAGGGCCGCACTGTAAACCAGGATTAAAGCTTTGTCGTCTTCATCCAGGGATATATCCCCACCAGAGGCAAGGAGGATATTGCCGGTATTATGTTTAACAACTACGGTCCGCCCATCATTTTCAGCCTGGATGATCAAGATCCTCCCGGCAGCACCCCCATTAATGGTGTCCAGGTCATCAGAGGCAGCGTCCCCTTCGGTGTCAATAGTATGATAGCTACCTGTAGCAGTAATGGCACCTGTAGCAATGGTTAGCTCCCCGGCATCGGTAAAGGTCACCCCGGCATCCTTCAGAATGACCCCGTCAATGGTAACCCCGGCAGCGCTGGTACGTTCTACAATCTTATCCACTAGGATAGGAGTTGTGGCGTGACTGAAGGTATTGGTGCCACTATGGGTATTATTGCCGCTAAAGGTGTTGTTCCCTGAAACCGTATTCACCCCGGCCCGGGACATTTTCCCATTCAGGGTGGTAATTATCTGGTTGAATTCCCCGTCCACCTGCCCGGACTGAGCTGAGGTATTCGGGGTAAAGTCGTATAAACGACTGATATCGTCATCAGCCATATCGGCGCTCTCCTATAGAGTAACAAAAGCTTTCAATGAGAAGCCCCGCTTTTGAGGGCGGGGCCAGTAACCGTTAGAAAAGAAATTTGCTTAACAGGCTTCTAATAGAATCGTAGGTGCTTTTTGCTTCATCTCCAGGCAAGATGGGACGCTTTCAGCAAAAGCCATTACCCGCTCTTTGGCATAAATAAAGATATCTTTGTAATACATACCTTGCATCATCCCCTTTCTAATGGCTTGTTCCGCAACAATTTCAGCCATTGACAAGGTTCTTAAAGAGTAATTATCTAGCAGATCTCGTAATCCGTTAGGTACGGTATTGCCATCAATTAGCCCTAAGCACTTATAGGTCATATTCGTAATGTTTTTATAATACCTGATTGCGTTTTTGGAACCTTGGGACGTGGAGTAGTTTACAAAATCTTGAAGAACATCAGTCAACTCTCTGCGAATCTCTTTACCCTCTGACCTTAGTTCTTTCCAGTCACCCATTTTCTGCCTTTGGAGAGCTTCTTCCATAGCATCAAAGGCATTGATAAAGTCTTCTTTGAATCTATCGGCTTTTTGCCCAGTGAATCCCATGACCAAAAAAGAGAACCCACTCTTTGTCATCAAATACATGGGCTGATTATTACCCCTGTCGTCTTTGTATTTATGTGGCGCAAAATTGCGCCGCTTGAATTCATCAGAGCATCCTAATTTTGATATGGCTTTTAATACATCTTTATGCCGTTTCTCAAAATACTCAGCAATATTTAAGGACGATGTTAAAACTTGATTGCGAACAATCTTAACTTCAGGTTTTACAATTTGTAATTGGGTCATATCTACCTCTATCTTTCATTTTCTAACGGGAAACCCCGGCTATGAAGCCAGGGTTTGGGGAATTGCTTGGGCTCTATACCACAACAGGTAATCACGTAGTACCCGCAGGTCTTCATCGGTTAGCAGTTTTAAAAGGGCTTGGCGTTCAGTGGAGGTCATGCTACTTCCTCCAGCACTGACTGTGTAAAATACTGGGTTTCAAATAGATATAGAAACTCGTCAATCTCCCCGAGAGACAGACCTTCAAAGAATTCCCAAACTACATCACGGTTACTCATGCTTATCTCCTAACTGTTTTGACGTATTGCTCATTTTTGAGTAATATTATGTTATTCAGATTTGAGGTATATGTCAATACTGAGAGATAACGCAAAAGTGAGTACTACACCCGTATGAGTAATTTAGCTATTATTCAACTCATGTCGAATTTCACTGAGCGGCTTGAGTCACACTTAGCAAAGATAAACAAGACTCCTTACTGGCTTTGGAAAGAAAGCAAGTTAAGCCAGACGGTTGTTTACAATGTTGTTAGTGGCAAACGAACTCCCACGGATGAAGTCTTAAAGGCTTTTGCCGGGGTGGAAGGTTTAGGTTTGGATTATGAAACTCTGGTGTCTTGGCGGGTTGTGGACGAGTATCCCAAAGGGGTTCTCTTAAAGGCTTGTAAGCAGTTAAAAACCTAGTTGGCTTCCTTCAGGAACGGCATTGCCGTTGTCTTCAGGCTTTCATAGTATTCATCTTCTGATATTTCTCCTTCAAAAAGTTCTCTGGTAGATCTGAGAACTTTTTGGAGTCTGGGATTCCCTAATGGGTTGCGGATTGTAGTTGATAAGGATAACCCAGCATCAGCAAGATCCATCCCCATCCCTGCATAATCTTGATAGGAAAACTTTTCGGCAGCCTTGCCGACACTGGACCCGAAACGCTGGAAAGCACGTGTCACCATCTGTGAGCTAATGCCAAGCGCTGTTATTCCGCCAGGCCTAACCAATTTCCCTATAGGGGTTAAATTCTGCTCTTCCCAATCGCTATATCCAGGGTCTGACTTTTTCAAGATAAATGCCAGTGGCTCAGGAATAACGGCAGCCTGTCCCCCGAGTGCCATCGTAAGTCCTGCCCAGGTTGCCAAACCTCTTGCAGCATTTGAGGCTGTCTGCGGGTTGGTCAGCCCTACAATCATGCTTCCTAGAAGATGGTAGGTCCCAAGGGTGTAGTTTGTGAATGTCAGAATCCCACGGCCTAAAGGGTTGCGGGTGATACGGCTGTCATTTCCAAGACGATTCTTGAAAGCGATCTTTTCAATCCCCTCTGTCCCCTTGGCGGCCCAAGCAATGTTTTTAAGAGGGCGGTCGGTTATAGCCATAACACTGTCGGCAAGCTTATTATATGCTTGTGATGCTTTAATAACTGGATTATTTGTGGGCTGATCGGGGAACCCATAATAACCTTTAGCCTCTAGCTCAGGAATCTTCGCCCACAGATTCCCGTCAGTTTCTTCTAATGCCTTAACAACCGCCTTACCTGCTCCTCTAACCCCGTAAACGGTGGGTAGTTTTACAATCAATTCAAATGGGTTGCCGGCCAAAATATTTCCTGAGAAATCAACATTATTAGCGGTGACGTTGGAAATAACCCAAGTAAGAATATTCCCCTGCTTACCGTAGAATGGATAGCCTTCCTCTAAATCCCGGAACCAGTGCTTTGCTTCGCCTTGCAATGAAGCTGGCAGTGATTCCAAGTCAATGCCTTTTATTACCTTGCGTAGCCCGTTTCTATACTCCCCCTTAGCGCTCCCCAAGCGAGACATATTGGCATATGCGAATGAATCAACATAGTCCAAGATAGGGGTGGTTACGCTTTCTGGTAAGTAATCGGTGGGTTTCAAACCATGGGTAAGCACTCCTCTGATATTCAAGGGGGAATGCTCTGTGATAGGAACTATATGATCATCGAGAAAGTTGTCAAAGGTATCGCTTAAATGCTGATTGCCATCTTCTAATGACTCAGAGCCGCCTTTAGAGCGAGTATTATGGTAAAGTGACTTGCCCGATTTATCAAGCTTGTCAACAGCTCCGTCGGTTGCAATAACGCCGCCGCTGTCCATCATTCCGGCAAGCTTGCCTATTACATTATCCGGGGTGCATGCGTCAGTCATAAGGGCCTCATTTTACCTTAAACCCAAAAAGCGAACAAAGCCTTTTAAGTTGCATCATATCCTTATTCAGGCTTGCTTTTAGGATGTCAAAATCAGCATCATCGAATCGTCCTTTTTTCTGGACTTCCCTTAGAAGCTTTTGTGTCTCTGGAGGCAGGGCCTTGAATACATCAGATTTGTAGAATTCTTTCAAAGCATCAGCATTTCTCATTGCTTCACTCGTCAGAATCCCCTCCTTGGCCTCTTTGCGGTTTAGCAGGTCATCCACGTTAAACGTGCCGTCAACTACCCCATGCTTGGCATACAATCCCTTGAATGCCGGTCTGTCGGTAATCTGCCCCACAGTGGTAATCACGCTGCCTTCAGGCGTCTCTGTGAGGTAGTACATCCGAGGATGTCCATTCTCGTTATCCAGATACACCCCAATCCCTTTGTCATTCTTGAACCAACCCCGGATACTGGCATCCGTCCGTTCAGTCTTAACTTTCCCTTTGCGGGTGATCTTTACAGCCTTGTCAGTTCTGCCGGTAATCTCCGCCTGGTACTCAACCCGGATGATCTTATCCTGTTCAAACGCTTGCTGCAGCTTTTCCGCCTTGCCCATTAATGCCTTAGGAATTGCGTCCTTGACATCATCAAAACTTTGGAGCCTGGTATCAGGGATTTGCCTTCCGACACCAGTAACAGGGTCATAATCGGACCGCATCACATCGGGTAGGTTAGGGTTAATCTCAGTTAACTTAGCCCTTAACTCTTTGGCTTCCTGAGACCTGGGTTTCTTCAGAATCTCCCGGATTTCATCAGTGTTCTTTCCAGTTGCCTCAATGGCCTTCTGGATGGTGGCGTTTAACGCTTTTTGCGACTGGTTGTGACCAGGCTTCTTTTGGGTTGTGTCTGACGCTTTCTGCCCTTGGGCATCTGACTGCCCTTTTTGCTGTTGGCCTTTCTTTTGTGCATTATCCACATCTTTCTGGATTTTAGCCTTTAACATCTTGCCCTGGCGGGGAGAGATATGCCCTGACTGCTCTAGGATGTCCACATCTTTCAGCAGCCGCTCCAATTCAGGGATATTAACGGTTTTGGCAGTGGCGGCAGCTTTATTCTTCAGCCATTTATACGCCTGGGCTGTCCCCTTCAGGGTCATATCCTTATCAGGCACCCGCTTGCCGACCCGCAGGCGTTGATACTGGGGATTGTTAATCAGCATATTCGGTTGAGGTTTAGCAGGTAGTGGCTCCAGCTTAGGGAGCTTGAAAGGGGTAACTGTATTTGGGTTAAAGGTCTTGGTGACCCCGCCAATCAACTTGGGAATCATCGGAGCTGCTGTTCCTAGTACCCCACCCAGTGCAGCAGATTGTAACCGCTGATCATTGGGTTGTTTATACAGTCCAGCTGTAGCTGCCCCGGATAAACCGAGTTGAGCCGCCTGAGGGAGCTTTGCCAGTAACGGGAGCTTGCTAATTCCTTTGTCTGCCAGTAGAGTTGGTGCGATTGCCGAGGTAAGTTCATAGGCGCCACCCATCACTTGTTCTGGCAACCCAAACTGGTTTTGTTGTCTTAAGCGGGCTTCAATCGCTTTAGCCGGTTGATCCAGATACCCCATAGAAATCCCCTGCCACGCACGGGTGGTTGGGTAGGCCATCTTCAACAAAGTTGTTGCTAAGGGGTTGCTTATTGATTGTGAGGCAGGGGCTGCAGCGGGTTTTTGAAGATGAGCAGGCTTTATCTCAATAGCCTGCGGGAGAACAACTTCATTGATATATTGGATCTGTTCATTTCTCGGAGCTTTGGCAAACTCAGGGTCTTGTTTTGGCAGGTAATCCTCTAGCAGGTACTGGAACTGCTCATCTGGTGGGGCTGCCTGAAATGCTGTATCAGCCTTAAGGGCTGTGAATTCAGCCCCTGCCTGTAGGGGTTGGGCCATTACTGCTTACTTTGCTTCCACTTGGCGAAACTGCTGCCAGCATTATCCAGCTTTTGTTTCCCGGAATTGCCAAAAGGAGAAACCTTTCGGTCGTACGGCAAGGTTAACAGTGGCTTCATCTGCAAGCTGTTGGGGTTGCTGATATAGTCACTTAGAGTTTTAGATGCTTCTTCCGCTTCTGGTGAGCCTTTCCCAAAAGCTCTTTCTGCTCTTTCTGCGGCCTTAGATAAAGCATCTACAGTGGAGTTGAAGTTATCTTTGCTCCCCCCTGGTAGAATATCCTGGGGTTGAATCTGTCCACTTTCTAGCAATGTGCTGTATAACCCCGCCATAGATGGCTGAGGAGCAGGTCTTGGACCAAAGCCATACCCCCCCAAGCCTGCTTTGGTAGCTTCATAAACAGCTTTCTGGTGTTCAATTAATGCCTTCCGGTATTCCTTCAGGTTATCAATCTCCTGCTGATTCTGGTATTGGTCAACCTTTTTCTGCGTGCCTTCCACTCCAGTCTTAACCGCTCCAGCAAATTCCTTAGGAATATCAGTAGCGTAATTATGCCAGTTGAAGCCGGGAGGTAATTGCATGGGTTTAGCCATCGCTTCTAAGCCGCCTCGGATTACAGGTTGTTGCCCCCCTCCAGTAACTCCTTCAGGGGAGTTTGTTTCTCCTGGTTTCTTGGGTGGGTTTTTGTATAAATCGTAACCAGTATCATAGGCATTCTGATAGTTGGATTTTGCCCCCAGCATGTTCATAACTCTTTCACGGCCTTCAGAATTAGCTTTATGTAAAGCCATAACCTGTTCAGGCGACATATACCGCCCCTGGGTGTCAAACTGGCCTGTCTTTGCCTCTCTAGTGGCTGTATCCCCAAAATTAACACCTTCTTGGGCTTGGAGTATGTAAGGAATAGCTGAAATATCCCCATAATAACCATTCTCTAAGTCAGGGTTTCCGAAAGCTTGAGCTAACCCTTGCCCGATTTGCTGGCGCCCTTTTTGCTCCATTGCAAATCGGAGCTTCTGGTTTTTACCCCCTATATAAGCCTGACGTCCCCCATATAACAGATTAGCTGCCGGGGCGCTAGGGAATGCTGTTCTGTAGGCGCTAATCAGGATATCTGCAAGACCCCCGCCAAAGGGGTTAAAGCTTTGTTCAGCCATTAGCTGTAATACCTCATCATTGCATCCGTTAACATCGGCCTGGGGCGCTTCATGTTGCCAAAAGGCATAACAGGCTCAAAAGGGTTCATCTGGTTATTCAGCCCCGCTATGGGCATGGGCTGCGCTTCCATCCCCCGAAGCTGGATATAGTCTTCATCCTGCTGCTGAGGCCCTGATAAAACCTGCCCCCACTGCTGTAGCCCTTTAAGTTTCTCAGCCGTCAGCATTCCTTTAAGCCCTCCGGCGGTCTTTCCAGATAAAGCGGCTCCATATTTAGCCCCACTGGCAAACGGGCCAATACCAGATGTTCCTGCTCCGACCCCTGCGGCATTCAACCCCATACCCCCGGCAGCCCCTAAACCAGCCCCCAGGAGAGCACCTTTAAGGCGGTTCTTTTTATTGGTTAAAGCGCCTAGCCCAGCACCTGCGGCAGCCATGGCTAACGGAACCCAGAACGGCATTAACCCAGCTCCTCATCTTGACGGGCTAGGGGTTTGGGGAACCCGAACATCCCCATTTGTTGCTTCATCCAGGGGGCAAATGCCATCCACTGGTTATCCTGAAACCGTGGAGCCCAGTTGCGTTCCTGAGCCAGAGGGCTCATCATCATATCCATAAAGGGGTTGTGCTTGGCCTTCTGCTGCTGCAGCATTCCGGCTAACCCCATCATCATGGGGTTTAATTGGTTCTTGAAGTTCATCTATGCACCTCCTGTGAAAAAGCTGAAGAGACCGCCGCCACCACTCCGGGGTTGCTGCTGGGCCTGCCAGCGAGCCATCTGATTCTGGAACTGCTGGTTTAACGCATTGGTCCCGGCTTGAGACCCCTGGAAGCTGGGCTCCAGATCCTGGGCCAGATTGGCCTGCTGCCCCTGCATGGCTGCGTTGAACAGGTTAAACTGGTTGAGGTATGGGGTTAACAACTGGTTAGGCAGATCCAGCTCCACCATCTTCCGGTTAGCCGCAATATCCGCCAGCCCCTGTGCCCGGTTCTTCTCGATTTCCCCAATGCCGTACTTCTGGAACCCCACCGAGTTTTTCATCCCGGCATCAGCTCCAGCCATTTCCAGCTGGCCCCTGGCCCGGTTATACGAATTGTCTAGAGCAGCAATCTGGGGAGCTTCATAGGCATCCCCGTATTCATCAATCTTTTCAGGGCTTGGGTTAATGGCAGAGGGCAGATCCTTCATCAGCTTGCCCATATAGTTGGTGGCATCCTCCTGGATCTGTCGTTCTACCGGGGTGTTGAATACCCGGTTGAAATAGCCGTTTCTAGCTTTACTAAACGTCCTGGAGGATCTGAGCCGCCCGTTTTCGTAGTACCACTCATGGGTGGGTTTTGGGGATTTGGGCGGGGATGGAATATCCGGTTTAGATGTTGAACCCATGGTAATCATCCCTCAAGTAATCTAACAAAATTGTTGCGGTAGGCACCCCCTGAACAACCACAGACTGGGGCAGCATGGCCCGGAACTTAAAGCCAATGCGCTTATAAATCCGCTCAGCCGCTGCGGCTTCCTTGTCCTGCTTCTTATAGGCGGTCATTTCAACATCCAGCTTACGCAGTTCCAGATCCTCAAAGCTATAGCGGACAACCCACTTCAAAAAGTAAAGGGCATTCCAGGTGTTTCGATATTCTGGGAATAACGCCCCTCGGATCCGGCCTGTTTCATAGCGGCCAATCTCTACCCAGAAGGCCCCGGCAGGTTGCCCGTCCACCAGGGTGAGGAATCCATGGATGTTTCCTGCCCGGCAGTGCTGCTCCAGCTGATACAGCATCATAATCAGGTCATGGTCATAGTCATTAAGGAGATGCCGCTGATTTGACAGGGCCAGATTGAACATCAACTGACGATGTTGCCGGTCGTCCCAGTCTACCGGGAGGATATCCCGCACTTTTTTACCCTCTAGCAGTACTGAAGACATCGTAAAACAGGTCTACTTGCCGGATCTTGATCCGCTGATTGTTACTGAGGTTAATAAACCGGAACTTGATGGCGTTCCCTTTCCCCAAGTTCTTCACCTTAAAGGTTTGCTGACCTCCGGCATCCCAGAGCATCTCATCCCAGTTGGATTCATCCCAGCCGCCGCCGCTGTTAATCGCTTGAGTTTCAGAGTAGGCGGTTTCCTCCCCACGTCTCATAATCCGCCACTGGAAAACCAGGGACCCTTGTCCATCAGATTCGCACTGGATATGCAGTTCCCGGTAGCATTTTAACGGACCAACCCCATTATGGGCTATCCATTTACTTTCCCAGGTGGCTTCAACAGCAGACCCGTGATAGCTGTAGTCATCCCCGTGCTTGTAAACCTGCCCGGCATAACTACCATGGTACACTTTGCGATCAAAGACCGCTAAAGTGCTGGCCAGGATGTCATCAGTATCCCGGGGGTCGTTCCCACCCGTTACCGTGTCATGGATAATAACCTTGTTGTTGGTAGCGTTGGAGCCATATGGCACGGACAGCCAGATTTGTTTGGAGGGCTTATGGTAGACGGCACAGGCGTTTTTAATAGCAGCGGTGGTGTAGTTGACTCCATCCATAACCCCCTGAATCGGGTAGGTGGGGATCATATCTTCAATATCCCCGTACTGCTGAACCGGTTTCAACTTCCTGAAGCCGTCTTCACTGAGGAAGTATTGATCCAGACCCTTCTGAACGATTGTCCGGGGGGCGATACAGCCGTATTCATCGGTAATAGGACGTAGGCTGATGGGGTCGATTTCAGAACCAAACGGGTTCATGCCAGACATCCGGCGAATAGCCCGCTGTTTGTAGATGATTGCAATATTATCCGTAAGGGCTTTCATGCCGGTAAGATAGCCCCCAAACCCGGCATCTACATCAAAGGATTCTACAGAGGACTCGGTGTTATCAAAGTTGTTATGTGTTCCAGGCCGTGCCTTTTTAACCCGATGGGGGTAGGTGGGGTCTCCCCAGTAGAAGATGGACCCCCGGAAAACCATGGCCCCTTGAGGTCTAAAATCATCCCAGATGGGGTTTGCATCATCGGTAAAGCTAATAGTGGTGCAGGTAGTTCCGTCATAGTAGAGGGGGATGTCAGTGCCGTTACACATGATCAGGATCTCGGTGCCTGCCCCGTCATCCCATTCGGTAAACTGGTAGTATTTCCCGGCAGTATGGCCTGTATAAATCTGAGTGGCTGTATCCCCGGCAATGGTAAACACCTTGCCGCCAGCACAGACAATATTAATCCCGTTCCAGTCGTACTGACCGGTGATAACCGGGGTGCCAGACAAGGCAGAGGCTAGAACAGCATCATCCCCGGCGTATTTTAAGAGCCCATCTTCAGCCATCTCCCAGTTAACTGAGGAATGGGCAAACAGGAGGGCTTCAGTACCATCGGCCTTGTCAATAATGACTGGACCTGCCTGGGGTCCGGCGTGGTTATTCTGTCCCCCACTGAAATTGCTGTAGGTGCGCTGCTGGCTCCCGGCCATTAGTAGATAATATTCCTTATCGCGTGTTTCTGATGGGACTCATACTTGGATTTCATCCGGGGAGACTGCTGGAAGTGGTTTCCGCTATTGTTGCGGGCCAGTTCAAACAGCTCATTAGCAATCATCCCCTGTGCCCCTGCGGCTGGGTTCCCTTCATAGACCATTTCAAACTCAATGGCCTTCTCTTGAATCACCCGGTGGAAATCAGCAGGTAAATCCGGCTCATCAGCATCCAGGTTAAGTGCCGTCATATTCTCCAGGTAACGGAGATTAGCGGTTAAGGCTTCATCTGGCGTGGGGTAGAACCAGAGTTTGCGCTGGTAGATGCTACAGACTTGCGGGTAACCCGTGTCGGTTACAACCAGGAATTGACGCTTATAAACCTCATAGTCATCCCAGGGGATGATATCCATTGGAGGATCAGTCCCAATCTGGACCTGATCAATACTAAGAACCCCAGTGGGGATATTATAACTTTCCGTTCCGGCTACCAGTGCCAGGGTAGTGCTATTCTGGCGGTATTCATTGGCCCGGTTGAGCTTTAAGAGCACCCAGTTATAAGCCAGGTTAATATGCTCCCGGTAACGCCTTACGGTCTGAGACAAGTTCCCCAGATCGGCGTTATAAATCGTGCTGGGGCGGGACCCATCCAGGCGGTCTGCCATGTTCTGGGCAATCTGTAAAAAGGTGCTCATCTGCTACTCCCCGATAAGGGAGGAGAGAGGCCAGAGCCTCTCCCCCACCTTAATTCCTTTACTGACGGCCAAAGATGACCAGACGGACAGTCCCGTCAAGGTCAGTAATAGAGGTTGTATCGGCCCAGACCCCGATCTTGGTGCCCAGGTTGCTGTTTAGCCCGGAAGCCCCAGCGCCAGGAACCTGGGTGCCTCTTGCCCCTCTACCGGTTGCGGTCAGGGTTGCAGAGACAAAGTCGGTAGACCCATCAGAGCCCTCTAATGCAGCATCAGAGGTTGATCCTGCATTGGTCGGGTCGCTGGAGGTAATGGCCTTGAAGATAACGTTGGTGCCCGCAATCGCGGTAATGTTATGCTCCAGGACCACCCGATCTACGATGATATCGCTCAGATCGCAGTAAGCCGTGCCATCAGCCTGGGTCAGCAGGGTGTCTGCGGCCAGGTCGGTCATGTTGTACTTGCAGATCTTTACAATCTTGGTTACCCGGTCAGCGGCTTCAGCCTGGGGCAGAAAGCTAACGGCAACCAGAAGCGCAGCTAAGAAAACAAAAAACAGTTTTTTCATAGTCATCATCTCCTCTACGCTACGGTTGACAGGTTGTACAGACGGCCAAGGGTCTCACGAGCGTTGCGGAAAACTGCTGTGAATTCTCCCAGGACCATTTCCCGGACAAAGTCACCATCTTCAGGAAGCGGCTTGTTCACCCAGGCACGGCCTTCCATTGGATGCACCGAAATGGTGTCCTTCTGGAAGTAGTAGAGTTCATCCTTCCGCAGGTCAGGAAGCGTGACGATATCCACCTGAGCGTGAGAGCCGAAGTCATACCGGGAAACAAAAGAATCCAGGTTATGCTCTTTCTGGCTCATCCCGCCGCCCACGATCTTGGCGTCTTTCAACTCGTTCAACAGGCGTTGCTGACGGGTTGATACGGCAAAGCACAACTTGGTTGCGTCTCCACCATTGGTCAGGTAGGTCTCAATGACACCTTCAATCATGTTCTTGTCAATGGCGGCACCAGCCTTGTCGGTATTGGTTCCCACAGTGGTGGCCCAGTACCGGAACCCACCCATCTTGCGATCGGTGTAGTTGGTGGAATCATTGGCAGAGCGAAGGCCGTAGATCAAGGCAAACTGAAGCTCTTTCATCAGTTCCTTGGTCAGGTCATCAATCTGCTTGGCCAGCTTCATCTCATCCCCAACGGATTTCACATGCTGGGAGGTGCCGGTCAGTTTGGCTTCCCGCTGGAAAATCTGGGTGTAGTTGAAGAGGCGTGTCCCTTTTTGGCTGTCATCCCGTCCGGCGCTGAAGCCTTCTACGCGGGGGTTGCCCACGATAATGACTTCAGAGTTTACCGGGTGAGAGGAGGCAGTGGTGGACTGCTGAGCCCGGGTGACACAGTAGGAGCTGGCGTTGGTGACAACCGTGATGGTTGAAGACACCAGCAGCACTTCATCTTCAATTAGGATGAGAGTAACCCCGTCAATGTAGCGTTTCGGGGCATTGGTCCCGGAAGCGACAGTGATAACGGTGGTGGAGGAGCTGGTCAGCGCTGCAGACAGACTGTCTTTAAAGCCCACCAGGGTTTTATCCACCCACTCGAATTTGTTGTTGGTGACCATTTCATTGAGTTTCAAGAACATGGCCAAAAATTTGGTATCGCGGTCAGCAACCGCCTTGAGCATTTTATGAACCTGCTCAAGCTTGCCACCAAAGTCGGTAGCGTAACTGATGGTTCCAGACATTATTAAATCTCCTTAAATCTTAACGTTGGCGTAGTGCCCGAATCATCTGGAAGCTGTCTCCAGACTCCAGGGCTTTATCAAATGAACCGGCAGTGACAGCAGGTACAGCGTTGGAGGATTCCACGTACGACTCCTGTTTCATCACTTGCTTTTGCTCAGCAGTCAGTTGCGCTGTCCGAGGCTGGGACACCAGTCCAAGGGCGGCGGCTTTCTTCTTCAGATCCGGGCCAATCTGCTGAGCAATCTGGGCTCGGATCTGGGTGTTATTCAGTGCAAAACTGTAGGCTTGATCAAAACTGACCCCGGGGTTGTTCTGGACAATCGCCCCGGCATACTGTTGAACCAGGTTGTTTTCCATATTAGCGGCTAAGGTGAATACAGCTTCTTCCACAGGACTCCAGGAATCCACATCCTTCTCGGCAATCCCGGAGAACCCAGGGACATAGGTATCCAGCAGGGCCACGGTCTTCTGATTGGCTTGTTGCGCCTGTTGCTGGAAAGCCTGCTGCTGGGCCAGTTGCTCCTGCTGCTCAAAGCGCTGGGCAATCTGGTTAATCTTTTCAAAGAGCGGTCCGCCAATTTCCATGAGCCGGGCATCAAACAGGGCCTGTTGATGTGCCGGGTTGGTGGGATCAAAACTGTCCTCATCAAAAGGAAGCTGGAAGGGCTGGACCTCTTCCTCCTGTTGCGGATAAAACTGCCCCTGGGCATATTGCTGGGTTAACAGCGGGTCACTGGCAATCTCTCTCAGGAGCTGGTTGCGGCGTTCTTCTGCTTCCTGGTCAGAGACTTCAGCAGGCTGCTCTTCTGCGGGGGGTTCCGCTGGGGCCGGGCTGGGCTGAGGGGGTTCTGCCGGGCTTTCGGCGGAAGGTTCAGCAGTCCGCAAATCGGAAATCATACCAAGAGTATTCACCTCGGCTTCAGCCGGGGCATTCGTATTGGGATCCATCACTCTATCCTTTTTTCACTAACTCTTTTTGCTGCTGCATCAGGTTCAGACAGCGCTTAATCCCAGAGATAAACGTCAGTTGAGAGGCGTATTTGGTGGCCTCTGCTTCGGTAAACTCCGAGATATTAGGGGTGTACGTGGCAATCAACTCTTCTGCCAAGGCTGTAAAATGAGCCCAGCCGGGATGCTCTTCCAGGTCCATAATGGCTCTAGCCGCTTCAATGCGCTGAGCATGCTTTGCTTTTTCTTCAGGGGTTTGAAACCGCACTAGTCTTGCTCCTTGTTCTGGGCCTGGAATTCAGATAACTGCGCAGTCCGTTCAGACATCTGGGCGTTATGCTGCCCCATTGCTTCGGTATGGGCCTGTTGTTGGAACTTCAGTTGCAGCTCCATCTTCTTGATTTCCAACTCGGCCAGTTTGATCTGAAAGTCCTGCTGTTGCTTTTCAGCCTTCAGCCGCAGTTCTTCCTGCTCTTTGGCAATCAACAGCTGCTTCTCTTCTTCGGCGGCTTGCTGGTCTCTTTCATCCACTTCTGCCCGCTCCTCTTCATTCATCAAGAGGCGGTCCCGGTCGAGATCCATCAACTGGAAGGTGTCTTCTGCCACATTTACCCAGTTCAAATACTTTCCAGCAGGGGACTGGCCAATCTGCGGCAGGGCTTGGGCAATGCCCATCAACTGCTCCTGCTTGCGGATGACATTCTGATACCCCACCACCTTGATATCCATATTCGGCAGGGGCACCACAGGGAGTTCTGCCAAGGGGTTCCCCGCCTCATCCTTGGGCTGGGTAATCTCCTGAATCTCCTGATAAATGGTGTCATCAAACTGCAGACGGTCATAAATCGCCTGGTAACTCAGTTCCAGAACGGGTTTAATCAGTTTGTCATTGATGTTAAATGCATCAATATGCATCTTCCCACTGGAGTTATTCTGGGCCTGGGTGATTTCAGTGGCGGTATTATTGCCCCCCACTTCAATCATCCCTTTCACCACCTTAGGGACGGTGACGGTCTCAAACTCCACTTTCAGTTCTGCCACTTCCTGGTAAGCAATCTGCAGCGGGCTCATATCCTGCATCAGCGGAATGAGCTGATCCTGCATCCCCTCCTTGGTGACCTTAATCAAGGCCCCAGGACGGTTGATGACGTTATTGGGGTTAAAGACCGAGTCTTCATAATACTTGGTGGGCGGATGGATTCTGAGGTAAATCTCATCCAGCTTGCTGTTAAAAATACGGTTAGCGGCTCTGAGAATTCCTAATCCTTTAGAGTTGAGGCCGTAGCCATAGAAGCAGTCTCCATCTGGCCTCAGCGCCATGAAGACATAAGGGGACTTGGGACAGCCTGGAGGGAAAGGCTGGAAGCGAATCAAAGTCTTGTCATTGACTAAGGTGGCCACATAATTGCGGTACACCTTCCCGTCAATCACAATCCGGTGTATCCAGGCTTCCTTGATGTTAAGCCCCTTGGGGGTTTTCTTCCCCTCTTGCTTTACTTCCTGCTGCTCATCATCCAGGCTGAGTTCATTCAGGTTGAAATAGTTGGTCTTATTGGCAGACGCCATCAGGTCTTCATAGAACTTGTGGGTTTCCTGAATCCGGGTGGTCTGGTTGAAATCCCCTCTGATGGGATACATCACAAAGTTCTCTATCGGAACCACATCAATCCAGACATTGTTAAAGTAGGTGGTCTCCTGAGGTTTGCGGACCTTCTTGGTCCCCACCTGCTCCTCGATAATCTCCCCAGTGATTGGGTCTTGAGCAATCCCCATTACTGGCTCATCCACCCAGGGGTATTCCACCGTGGTCTCTTCTTTCCAGTAAACCTTGAGGCAGGCGTGGTTCTTGGTCTTTAGGCTATCGTAGGCTTTGCCTAGTTGCTGGGCGTAATGGTTCCGCTCAAACCGGTATTCCAGGTATTTCTGCATCACCTCAGCGCCAGGATGGTCTTCATCGGTTCTGCCACTAATGGTAAAGATCTGGTCATTCTTGGGGATGGTGGTGGAATGAATATGAGCATACCAGGATTCCGCTGCATCAAATGCCCAGGGGAGACATTCATTGCTCATCCAGTCGAGTTCAGGGGACTCGATTTTCGGCATTCGGCAATGATAAGCGTCTTCACACTCTTTCCAGTGTGTTTCATAGGGCTCCCGATCAGCCTTGCCCTTATTCCAGCAATCCAGGATATGAGTTTTAATCGACTCCTGGGCTTCCATGGATAAAGTAACAGGCTTGGCCTGGATAACGGTTTTCTGGGTTTCCAATTCGGCTCCTTAAAGCTTATAATGGCGTTATGAATGATTGGCTATCGATAGAATCCGCCCCGAAAGACGGCACCCCGATACTGATATGTGAAGGGGATTGTTATGCTGTTGTTCATTGGGGGGAATATGCAAATATGTTCCGCTCTGGAGATGGTTGGATTGATGGGCATATGGACACTGAGGATGGCAATTATGCCTATAACCCTGATGCCTGGATGCCAATCAAACCATTTACCGGCCTCTTAAAAACTTGTTCAGTGCTGTAGGAACACTAACCGACTGCTCCGGCTTGGTGGACTTGAGAACGATGGGGTCGTATTTCTCCACCAGATAGGAAGCAGCGTCAAAGATGTGCTTCAGGAACTTCTGTTTCGGGTCTTTCTTGATGGCGTTTGGCGTGGGCTCATCAATCACCCCAGTGCCTTCCTTGTACTTCAGGTTTTGCAAGTTTTGAATCAGCCATTTACAGCGGGGGTTAATGAAAACCCGTCTTACCCCATTGGTATTGCAGACCATCGCATTCCAGGCGGCCACCCGATCCGGTGGGGCCGGGTTCTTCTCCCGGATATCGACCCGAACTTTGGAGGGGTAATGATGAAAGTTAAACCGGTCTCGCATCAAGGTGTAGCTAGTGCCGCCCACTTTCTCATTCTGGACGTTCCGAGACCCCCCGGAAGCATCCCCGGTAATCACCACGCCGTTTTCATGGTTGGGGTAACGCCTTACAAACTCGTCAATACACTCTGGGATGTTGGTGTTTTCAATCACAATCTCATCAAAGAAGTGATATTCCCCGTTGTAGCGGTGAGCCAGCGCCCAGCTCATCGGGTCCACGTTAAAGTCACAGGTGAGATAGATGGTGAGATCCGGTTTGTATTCAGTGTTGGTAATGTTTAAGTCGCTGAAGTTGTAGCTCACAAGACCTCGTGTATAATCACCGTCCTGCCCAAGAACCATAATCTTGTACAGTTCCGGGTCATAGGTGGCTTGTAGGGTTGCAATAAAGGCATCCGGGACATGGGGATTCTCAAGAGTGGCAGCAATCACCCGGCGACGGCTAATCTTCACCCGCTTCCCCCGGATATCCACCTCAGTTATTCCCCCCTGAGCCACAAACTGCTCATGCTGCCAGCCTTTGGTGGCTTGGGGGTTGGTGGTGAGAATGACCTCAATCGGAGTGCCTTCTGCCGCTTGCCGGAGTCGCCCTAGGAATTCCTCATAAGCCGCTTGAAGCAGCATGCTGGATTCTTCCAAGTGGCCGCCGATGCCGTTCACAGACCGGAGGGCCAGGGGGTCTTCAATCCCCTTAAAGATGGCTCTTGCGTCATCCCAGCCTGGAATTCTAATAATGTGGTCTGATTTATTGGGTTTGTGCCGGATTTTGGCGGCGTCTAAGAGTTCCAGCCACGTCTCCCAGGTGGTAATCTTGAGGCGCTCCCAGGCATCTGCACCGACCAGCCAGGTGGCTCCAGGGTTCTTGGAGAGAACCTTCAGCCCTTTTAAGGTGCCAAGGAATGTTTTCCCGGCTCCCACCCCACCTTGATAGAGCTTAATGTCGTAATCGACCCCGGGGTCCGGGTTAAAGACTTCCCACTGCTTAGGAAGGAGTTTGATACTATACATCAGGAGTGATGTTGAAGCCTGGGGTCTCTTCGTCTTCTTTGTTTTCCTGGGTCTTCAGAACCGCTTTCCGCTTCTCCAGGTAGCTGGCTAATCCAGCCTTGATAAAATGCTCTGCCAGCTTATTCGGGAACCCTTCCCCGTCTTGAACTGTAAGTCCCATTAACCCAGAAGCCCGGGTGTTCCTGTAGTCCAGTAAATGGTCTAGAATCAGCTCCCCGGCAATAGAATCAATAAGCTTCTCCCGCTCATGTTCTTCATCAACCAAGTTTATTGCCTTTTCTTTCCGATTCTTTCCCCATCCTTCCAGAGAGGCTCTTTTAGAAATGGTGTTGGGGCTGACATTGTAATCCTTAGCAATATCAGATGGTTTTTCCCAGTGGGCTTCGTAGCGGGCTCTAATCTCCCCCCAGTTTGGAGGTTTCTTTTTGGACATTAGTCACTCTCGTTCTGTTTCTGCCAGACATACTCCCGAACGAGTTGCTTAATGCTCTGCTCTAACCCTTTGCCTGCTACAACACAGGGGATATCCGGGTATCTTTCTCGGTGCAGCTGGGCATAATACTCTGAGCTTTTTACCTGGAGCGGAACAGAAATCCCTTTGTATTGAACCCAGTAGTCAATGCCTCGGTAATCATCTGCGCTCTTTCGCTCCACTTTCTTGAAGGTATCAATATATTCCCCCTTCTGAAGCTTTAACAGAGCACCGAAAACAATGTATTCAGAGACATACCCTTTAACAAGGGTTTGATAGACTTTTTTAGGAAGCATTTAACTTCTCCAGCCGGGCCTTTGGAATCGCTCGGTAATAATCCTTCAACACCAACCCCACCCGGTCATACAGGGGCATCTCTAACGCCTGCCTGTAACACCTGGCAGCACTGTCAGTATCCTTCAGGGCTTCATAGACCAAGCCCAGGGTGGTAATGGGTTCCGCTCTCTCCGGTTCTAACCGGTGACAAATCTGAAGCAGCCGGGCTGCATGTTCGAGTCGCTCGGTGCTCTTCTCTTCCGTGGCTATCTCCAGGTTTAACTTGCCGCAGTAGAAGAGGCTAATGAACTTGGTGGCGTTGTCCACGTTGGGGTGCTGGGCGGCTCTATAAAACAGCTCCTCAGCATTTCGTCTGTACAAGGGGGTATTGTTGGGATCATCAGGGTGGACGGCAAGGAAGCGGTAAGACTCAGCGATACCAAACCAGTTCTCAGGATCTTTCTCCTCTAGAATACGAAGATACTTCAGTGCTGCTTCCGGTCTCCGTTGTTCCGGCTTGCGGTGGCGGATAACCAGATCGGCATACATCGTTTGTTGAACATGGGGCTTCTTAGGAACAGGGGACTCATGGACAAACCCCCGCCAGGAAAAGTCCCGGGTCTTAAAGATTGAAAGCCGTCTCTGATAACTGGCTTCATCCTGCTGGTACTTGCACCACAATCCGGTGATTCGATGGCGGCGGGCATATTCACAGGCGGGCTGGATAATCTGGGGATTGAGAACGATATCGTCTGCATCTAACCAGATAACCCAGGGGGTTTTAACAAAAGACAGAGCGTAATTACGAGCGGCGCTAAAATCATCAATCCAATCAAAATGATGTACATCAGCGCCAAAAGTCTCACTGGCAATATCGGCGGTGTGGTCAGTGCTACCGGTATCCACAATGATGATTTCATCAACAAAATCTCGAATTGACTTCAAACAGATGGGAAGCAGTTGCTCCTCATCCCGGACAATCATATTAAGGGTAATCACGCCAGTACCTGCGCTTCCCACTGACGGGCTATGTCCATCCAGTCTTGAGGCTTATCCCGCATCATAAACTTGAAGTCCTTATGGTCTTCATCGTCCCAAGGACGGCTAAACCATTTCATATCCTGCAAAGCGCACTCAGCAAATTCTTGGAGCTCTGCATAAGCGTCCACTCTCTCTGGTAAAGCCCCAATATTAGGGGTTATGGGGTAACACCCGTGGGCCTTTGCTTCATCCAGGGCTAGGCAATATGTCTCCGGCCAGATACAGGGGTAAAAGAATATCGAAGCTTTTGCATACTCCCGGTAAAGCTGCTCTTGATTCAGGCTTCCTAGCAGCTCCACCCCTTCCATCTCTGACAACTCTGCAAAGATGTGGGCGTACTGAGCATCCTTCTCAGGCTCCCCGTAGGTCTCCATACTGGAGCAGATGGCGATGGTAGCCTGAGGCTCTTTCTCTTTTATTTGTTTAAATAGTTTTGGGATTCTTTCGAGTCCTCGGAAGGGGGTTGAGGCATAGATGAGGCGGTAAGGGTCTTTTTCGTACCCCCTGGCCAGTTCATCCAGCCAGACCCCGTGACCAATAACCTCGGAGTCAATCTTCAGCTTGTCCTTGAAATCATCGTGGTGGCACTGGCTTAAGGTAACCACCTTATCAGCGTAACACCGGCCATAGGCAGCATTCTGCTGAATCACCGGCTGGTCTGAAAAGTGGTGGGTCCACCAAACTCGCTTGGAGATGGGGAAGTTCTCCAGCAGTTCCGCTACCTGAGTCACTACCACATCACAAATGGGCTGGGGTTCTTTCAACTGTTCCGGGGTAGTCACCCAGTGGACTTCATGCCCCAGCTTCTGCAGGGCTTCACCCAGGAAGATGACACATTTTTCTGTACCCCCAGAGGGCAGCTCCCGTACTGATCGGGAGTCATAGGGCTTCTGGCGGGGGAAGATGAATAGTATTTTCATAACTCTCTATCCTGTATTGACTTGAAAAAGGAGGAGGGGGAGCGGTTAAACTGAATGGTTTGAGGAAAATTAAGAAACACCCGCAGGTGAATTAGCAGAGAAAGTAGAAGGAAAGGGTTGGTGTTAGACCTGCGGGCGGTAAAATTAAAAAGCCCCGGGAGGGGCATATCTAAGCGTGGAGTGTAGTTAGAACTTATTCAATGACTTTGGATTTGAAGTATCGTCTAGCCTGTTCCTCTGGGCACTCGTAATTGCCCTTAATCCCGTAAATGCAGAGGTCTCCACAGGCTTCAGCCTTTGCATTAAAGCTTTTACCAAAGCAAAAAGGCGGTGGTAAACGTTTGTTTCGGTGACCGGGTTCCACATTACCCACCTTTTAACACTTTCTTAGGGCCTAATTCCCTATCGTCTTGATTCAACCAGTCTTCATAAGTAAGACATTTTGCAACTGTGTTACCTCGACAGATACGACAGTATCTGACTTCTTGGATTACATTATCCTGGTTAGAATATAGTGATTTGCACACAGAGCAGATAAAACGATTACAAAGCTTTGTTGGGACAGGCTGTCTATAAGACACATATAGATTAGTTTTCCCTTCCTGGGACCTGTCTACCTCTTCATATTTATGAGGGGGAAGCTTTGTGATTTTATATTGTTCAGGCTCAGACCGTTCTTGATAGCGCTCTTTTAATTTCGCCTCTGCCAAAACATATGTATCAACCGACACCCTAGCCTGGTTTGCAACACCTTTTAAGGTGTCTTTTCGGTTGCAGCGGTTTGAATAATCCCCTCTCCCCACCTAACTCGCCTCCACCAAGGGCAACTTCTTTTGCTGCTCCAAGTAATACAGATATCCTTCAGGCGGTAAACTCATGGCCCGGGTATGCTCCCCCACATGCGGCATTGCTCTGGTCTGCTGAGGTTGCTCTGGCTTTTTCTGCAATTTCTCTTCCCTATCCACGGCTTGATGCTTCTGCCGGTTCAACCATTCCGGCTGGTCATCCGGCTTCACCCGGTTAATGCTGTGCTTCCCGGTATTCAGGCTAAACCCCTGCCATTCCATGACCCGACAGGAATCATCATCATGGGTCTTGCTACGTTTGCGGCAGTTGGGACAGTAGGTTATGTAAAGCAGGATGTAATCGTATTTACTGATGTGGCTGTGGAGCCAAGTCAAAACCGTTTTACGGCCTGAGCCGCAATGCGTAATTCTGTACATCCTACATAGGCCTGATTGAGACGTTATACTTCATCCCTTCAAGGATGAAATCGATATCCGCCTGGCCACATCCAACCCCTTTGCCTGTGACATTGGCCCCTTTGGCCTCAATTGCTTTTTCAAGCCATTCTCTCATGTTGAAAAAGGCTTCAATATCCATTTCATCCAGTGTAAAACCGAATTCATTCGTCATCTCTTCTATCCCTCTTTGGCAATGCTGTGGCCTGCCTAGTCCAGCAGGTCTTGTGGAGCTGTGATTCTGGTACTACCTCCACTCTACCAGACTGAACCACCATCTTTAAAGGGGTCTTCCTTCCCAAAAAGTTTTAACATTGTCCCTGGGTTGGGGGCCCCCTCATCCTCCAGTAATGCTGTAACCGCAATCATCATCTGGCAGGTAAATACCTCACTAAGCCCCAGCCTTGGGATATCACAGCGGCTACAATCCCCGTTGATTAAATAACAATTCACAGCACTACGGGTCCAGTGCCTGTCCGTTGTTGCCAACTTCCACTCCTCCTATTTCAGCAAAAGTAAAAACCCCATGAATCCTGGGAACATTAATCCTGTGACAAACTGTTTATCCAGTATGCAAAAGGCAAGAACGGCCCCTGATAGCAAGGCCATCATTACCTTAAGTCTGTCGAAATCTTCAATACTCACCTGTGACTCTCCTCCTCTGTTAGTGGTTAAAAACGCTTCCCAAATATGTGAAACAGCGGTTTCTTTTTGTACCCATAGATATTGACTTCTTCTTCGCTCCAGGGGTCTATGGAATACCCTTCTACCAGCTCAAAACCTAGTAAATCTAGTAGCTTTGAAAGGCACCTCTTAGTTGCATCATCCCCAATGGTGATTGTTTTAGGGGCATTATCAACGACATATGCTCTATTACCAGTGGTACAGATTCTGTAGTTCTGCCCCTCAACGGTAAAAATCAGTACTCTCTCCTGCATCACCCCTGCCCCTCCAGGGGTCTAAGGAGATTCATTCCGATAGCTGTTTCACTGGGGGAGTAAATCATATCCGGGGGGAGCCCCAGAAGAGACCGCCCCTCATACTCTGAAATTAACCCTGCCTGGTACAACATCACCACCGTATGAATCCTAGCCTGTACGTCAGGGGATGCTGAGAGGTTCTCAATCACCTTTTTCAACCCCTGTATCCGGATATCAGTCATTGCGCTTCTCCTTTTAGAAGACGCTCAATCTCAGTAGTCCCAATTAAATACTGCCTTCCAATTCTTGTGGCCTTTAGCAGACCTTGTTTCACATATACACGGACTGTGTACGCAGAAACATGTAGTAATTTCGACGCTTGTTCAGTTGTTAAATAGTTTTCTATCATTTTGTTTCTCTCCTATCTAAATTGTCATCCGGTCAGCATAACGACCGGTTCTAAAGTCATATAACAACTCGGTTTGGCCCAGCTTCCCGTTCTCCTTGAACCGGATCTTCTGGATATAGATATCCACCAGCCCCCGCTTCTCCTCGGACATATGCCGCCACACAGACAGGCAGTTATCCGCCTTGTTTCGCCAGTGAGCAGACCCGGAAACATCATAGGGGGTAGGAATGGGGTAATCCCCGTCTTTATTTTTAGCAAGCTTCGTGGGGTGTGCTACCAGCCACACATGCACCCCGTGTTGCCGGGCAAACTGGCGGATCTTGGTTAAGGCTTGGGAGATGTACTCCGTTTCCGTCAGGTTGTTGGGGCGGGCATGGTCAATCTCGTTCCAAGGGTCCAATATCAACCCCCGGATGCCCTTACGGTAGACCAACACTTTCGCCAACTCCAGCACGTTCTCCAGCTTCAGGTTGTCTTCATCCGGCAGAATGAAACTGTAGTGGTTATTGGTCCACAGTTTTGCCTGCAGCATCTCGGAGGCATCCATGTGGCCATAGATAGCCCGTTCAAACGGCTTGCCCACATACTTCTCAATCAGCTTGGCAATGTGCCGCTCCAAGGGTTGGTTCTCCGGGCTGAAGACCCCAAAGGTCCAGCCGTGGTTCAGTGCTAGGTTCACTGTCAGGGCGTCAATAAACTCGGACTTCCCATGCCCCGGGATCCCGGTAACCAGTGTCCATTCTCCAGGGCGTACCCGGTAGAGGCCATCCAGAGATTTCCAGCCGGTGGGGTCTCCCGGCTTTAGTCCGAAGTCATATAGGTTATCTACCCGGTCTGACAGGTCCAGAACCTCGAACACCCCTTTGACGGGATACGGCTTGGCATTCTGGATGCATTCCGCTAGGGCCTGAGCCCCATGGGTTACTAGGACTTCATTGGCATCTTTGCACCCATCCACCCACTGGACCCGGTGGCACTTGTCCCGCCCTAATCGGCGGGCCAGTTCCTCCTCCAGTTTCTGTCCAGGTTCATCGGAATCTACCGCTAGAATAAACTGTTTCACGGCTTCCAGTTGGCTCTGGCAGTTCTCCAGGTACTCGAACTTGTTCGAATAATCCTTGGTGGTTACTGCAGGAGCCCCATCCGGTACGGACACCACGTTGGTGAATCCCGCCATCTCCAAGGCAAGCTTATCCATCTCGCCTTCCACAATGACCGTAGTTTCCTGGATGTCATTGAGCCCGTAGAGGACCCTTTCAGCCCCAGAGACCATCCGAAAGTTCTTGGCCCCATCTCGGTACTTGATGTTTACCACTTCATTCCCCCGGTAAAAGGGGAACTGGATGGCATTCACCGTCTCTTCAACCTGGGGCATGTACACTTCACCGTAGCCGATCTTGTTACGCACCAGCACCGGTTCAGTAATCCCCCGAGCCGCAAACCAAGCCACAACCTTTTCAGGCAGCCCTGTGGGGTTGTACTCCGGTTTCCGCCAAGTTTTGGGCTTCCACTTGAACGGATCAGAAGCCCCCTCGACCCCGGACTTCAGAGACCCCCGCCAGTCACAGTGGTGGCAGATCCACACCTCTTTCTCGGTGTTTACCGACATACAGGGCACCTTGGACTTTCGCCGGTGCGGGCTGCACTGGGGGCAGGTGGTGTACACCTCTTTGCCGTATTTGGAACCCAGGTGGATTCCGTAATCTGCAAAGGTCTTCATCAGTACACCGGTATCCTGGGTTTCTGGGGTGGGACTTCCAC
>Ga0196964_10000321_pt1 | contig 34044 bp, 58 predicted proteins | sample S1_10metaG_FD_148615 | JGI IMG/M metagenome (GOLD analysis project Ga0196964, IMG submission 148615) | Soil microbial communities from Anza Borrego desert, Southern California, United States - S1_10 | ecosystem: Environmental > Terrestrial > Soil > Desert | place: USA: California | collected...
CGCCTCCGCTCGTCTCAAGGGCCTGGCAGATAAGGGCCTCATTCGTGATAGCGGCGCTCGGCGCAAGACGCGATCGGGGAGAGCGGCCAGGGTTTATGTGGCGGTGGCGTGATGGATTATCCCACCAAAGACGACCCGCCCAACGGCTTTGAATTGTTCTGCACAATTCTCGCGTTTGCGTTCTTAGTGCTGCCATTCTTCGCCCTGGTTGCAAGCGGAAGCGTGCTCATCATTTATGTGGTTCTGCGGTTTGCTGCCCGCCTTGTGGGGCTCGCATGAGGCTCCACCCCACCGAGGAACAGATACAGGGCGCCGTGGCCGACTACCTCGACCGCGCGCTGCCGGACGATGCCGTGTGGTTCCACGCGCCCAATGGAGGCCATCGCCATCCCGCCGTGGCTGCCAAGCTCAAGTGGCTCGGCGTCAAACCTGGTGTGCCGGACATCTTCATCGTGTGGCGTGGGCGCTCGATCTGCATCGAACTGAAGGCGCACAAGGGAACGCTGTCGGATGCCCAGAAGGCGATGCAGCAACGGCTGATCTTGTCGGGGGCTGTGGTGTTCGAGGTCGCCCGCTCTGTCGATGAGGTTGAAGCGTTCTTGCGCGGGGTTGGTCTTCCATTGAATGCGACGGTGTCACCATGACCGCGCCTGACCTCTTCGCCAAGGGAGAGCCGCCGCGCCGAGGCACTCGGTTGCCGTCCGATTGGAAGCCCACGCTTGAGGCTGCCAAGTTTGCGCGCGACCTGGGGCTGGATGTGCAGGCTGTCGCCGACCAGTTCCGCGACTACTGGATCTCACGCGCTGGCGCTGGTGGCGTGAAGCTGGATTGGCTCGCGACATGGCGCAACTGGTGCCGTGTGACTGCGGAGCGCAACGCCAACAAGCCCAAGCCTCGTGTCAGCCAGTTCAACCTGCCGCCGTCTGCACCGCCTGAGACTGAGTGGTGGCCGAGGCTGCGCGGTTACAAGGCCGGTGGGTGGTGGTCTCCCATGTGGGGGCCGAGGCCGGAGAGCGGGAAGTGCTGGGCACCTGCGGCGGATATAGCCCGATGGAAAGCCCTCCAATGACCTACTTCAGCCCCTTCTCGATGGCCCGGCATATGGTCTCGGTGATCGACACCTTGTCCGCCTTGGCCCTGCGCAGGATCGCCTCCCGCAGCGCCTTGGGCGGCCGGAATGCCATGAGTGGAGTCACCCCGGTTGCTGGGCGGCCCCTCTTTTTCTGTAAAACAGTTATTGACCTAGCCATTTAATCGTTATACAACAAATCCATCGTAAGTACAGCCCCTAGGGAGACGGTTATGACCGACCGCGAAGAACTCGAAAAGCTGATGATCCAGGCCTGCACCAAGGGCGCCAACATCACGGTCGAGCGCGACACGACTGGCTACCCGACCACCATCACGGTCAGCGGCGGCCTCAAGGGGGTCGGCCCTTGCCCGATGTCGCCGATCTACTTCGCGGAGAAGATGCGGGAGGTGCTGCGATGAGCCCCCGCTACACCAAGCGCTTCGTCCTTGAAGGCGAGTGGAGCGGCTACACGTCTGCCCAGCGCCGCATCGTCCATCGCGAGGTCATCGGCCCCAAGCGCGCCGAGAAGATCAGAACCAACGGCCCTCACGTCATCACCTACACGGACGGCACAAGCCTGTTCCTTGACGTGCGAGAGGCCAAGCCGCGCGAGGTAATCAAGCCGATTAACGGCTCCGGCGACCTGATCAGCAAGGCCGAGCGGCGCGGTGGCACCCACATCAGCGTCATGGATTTGCGGTCGTGAACATCTTTGATGATCCCGAGGCTATGGAGGCCGTGCGGGTCCTTCGAGACAAAGGATACACCGCCGACCACGTCAAGGACTACATGCGCCTTCTCGAACTACACAGGAAGGCTGTAGCGCGGTCCGCAAACTACAAATGCACTCATGGCCATGACCAGTGCTGGTCGATGTATCCCGGACCTGAGTGCCCAACCTGCGAGAGGCGATGATGAGCGACGAATTGTTCCCGGTTTTGCGCGGGGTTGTTTTGAACAATGGCCATATCGATCCCGTCACTGGCCCGCGATGCATGGTGAAGATGAGCGAGGGCCCGCATCGAGGCAAATACGTCATCGCGCACACCGATAGTCTGTTGGCGGGCGGCATCGAAGTTCATGTTCAGGAGAAGGGGAAGCGGAAGGCGTGGCCATGCGGCCACACTCCGGATCCGAATGGGCCGCCGCCCCTGGAGCGTTGGCACCCCGAGGAACTGGGCTGGCAGCGCATAGGCCCGCGCGCATGGGAGAGGCCGGACGGCACGCGGCATGAGTTCCCCGTGGGATGGCGCGAGGAGGTTTTGATAAGGCCGCCGCTTAGAAAAGGCGGTGTTCTATGATCGATCTCTTACGCATCGCTGAGTTGGCTGACGAGTACACATTCCCGGATCACGCGATGGCGGGCCGCGTTGGTGGCACGCTGACGATTGGAGAGCTTCGGGAAATGCTGAGCATCGTGGCGTTCACCCTTGAGGCGCAAGAGATCGGCCGGTCCGTTATTCGCGACGAAGAGCCGTTCGCGAAGACTGCTGCCACACCGCTCGAATCGCGGGTGACGTACCTGGAAAGGCTGGTCGGCGAACTCAAGGGTTGGAGACTGGAGGAATGATGGCTGAGTCGAGCATTGAAGCTGATTGGGGCGACGCATGGCATCCAATCGAGACGGCGCCGAGGGATGGGACGCGGGTCCTGTTCTGCGCGTCACCCGACTACCGTGGCGACCGCGTCCACATCGGCTGGTTCAACAAGTGGGGTGAGGCTTGTTGGCAGGGTCTCGCCCACAACCCGACGCCGGTAGCATGGCAGCCCCTGCCAGAACCGAAAAAATCACCGTAGAATCGCGCTTTCACAGCGTTTGTTCTCGACTCGTTCTCACAGATGGAGTAGACCAGAAAAGCGAAAGGGCTCAACCATTACGTGAGCCCCTTCGGAGTCGGATGTAGTTCCAGCTACGAGCCGCCTCGATGGTCGAACCACCTACCCGGATAATAGGTTAGATGGCGACACTATTCAACCCGCATGCTGGCCCGGCTCGAACCGGAACATGGGATCTCCGTCGCCCACCAATAGGACGGTCAAATGCGGGCTCTCCTTGCCAGGAACCCGCGACCTGTACGGTGCCGCAACTGCGGTCTGGGACGGTAGGGGGCCATTTCTTCCAGCGAGCGTGACTTCTCGCAATATGGATGGCCTCGGGTAGCCCTATAGCTGCCCAAAGTGGAGCCGCGGTGGAAATACGCGGTGCTCGCGAGCGAAAGCAACCGAGCGAAGGCACTGAGTACACGAGCCGCGAGGCTTCCCCCTAGTCAGGGGCTATCGAAGAGGGACCTGTACCCTCACCGGTAGGTGGAAAAGGCAACGCTATGGAGAGAACGATGAGAGTGCCCGACTTGAAGAGCGCAGAACGCAAGAGACTAGAGACACGACGACAACGTGACCGAGATCTACGCGATTGGGCGCAGCCTGAACTGCGCAAGTGCGAGGCCAAAGACGAGGACACTTGCCGAGCACTGTACTGCCCGAAGCATCGACAGCGACTCGCGTACTGCCCGTGGGAGAAAAACGGCCACGTCACGCCTCCCGGCGAGTCCGGCTGCCGCGTGCCAAAGCATCTTATCCAAGGAGGAACAGCATGAGCATACCATCCAGCGCAGATATGGAAGCCGCCCGCGAATGGGTCCTGAAGACCGAGGAATGGTCAGAGACGCCAAAGGAAGGCGTTCTCGGCCCCAGCGGCATGATGTGGCGTGAACTGCACTGCTCGCGCTGTGGCGAGGATTTCTGGTCGTGCCGCGCGGGCCATGACCATTCGTGCCAAAGCATCTGATTACGACTGGAGGGACGGCATGAGTGAGCGTTTCGACCCAAGTGACGGTGAAGGGCAGTACGCCGATCCCCGCGTCTTCGTATGCCAGGGGCCGCCCGTGTGTGAACTGCAGGACGAAGATGCCGTTCGCGCCCAACAGATGCGGGCGGCAGGCATGAAAGAAGGCTGCCCATGGTGCAAGGTCATCACCGTTCACCCGGATGGTAGCGAGACGACAGAGGCGCCGGGGCGCGCATGATCCGCATCGCATTCCTCCTGCTTATCCTCTCATTCCCCACCCACGGGAGAGACCGGAACGTCCCGGCCGCTTTCCAGCGCGAGTTTCCCTGCCCCTCAACAGGCAAGACGACCGGCGCCTGCCCTGGCTGGACCAGAGATCATTGGATTCCGCTTGCCTGTGGTGGGCCTGACACGATCGACAACATGGTTTGGCAGACCACGGAAGAAGCCAAAGCCAAGGACAAATGGGAGCTGAAGGGATGCCGAAGAAAGGCGAAGTAATTGATCTGACTGGGCGCGGTTTTGGTCGGCTGACCGTTCTTGGGTATTCCGGCACGAACCGAAAGCGCAGTGCGCAATGGCACTGCCTGTGTTCCTGCGGGTCGACCAAGACCATCGACGGGATGTCGCTGCGAAAGGGCGATACGACCTCATGTGGATGCTATCAGCGCGAATCCTCTGCCGCTCGCAACGCGGTGCTGAAGGTCACGCACGGTCATACGGGGACGCCAGAATATCATTCTTGGCGGGCCATGATGGCTCGCTGTCGGAATCCTAAGCACGACGCGTTCTCGCGATATGGCGGTCTCGGCATCGCCGTATGCGATCGGTGGGAGAGTTTCGAGAATTTCTTGGCCGACATGGGGCCGCGACCTGTTGGGATGACCCTGGAGCGAATCGACAACGGCGCCTCCTACGAACCAAGCAACTGTCGATGGGCAAGTCCCATTGAGCAGGCGCGGAACCGTAGGTGCAACCTTGGGCCGGTGACGGCCTTCGGGGAGGTCCGTCCGATCTGGGAATGGGTGGTTGATCCAAGGTGCCGCGTCACTGAGCGAACGCTACGCAAGCGGTTGGCCGCTGGCTGGTCGGGAGAACGGGCACTCACCGGGACGGAGTCTGAATTGCGACACATTGCGTCCGTTGCTCGCGAGCGCGCCAAGAAGCTCAAGACCCGCGTTGCACCCCTCCCTTGCCAATAGGAGAAGCGATGACTATGACCGACATCACGATCGAGAAGGGCATACCCTTCCCCCAGCCCACCCTCCGTCCCAAGGGCCGCCCCCTGGTCCATCGCTGGGACCTCATGGAGGTGGGAGACTCACGCCTCATGCCCACCCAGGGCTCTGCGAGGTGCGCCATTGACTGGGGCCTGCGTAACGGCCGGGTGTTCCTGATGGCGAAGGAGAAGACAAAGAAGCCGCCGTATGGATGGCGAGTGTGGCGCAAGACTTAGTATCGGATATTCGCAGGGTGTAGCGCACTATACTGGCTATAGTGATACTGCGCTCGTTCATCTTCCCCACGGATGACGAGGCATAATGGCCGAAAGAGGCCGCCCTTCCATCTTCTCCGAAGAGTTGGCGACTCGCATCTGCGAGCGTCTTGCTGCGGGCGAAACGCTCCGCGCAATCTGCCGTGACGATGATATGCCGGATGAGCGCACTGTCCGCACTTGGGCGCGGGACAACGAGGTATTTTCCCCGCAGTACGCGAAGGCCCGTGAGATCGGCTACCAGGGGATGGCCGACGAAATCATTGTGATTGCAGATGCCAGCGATGACGCACGCTTGCAGGTCGATACACGCAAGTGGCTGATGAGCAAGGCGCTGCCGAAGATCTACGGCGACAAGCAGACCATGGAGCACGAGGGCAATATCACTGTCGTCGTCCGCAAGTTCTCGGAAGAAGCGATTGGCTGAAATCGCTCTCCCGAATGGCTGGTCGCCGCGCCCGTACCAACAGCCCCTATGGAGATACCTGGAGCAGGGCGGCAAGCGAGCGGCAGCATGCTGGCATCGTCGCGCCGGCAAGGATGATATTGGGCTGAACTACGCCGCCACAGCAGCATTCGAGCGTCCGGCCAACTACTGGCACATGCTGCCCGAATACAAGCAGGCCCGGAAGGCCATCTGGACGGCCGTGGATGCCAAGACGGGCAAGCGTCGCCTCGATCAGGCTTTCCCGAAGGCTCTTCGCCGTCGCACCAATGACAACGAAATGTTCATCGAGTTCGTCAACGGTGCGACATGGCAGGTCGTGGGGTCCGACCGATTTGACTCGGCCGTAGGCGCCGGCCCGGCTGGCATTGTGTTCTCTGAATGGTCGCTCTCAAACCCGAGAGCCTGGGGAACGCTTGCCCCGATGCTGGAGGAGAACGGCGGCTGGGCGCTGTTCATCTACACGGCGAGGGGCGCGAACCACGGTGAATCCACCATCAAGATGGCGAAGGAAACGCCTGGCTGGTTCGGTGAGATCCTGACGGCGAGAGACACCGGCATTTTCAATGACGAGCAATTAGCGCGCATCAGGACCGAATACATCAAGCTGGACCCGCAGAGCGGCGAGGCGCTGTTTGAGCAGGAATATTTCTGCAGCTTCGCATCAGCCACGCACGGGGCCTATTGGGCCAAGGAGGTCGCCGTTGCCGACGCCGATGGCCGAATCTGTGACGTGCCGGTCGACATTGAGCAGCCTGTGCATACCGCGTGGGATCTGGGGGTGAGAGATGCCACGGCCATATGGTTCTTTCAGGTATTGGCGGGTGGACTCAACATCGTCGATTTTTACGAGGCTTCAGGTGTGGGTCTCGATCACTACAACGATATTCTTCGCTCAAGGGCGCGTGTTGGGGGCTACCAGCTCGGTACCTGTCACGTCCCACACGACGCGAAGGTCAAGGAATGGGGCTCGGGCAAGACTCGCCTGGAGCAGATGGAAGCGCTCGGGCTCGCGCACGAAGTCGTCCCCGACCACAGGCTGATGGATGGCATTGGCGGCGCGCGTGAGACGCTGGCTCGTGTGCGCTTTGACCGCGAGCGCTGCAAGGATGGCGTAGAGGCCCTGAAGCAGTACCGCGCCGACTACGACGAAGAGCGCAAGGTCTTAAAGCCCACGCCTCGGCACGACTGGACGAGCCACGCTGCCGACGCATTCCGCTACCTAGCGATGGGCTGGCGCGACTTCAGCGAGCCTAGGGAAGACGACGCGCCCGCGCCCCAGGCTGGATGGATGGCCGCATGATCCCCGAGCACGCCCGCCTGGAAGCCCTCCTGCGCGACCTGATGCGCCAGCGGCCCTTCGAGAACTACGTCGACCAGCCCGACACGGCCGAGCGCACGCGCCTTGCGGTGCAGGCCATCCCGTTCGCCCTGCCGGAGAAGAAGACCGATGGCTAAACCAGCCCAGCGCGACTCCGGCCCCAGCGGCAGCGCCAGCACACGCTCTGCCGGCCAGCGCAGCAGCACTGACGCCGCCGACTCCAAGGACATCCTTGCTGAGGCCAAGCGCCGCGCTGATGAGGCGTGGCAAGCCGAGCACAACAACATCAACGAGGCCCGCGACTGCCAGCGCTTCTACGTCGGCGGCAAGGCCCAGTGGGACGAGAAGGCCTGGAACAGCCGCTTCCAGAAGAACCGGCCGACCGTCACCATCAACCGCCTGCCTCAGTTCGCCCGCCAGGTGACGGGTGAGATCCGCAAGAACCCGCCCAGCATCAAGGTCACCCCGTCCAAGGGCGGCGCATCGCAGGCCACGGCAGAGACCTACGCGGGCATCATCCGCAACATCGAGCAGCAGAGCCGGGCCACTGACATCTATGTCAAGGCCGCCGAAAACCTGGTGCAGACAGGGCAGGGACCGTTCCGGATCGTCGTCGAGTACAGCAGCAACGACGCCTTCGATCAGGACATCCGCTTTAAGGCCATCAAGGACCCGCTCGGCGCCCTCTGCGATCCCTTCGCCCAGCGCCTGGACGGGCTCGACAAGCGCTATGCCTACGTCTTCGACCACATGTCGATCCACGACTATCAGGAGACCTACCCCGGCAAGGCCATTGTGGACGTGACCGTTGATGGCTGGGCGACGCACGCATTCCCCTGGCGCGTGGGGGACACGGTGCGCATTGCCGAGTACTGGCGGCGCGTGCCGGTCAAGAAGACGCTGTATCTCATGCCGGACGGCACGGTGCAGGACGATGCGGCGGTCAAGAAGCTCACGCCCGAGGTTCAGGCGGTCATTGAGCAGGGTGTGGATGCCGGCGAGGTCCGTACACGCGATGTCGATGACTGGAGGGTGGAATACTACATCATCAGCGGTGCTGACGTGCTGTCCGGCCCCCACAAGTGGGCAGGCCGATACATCCCCGTCTTCATGGCGGCCGGCGAAGAGATCACCATGGACGGCAGCACCGTCCGCAAGGGCTTGGTGCACGACGCTCGCGATCCGCAGCGCATCCTGAACTACTCCAAGTCAGCCTCGGTCGAGGTGATCGCCCTGCAGCCCAAGGCGCCGTTCATTGCGACGGTCGATCAGGTGAAGGGGCGCAAGGAGTGGGCGACGGCGGGCAGCGAGAACCATTCGGTACTGCTCTACAATCCGGACCCCAAGGTCGCCAATCAGCCGCCGAAGCGCTCCGAGCCCGCCCTTGCCTCGCAGGGCCTCGATAACCTGATGTTGATGTCCAGCCAGGACCTGAAGGACGTGACGGGCATTCAGGACGCCTCGCTGGGCACGCAGAGCAACGAAACGTCGGGCATTGCTATCGCCAACCGCCAGCGTGAGGGCGACACGGCGACCTACGTCTACGTGGACAACCTGCGCCGGGCCATCAGCGCGGCCGGTGAGGCTCTGGTGGACCTGATCCCGCGCATTTACGACACGCCGCGGCAGGTCGCGATCCTGAAGGAGAGCGGCGAGTCCCAGATGGTGGCGGTCAACACGCCAGAGGGGAAACTGCCGACGGACAAGGACGGCAAGCCCGTGCATCCGGTCTTCAACCTGGCTGATGGCGAGTACACGGTGGCCGTCACTGTCGGGCAGAACTTCGCGACGATGCGCCAAGAGGCCGTCGTCAACATGCTGGAGGCCTTCAAGCTCAAGCCGGACCTGCTCGGCATCGCGGGAGACCTGCTGTTCAAGAACATCGACGGACCCGGCGCTGCGGAGCTTGCCAAGCGCATCGCCAAGACGATCCCAGCCCCGCTGAGGGACGACAACGTGGATGAGCTGCCCCCGCAGGGTCCACCGCCGGACGTGATGGCCGAGGTCGAGAAGACCGCAGCGGAGACGGGCAAGATCCAGGCGGAAACCGAGGGCAAGCAGATTGAGAACGTGGCCATGCTGATGCAGATGCAGGCCACGCTGCAGAGCATTCAACAGATGCTGGCGGGCGGTGCGCCGATGGGTCCGGCTGGCCAGCCTCCTCCTGGTGGCCCGATGCCGGCGCCCCCGCCGGCGCCCCGTAGTGAATTGGGGCCGCTCATGTCCAATGGCGTCCCCGTGCCGAGCGAGAACATCTCGTTGGCGCCCAACGACGGCCTGCCGCCGATGGTGGAGATCGAAACACTTCCTGAAGGAGTCACATGAGCGACGAAGTTGCCACCATCGAGGATATTGACAAAGGCGCCGCTACAGTTATTGTAGCGCCTGCGCAGCCCCCAGTTGGGGGAGCGCCTGCTAGCAACCCGGCCGACTCAGCACCGGTCAATCAGGCGGAAACGCCTGCGGTCCCCTCGCAAGAGGGTCCGGCGGATGCTCCAGCTCAGACCGAGCAGGAGAAGTTCCACGAATCACCAGCCTTCAAACGAATTCAACGCCAACGTGCGAACGCAGAACGACGCGCCTTGCGCGCGGAGGCCGAGCTAGCCGCCCTGAGGTCAAACCCTCAGCCGCAGCCAGCCGCTCCAGCGAAGAGCGCTAGCGAACAAACCAAGGCGTCGGACTTCGCGAGTTATGACGACTACGTGCGCCATCAGGCTGCAGAGGCAGCCAGGCAGGCAGCCCGTGAGGTGGTGACCGAGTCCCGGCAGGTGCAAGCCCAAGGGGACGCGGCTGCCGCAGCCAAGCAGGCGAGGACGACTTTCGAGAGAGAGGCGACCAAGCAGGCCCAGGTTGCGGGCATCGATTTCCAGGAGGCGTGGGAGACTCTGTTAGAGCTTCCTCCCGAAGACGTTTCCGACGCATTCGCTGCTTACCTCTACCAGGCGGCCGAGAACAAGGCGGCGTTAGTCGATCACTTCGCGAAGAATCCAGACGAGGTTGCGCGCATTTCAAGTCTGCACCCAGCGGCGGCGTTCAAGGAACTGGCAAAGGCCGATCTCCAGATGGGGGTCAAGCCCAAGCCTCCCATAACCAAGGCGCCGCCGCCCGGTCCAACGGTCGGAGGCCGGGGTGTCACGCAGAAGTCTGTCGCCGACATGGGCATGGATGAGTTCGCATCTCACTTCATGAACGAGCAAGAGGCCAGACTAAAGCGCATGTAGCCCGGCACGGTGCCTAACCCTCAAGGCATCCCACAGTGGCAACCAACACGACTCTCACGAATGACATCATCCTGAAGTACGGGGTGATGCATTTCTTCAACAACCTGGTGGCGACCAAGCTCGTCAACCGAGACTACGAAGCCCAGTTTGGCGGCTCGTCTGCCAAGAACGGCTCGACCATCCGCATCGCTCGCCCCATCCGCGGCCAGGTCCGCACGGGCGCCACGATGCAGGCTCAGGACATCACCGAGGGCCGCACCGCTCTGACGGTCGCAACCCAGTTCGGCGCGGATCTGGAGTTCACCTCCGAAGAACTGACCTTGGACGTGGACAAGTTTCAGGAGCGCATCCTGAAGCCCCAGATGATCCGGCTGGCGAACTACGTCGATGACCTGATCATCACGGAGCTGACCAACCAGGCCTACAACTGGGTGGGCACGGCCGGCAACGTGATCGACGCCGCCGCCGACTTCTTCAAGGGTCCGGAGCGTCTGGACAACCTCGGCGTCCCGACCGACTCGCGCGTCGGCCTGCTCTGCCCCGGCGACTACTGGGGCTTGGCTGGCACGCTGACTGGCCTGTATATCAACGATGTCGCTACGAGCGCCTTGAAGCGCGCGAAGCTGCCCATGATGGGCAACGTCGACCTGTACATGTCGCAGAACGTGCTGAGCCACACCAACGGCGCGTGGGCGGCCCAGGTCACGGCGATGGCCATCACGGGCACGGGCCTTTCGACCACCTACGCGGCGGCGAAGGACTCGACGTACTTCGTGATGTCGACCCAGATCAACGGCGGCACGGCCACAACCGGCGTCGTGAACAAGGGCGACGTGTTCCACATCTCGGGCGTGTTCGCGGTCAACCCGATCACCAAGGCCACGCAGGACTTCCTGCAGCAGTTCACCATCCAGGCGAACGCGACGGCTGACGGCTCGGGCATCTTCTCAGTGTCGATCGCGCCGGCCATCATCACCTCGGGTCCGTACCAGACCGTCTCTGCGGCTCCGGTTGCTGGCTCCGCGGTGACCTTCAAGGGCTCGCCGAACACCACCTACAAGCAGAGCCTCTGCTACCACAAGGACGCTGCCACGCTGGCCATGCCTGCGCTGCAGAAGCCGCAGGGTGCGGCATGGGCCGAGTCCAAGACCTACGAGGGCATCAGCCTTCGTCTGGTCCAGGGCTACGACATCAACAACGACGTTCAGCAGTGGCGCTTCGATGGCCTGATCGGTGTGCTCGCGCACAACCCCGGCGCCATCACCCGCGTCAGCGGCACGTAAGGAGGCTGATCACATGAAGTACCTCACCAACCTCCCGAGCGATGGCACGGTTCTTGGCCAGACCGTCTCGGACAAGATCGGCTTCTACGGCCTCACCACCGCGATCGTGCAGCCCTCGGCTTCGGCTCAGGCGGCGGTCACGGCGACTGTGACCACGACCACGCCGACCATCACCGCCTTCGGGTTCACCTCGGCGCAGGCCGGGCAGATCATCACGGCGGTCAACGAGAACCAGGCGCTGGTCAACGCGATCCGCAACGTCTTGGTCAATCTCGGCCTCATGAAGGGCAGCGCCTAGAGTGGTGCTGCCGCAAAACCTGGAGGGGCTTGTAGACTTCAAGGTCTACATCCCCTCCTTGAAAGCCTGGTTTCGGAGGGAGTGGCATCGGCTTAGCAGCCAGCCGCCCCCTCCGGGCCGCGGCGTTCTGATGGGCTGCCCCCTGTGGGGCGAAGAGTACATCGACCGCTTCTTTTACTTCGGCCTGCCCAGCATTCGGGCGCCCAAGAACCTTGAGGCCTTGCAGGCCAACGGCTGCCGAATGGTTCTCTACACCGACGACGCGGGCTTTGACCGCTTGTGGGTGATGAAGCGCGACATGCGCAAGAAGGGCATCGACGTGCAGATCCATGTGATCCCGCAGGAGATCATGGCTCAAGTGCCTGACAAGCCGCTGAACAAGTATTGGCTGCTTGGCACGGTTCAACAGCTTCTCATTCAGGAAGCGGCCGAGTCCGGCATGGGCTTCCACGCCCTGCATCCCGATCACCTCCATAGCGACGCGTACTTCGCAAACCTGTTCCGCCTGGCCTTGGATAACGACTGCATCGCGCAGACCAGCATCAGCGGCGACATCGAGAAGTGCGTACCTGAACTGGAGCAGTGGCGGCAGGAGGATGGATCGCTGGCTATTCCCGCCGTCGAGGTTGGTGACATGGGGTGGCGGCATATGCACGGCCAAACCCGCTACAACCTGATGAACGGCGTCGACATCTCCAAGGAGTTCCCGAACACGCATTTTCAGTGCTGGCAGGGCAAGGACAAGCTCTATCTCTACTGCTGCCACATGAACGCGACGTGGATGGCGGCATCAGTATGCCGTGAGGCGCCTGTCCGGCTGCACAATGCGCTCGATACGGAGCTGCCGTACTTCATGCCGCCCAACGCTACTGTCTGCGTGCCCGAGGCATCTGACGGCATGACGTTCATTGAGCTGAGCGACGATGCCAAGCTCGGCGGTGCCGGCATGGTGCCGTTTGCCGACTTCGCGGCGCAGTGCTGGCAGACCGTCCATTTCCGAGACGATTGGCTGCCCTTCTTCAAGGTGGCCAATGAGGTGCCGATCAAGGAGCAGGCTGAGTTCCTTGCGGAAGATGACATCTATAAGCGGCAGAATTCGATTGTGCAGGCGCTGATCAACGTCAAGCCGATCATCCAGAAGCACGTCGAGGAAGTCCGGGAGACGTTGGCCGCGAAGGCGTCTCAGGCGAAGGACAGAGACGCCGCCACCAGGGCTGAACAGAAGCGCGCACGGAAGGCGGCGAAGCGTATGGTCCTGGCAGAGGCGGCTGACTGATGCTGAGCGCCGCCGCACGCCACAAGTTCAACCGCTGCATCGCAGAGATGCGCCGCGGTCGCGTGTCTTCGTCCGACTTGGCGGCAGACGTGCTCGGGCGCCTTGAGAGTTGCGGTCTCAGTGTGTCGGAAACCGAGCCTGACCTTAAGGCGATGGCCGAGGCGCTTGTGGAAGCTGGCTATCAGGTGGTGCCTCCCGATGCCTAACCGTGTCCACTTCGACGTTTACCAGGGCGAAGACCGCACGCTTACGGTGGCCGCGCGGAACAACGCCAATGCCGCACTCAGCCTGACGGGCGCCACGCTGTCATGGCGTGTCGGCCGCAATCCCTACCGGCTCGATTCGTCTTGGCCGATCTTCACCAAGACCGGGACCATCAGCGACTCTGCCAACGGGCAGTTCACCGTGTCGATTTCTGCCGTTGATACGCAGTACATGGCCGGCGACTACATGCACCAGGGATGGGCCACGATCTCGGGCCAGACCTACGTCGTGGCTGAAGGCCGCTTCCGGGTCCGCCCCTGGATTGAGAGCGGGGCGTAGTCATGGCCACCCGCACCGCCCGCCAAGTCATCACCGACGCCTTCCACCGAATGGGCTTCATCTCGGAGGATGAGGCGCTGACAGCAGAGCAGGCCTCGCGGGCCCTCACGGTAATCAACGACATGATGAACGGGTGGACCGCCGAGGGCATCGAGTACGTCCACAGCGACCTAACGCTGGATACGGTCGTCAACGTGCCTGACAAGTTGGTGCGCTCCACCATGTGGCTGCTCTGCGATGAGTTGGCGATGGAATACGGCAAGGCCCTGAGCGATCGGCAGCAGATGCAGGTCGACCGGGCTAAGAACGCCCTGCAGGCCTACTACTTCCGTGTCTCGCCGGCTCAGTTGGATGAGGGCCTGCGCCCGAGTTGGCCGCCCGGCTACTTCGACATCCGGAGGGGCTGATGCCGCGCGCGCCGCTCGCCCTTGGCAAGGCATCGGGCCGGTCCCGTCCGATCAACCCGTCACGGCTCCTGAACTTGTACGCCGAACCGGCTCCGCCCGATTCCATCTCACCGTGGATTCTCTTTGGCACGCCGGGGCAAAAGGCCTTCTCCACCGCAGGCAGCGGCGACATCCGCTGCGGCCTCTATGCATTGGGCGCGGCCTACGTCCTGTCAGGGCAGACGGTCTTCCGCATCGACATCAACGGCAATGCCACGGCCTGCACGGGCGATACGCCATCGGCCACCGGTACCGCCATGATGAAAACAAACGGCGTCCAGCTTGGCCTGCTGGTTAACGGCCGCATGTTCTACATCGCTGCCGCCACGCCAACGGTCGTCACGGCGGTCACGGATGCGCAGTACCCGGCGGATGGCGCGACCAGCTTCGACTTCATCAACGGCTACGGTGCCTTCACCAAGGGCGGCACGGATGGGGAATGGTTCCTGTCCGATCTCTACGACTTTGCGGCCTTCGATGCGGCGGACTTCGCCACGGCAGAGTCGAGCCCTGATGGGCTGTTGCGCTGCTTGGCGAATCACAACGAAATGTGGCTCTTCGGCGTACACACGACTGAGGTGTGGAACCTCACGGGAGCGGTTTTTCCCTTCGAGCAGGTTCCAGGCTCCCTCATGGACCGTGGCATTGCGGCCCCGCTCTCGGCGGCCCTGATGGACAACGCGCCCTACTGGCTGGGCGACGACCGGATCGTCTACCGCGCCAACGGCTACACGCCGCAGCGTGTGTCCAACTTCGCCGTGGAGGAAATCCTGCGCTCGGGCACCGTGGCCGACGCGGAGGCGAGCACGCACACCATCGGTGGCCATCACTTCTACGTCCTGAAGCTGCCGACGCTGGGGCGCACGCTGGTCTTGGATGCGGCGACCCAGATTTGGCACGAGCGCCAGTCCGGAACCGATGTCACCCCGGCCGTATGGGCGGTCAACTGCATCTTCACCGCCTTCGGCAAGACCCTGGTGGGCCTTAATGACGGCCTTATCCGGGAACTGGATCTCGACACGTTCAAGGACGGCACGACGCAGATCAGGCGGTCGCTCACGTCCTTCCCGGCCTACAACGGCCGGCAGGGAATCCTTCGCCACATTGAGTTGGAGTGTGAGCGCGGAGTCGGCCTGAATACGGGGCAGGGCTCGGACCCCCAGTGGATGCTGCGCTTCTCTCGCGACGGCGGCATGGCTTTCGGTAACGAGAAGATGGCTTCAATGGGCGAAGCAGGTCGCCGCCGCGCGCGCGTCATGTGGGACCAACTGGGGCGCTTCCAGAACGGCGCGGTGGAAATCTCCATCGCCGACCCGGTGAAGGTCGCGGTCTACGGCGGCAACTACGAGACGGAGGGCCTCAATTGAATCCGCTTGAGCCCATCGTGCAGAACGGAAGGGCCACCCGGTCGTTCATGGCCAAGGTCAACGGCTTCCGCGTCACGGCAACCAACCCTCTCTTGAATGCGAACACGGTCATCGTGGACGAGCAGGGCCGCCCGCTGCGGACGCTGATCGCCGTCCTCAATGCACTCATCAGCAAGGCCCCGGTGGCGAGCCTGCCGATCGTCGACCCAAAGACAGGCCGCCCGACCCGCGAATTTCTGAGGTTGATGGAGTCATGATCCGCGACGCCACCCAAGAGGACGCCGAGGCCCTAGTAAGGATGGGCGCGGCCTACGTGGAAGAGGCGGGCCACCTTGAGCGGTTCGGCGCCGAGTTCTGCCCGCAGTCCTTCCTGACGACCTGTGAGGCGCTGGCCCGTACAGGCGTCATGATCGTGGCTGAGCACGACGGAAGGGTCGTCGGCATGCTCGGCGCGGCCTTCATCCCGGTCCTGTGGAACTACAAGGTTTTGCTGGCCCAAGAGACGTGGTTTTACGTCCAGCCTACAAAACGCAAGGGCCTGCGCAAGGAGACGAGCGAGGCGCTTTTAAAGGAATACGAGGAAAGGGCTACTGCCCAAGGGGTATCCTTTGGTGGTATAGTGCAGGAACTAGGCCCGCGCAGATCTGCTGTGGGCCGGCTGTACGAGGCCAAGGGCTACGCCCCCGCCGAGTCCGTTTATTTGAAACGGTTGGCGGCGCACTGATGGCCGAACTCCTTACCCTGCGGGATACCACCGTCATACCGGCGATGAGCGATGCGTCGATCGCGAAGGTGCGTCACCTGACGGACCTGTCGCTGCGCCACCTCCCGCAGATTCCGTTCGTCACCGAGCACCGCCTGCACGCAGGCATCTACACGCGCACCGTGACCATCCCGGCCCCTCCCTTTGGGGGAAAGGCCACCGTCTGCACGGGCGTGCTGGTCAAGATCCCAACCCAACTCATCATCAGCGGTGACGTGATTGTCTACATGGGCGAAGGCGAAGCCCCCGCGCATGTGAACGGTCAGAGGGTGTTTCTGGGCAGCCCCGGCCGCAAGCAGGCATTCCTGGGCAACGGCGAATACACGATGACCATGTGCTTCGCCACCGACGCAAAGACGGTGGCTGAGGCCGAGGCGCAGTTCACGGACGAAGTAGACCTGCTGTGCCCCCTTTCCGAAACCGAACGCCACGACATCATCGTGGGAGAAGTATCATGAGCGGTCTTATTGCTGCTGGCGTTATTGGTGCCGGCGCCTCCCTCATGGCGGCCAAGATGTCGGCCGATGGCGCGAAGGCGGGCGGCGAGGCTGCTGCCAGAGGAGCGATGGAGGGCGCTGTGTTCGGCGCCAACATCGCACGCGACCAGCGGATGGAAAACCGCGTGGACGCATCGCCGTATCAGTCACTCGGCATCAATGCGGCCGATGAACTCGGCCAACTCTTCGGCTGGGGAAGGCTCTACACGGGCGGCGGCCACGATCCATGGTACTTCAGCGGAGGCGCGCAGGGTCGCCATTTCGCGGGTGACAGGGGCGGCGCAATGCCCTCTGGCGCGGCTGGTGGAGGCTGGGAGAGCCTCATCATGCCAGACGGAACGAGCGCCTACACCCCAGAGGAGCTTCGGGCATTCGGTGGAGGGGGCGGCGCGGGTGGCGGCTCGGCCGGCAATCTCCTGCGTCTAGCCAACCTCGTTCCCCGTCCGGGCAATCTGCCGACGTTCAATCGGCTCAATGTGTCGGACAAGTTCGAGGCAGATCCGGGCTATGCCTTCCGCCAAGCTGAAGGGCAGAAGGCCCTTGAGCGCGGTGCTGCCTCGCGCGGCAAGCTGCTGTCGGGCGAGCAGTACAAGGCGCTGTCTGACTTCAACTCGGGATTGGCTTCGCAGGAATACGGCAACTGGTGGAACCGCTATGCCGGCGGGACGCAGTTCAACAACGCTGCGACTCAGCAGGAGTTCGCCAACAGTCAGGTTGACTACCAGAACGCCTACGGGGCAACCCGCGATGTGATGGGCGACTGGATGAAGCTGGCTGGCATTGGCAGCGGCGCGAGCAACAGCCTGGCGGGAACCAACTCCGGTTTAACGGCCAATACCGCAAACGCTTTCGCGAATGCGGGCATTGCTGGCGGCAGGGCGCTTGGCGCCGCAGAGGCGAACTCCGCCAATGCATGGGCGTCTGGCATCGGCTCTGCATACAACAACGCCCTAACGGGCGCCTACATGGGTGGCCTCTTCGGCGGCCGAAAGTCCGGCTACACCGGAGGGGCGGCGCCGTGACCCTAGTAGCAGTGAATCATGGTCCCGACCTGGCCGCACATCAGCGGCTGCCGGTACATGGGCGGGGGTGGCGTCCAGACCTGGAACGAGCTGGGGCCGTACATCACGGGCGGGCCGGGATCGTATGTGCCCCCGCCCTGGCACGCGGCGAGAGCCACAAACAGGGCGAGCGTAAGTCTCTTCATGGTGTAGTCCCTCCTGCCCCCGCAACCGGACACTACCACAAAGTGGGGGACCTGTAACATGGCCGGCGTGGTTTTCCCCTCGATCGGCAACGCCCTCCTGCCGCTGGTCCAGATGGACCGGCAGCGCGATCGGGACGAGCGGGACTTTGCCCAGCGCACACAGGAGCGAGCCGACAATTTGGCCTTCCGCAAGGAAGAGTCCCAGTACCGCCGCGAATCCCTGGACGAGCAGCGGGCCATGCGCCTCCAGTCGCACATCGCGACCCTGGATGAAAAGACGCGCGCGAAGGTAAAGGACTTCTCCGAGTTCCGGGCGCGCGGCGGCATGGCGGTTCTGAGTGCGCCGCCCGAGCAGCGGCCACAAGCCTACGCAATGTATGTGCAGGAGGCCAAGGCACGCGGCTACGACATGAGCCTGTTTCCCCAGCAATGGGACCCGTCGACAGAGCGTCGGCTGCAGTTCGATGTCGACCAGTCGAAGCCGTTTGCGGACTTCTTCAACCAGCCGCAGGCGATGCCACCCGCTGGCGGGGGCGCTCCGGCGTCGAGTGCCGCGCCGAACCGCGACCAGTTCATCCAATCGATGATGCCCCATGCGATGGAGGTGTCACGGCAGACGGGCATCGACCCGCGCCTGGTGGTCGCGCAGGCCGCGCTGGAGACGGGCTGGGGGGTGAAGGCACCGGGCAACAACTACTTCGGCATCAAGTCGCATGGGCAGCCGGGCGGCCAGACGCTGGCGACCAATGAGGCGGGGCCAGGCGGCGAGATGGTCCCCACACAGGCATCGTTCCGCACCTATGCGAGCCCCGGCGAGAGCGCACAGGACTACGGCAACTTCCTGAAGACCAACTCACGCTACGCTCCCGTGATGGCGGCGCAGGGATTGGATGCGCAGATTGATGCCATGGGCAAGTCGGGATATGCGACTGACCCGCAGTACGGCGCGAAGCTGCGCCAGATCGCTCAGGGCATTGGCGGTCCGCAGCCGGCGATGGGCGCACCTCCCGCTTCCATGGTGGCGCAGGGTGCTGGCGCGGCTCCGATGCCCAACGTCTCGCCGCAGCAGGTTGGAGCGCTTCCCGGTAACCCGGCGGCGATGCCCGGTGGCTTCACGCCGACGAACACACCCGCCAGCGCCATGCCGCTTCCACAGATGCCACCAGGCGTAGAGCAGGGCGGCGGTGAAGGTCCCAGGCGGAACGATGTAATGGTCCCGCCTGGGGCTGCGCCTCCGCAGGGACCGCAACAGGAGGTGTTCGAGGTTCGGCGCTGGCTCAATACGGCCATCCCTGGAGCCGTGCCTTTCGCCGTCAAGGGCCAGCCCGTCTACGATGCGCAGAAGAACCTGATGGTGCGCATGCCTGACGGCTCGACGGGTTGGGTGCCGTTGCCCAAGCCGAAGGAGCCGCGACAGGAAGGCCCCAAGACGCTGGAAGAGCGAGACCGCGAAACGCTGCTGAGGGGCGACCCCAACACCCCCGAGTATGCGGCGGCGTATGCACAACTCGGCGCCGAGCGCGTCATTCCAGATCCCAACAGCCCTGGCGGCTTTCACCGCATCAGGCCGGACCTTTCTTGGGCACGCAAGCCGACTTTTGCCGGAGCCAATGCCCCGCAGCCAGCGACGCCACCGCTGCCGGGCGGCAAGCTCGTGGAGACTGATCCCGGCCGCGGCAAGCCGCTCGACAACTCGGCGCGCGATGATCTCGTGAAAGCGGCCCGGCCAGTTTTGGAAATGACCGAGCTGCTTAAGTCGTTCGATCCGGACTTTGGCGGTTACATGTCTGGAGCCGTTGGCGATGCAGCCAACTTCGCCAAGCGCAACCTACCGGACGTTCTCGGCGGCGCTGACCCTAAGGGGCAGGCGCAGTGGTGGCAGCGTTACAACATGTTCGCCAACCTAGAACGTAACGTCCTGTTCGGCTCGGCTTTGACGCCGACCGAGAAGGCGGCTTTCGAGGCGGCCATGGTGAACCCCGGCATGAAGCCGGACCAGATCAAGGCCAACCTGAGCCGGCAAACGGAGATTGCCAACAAGGCGCTGTCTCGCATGACCAACTCCATGGTTGCGGGCGGCACCAACAAAGAGGCGATCGAAGCCATAACCGGCACTCGCATGAGTGACCTGCCCGACCCCATCGGCGGCGTCCCGCAGGGTCCGCCTCCGGGTGGCTCGGCCGACAAGGCCAAGCAGCAGTTCGACATCAAGAAGAAGTACGGGCTCGACTGATGGCCGACATCGATCGCATCAAGGGCAACCTTGGCAAGATGATCGACCAGGGGGCGCCTGAGCCGGACATCAACGCCTACCTGTCGACGGAGGGCTTCGCATCCCCCGAGGCATGGCGTTCGGCCATTGCGCAGCCCGGCGCCAAGCCCAAGACGGTCGGTGCCGCGATGGTGCAGGAGTCGCCGCGCCTGGAGCCAGGCCCGCGCACCTCCACAATGCCGGATGTGCAGCCGACGTGGGGACAGGTCGCCGGCAACGCGCTGAAGAACTTGCCGAGCAGCCTTTGGAACGATGTTGCGGTCCCAACCTACAAGGCCGTCACGGAGCGCCCGGTAGAGACGCTGTCGGCCATCCCCAAGGTGATCGTCGGCGGGCTGGAGAACCTACCGCAGCCACGAGGAACCGATAAGCGGCGCGAGGAACTTTCTGCCACCCGTCCAGAGTTCGTGAACGCCCTGCGCGACTCCAAGGCGCTGGCTGGCGCGGTTGGCCAAGATTTCGTGGACGCTTACGGCAGCGAGAACGCGCTGAAGCACACGCTGTCAGAGCACCCCGGCCGTGTCCTGATGGACGTGGCGAGCGTGGGCACTGCGGGCGCCGCCCTGCCGGGCAGGGTGGGCCAAGCAGCCAGCGTTGTTTCCAAACTCGACCCGCTTACCATGGGTGGTAATGCGCTGAAGCTCGCCGGCAAGGGCGTGGATGCGGCAGGCTCTAACGTGCTGGGCATGACGACTGGCGCCGGCACTGACTCCATTCGCGCGGCCGGCAGGGCTGGTCGGGAGGGCGGGGAAGCGGCGGGGGCACTCACTGAGAACATGCGCGGCGCTCCAGTGTCCGAGGTCGTGGACCGCGCACGCACGGCTCTCGACCAGATCCGGCAGGAGCGCTCGGCAGCCTACAAGGGCGACATGGCCAAACTGGGCCAAGACGACACGGTCCTGAACTTCGACGCCATTGACGGAGCCGTGGGCAAAGCGTCCCAGGTGGGCTCCTTCAAGGGCGTGTCGATCGAGCCTGCGGCGCAGGAAGTCGTCACCCGCATGGCCAAGCAGATTGAGGACTGGAAAGTCCTTGACCCGGCAGAGTATCATACGGCGGTAGGCATTGATGCTCTTAAGCGCTCTCTCGGCAATCTTCGCGATTCGACTGGCCCGAACACCCCCGAGCGAGTGGCGGCCGATCGTATTTACAATGCTGTTCGAGCGGAGATAGTCAGCCAGGCGCCGGACTACGCCAAGACGATGGAAGCCTACAGCAGGGCTTCCGACACGATCAACGAAACCAGCAAGACATTCTCGTTAAACAGGGCGACTGGCGACGACACGCCGGCCCGCAAGCTGCTGTCTGCCACTCGGAACAACGTCCAAACTAACTACGGCGAACGCGGACGGCTGCTGAACGTGCTGGCCGAGAAAGACCCAACCCTTCCTGACGCCATTGCTGGGCAGTCCCTGAACGCCCTTACGCCGCGCGGTCTTCCTGGTCGCGGCGGCGCCGTGCTGGCCCTGGGTGGCATGGCCGTTGATCCAGTTTCCTCTCTCGCATACCTGGCAGCATCTTCGCCCCGCATCGTTGGTGAAGCCGTCTATGCCGGCGGCAAGGTCATCGGCACCGTTGAAGATGTGGCCGGCGCTCTTGGCGTCACTCCGGCCCGCATCCGCGCGCTTGGTCAAGCCGGCTATCAAGCTGGGCGCCCCGAGGACATCCGGCAGCGCGCCATGTCCCTCCGTCAATCCAACGCATTGGCAGCACCCTAATGGCCACAGTCATTTTCCCCTTCGTAGCGGTAGACGGCAACGGCAACGTCCGGGCCAGCGCCAAGCTCTATTTCTACCAGACGGGCACGTCCACGCCGCAGGCGACCTATTCCGACAGCGCCCTGTCGGTGACGAACGCCAACCCGGTAGTCGCCAACTCTGACGGCCTATTCACCGGCATTTACCTGGGGGAAGCCCCCACGTTCACGGCCTACAAGGCCGTCCTGAAGGACAGCAACGACGTGACGATCTGGACGCAGGACCCGATTGCGGGCGCGCCGATCGCTGCGCCCATCTCGGCTTCGATCCTGCGCGGTTACATCTCGGGACTTGAACGCACGGGCAGCACAGGGACTACCTACTCCAGCGGGGCGGGCGTTGCGGCGGACGACACCAACGCAGTCATGCTGTCGATGGTATCCGGAACCATCAACTGTGCCACGGTCGGCGCGGATGGCTTGGATGCGGGCGCGCTGGCCGTCACTACGTCCTATCACGTATTCGCCATCGGCAAGACAGACGGCACGACGGCGCGGCTTGCATCCACCAGCCCATCATCTCCGATCATGCCAAGCGGCTACACCTACAAGCGCCGCACGCAGAGCTTTAAGACCACCGTGTCCTCTCAGATCATCGGCTACGACCAGCGCGGCGACAACTTCATGCTGTCCGCGGTGGTGCTTGAGTTCGCCCTGACTGGCGCAGGCACAACGGCAGTGACGCGCACGCTGACCGGGGTGCCTTCCGGCATCGTTGTTGAGCCGGTCATGTCGGTCAATCTGGACATCGCAGCGGGCGGCTCGGGCGAGCAGATCTATCTTTCATCTCTGTCGCAACCCGACGCGACGGCGGATAGCACCACGTCGCAGGTGGCGGTCTCCCAGAGCACCAATGTCGTCACCTTGAATGGGATGGTCAACGGCGTGTTCACCGACACATCCGCGCGAATCCGCACGCGGCAGGCCCAAGGCGGCACCGCACAGTTGGTTCGCCTCAAGACTCACGGCTGGGTCGATCCACGCGGGAAGGACGGATGATGTCAGCCTCGGGCGCGATCAATACGAGACGGCGGCTCGGACGAGAGGAGCGCATTGAGCGCGGCCAGTGTCCTGCGTTCGTCGTCGGTCAACGTGGGGTCGTTGTCCAAAAGGCGCGACATCAGCGCATCGCGCGTCTGGACGAGCGACAGGCCCCGAAGGTCCCCGGTGCGGATGTACTCGGCCATGTCGTCGACCAGTTTGCTCATCCCCCGACCGTATCACACAGCATCTAAGGAGCAAGCCAATGGCAACCACAGTTGAACAGACGCCCGGCAAGACGTGGCCGGTTGAAAGCGGCAAGCAGATTTTGTCGCCCACCATCAGCACGGCGGTCACCCTGACCCCGCCCAAGGGGGCATCATGGGCACTGGCGCAGGCCCTCAGTGCCCCTATCCGCTGGTGGGATGACGGCAGCGCGCCTACGGTCTCGCAGGGCTTTCGGTTGGCGGCCGAGCAGTACCTTGAGATCACAAGTGATCTTAGGGCGTTCAAGGCCGTTGCGGAGTCAGGTACGCCCACCCTCAACGTGACCTACTACAGGTCCAGCCCATCGGAGACTCAGTCGTGAGGGTCTTCGGCGGCTACCTCCCCCTCTCTGGCGGGACGCTCACGGGAAGTCTGACGATGGCGACAGGCTTCAACATCATGGGCTCCTCGACCAGCGTCGTCAGCGGCTTTGCGAACTACATCGCCACTGCCGCCGGGGCGCATTACTGGGTGACTCGCGCCGTCATGCGCTCGCCCGCTGATGGCTCAGTTCGGCTGTCCAACAACGCCGAGAGCGGCTTTACGTCGCTGCTGTTCGCGACCGGGGCTGGCACAGACATCGGCACCTATGTCGGCGCCGGTAGTCCAGAGGGCGCTGTCACGGCTCGCATCGGGTCGACCTACTGCCGCACAGACGGCGGCGCCGCCACCAGCTTTTACGTCAAGGAAAGCGGCACGGGCAATACGGGTTGGGTGGCCAAGTGAACGGTCTTGACTTCCTTCTGAAAGCCATCGGGAGCCTGCACGCTGAGATTGCGGCGCAGATCGATGCTGGCTTGGCCAAGGACGCCCGCATCGCCGAGCTGGAGGCGCTGCTACGCAAACAAGAAGGCAAGCGCGAGAAGGGCGCCGAGGAATAGCAGGATGATCAGGCTGCCGGTGCCTTCGACAAAGAACGTGAGCATGTATCGTCTCCTGCCCCCGCAGGGCGACGATAGCGAGGCGAGCGCAAACGTTCAACCTACAGCGGCCAGCCGCCGGGGATTGCCAGAGCCACGAGGTCAAGCAAGCCCCACAGGGCGAGGGCATGCACGATCACGGTGTACAGGACGGCCCTCATGGATGCCACCTGCCGCCGGTCGCGGGGTGCAGCTTGGCCATCAGCGCATGGCAGCGCTCATGATGCACCGCGTCGGTGTACTTCCAGCCAGTGAGCTTGCGGCTCACCAGGATGATGTCAGCGCTGCCGCCGATGCTTGGCACGTACAGGGCCTGCATGTTGGGGTTGGGGAAGCCGTCGACTGGGACGATCAGCGCCTTGATGGCGGACAGATCTCGCCGGCACTCGGCCGGATAGGCGTTTCCGGCTTGGTCGGTCGCGGGGTACTCGGCCGCCATCACTGGCAGCGCAAACGCGAACAGAATCGTGGTAAGGAATGCCTTGGGCATGACCAGCTCCAATCTGGTTGTGCGGCTTTCGGGCCGGCCGGGCGGGGTGTTGCAAGCACCTCGTTCGGCCCCAAAACAATGCCCCCAACATCCGGCTATTTCAAGGCAAATCGCAACCCATGCGGGAGGCGAAGCCGTGCGGGCGTAGCGTGAACAGGCGGCCCCGGACCACTGCTTGCGGTAGCGGCCCGGAGCCTCACCACCAACCGACCCCGAGGGAGGCCGGCTAATGGCTAGCAAAAGATGACCACATCGACCGAAGAACGGCTAGCCCGCCTTGAGGCCCTGTTTGAGACGCAGGGCGAGGACATCAAGGACATCAAGGGCGACGTGCAGGATCTCGTGCGCGCCATGCACACGGGGAGGGGTGCGCTGTGGCTGCTGCTGAAGATCGGCGCGGTCCTGCTCGGCATTGTCGCCATCGCCAAGCTCGTCCTCGACTTGGTGAAGCACTGATGAAGAGCCTGGCTCCAGCCATTTGCAGCGCGCTCGCGGTCTTCGTGTTCGCCGGCTTCGTGGTGCTGCTGTTCCTGAAGGCCATTCCCGAGGGGATGAAGGACCCACTGATGCTTCTCGCGGGCGCCGCGTCTGCTGGCTACGGGCAGGTGCTGAGCTACTGGCTCGGCTCCAGCGCGGGCTCGGCAAAGAAGGATGAAGCAATCTCCAAACTGAGCGAGAAGCCATGAAGACGAGCGAACAGGGCCTCAAGCTACTGCACGGGCGCGAGGGCAAGCGCAACAAAGCGTACCTCGACAGCGTCGGCGTGTGGACGATCGGCTACGGCCACACCGGCCCGGATGTTCACGCCGGACTCGTCTGGACTGACGAGCAGGTCGAGGCGGCGTTTGCCAAGGATCTGGAGCGCTTCGAGAGGGCGGTTAACGAGGCCGTCAAAGTCCCCATTCCCCAGCACGCATTCGATGCGCTGGTGTCGTTTGCCTACAACGTGGGCGTGGGGGCCTTCAAGTCATCGACGCTGGTGCGGGTGCTGAACGCGGGCGACATGGCCGGCGCCGCTCGGCAGCTCGATCGCTGGCACATCCCGGCCGAGATCACGTCACGCCGCAACGGCGAGCGCGAGCAGTTCAAGGGCACTGCATTCCAAGCCCGCATTCACGAAGAGGTAGTCGCATGACCTACGTACTGATTGCGGTTGCGTTCGCAGCCGGATGCTTCACGCCAAAGACCTACGCCAAGTTGAAGGCGAAGCTGGTGGATTGGGCCAACGGGTGAACCCGCTCACGCTCCTAAAGGCGGTCCCGTGGGTGCTGGCACTGGCTGGCATGGCCGCTGCCGGCTTCCTGTTCTGGAGGCTCAATGCAGCCCACGAGCGGGTAGGGGCTCTGGAGCAGGCCAACAAAGCCTATGCGGCTGCACTGGCTGCCAAGGCAGAGGCTACCAAGAGCAGAGCGGTGACACAGCAGCGAGTCCGGCAGATGGCTCCGGCTGAGAAGCTGAAGGGACTTGAGTAGGATGGAGCGTCCGGCAGGAATCGAACCCGTCGTCATCGGTTTGGAAGACCGAAGCTCTGCCATTGAGCTACGGACGCTTTGGAGCGAGAGCGCCGACTGCGATGCGCCGACGCGAGTTAGCCCGAATATCACCCACGTTCATCGGCCGACGCCCTCATGTGGTAGAACGGGCGGGCGCGGCTATCGCTCGTGGTCTCTCGCAGGAGTGGCAATTCTACTCCTGTCCGCCTGCTCAAGCAACCCGCCGATCATCAGCGGCGACACTTCTTGCGAGCGCTTCCGCCACATCAGCGCCACGCCCGCCCAGATCAAGGTCTTCGCTGACAACTGGGAGGTGATGGAGACCTACGCGGACCAACTCGTAGTCCACAACCAAGTCTACGACGCGTATTGCCTCGGGGTGGCGCCGTGAAGCACATCCCGGCCGCTATGATCTTTGTCGGCCTCATGCTGATGGCTGTCGTGGCATTCGCTCACGACCCCTACACCGACTGGAAGACCCGGCACGGCATGTCGTGCTGCAACCAGAACGACTGCGCCCCCACGACTGCTTGGCAGGACATGGAGGGTAACTGGTTCGTGCGATCGGCCGGGGTGACCCATCCTGTCGATCCGCTCGCGATACTCCCCATCCCATCCCCTGACGGCCGCAGCCATGCCTGCATTCTTGGCGGTCGGGTGATCTGCTTTGTTCCCGGCGAAGTGCGAGGCTGAATGTCTATCCATTCTGGTGTCAGTGACGATCGCTTTATCGCCCTCTGGCGCGAAACCGGCGGTCGCGCCAAGGCCATCCACGAAGCCACCGGCATTGCTCTCCGCAACGTCTACGAGCGGCGAAACAAGATCGAGGCCCGTCGCGGCATCACCCTGCCGAGCGCTGGTGATGACGGAAAAAGGGGGAGGGGCGACGCAGGGCAATCCCCCAACGACTACTTGTCCCGCATCCCAGTGGACGGCTTCACGGGGAGCATGGTCGTCTTCTCCGACGCGCATTACTGGAAGGGGCAGCCACCATCAGTGGCGCACCAAGCGTTGATCGAGGTGATCCGAGAGATCAAGCCCAAGCTGGTCATTGCCAACGGCGACATTTTCGACGGCGCCAGGATCTCACGGTTTCCCCGCAATGGCTGGGAAAACCTGCCGCGCATATCGGAGGAGCTGGAGGAGGCTACCGAGCGGATGGCTGAGATTCGCCACGCTGCCGGCCGCGCCAGGCTTATTCGCAGCATTGGCAACCATGACATCAGGTTCGACCGCTACCTGTCCATGAACGCATCCGAGATGGATGGGATTGCCGGTTTCCGGCTGGCCGATCACCTGAAGGCGTGGCCGGAGTGCATGAGCATTGCCGTCAACGGCCATACGATGATCAAGCACCGCTTCTACGGCGGCATCCACGCGGCCTATAACGCCACGCTGCGGGCCGGCTGGAGCACCTTCAACGGCCACACCCATCACCTCGAAGTGAAGCCCTGGGGCGACTACAACGGCCGACGCTATGGCGTGCAGACAGGCGCGATTGCCGAGGTGGGCGGCCCACAATTTGCCTACGCAGAAGATGGCCCAAGCGCGGGCTGTAGCGGCTTCGCGGTCGGCACGTTCGACGGGGCCGGCCGCCTGCTCATGCCGGAACTGTGCGAGGTGATCGAGGGCGTTGCCTACTTCCGCGGACAGCGCGTCGCGGGAAAGCGTCGGGTAGCCGCATGACCGCCGCGCAACGCCGCCTGAAGGCATGGTCCCGCATGACCTCCAAGCAGAAGCTGGCCGACATGGAGAAGGAAGACCGCAGGCGGAAGGGGATGCTGCGGGCCGGTCGCAACTCCGGCTTCTCCGCTGCCTGCTCCCGAGCATCCCTCCGTCGAGGGGCGGGTGACAGGATTAGCTTACGCAGTGCGTGTGCTGATCACACCGCCGCAGCGCAACCCTTATACCACAAAAAGCCATGAGTAAGAAACCCGCCGAGCCGATGAAGATGGTCCTGGTGGAGTGGCTGGACGCTTACACCCACGACAGCGGCTGGAAGTCGCTCAAGAGCCTCCGCAAGCAAGGGCCGGTGCTGGTCCGCTCTCTCGGCTTCCTCGTGAAGGAGGCGGACGACCATGTGACGGTCGCGGCGAGCCACGTCCCGCTGGACGACCACTGCGACGGCGACTGCGTGATCCCGCGCGGCATGATCAAGAGCATTGTGGAGTTGAAGGCGTGACCCAGCCCCGAGAGGCCATCATCCGAGTCATCGACGTGGAAGGTGAGCCCCTCCGGCTCACGGCGCTGGAGCAGCCTGTAAGGGAAGGCGGCTACCACAACTTCGTAATCACCAACTTCCCCAACTTGGTCATAGAGCTTGCCGAGGCTTGGGCGCGGAGAGAGTGGGCTAAGGGGAAGAGGTAGGGTTCACTTCGTATCATTCTTTCGCTTCCGTTGACGCCTTGGAAGCGGGGCCTTCTGCAAGAGCGGCGCGAAGCATCCGGCGCGCCTCCCATAACGCCGCCGCAGTCGACCTCCTATTTCCGGCACTAGCCACGGAGATAGCCATGCGCGGCCTGTTTAATGGCCCGGCATACCCGCCATAAACCGCGTAGAGTTTACGGCCTGCAAGATCGATGGTTTTACGCAGCATCATACGCTTCCCCGTATATTTTCCCGATATACGGTCTCCCGTATAAGGCCGATGGCCTGACAGATGGTTTCAGTCAGGCCGCGCCGACCGTGCAGGACATCGCACACGAATTGCGGGGAGACGCCGTGCTTCTGCGCCCACGCTTTCTGGCCGCCCGCCTTCTTAACCGATTGATGCAGGCGCTCCAGCGCCTCCGCCTCAGTCATTGGTAGTGTCTCAATCGTTACGAGCGTGCGGGTATTCGCAGCGGCTCGGATTGCCCTGCTTGCAAGGCTTCTGTCCGGAGCCGCAGTAGGCGCAGTTGTGGTCGCGGAACATCGGGTGCGGCGGGTTCGCGCGCGGCCCCATGGCCTTCTCCATCTCGCGATATTCGTCGGTCTGTCGGGGCATCATCGTCTCCTATAAGTCAATGTTGGAATTACACAGCCGAGCGAAGCGAGGGAACCCCATGCCCAACCCCACCGCCATAGCCGACCATCTCTGCGCTCTGATTACCGAGATGACCAAGCGCAGGAGAACCCGAGGCCCCGCATTGGATCTCCGTATCCGACCTTGAGCGGGAACTGAGGCGGCATGGCATATCAGTCACCCACGATGATCTGCAATCCGCTATCGGAATATGCGTCGAGCGGTGCGTGCTGAAGACGGCGGGAGACCCCGTGCATTCGATAGCGCCTTGGCAGAAGGACTGGGATGTCTAGCCCTGCTTGGGAGCGGCGGACAGGGCGCGGATGCGATCGGCAATTGAAGCGGCTTGCGCGTACAGGCTAGTCCAGTGAGCCCATGCCGGCTTCCCGTCAGCAATCCCCGCTCTCTGGGTTAGGCAATACGAGGCTTGCTCTTCCGCCACCCCGGCTGCTTTCTCCAGGATATCCACCGGGACCACCTTGAACCCCGCAGACTCGATCGCAGCCAGAGCGGCGCGGGCCTGATCTCCCAGCGTGCCGCCGGAAGATTTGTGAAGCGCAAGCGCTATGATCTTCTCCACCAGTCCCGCGTCATCCTGCATCATGAGTCTCCTGGGTGAACGGGCGCGGAACAAAATCCCGCCGGATTCCCGCGAATCTCGCGCTTGTCCACAGCAAGCGGCGCAGTTTCACGACTGATTTTGACAGAGATGATAGTAGCGCGAAACAGCGATAAAAGCTATATTTTATCGGTGTTTTTCGGTGGCGCTCCCTACGGGATTCGAACCCGTGTTTCAGCCTTGAGAGGGCCAAGCCGCATTGTGTCGAATCAATCACTTGGCCTTCCTCTCCCGCAGGATTCCCGCCAAAGCGCCGGCCTCGCGTCCGGGGATCGGCGTCGGCCTGACGTGCTGGTAGCGATGCAGGGAGCGAGCGTCGCGCCACATGCCCAGCTCGGCGGCCCGCTTGTCCGGGATCTGGGCGGCGTCGGCGGCGGTCGCCAGAGCATGCCGGCTCATGTGCGGGGTGTAGGCGACGCCCAGCCGCTCCCGCAGGGGCTTCAGCCAAGCGTAGACCCCGCGCCGCGTCTCCCATGGGAACAGCCGCCCTTCCTTCTTCGGCAGATTGGCAAGCATGGTGACGACGGCAGGCCCCACCTCAAGTGTCGCCCAGTCGTCGGTCTTGCCGATCTGCACCGACACCTTGCCGGCCCGCAGGTCGATGCGTTCCCAGTCGATCTTGAGATAGTCGGTGATCCGCAGCCCCAGCTCGTACAGCATGGCAATCAGGATGCGCTTGTAGGCCACTTGATGATCGCGCTTCCTGCCCAGCTTATTTGCCCGTGGAGGGGCTTCAGCGTTCTCCATGAGCAAGGCCATGGTTTCCTCTGGCGCCGCCTGGCGGGGCGATTTACGGCTCACCCAGAGCTTCTTGATGCGCCGGTAGTCGCACCACTCCTGTTCGGACGCATAGTGCAGGATGGCGGCTCCCACGCCGATGACCTTGCGATTCTTGGTAGCGTCCGACCGTCCGGGCTTCAGGGCGTCGGCGGCGGCCACCAGGGCGGCATGGTTGACGGCTCGGCAATCGACACGCCCGATGTGGGCGGCGACGGCATCCACGAGGGCAATGTCGCTCGTTGAGAGGTGTGGTTTGGCGGCCTTGTAGAACTCGGCGGCGTCGGCGAAGGCTACCGTCTCTCCCCGGCCGGGAACGCGACGACGCGCCCGCTCGGCGAGGTAGTCCTGTGCGAACGCCTCAGCGCCGCGGCGATCCCGCCGTCCCGTGGAGACCTCAAACCTGCCCGAGGCATCGCGACCGCTGATATACCACGAGGCGCCGCGCTTGCCGGGTGGGATGTACTTGATCCGCATGCCGTCCGCTCCTTGGCCTCCAAGGCCTTGTAGTCGTCTTCGGTGATGCGCGCGGCTCTCCCCCGCCCGATCGGCGCGATGTTGTGTACGGCCAAACGGGATTTCAAGAACCGCACGGACCACTGTAGGCGGCTGGCGGCTTGGGGGAGGCTTAGGCGCTTGTCGCTCATCCAAACCTCGCAAATTCCGGGTCAATCTCCATCGCCGCCTTGCAATAGGCTGCATGGGCTTCGGCGGCGGTGGCGAAGCAGCCAAGATGGCGCTGCCGGCCGTCGCGCCGAATTTTCGCCATCCAGCGCTTGTCCCTGGTGTTAAAATGAACACCCTTAAACCCGGAGGCATTGTCGCGCCGCTTGCGAGAATTTCGTTGATTTTGGGTGCCTGTTGCCTCGCGCAGGTTGTCGAAACGATCGTTGTTGCGAACGCCATCTCTGTGATCAATCTGAGCGGCCGGCCACTCACCCGTCATGTAGAGCCACGCCAGCCGATTCGCGCAATGGTGCACGCCGTCGATGGTTATCTGCCGATAGCCCTCTCCATTGAGCCAGCCCGCGATGGAGTCCGCCGCAACGCCGGGGCGCCTGACGATCCAGGTGAAGACGCCTGTCTCCGGGTCATAGTGCAGAAGCTCTCTCAGGTATTGCGCTGTCAGCTTCTTCATTTCTCGTCCTCGACCCCGGGAGAGAGGAGGGCGCGGGCGAGGTAATCGCGAGCGGCGTGGATGCGATCCTTCAGGGGATTGTCATCGGACACGCGACAGCAAAGCTCATGGATGTGCGCCTCAATCCCCCTCAGCGCCGCTTCCCGCGCATTGGGAGAGGTGGGGGTGTCCTTCGCTTCGCTCAGTCCGGGAGAGCCAGGACGGCCACCTTCCTGCTCCGGTACGGAGAGGGCCGCGTCGATGCGGGCAATTTCATCGCGAACTAAACCGTCGCGGAACGGGCTCGCCCCATATTCGTGCATGAGGGAGTTTCGCCGCTTCTCCAACGCCTCTCTACGTGCGCTCGGCATGCTTCACCGCCTTTCGATCCTTTGGTGCGTGCCTGCTGCACCACAGCAGTCCCGGCACACCATGCTGCGTGCCCGTCACCGTAGCTCGGTACCTGCATATGTGATGGATGCCGGGACTTGTGATGACTACCGCGATGCATCTTGGTATGGGTGCGTCGCGCACAGGTTTGTTGGCCCGCGTGCTCATGGCTTCCCTCCCTTCCCATCCGGCTTGGTGCCCTTCGGCCAGTCCGAAATCTCGATGCTGCGCGGGTTGTTGTATGACGTGCCGGTGCCGCGAGGATCACTGACGGCGTCCCGCCTTGGCGCGGCGCCCTTGGTTGCTTCTGCGTCGGCAAGGATTCGCAGCATCGCTATATCCACGAACATCTCGACGGTGCCCGCCTCGGGTTGCCCGGCTAGCGCTTCAAGCGCCCATTCTCTGGCTTTGTTCTTCATTTCCCGTCTCCCTTCCCATCCGCTCCTGCAACAGGGATGGGGGTGCAACGCAGCGATGACGCCGCGTTGTCCTGTTCCCCTCCTGCAACGGCTGCGACCTGCTCGCGGCGAAGCATTTCAATGATGTCATCGAGTTCGCTGACGTACTCCTCCTGCGCGACGGTGCCTTCCCAGTCGCCGCCGTTGCCGATGCTCTTGCAGTTCTCTCGGATGTAGGTTTCGCGTCGCTTTTCGATGAGCTTGATCGCCAAGCTCACGCCGTCGTGGGACATTTGCTGTGCAGCAGGTGTTTCAACATCAAGTGGCATTTCAGCGTTTGCTGAAAACACCTCGTCGGGAAAAGCTGCGGCAAACTTCTGGAATGCAACAGAGATCGCGTTCAAGCTAATCTTGGTGGCGTCGAGATGATGCCCCTTGGCTTCTTCAGCGTAGGCATCAGCCTCACGTAGAGCCATTCGGCTGTAGACTTGCAATGCGCGTGCAGCGCACGTATTGGCGAAGGCGACAAGACGGTGGTTGGTCCCTTTGTTGCCGAGGAAGAACTCAGGCAAATCACACTGGCGCCAGATACGCGTTACCTCCGCGTCATCACAGGCATTCTCATCCCTGAACATCGGGCATCCTTCGTTGTTGCAGCCGTTGTCACACATACGGCGCGCCGCTATCTCAGACGCCGTAAGATCACAGGCTGGACAGTCGTTAGGCCCGAAAGGAGCCGCCCCTGCGGCTGAACCCCCATCCGCTCCTGCAACAGGCGGGGCAGGGAGAGGCTGCCAGTGGGTGGGCTGTAGGCCGGGATAGTCGGCGCACGTCCAGAAGTCCTTGCCGTCATCCCAGCGCCAGACGACGCCCATGCGGCCCTTGTGGTCGCCCTCGGTTGCTTGGTAGCCGATGATGGCCGTCCCACCACCCGGCGCGCTCGCGATGTCTCTCCATCCATCCGCTCCTGCAACAAGACCTTCCTGCTTGAGGGCGGACGCAATCTCGTTGATGACCCGCCATCCGTCGCCGTAGCAGCCGCATTCATCTGCCACCATGCAGATGTCGCGTTCGGGGCAGCGAGCACGAATGGCGTTGAACACTGTCTTGAACAGTGCCCCATCGGTTTCTCTGCGCTTGGCGAGCGCCTTGCGAACCTTAGCCAGCAGGTCCAGCCCTTCGTGAGCGCGGCCGACAGGGGCGACCAAGTACCGCTCCACTTCCTCCAGCACCGTCCTGTGGCGTTCGTCAGATGGTGCGTCGCGACCCGATAGGCACTCCAACTCTCCCCCTCCCCCGTCTGCGGGAGTGAGGGCGGCGCGGGCTTTAGCGTCAGCCTTCGCAAGACGCTCTATCAACTGCTCGACGGTTTTGGGCAAACGCTCTGTGCCCGCGTCGCGACCTAAGAACGCAATCGCCACGACAATCTCTTGGCGCGCCGCCTCCAGCGCCTCTCTCATTCTCTCATCTCTCATGATTATGTATCCTTTAGGGTTCGCTCGTTCGCTGCGCTCTCCAAATGATGAGCGTTGTGGTGT
>Ga0196964_10000322_pt1 | contig 33579 bp, 27 predicted proteins | sample S1_10metaG_FD_148615 | JGI IMG/M metagenome (GOLD analysis project Ga0196964, IMG submission 148615) | Soil microbial communities from Anza Borrego desert, Southern California, United States - S1_10 | ecosystem: Environmental > Terrestrial > Soil > Desert | place: USA: California | collected...
GCGGCGGCGGCCGGTGCGCTGGGCGGCGGCATCTGGTCCATGCATTTCGTCGGCATGCTGGCGCTGCACCTGAGCTGGCCGGTCCACTACGACCCGGCGGTGACGCTGGCGTCGCTGCTGCTCCCCGTGGGCATCGTCGGCTGGGCGCTGTCCGTGGTGGTGAGGGGCGAGCCGAAGCTGCGCCATGTGCTGACGGCCGGCACCGCCATGGGCCTGTCCATCGTCTCCATGCACTATCTCGGCATGGCGGCGATGCGGATGCCCGCCCGCACCAGCTACGACCCGGGGCTGGTGGCACTGTCCGTGGCGCTGGCGATCGGCGCCTCCACGGCGGCGCTGCATCTGGCGGTCCAGCCGGCGCGGCCGCGGTCGCGGGCGCTGAGCGCGCTGGTGATGGGGATCGCCATCTGCAGCATGCACTATACCGGCATGGCAGCGGCCCGGTTCGAACCGGTCGAGTCTGCCAGCCTCGCGCCGGGCTTCGACCATCAGAGCCTGGCGCTGGGCGTCGGCGCCGTCACGCTGCTGATCCTGATGGGCGCGCTGGTCGCCGCCGCCATGGAGCGCGCGACCCTGGAGCGCCGCGCCCGCGAGGTGGAGGAGCGGCTGGGCCTGGTCGCCAGCCTCGCCAACGCCGCGCGGCTGGAGACGGAGATGCGCTTCCGCCTGGCGGTGGAGGCGGCGCATATCGGCATCTGGGACTGGAACCTGGAGACCGGCGTGCTGCAATGGTCGGACGAGATGCGAGCGCTGATGGGCGTCGGCCCGGAGGCGCTGGTCACCGGCGACAGCTGGCAGCGGCTGGTCCATCCCGACGATCTGGACCGGCTGCGGCGGCACATCCGCGACGCGCTCGACCCCTGCCTGGCGCTGGAGCAGCGCACGGATTTCCGCGCCGTGCTGGGCAACGGGACGGTGCGCTGGCTGTCGGCGCGCGGGCGCGCGGTGTTCCGCGACGAGGCCGGCGGGCGCCGGGCGGTCCGGCTGCTGGGGACGGTCCAGGACGTGACCAAGGAGAAGAGCCTGGAGGGCGACCTGCGCGCCTCGCTGGCGGAGAAGGAGGTGCTGCTCCGCGAGGTGCACCACCGGGTCAAGAACAACCTGCAGTCCGTCTCCGCCATCCTGCAGCTGGAGCGCTCGCGCCTGGCGCACCTGCCCGAGGTGGCCGGCCCGCTGGACTCGCTGGCGCAGCGCATCAACGTGATGGGCCGGGTGCACCAGCAGCTCTACAGCCGCGACGACTTCGCCCGGGTCGATCTGGGCCAGCAGCTGCGTGTCCTGGCGTCGGACCTGGTGTCGCTGCACGCGGCCGCCGACATGATCGACCTGCGGGTCGCGGCCGAGCCGGTCCAGGCCGACCTGGACACGGCCATGCCCTTCGGGCTGATCGCCAACGAGCTGATCTCCAACGCGCTGAAATACGGCGTGAGCCTGCAGTCCGGGGGCCGGGTCGAGGTGGCCCTGCGGCGCGAGGGGGCCGACCTGCTGCTGCTGGTGGAGAACGCGGTGGTGCCGGCGGCGGCGTCCGACAGCGGCATCGGCATGCGGCTGGTGCGGGCGCTGGCGGCGCAGCTGGAGGGGCAGCTCTCGGTCGAGCGCGGCGACGTCCTGCACCGCGCGACGCTGCGCTGGCCGGCCGTCCGTGCGACGGCGGGCATGGACGCGCCCGTCGGTGCCCTCGCCCCGACCGCCTAGTCGCGCGGCTGCGGCGGCTTGATCACGTTGCCGGTCTGGCCGGCCCGGGTGCCGTCGGCGGAATAGGGCGCGCGGTCCAGCAGCTGCCGCTTGGTCGTGCCCGCCAGCACCAGATCGTCGTCCCCGGCGCCCATCGGCTTCAGCCGGGACGCCTCCAGCGTAAGCAGACGGTCGCTGTCCTCCGGGTCGACGATCACGCGGCCGTCGGCCGTGACCTCGCTGACCTCGCCGATCTTCTGGTTCCGCTCGTCCACCACGTCGCGCCCGACCCAGTTGGGATCGGCGGCGGCCGGGGCGGCGAGGATCAGGGCGGTGATCAGCAGGGGGAGCGCGCGCATGGGTCCAGTCCTTCCGCAGCCGGCGCGCGGATGCGGCGCCCGGGTCCGCAACAGGGCATGGGCCCGTGCGTCACGCCGCAAAGGGAAAGGCCCGGCCGCATTCCCGCGGCCGGGCCTCGTTCATCCGGTGGACCGGATCAGAACCGGTAGGCGACGCCTACGCGGACCAGGTTCTCATGCGCGTCGACGGCGCTGGAGCCCGAGGCCGAGGGGTAGGCCACCCGCAGGTTCTCATAGTCGGTGTAGCTGTACTCGGCGCGGACCAGCAGGTTATGGCCCAGCGCCAGCTCGGTGCCGGCGCCGTAGCGCACGCCGTCCAGGTCGCCGCTGAAGCGGCCGGTCACCGCCGGGGCGCCCACCACGGCCGAGGTGCGGGTGCCGGTGAAGTCGACGTCGGTGCGCTGCCAGCCGAGGCGGCCATAGACCAGCGCGGTGTCGGTCACCAGGTAGCCCAGGCGGGCGGCGACGCCGTAGCTCTCATTGGCCTCGAAGCTGTAGCGGTTCAGGCCCGAGCGGGCGATGCCGTCGGCGTCGGAGTAGCCGGCCTCGACTTCGGCGCCGACATACAGGCGGTCGAAGGTCTGGCCGAAGCCGGCATAGATGCCGCCGTTGACGCCGTCCGAAGTCTTGTCGGTCGAGGTCGTGGCGGTGGTGCCGGGGAAGCTGTGGTCCGCATCGGGCGTGACGAAGCTCCAGCCGCCCTGAAGGCCGGCATAGGCCCCGTCGAACGCGCCCTTCGCCAGGGCCGGCGTCGCGGACAGCGCGACCAGGGCCGACGTGGCGATGACGAGCGAACGGATACGCGACATGATGGTCTCTCCTAGGTTTCCCCCGCCGGTCTGAGGGCCGGCGGACCGTCCGCGGCCCGCATCGGGCACCGGGGATCGGCGGAGAAAGGGGTAGACCCGCGGGCCGGGGCGACCCTGTGCGCCCCGTCACAGGGATCGGGGCGCCCGGCGCATGACTCCCCGGGCGCGCCGGGGGGTTGAAGCGCGGGGCCGCACTTCCTATCGCGAGGGTGCTTCGCCCGGAAAACCGTCACACCGGGGTGACATAAGGGAGGGGCGCCGGTTACCGGCGCAGGACCGGCAGCGCGAGGGAGCGGCCCGTGGCGGATGTCGAATGGTGGAAGCGCGGCGTCATCTACCAGATCTATCCGCGCAGCTGGCAGGACGCCAATGGCGACGGCATCGGCGATCTGGCCGGCATCGCCGACCGGCTGGACCATCTGGTCCGGCTGGGGGTGGACGCGCTGTGGATCTCGCCCTTCTTCCCCTCGCCGATGAAGGATTTCGGCTACGACATCAGCGACTATCGCGGCGTCGACCCGATCTTCGGCAGCCTGGAGGATTTCGACCGGCTGGCGGCGGCGGCCAGGGCGCGCGGCCTGAAGCTGATCCTGGATCTGGTGCCGAACCACACCAGCGACCAGCATCCCTGGTTCCTGGAGAGCCGGTCGTCGCGCGACAATCCCAAGCGCGACTGGTACATCTGGCGCGACCCCGGCCCCGATGGCGGGCCGCCGACCAACTGGCTGTCGGAGTTCGGCGGCGGCGCCTGGGAGTGGGACGAGGCCACCGGCCAGTATTATTACCACGCCTTCCTGGCGTCGCAGCCGGACCTGAACTGGCGCAACCCGCAGGTGCGGGCCGCCATGTACGACACGATGCGCTTCTGGCTGGACCGGGGCGTCGACGGCTTCCGGGTCGACGTCATCTACCACATGATCAAGGACGACCGGTTCCGCGACAACCCGCCGAACCCGAACCCGCCGCCCGATGCCGGCCCGGCCAGCCGGGTGCTGCCGGTCTACACGGTGGATAGGCCGGAGGTGCACGAGATCGTCGCCGAGATGCGCCGCGTGGTGGACGAGTATCCGGAGCGGGTGCTGATCGGCGAGATCTGGCTGCCGAACGAGAAGCTGGTCGCCTATTACGGCAAGGATCTGGCGGGCGCCCACCTGCCCTTCAATTTCCAGCTGATCGGCGCCGCCTGGGACGCGCGGGTCATCGAGGACATCGTCGTCAGGTACGAGAAGGCGCTGCCGCCGGGCGGCTGGCCCAACTGGGTGCTGGGCAACCACGACAAGAGCCGCATCGCCACCCGGGTCGGGCCGCTCCAGGCCCGCGTCGCCGCCATGATGCTGCTGACGCTGCGCGGCACGCCCACCCTCTATTACGGCGACGAGATCGGCATGGAGGACGTGCCGATCCCGCCGGAGCGGGTCCAGGACCCTTATGAGAAGAACGTCCCCGGCCGGGGCCTGGGCCGCGACCCCGAGCGCACGCCGATGCAGTGGGACGACGGCGCCAATGCCGGCTTCTCGACGGCGGCGGAGACCTGGCTGCCGCTGTCGGACAAGTGGCGGCGCGTCAATGTCGCGGCGCAGGAAGACGACCCGGCCTCCATGCTGACCCTGACCCGGCGCCTGCTGCATCTCCGCCGGCGCGAGGCGGCGCTGAGCGTCGGCGACTATGTGCCGGTCACGGCCACCGGCACGCTGCTGTCCTTCATCCGCCACCACGGTGACAGGCGCCTCCTGGTGGCGCTGAACCTCGGCGGGCGGCCGGAGCGGCTGCACCTGCCCGACGGCGCCACAGGGGCGGAGATCCTGCTGTCCACCGACCCGGCGCGCGAATTGGGGCGCTGCGGCGGGACGTTCGAGCTGGCCGGGTCGGAGGGGCTGATCCTGGCGCTGGCGTGACGGTCAGCCGCCCGGGTGCGGCTCGACGTCCCGCGGGTCGACCGCGCCGCCGCAGGCGGAGCAGGAGAGCACCGAGCGGAAATCGTGGCCGCAGCTCTTGTGCCGGTGCAGGACGGGCGGCCCCTCCGGCCCGGCATAGTGGGCATCGCCCCAATGCACCAGGGCCAGTACCACCGGGTAGAGGTCCAGGCCCTTGTCCGTCAGCCGGTACTCGTACCGGGTCGGGCGCTCCTGGTAAGCGACCTTCCGCAAGACGCCGTCCGCTACCAGGCCCGCCAGCCGCTCCGTCAGCACCCGCCGGGCGATGCCCAGTCGCGCCTGGAAATCCTCGAACCGCCGAACCCTGAGGAAGGCCTCCCGCAGGATCAGCAGGGTCCAGCGGTCGCCCACCACCGCCAGGGCGCGGGCCAGCGAGCACTTCTCCGACGACAGCTCATCCCATCTCATACCCCATGGCTTGCCATCGTCGGGTTTCCGTTGCAAGACTCATCAGTCTTAAAACAAGACCCAGGGGAGAGCGGTCATGGAGCAGCGGCAGGGCAGCGTCGCCATCATCGGCGCCGGCGACTTCATCGGCGCGGCCATCGCCCGGCGCTTCGCCGCCGGCGGCTACCGTGTGCATGGCGGTCGCCGGCAGGGCGGGAAGCTGGCCGATCTGGAGGCCGAGATCGCCGGCACGGGCGGCTACTTCCGTGGCCACACGCTGGATGCCAGGAACGAGGAGGATGTGGCCGCCTTCCTGGACGCGGCCGACTCGGACGCGCCGCTGGAGGTCTGCATCTTCAATGTCGGCGCCAACGTGAACCACCCGCTGCTCGACACGACCGAGCGGGTCTTCCGCAAGGTCTGGGAGATGGCCTGCTACGCCGGCTTCCTGACCGGGCGGGAGGCGGCGCGGCGGATGCTGCCGCACGGGAGGGGGTCGATCTTCTTCACCGGGGCGACGGCATCGGTGCGGGGCGGCAAGGGCTATGCCGCCTTCGCCTCGGCCAAGGCCGGGCTGCGGATCATGGCGCAGTCCATGGCGCGGGAACTGGCGCCGCGGAACATCCACGTCGCCCATCTGGTCATCGACGCCGGCGTCGACACGGCCTGGGTGCGCGAGCGCATCAGCCAGGCGCACGGGGGCGCGGAGCTGCCGCCCGACACGCTGATGAACCCCGCCTCCATCGCCGAGACCTACTGGCATCTGCACGCCCAGCCGCGCGACGCCTGGACCCACGAGCTCGACCTCCGCCCCTACGGCGAAACCTGGTGAGGACCGCCCCCATGGACGTGACCTTCTACTACGACTTCGGCAGCCCCAACGCCTATCTGGCGCACCGCGTGATCCCGGAGATCGAGACCCGCAGCGGCGCCCGGTTCCGCTATGTGCCGGTGCTGCTGGGCGGGCTGTTCAAGCTGTCCGGCAACAGCGCGCCGCTGGTGGCCTTCGCCGGCGTGCCGAAGAAGATCGCCTACGAGATGCGCGAGATCGAGCGCTTCGTCGCCCGCCACGGACTGACCGAATTCCGCCTGAACCCGCACTTCCCGGTCAACACGCTGATGCTGATGCGCGGGGCCGTGGCGGCCGAGGCGGAAGGGGTGGCGGAGCGCTACATCGAGGCGATGTTCCGCTTCATGTGGGAGGACGGGCGCAAGCTGGACGATCCCGCCGTTCTGGCCCGGTCGGTCGCGGAGGCGGGGCTTCCGGCCGAGCGTCTGCTGACCGGGGCCCAGGATCAGGCGGTGAAGGACCGCCTCGCCGCCAACACGCAGGCAGCCTACGACCAGGGCGCCTTCGGCATCCCGAGCTTCCTGGCCGGCGGCGAGCTGTATTTTGGCAAGGACCGGCTGCGCGACATTGAGGAGTACATCCGGACCGGAAAGCCCTGACCGCGCCGCGCCGGTCAGTTCACCGGCGTGTAGAGCGGCCGGGTCATGCGCACCGGCCGCAGCTCCAGCCGCACGTTCAGCACCGTGTAGTTCGACGGGTCGGAGGCGAACCAGCCCATCGTGTCGGGGCCGCGGGTGAGCAGGAACTCGAAGCCCAGCGGGTCGGCGTTCTCGCCCGCCGGATCGCCGAAGGCGAGGCCGCGCGCCTGGCCCGAGCGGCTGTCAAGCACCCGGCTCATCGCCTCGTACAGCATCTGCGGGCCCAGCATGTCGGCGTACCAGAAGGCGCCGGTCTCGCCGTAGTAGGGCTTGAAGCCGGGAGCGCCCGGCCGGATCTCCGTGCCGGCCTTCTTGCGCTCCGACGGGGTGACGGCGCCGGTCTCCAGGTCGAACCGGTCGCCGGGGGCGAGAAAACTGAGCTTCACGCCCTTGGCCGCCACCGGCGCGCCCTGGTTGGCCGTCGCCTCGCCCATGTCCACCAGCACCGCCCCGCGCCGGCCGACCACCTCGGCGGTGCGGCCGTCGGCGACGACGATGGCGGAGTCCTCCTCCACGCCGACACCGCGCCGGTAGCCATGGTCGCGCATGGCGACGATGGTGCGGGCGAAGCGGCCGCGCTGCAGGAAGTGCTGGTCGACGAACCAGTCGGTGCCGACAAAGCCCAGGCCCCGGTCGGTGTGGCGGCCCTTCTCCAGCCCCTTGCGCAATGCTGTCAGCGGCTCCGGCCCCTCCTTGAACATGGTGACGGACATGATGGCGGCGCCGGCGCTGGAGCCGCCGACCACGGCCCCGCCGGCATGCGCCGCCTTCAGGGCCGCCAGCAGGCCCGAGTCGGAACCGTCCGCCCGGAACAGCGCGCCGGTGATGCGGCCCTGGTCGCCGCCCAGGAACCAGAAGCCCTTGGCGGCGCGCGCCTTCTCCACCCACTCCGCCTTCTCCGAAACGCCGTCGCGGTCGCGCCCGCCCTCGCCCGCCACCAGCGGCACCAGCTCGGCGGCGAGGCCCAGCGACTGCAGGTGCTTCACCGTCCGGGCGCCGCCGCCCATGGGGTCGCCGCTTGCGGTGGGAATGATCAGCACCGGCCCGCCCTTCACCAGTTCGGCGAAGCGCTGCCATCCGGGGTTCGACGAGGAGAACTCGCCCCCGGCGATGACCAGCGGCCCCTTCGGCCCCTCCGCCAGCGCGGCGGGCGATAGGAGCAGCAGCAGCAGGACCAGCGGGCGGAGGAGGCGCATGGGCGGGGGACTCCGGCGGGAGATGGGGAGCCCCGAAGGGACCAGAAGCCGGCCGGCGGGGCAAGGGCCGGCCCCGCTTGGCCGGTGCGACAGGGTTGCCGACTTGTCCGGACAAATACTGCGCCCGCCACTATAACGTTCGCACGAAGTCAACACCAAGCACGCGGATATCGCCCGGTGATACAGTGCAACGGACAGTCATGGCGCTCCGCGACAGGATTTTGACGCCCATAGGCGCCCCGTCGGCTTAGCAGTGGCCCCGAGCCACTGTCTTGGCAAAGCGAAACGACAAGTCCTGTTGCCTGGACACTTCGTAACGTCAGAAACTGCTGCCCCTCGTCTTGTGAATACAGTGGATGGCTGCGCTATTGCAGCTGTTCTTCCTGCCGGTTTGTGTCTTTTCTGCCACGGCCGGAAAGAGAGATGAGTCGGGTTGCGCAATAAATGCTGACTTCCTCCGCCGGCTGAGTAGTTTTCTTGCTCGCCCATAAGCCTAAAGGCCTAGCGTGCGGGCGAAGGGAAACATCTCTCGAGGGGAAACGATGAACTACGGTATGCGCGGTCGCCTGCTCGGTGGCGCCAGTTTCACGGCCATGGTCCTGCTCGGGCTCGCAGCCCCCGCCCTCGCGCAGCAGGCGCCCAACGGCGATGTGAGCGAGCTGGAGGAGATCGTCGTCACGGGTTCGCGCATCGCCCGTCCCGCCGAGCAGAGCCCGGTTCCCATCACCGCCCTGGGTGAGGCCGAGCTGTCCCAGCGCGGCATCACCGCTATCGCCGACGCCGTGGCGCGCATCCCGGCGCTGCGCTCCACCCGCACGCTGGCCGAGACGACCGACGGCCGCGCCACCGCCAACCTGCGCGGCCTGGGCGCCAACCGCACGCTGGTGCTGGTGAACGGCCGCCGGCACGTCGCGGGCGTCGCCGGCGAGGCGACGGTCGACATGTCCTCCATCCCCGCCGCCCTGGTGGACCGCGTCGAGGTGCTGACGGGCGGTGCCTCGGCCGTCTACGGCGCCGACGCCGTCACCGGCGTGGTCAATTTCATCCTGAAGCAGGATTTCGACGGCGTGGATGCCCGCGCCCAGGTCGACATGCCCGAGGATGACGTCAGCCGCGGCCTGCGCAGCTCCGCCTCCGCCACCGTCGGCCGCAACTTCGACAACGGCCGCGGCAACGTGGTCCTGTCCGTGTCCGGCCTGCGCCAGGACGAGCTGGCCTTCGGCGACCGCAAGTTCTCGCGCGGCAACCGCATCGCCGACGACGTCGCCAACCCCGCCCTGTTCATCCAGGAGTCCGACCTGACGCCGGCGCTGCGCGCCGCGGGCGTCACCGCCGGCACCCGCATCCTCAGCCTCAGCGCCGCCAACCAGGCGATCGCCGGCGCCGCCCTGCTCGACCGCGCCCGCACCGCGCCGGGCCGCGCCTTCGTCAACGACCCGCGCTTCGCCCTGTCCAACATCAACGGCCTGATCGGCTTCGACCCGCGCGGCACCGGCTTCCCGGAGTCGGCGACCTCGTCCCGCCTGCCGGCGCTGGACACGGATGCCAACGGCACGCCGGACTGCCAGCAGAGCTGGCCCGGCCGCCGCGGCTTCGGCTGCCTGATCGTCGATCCCGGCACCGGCCGCCTGCGCCCGTTCCGTGACGGCGTCTTCGCCAACAACGACCAGTCCGGCGGCGACGGCACGCCCGACTTCCTGGACCGCGACAGCCTGGTTCCGGAGATCGAGCAGTACAACGTCAACCTGAACGCCCGCTACGAGGTCAGCCCCTACTTCCAGCCCTTCGTCGAGGGCAAGTTCGCGCGCAGCAACTCCACCCTGACCCGCGGCGTCGTGACCTTCGACGACAGCATCCCGATCCGGCTGGACAACCCGTTCATCCCGACCGAGCTGCGCAACATCGTGAACCAGCAGATCGCGGCGAACCCGCAGTTCGCCAACACCTACCAGCTGATCATCACGCGCGATCACACCGACGTCATCGACAACCCGGTCGAGAAGAACGACCGCCAGACCTACCGGGTCGTCGGCGGCTTCCAGGGCGAGCTGGACAATGGCTGGGGCTATGAGGTCTCGGGCAATTACGGCCGCACCGAGAACGACCGCATCCGCCCGAACCGTCTGGAGGACCGCTTCTTCGCCGCCATCGACGCGGTGCGGGCGCCGAACGGCCAGATCGTCTGCCGCTCCAGCCTGAACCCGGCGGCGCTGCCCCCCTCCTCGGACAGCAGCCCCGACATCACCGCCTTCAACACCTTCAATCCGTCGGACGGCAGCTGCCGCCCGATCAACCTGTTCTCGCTGGACGCGCCGAGCCCGGAGGCCCGCGCGTTCGTCTCCACCGACAATCTCTTCCGCTCGGTCATCGAGCAGCGGGTCGCCTCCGTCCAGCTGACGGGCGACAGCGCCGCCTTCTTCGAGCTGCCGGGCGGCCCGATCGGTTTCGCCGTCGGCGGCGAGTACCGCGAGGAGGAGAGCGAGTTCACGGTTCCGGAGTTCGAGAGCCGCAGCTTCACCAACCGCGGCGGCCAGCAGAACGTGACCGGCGGCTATGACGTGGTCGAAGGCTTCGCCGAGGTGAACGCGCCGCTGCTGGCCGACCTGCCCGGCGCCGAGCTGCTGTCGGTGGACGCGGCCTACCGCTACGGCGACTACAGCACGGTCGGCGGCGTCGACGCCTGGAAGGTCGGCGGCGTCTACGCCCCGATCTCCGACATCCGGGCCCGCGGCGGCTATTCCCGCACGGTGCGCGCGCCGAACATCAACGAGCTGTTCGCGCCGCGCTCCTCGGCCCTGTTCAACGTGGTCGACCCCTGCGACGCCGGCCAGATCGGCACCGGTCCGAACCCGACCGCGCGCCGCGCCAACTGCGCCGCCGACGGCATCCCCGCCGGCTTCCTGGACCCGCGCACGGCCCGCGTGAACGGCACCACCGGCGGCAACATCAACCTGACCGAGGAGACCTCGACCAGCTACACGGTGGGCGCCGTGCTGCGGCCCAGCTTCCTGGCCGGCTTCTCGGCGACGGTCGACTACTGGAACATCAAGATCAAGGACGCGATCGCCAACGTGCCGGCCCAGGACATCCTGAACGCCTGCTATGACGCGCCCTCGCTGCAGAACTCCTTCTGCAGCCTGATCAGCCGCAACCGGACGGCCGGCTCGCCGACCTTCCTGGCGGTCAACGGCCTGAACCAGAGCCAGGTGAACTTCGCCCGGTTCGAGGCCTCGGGCATCGACTTCGACGTGGTCTACACGGTCGATCTGGAGGATGTCGGCATGGCCGAGGCCGGCGCCGTGAATTTGGGCGTCACCGGCACCTGGCTGCACCGGAACCGGAACTTCCAGTCCGCGACCAACGCCAGCGCCGTGGACAACGAGCTGAGCGAGAACGCCATCCCGCGCTGGGCCGTCAACCCGACGGTCAGCTGGGAGTGGAACGCGCTGACCCTGTCCTGGTACGGCTTCTGGCAGTCCAGCCAGACCATCACCGGCGTGGAGAACGAGACGGTGGGCAACTTCGTCCAGTCCCGCCTGCCCTCCAGCTGGGTGCACGACGCCTCGGTCAGCTACGCCGTCACGGAGAACGTCACCGTCACCGGCGGCGTGAACAACCTGACGGACAAGAAGCCGTTCTTCGGCGAGCTGAACCGTCCGGCGAGCTCGCTCGGCCGCACCTTCTTCCTGCGCGGCCAGGTGAGCTTCTAAGTCGACAAGTCCCTTCAGGCGGCGGCCGGCTCCCACCGGTCGCCGCCGAGCCTCGGAGAGGCCGCCCCGCCGGCAAGGCGCGGGCGGCCTTTTCTTTTGCCGCCCGGGGGGCCAGATTGCTCGCCGGTTCAACCGAGGGACGGCGATGCGGACGGTACTGGTCACGGGGGGCGCCAAGCGGCTGGGGCGGCTGGTGGCGCTCGCCGCCGCGCGCGACGGCTGGGACGTCGTGCTGCACCACCATGATTCGGTCGAGGACTCGGAGGCGACCTGCCGCGAGGTCCGGGCGCTGGGCCGCCGCTGCGCCACGGTCCGCGCCGACCTCGGCTCGGAAGCGGAGGTGCGGGCGCTGGTGGGCGAGGCCGCCGCCGCCATCGGCGGGCCCGTCACCGGCCTGGTCAACTCCGCCTCGCGCTTCCAGTGGGACGATGCGGCCGGGCTGACGCTCGACGGCTTCGCCGGCCATGCCGCCGTGAACGCCTTCGCCCCCGCCCGTCTGGCATCCGACCTGGCGGCGCAGCTGCCGGAAGGGGCGGAGGGGTCGGTGGTGAATTTGCTGGACTTCAAGCTCGCCAACCCCGACCCGGACTATTTCTCCTACAGCGTCTCGAAATACGCGCTGCAGGGGGCGACGCGCCTGCTGGCCCGGGCGCTGGCGCCGCGCGTGCGGGTGAACGCCGTGGCGCCCGGCTACATGCTGCCCGCCCCCGGCCAGGACGAGGCGGAGTTCCAAAGGCTGGCCGCACGCACGCCCCTGGGCCGCCCGGCCGATGCCGAGGACGTGGCCCGGGCGGTCGTCTTCCTGCTGGGCAACCGCTCCGCCACCGGCCAAGAGATCGCGCTGGACTGCGGCCTGCACTTCCTGGCCCGCGACCGGGACGTCGGGCTTGCCTAAGAGCCTTGGCTGATCTCGCCGCTTCGTCCATCTTGACCGCCCCGCCCCGCTGACCGGTAAGACCGACCATGGCCGACAACCCGCCGACCGACGCCCTCTACCTCGTTGACGGCTCCGGCTTCATCTTCCGCGCCTACCACGCGCTGCCGCCGCTGAACCGTCCCGACGGCACCCCGGTCAACGCCGTGCTGGGCTTCACCAACATGCTGATGAAGCTGCTGGCGGAGCAGAAGGCGGACGCGGTGGCGGTGGTCTTCGACAGTAAGCGCCAGACCTTCCGCACCGACATCTACCCGGACTACAAGGCCCACCGCCCCGAACCGCCCGAGGACCTCAAGCCGCAGTTCGCGCTGATCCGCGAGGCGGTGGACGCCTTCTGCCTGCCCTGCCTGCAGCTGGAGGGCTACGAGGCCGACGACCTGATCGCCACCTACGCGCGGCTGGCCCGCGAGCAGGGGCGGCCCTGCACCATCGTGTCCTCCGACAAGGACCTGATGCAGCTGATCACCGATGGCGTGCGGCTGATGGATCCGATGAAGGGCAAGATGATCGGCCCGGACGAGGTGTTCGAGAAGTTCGGCGTGCCGCCGGAGAAGGTCATCGACGTGCAGGCGCTGGCCGGCGACAGCGTCGACAATGTCCCCGGCGTCCCCGGCATCGGCGTCAAGACCGCCGCCCAGCTGATCACCGAGTATGGCAGCCTGGAGGCGCTGCTGGAGCGGGCGCCGGAGATCAAGCAGCCCAAGCGCCGCGAGGCGCTGGTGGAAAACGCGGAACTCGCCCGCATCTCCAAGAAGCTGGTCACGCTCGACCCGCATGTGCCGGTGCCGAAGCCGTTGGACGAGCTGCGCGTCCGCGAGCCGGACCACCGCAAGCTGATCGACTGGCTGCGGGTGCAGGGCTTCCGCTCGGTCATCCACAAGGTGGAGAGCGAGCTGGCGAAGGACGGCGTCCTGGCCGACGGCTCGGCCCTGCCGTCCCTGCCGGTGCCGCCCTCTGGTGTTCCTGGGGGCTCGGCGCCCGCCGGGGACCGCACCGACAGCGTGCGCTCCGCCTTCAACAGCCGCAGCTACGGCGCCGCATTGCCCGCCACCGAGCGCGACGGCGAGCTGGTGGCCGCCCCCGCGACCGTCGAGTACGAGCTGGTCCAGGACGCGGAAGCGCTGAAGCGCTGGGTGGCGGAAGCCTTCGCCGCCGGCACCGTGGCGGTGGACACGGAGACGGTGGGCCTCACCCCGTCCGACGCCAAGCTGGTGGGCGTCTCGATGGCGGTGGCGCCGGGCCGCGCCTGCTACATCCCGCTGGCCCATGTCGACCCGTCCGCCCCGCAGGCGCAGGCCGGCGGCTTCGACTTCGGCACGGCACCCCAGGCACCGAGGCAGATCCCGCTGCGCGAGGCGATCGACATCCTCAAGCCGCTGCTGGAGGACAAGGGCACCCTCAAGGTCGGGCACAACATCAAGTTCGACTTGCAGGTCCTGGCCCAGCACCATGTCCGCGTCGCGCCCTTCGACGACACGATGCTGCTCTCCTACGTGCTGGGTACCGGCGCGCACGGGCACGGCATGGACGAGCTGGCAATGCGCCATCTCGGCCATGCCTGCATCACCTACGACCAGGTGACCGGCACGGGCAAGTCGCGCATCACCTTCGACCGGGTGCCGCTGGACAAGGCGGTGGCCTATGCTGCGGAGGACGCGGACATCACGCTGCGCCTGTTCCGCGTGCTGCGCCACGACCTGCTGCGCGCCCACCTCGTGACCGTCTACGAGACCATGGAGCGGCCGCTGGTGCCGGTGGTGGCGCAGATGGAGACGGAGGGCGTGCTGGTCGACCGCGCCGTCCTGGCCGAACTCAGCCGCGACTTCACCCAGCGCCTGGCCGGGCTGGAGGCGGAGATCCACGAGCTCGCCAAGGAGCCGTTCAACGTCGGCAGCCCCAAGCAGCTGGGCGAGGTGCTGTTCGACCGGCTGGGCCTGCCCGGCGGCAAGAAGGGCAAGACCGGCGCCTATTCCACCGACAGCTCCGTGCTGGAGCCGCTGGCGGAGCAGGGCCACGAGATCGTGCAGCGGGTGATGGACTGGCGCCAGCTCTCCAAGCTGAAATCGACCTATACCGACGCGCTGCAGGAGCAGATCGTCGAGCGCACCGGGCGCGTCCACACCAGCTTCGCCATGGCCGCCACCTCGACCGGCCGCCTCTCCTCCACCGACCCGAACCTGCAGAACATCCCGATCCGCACCGAGGAGGGCCGCAAGATCCGCCGCGCCTTCGTGGCGGGCGAGGGCAACGTCCTGCTGTCGGTCGACTACAGCCAGATCGAACTGCGGCTGGTGGCGGAGATGGCCGGCGTGCCGGCGCTGAAGACCGCCTTCCGCGAGGGCATCGACATTCATGCCATGACCGCCAGCCAAGTCTTCGGCGTGCCGCTGGACCAGATGACCAGCGATATCAGGCGCAAGGCGAAGGCCATCAATTTCGGCATCATCTACGGCATCAGCGGCTTCGGCCTGGGCCGGCAGCTGGGCATCGGCGCCGGTGAGGCGGGCGCCTTCATCAAGCAGTATTTCGAGCGCTTCCCCGAGCTGCTGGCCTATATGGAGACGACCAAGGCCTTCGCCCGCGAGAACGGCTACGTCGTCACGCTGCTGGGCCGGAAATGCTGGATCCAGGGCGTCCAGGAGAAGAACCCGAACCGCCGCAGCTTCGCCGAGCGCCAAGCCATCAACGCCCCCATCCAGGGCACCGCCGCCGACATCATCAAGCGCGCCATGATCCGCATCCCCGACGCGCTGAAGGCCAAAAAGCTCCAGGCCCGCATGCTGCTGCAGGTCCATGACGAGCTGCTGTTCGAGGTGCCCGAGGGCCAGGCCGAGGAGACGGCCGCCGTGGTCCGCGGGGTCATGGAGGGCGCCGTGACCCTGGGCGTGCCGCTGGTCGCCGAGGCGGGAACCGGGCGGAGCTGGGCCGAGGCGCATTGAGGATTTATCCTTCTCCCCTTGCGGGAGAAGGAGGGACCCGTTGCGCAGCAACGGGGGGATGAGGGGTCGACAGCCGAAGGCTGGCGTTCTCAACTGGTATCCTAAGGCCGCCCGTCGAGAACGTCCGCCTGCGGCGTCCGACCCCTCACCCTCCCACGCTTCGCGCGGGGCCCATCCCTCTCCCGCAAGGGGCGAGGGATGCTTCACCCCTCTACTTCCGCCGCCACTCCTCCACCCAGTTGCTGGTGGCGGTGACGGCGTTGGGGCGGAGGCCGTCGAGCCAGACGGGGACGACGTAGGGCACCTGGCGGGACCAGAGGGGCAGGACCGGCAGGTCGGCGGCGAAGCGGCGCTGCAGGCCGGACCAGGCGGCCTTGGCTTCCGCCGGGGCGCACTGGGTCGCGGCCTTGTCCAGCCAGCTATCCATCTCCTGGCTGCGGTAGCCGGAGAAGTTGCGGCCGGCGAAGTTGTTGTCGCGGGTCGGCACGGCGCGGCTGCCCAGCGAGGTCACCGGCACCTCGCGCGGCTCCGGGAACCAGGCGAGATAGGCCATGCCGCGGAAGGCGCGCTTCGGCACCACGTCGGAGAAATAGGTGCGGGGCGCGGTGGCGTTGGCGCGGGTTTCCACGCCGATCCTGCGCCAGCCGTCGATCATGACCTGCTGCACCAGATCGTCGCCCACCGCCGGCCAGTCCAGCGACACGACCAGCCGCTCGCCCCGGGCGTTGCGCCTGATGCCGTCGGGCCCGGGTTTCCAGCCCGCCGCCTCCAGCGCCTTGGCGGCGGCGTCGGGATCGTAGGCGACCTCGCCGGCGGCCGGGTCGAACGCGGGCTCCAGCGGGCTCACCCAATTGTGGCGCACCACCGCGCGGCCATAGAGCACGCGCTTGACGATGGAAGGCCGGTCGATCGCCTGGTACAGCGCGCGGCGCACCCGCGCATCCCCCAGGATCGGGTCCTCCAGGTTCACGAACAGGGCGTTGAAGCCCACCCCCTGGGTCCAGGCCACCTGGAACCGGTCGGCGTGGCGTTCGCCGAGGGTCTTGGCCTGCTGGACGCTGAAGCCCTGCTCCCCCGCCACATAGTCGATGGCGCCGGAGAGAAGGTTGGCCTCCAGCGCCTGGCGGTTGTCGAAGATGCGGACGGCGATGCGCTCGAACTGGGGGGCGGTGCCCCGCCAGCCGGGGTTGCGGTCCAGCACGATGCTGGCGCCCGGCTGCACCGAGGCCACCTTGAACGGCCCGAACCAGAGGCCGGGATTGGCGGGGTTGGTCACGTAGGTCGAGCGCGTGCGGTATTCGGCCGGCGCCTTCTCGAAGATCGGCCGCTCGACATGCTCGGGCAGGATGACGAAGCGCGAGAGGTCGGCCTGGTCGCAGGAGGCGCGGCGGCGGGTGACGGTGAAGGTGCGGGCGTCCACCGCCTCGACCTTCTCGATCTCCTCGGTGTAGAGGCTGCCCTGGGCGTAGCCGGACAGGGGATGCTTGCCGACCTCCCAGCCGAACACCACGTCGCGCGACGTGACCGGCGTGCCGTCGCCCCAGGCCAGCCCCTCGCGCAGCCGGTAGGTGACGGCCCAGCCCTTGGCGCCGCCGGGCAGCGTCACCGGCTTGACCATGCCGTTCTGCACGGTGGGCAGTGTCTCGCACAGGCGGCAGACCAGCTGCAGCTCCGGCGTCCAGCCGGTGATGCCGCGCCGCGCCATGGCCAGCACGAAGCCCTGCGCCTGCGTCGGATCGAAGCCCGGATGCAGCGTGGCGCTCATGTTGGTGAGGCCGATGGCGAGCGTGGTCTTGCCGCCCGGCGGACCGCCCTGGGCCAGGGCCGGCGCGGCGGTGAGCGACAGGGCCGTCAGGAGGGCGAGCGGGAGCTTACGCATGGGAGGTATATGGCATGGGGCCTCCCCGCCTTCTACTCCGCGTTTATGACGATCGTGCTGCGGGCGCCGGGGCCGGGGCGCAGCTCCAGCCGGCCGCCCAGCTGGCGCGTCATGACCCGCACGGTCTTCAGCCCCATGCTCTGCGCCAGGTCCACGTCGAAGCCGGCGGGCAGGCCCGGCCCGTCATCCTCGACACCGAGGGCGTAGCTGGCGCCGACGCGGGCGAAGGAGACGCGCACGGCGCCGCGCACCCCGGGCTTCAGCGCATGCTTGACGGCGTTGGTGACCAGCTCGTTCACGATGAGGGCCAGCGGCACCGCCTGGTCGATGCTCAGCGTCGCGGACGCGGCCTGCACCTCGATCCGCCGCTGCCGCCCGTCCAGCCCAAGGGCGGTGGTGAGGTCGCGGCAGAGATCCGCCAGATAATCGTCGAAGGGCACCCGCCCGGCGCCCTCGCGCCGGTACAGCCGCTCATGCAGCCGGGCGACGGTGACGACGCGGCGGCAGGCGTCGTCCAGCACGTGGCGGGTCTCGGCATCGCCCGCGCCGCAGGCCTGCAGCGCCAGCAGGCTCGCCACCAGCTGCAGCGAGTTCTTGACCCGGTGGTTGACCTCGCGCAGCGCCAGGTCGCTCTCATTGGCGAGGTCCAGCAGCCGGTTCTCCGAGGCGAGCAGCCGCTCCTCCGCCAGGTGCCGGTCGGTCACGTCCCGCACCACGCCGGCCAGCCGGCCCAGCCGCCCGTCAGGTCCGGCGATGAACTCGGAGCGGAGATGGACCACCCGCTGCTCCCCGTCCGGCCGGCGCACCCGCAGCTCCTGCGTCGCCGGCGCCCCACGCCAGCGCATCTGCCGGAGCGAGCGCGACAGCAGGGGCCGGTCGCCGGGATGGAGGCGGGCCAGAAGCTCGCGCGCGGTGCAGCCCTGGCCGGGCGCCAGCCCCAGGATGCGGGCCGCCCGTTCGGAGTGCCGCACCCGGCCAGTCGGCAGATCGACCACCAGCTCGCCCATGTCGGCGGCGTCCAGCGCCAGATCCAGCATCCGGGCCGTCGGCGACGGCCCAACGCCTTGTTTTCCTTCGGGAAGCGGACGCTCATCCATGATCATCATGCGGGATGCCGGGCCCCCGTCCCGTTGCAGTCCAGGCCGCTTCACGCAACCACTGTCGGACGCGTTCGGCAGCACCGCAACCCGCCTTAGGACTTACCCCGCCGATATCGGAACGCCTATGCCGCCCGGCACGGCCGCGCCAGCGGGAAGGAGGCGGCAGACCCCGACGGCACCGGTCCGGCCCCGCAACGAGAAGGGCCCCATCGCCACGACTGGGCCGGCCGCCTCCGGGGCTGCGGCCACCGTGTCCGAGCTGGCCAGGATCACGCAGGGCGCGTCCTTCATCATGTCGTCGCCCAGCGCCTCCAGCCGGGCGGCGGCGTTCACCGTGTCGCCGACGATGGTGTAGTTCAGGCGGTTCTCCGCCCCGATGTTGCCGACCACCACCGGGCCGGAATGAAGCCCGACGCGCACCCGCACCGGCGGTTCGCAGCGGAGGTCGGCGCGGGCGGCGGCCTCCTCCACCCGGGCCGCGATGGCGCGGGCGGCCCGCAGCGCGCGGGCGGCGTGGTCGGGCTGGTGGTCCGGCGCGCCCCAGAAGGCCATGACGGCGTCGCCGATGAACTTGTCCACCGTGCCGCCCTCCGCCTCGATGCAGGCGGCGATCAGGGTGAAGTGCCGGTTCAGCAGCGCCGCCGTGCCGGCCGGGCTCATCGCCTCCGCCATGGTGCTGAAGCCCTTGATGTCGGCGAACATCACCGTCACCTCCCGCTCCTCCGACTCCATCAGGGCGGAGCCGCGGCGGACCAGGCGCAGCACCAGGGGCTTGGGCACGTAGGTCTCGAACCAGCGCAGGCCGGCGACCATGGTGTTGAAGGCGGCGGCCGCGTCGGACACCTCGCGGAAGCGGCTGTCGGGCAGCTCGGGCACGGCGCGGAAGTCCAGCTCCCGCAGCGCCACCGCCGCGCGTGCCAGGCGCCGCACCTGCCGGCTGATGGCCCGGCCCAGCGCCAACGACAGCAGCACCGCCGCCAGCAGGATCAGCGGCCCCAGGACCAGGATGCGCTCCACCCGCTGCATCTCGCGGGTGACCTCGGCATGGTGGAAGGCCATCACCAGCCGCCAGGGCCGGGTGCCGTAGTCCGGCAGATTATGGATCAGGTAGGTGTAGCGGGCGCCGGCGGCGTCGGCCTCGCGCACGTCGCTGCCCTTCAGGCGCGGTTCGCGGCGCACCGCCTCGGCATCGATGACCGGCGCGCCGGGCGCGACCTCGCTCCACAGCGCCGACGCCACGGGATCGCCCAGCTCCGCCAGGGTGGGCAGCGGGATGCCGTCGGTCCGCCGGCTGGACATGTCCAACGGCCGCTCGACCAGGCTGGGATGCGCCAGGACATGGGTGTCGTCGTACAGGATGAAGGCGCCCTGCATCTCCGTGCTGCGCATGCCCGCCAGGAAGCGCGACAGGTCGGAGAAGCCGACGCCGACCATCAGCACGCCCAGGAACCGCCCGTCGCGCCGCACCGGCAGGCGCACCGACAGGACCGAGGTCTTCAGCGCCGGGGACCAGTACGGATCGACCCAATGGGCGCCGCCGGTCTGGATCGACTGCTCGAGGATGGTGCGGCCGTAGGGGTCCTGCACCGGGCCGACGGTGGCGCCATCGTCGGTGCGCGCGGCGCCGGTCCAGGTGCCGTCCAGCGCCAGGAAGCTGATGGCGGTGATCTGGGGCGCGGCCGCCAGCGAGGCGCGCAGATGGTCGCGCAGGCGCTGGGGATCAGCGGGGTCGAGCTCGCCCCGGCGCATCAGCCCGCCCAGGAACTCCACCTGGCTGCGCGCCGGGTCAAGCTGCATGCGCACCCGCACCACCATCCCGTCGATGCCCAGCGCCGCCTTGTCGGCCAGCAAATTGCGGGTGTTGCGGGCGGAGATGTCGATGCCCAGCGCCAGCACCGCCGCCACTGCCAGCAGCACAATGCCGCCGAAGCCGATCGCCAGCACGGCGGCGATGGGCAGGTGGATGCGCCGGCGTCGGCGGAGGCTGGAGGCGGGCTTCGGGTCCGTCATGGCGCCGGACGGTACAGCCGGTGGGCGTGACCGGCAATCGGCAAGAGCGGGGCGGCGGGGAAAGCGGTCCGTCCGGCGTACGCCTTAGGAACAGGCCATCACCCCCTCAGGCCAGGGCTGCGCGCAACGCTGGCTCGGGGTTCGCGCCTCCGGTCTATACTGGCCCCCATGCAGCGGCGGCGACCAAGACCGCCGCGCGGGAGGAAACATGAAGAAGGTCAACAGCATGCCGACGGCCCTGCCCCTGGTGGGCATCCCCGCCGATCACCGCATGATGGGGCATCACCCCTTCCATGTGGCCGGCGACAAGTACATCCGCGCCGTGTCCGAGGGGGCCGGCGCCCTGCCCATGATCGTGCCCGCCCTGGGCGACTGGTACGATCCGGAGGCGCTGGTGGCGCGGCTTGACGGGCTGCTCTTCACCGGCAGCCCGTCGAACGTCCACCCCACCCACTACCAGGGCGCGCCCAGCGCCGAGGGGACGCTGCACGACCGGGAGCGCGACGCCACCACCCTGCCGCTGCTGAAGGCGGCCATCGCGGCCGACCTGCCGGTGCTGTGCATCTGCCGCGGCTTCCAGGAGCTGAACGTCGCGCTCGGCGGCACGCTGCACCAGCGGGTGCAGGAGCTGCCGGGCATGATGGACCACCGCGAGGACTACGACGCGCCGGTGGAGACGCAGTACGCCCCGGTCCATGCCGTCAGCCTGACGCCCGGCGGACGGCTGGCCCGCATCACCGGGCGCACCCAGCTGACGGTGAACTCGCTGCACCAGCAGGGTATCGACCGCCTTGCCCCCGGGCTGGTGGTGGAGGCCACCGCGCCGGACGGGCTGATCGAGGCGGTGCGGGTGGAGAAATCCTCCTTCGCCCTGGGCTTCCAGTGGCACCCGGAATGGCGCTTCTGGGAGAACGCGCCCATGGCCGCCGTGCTGACGGCCTTCGGCGACGCCGTGCGCGCCCGGGCCGAGCGGCGCACGCGGATGGTGACGGCCGCCTGAAGGAGCGCGTGAGGGTGGACAGGCGTGGCGGGGGTCCTTAAACCGGGGACCTCCGCCCCCTGCCTTGGACGTACCCCGTGCGCATCGCCACCTGGAACATCAACTCCGTGCGGCTGCGGCTGCCGCTGGTCCTCCGCCTGCTGGAGGAGCACGCGCCCGACGTGCTGTGCCTGCAGGAGACCAAGTGCATCGACGACGCCTTCCCGCTGAAGGACTTCGCCGCCGCCGGCTACCAGCACGCCCACATCCACGGGATGAAGAGCTACAACGGCGTGGCGATCCTCTCGAAGCTGCCGCTGGAGGGGAAGGCCATCCAGCATTGGTGCGAGAAGCAGGATTGCCGCCACGTCACGGCGATGCTGCCGGGCGGGGTGGAGCTGCACAATTTCTACATCCCGGCCGGCGGCGACATTCCCGACCCCGCCGTCAACGACAAGTTCGCCCACAAGCTTCGTTTCGTGGACGAAATGGCCGAGTGGTTCCCGCGTGAGCGCTCAAGCGACCGGAAGATGGTGCTGGTCGGCGACCTCAACATCGCGCCGCTGGAGCATGACGTCTGGTCGCACAAGCAGCTGCTGGACGTGATCTCTCACACGCCGATCGAGGTCGAGAAGTTCACGGCGATGCAGCGTTCGGTCGGCTGGGTGGACGCCATCCGCCACTTCGTGCCCGAGCCGGAGAAGGTCTACACCTGGTGGTCCTACCGCGCCGCCGACTGGGCGGCCTCGGACCGGGGGCGGCGCCTGGACCACATCTGGGTGACCCAGCCGCTCGCCCCCGCCCTCAAGGGCTATAAGATCCTCCGCGACGCCCGCGGCTGGGAGCCTAAGCCCAGCGACCACGTGCCCGTGATGCTGGACCTGGACCTGTAGCCCTACTTCTTCTGGCCGGACTGGTTGCGGACCGCGACGGTGCCCTGGCTCAGCTGGTCCGGGGACCATTGCGGCAGGTCGCGCAGCGCGGTCGGGTCCATCGCCAGCTCGACCTGGGTCGATGAGGGATGGATGCGGATGCCCTCGAACGGCATCTGCACCAGCTTGTCGGTCAGCGGGCCGGCCTCGGCCATCTTGACGATGACGGAGCGGATCTGGCCGGACTTGCCGTCCACCACCACGTCCTCGATCTCGCCGACCTTGTGGCCGTCATAGGTCTCGACCTTGCGGCCGACCAGCGCGTCGGCCGAGGCCTGCGCCTGGCGCGGGATGGAGGTGCCCTGGCCCTGCAGGGCCTTGGTCGGGTCCTGGCCGGCGACCGGGTTCACCGGGGCGGGCGAGACGGGGTTCTGCTTGGTGCCGATGCTGGGGGCCGGCGGCTGGGCCGGGTTCGGGCCGGGCGTCTGGGTCTGCTGGGCCAGCGCCGGCAAGGCGATGAGGGCGGCGAGCGCGGTGGTCGCGGCGAAGCGGCGGATCATGGGGGTCCCTCCTTCGGGTTCTGCCGTCGGAGGCAACCCCGCCGGGGGGTGTTGTGTTCCCGGGTCCCGGATTTGCCTCAGCCGGCGCCCTTAGGCAGCGTTGACGTTGTGCGTCCTTCGAGAGGCTCAGGATGGGGACCTTCTTGCGGCCCCCTATGGTCGGGGAGTGCCCGGCATCCCCGGCCCTCAGCCTGAGCTTGTCGAAGGCCGCACCACGCTCCGGCCTCGCCTCCCCACCTACGAAACCTCCTCCACCAGCCGCGCCACCGTGCGGGTCAGCAGTTCGATGTCCTGCGGCCGGGACAGGCGGTGGTCGCCGTCCTTGACCAGCGTCACCTGCACGTCGTCGGAAGCGAGGTCGCGGGCCAGATCCAGGCTTACCTGCCAGGGTACGTCCGGGTCGCGCTGGCCGTGCAGCAGCCGAACCGGGCAGGAGAGCGGGATGGGACGGCCCAGCAGAAGGTGGTTCCGGCCCTCCTCGATCAGCTTCAGCGTGATCGGATAGCCGGCCGGGTCGTAGGCCGAGGGCTCGATCCACACCCCGTCACGCAGCATGGTGGCCCGGGTCTCCGCGTCCAGCCGGTCCCAGATCAGCCGCTCGGTGAAGTCGGGCGCCGGTGCGATGCCGACCAGCCCCGCCACCCGATCCGGCCGCGCCAGGGCCGCCAGCAGCGCCATCCAGCCGCCCATGCTGGAGCCGACCAGGATCTGCGGCCCCTCGGTCACCTCGTCCAGCACATGGATGGCGTCGGCGCTCCAGGTGCCGATGGTGCCGTCGCGGAACGATCCGGAGGAGGCGCCGTGGCCCTGATAGTCGAAGCGGACGAAGGCGTGGCCGCTACGGCGCGCGAATTCCTCCAGCGCGACCGCCTTTGTCCCCGTCATGTCCGATTTGAATCCCCCCAGGAAGACAATACCGGGACCACGGCCCGGGGTGCGGCGATAGGCTATGGTGGCACCACCCCTGGCTAGGCTATGTATCGGCGACCCGTTCATTCCCTGCGTTCCCGCATCCATGTCCACCCTCCCCCACCAGCCCGGCACCCTAGCCAGCGACCTGCAACATCTCAACCCACCGGATTACCCGCCGCCCGCCCTGTTCGGCGGCGGCCGGCCGGTGGTGCTGCAGGTGATCCCCAGCCTGGTGACCGGCGGGGCGGAGCGCGGCTGCGTCGACGTCGCCGCCGCCATCCAGAAGGCCGGCGGCACGGCGCTGGTGGCGAGCGAGGGCGGCCCGATGGCGCGCGAGCTGGAGCGCTACCGCGCCCGGCACGTCACGCTGGACATGGCGTCGAAGAACCCGCTGACCATCCGCCGCAACACGGCCAAGCTGCTGGATTTGGTGAAGCAGCACGGGGTGGATTTGATCCACGCCCGCTCGCGCGCGCCGGCCTGGAGCGCCTATTGGGCCGCGCGCAAGGCCGGCATCCCCTTCGTCACCACCTTCCACGCCCCCTACAATTTCGAGGGCAAGGCGAAGAAGCTCTACAACTCCGTCATGTCGCGGGGCGACCGGGTCATCGCCGTATCGCAGTTCGTGGCCGAGCACGTCGCGGCGAACTACGGCGTCGGGGCGGACCGTCTCCGGCTGATCCACCGCGGCGTCGACACCTTCTCCTTCTCGCCCGACAAGGTGACCCAGGAGCGCATCATCAAGCTCGCCCGCGAGTGGCGCCTGCCGGAGGACCAGCGCATCGTCCTGCTGCCCGGCCGGCTGACCCGCTGGAAGGGGCAGCTGGTGCTGATCGAGGCGCTGTCGCGCATGGGCCGCAAGGATGTGCGCGCCGTGCTGGTGGGCTCCGACCAGGGCCGCACCGAATACCGGCAGGAGCTGGTGAACCGCATCAAGGAGCTGGGCCTCGAGAGCCAGGTCACCATCGCCGACCACTGCTCCGACATGCCCGCCGCCTACATGCTGGCCGACGCGGTGGTCAGCGCCTCGACCGAGCCGGAGGCGTTCGGCCGCGTCATCGTCGAGGCGCAGGCCATGGGCAAGCCGGTCATCGTCTCGGATCTGGGCGCCGTCAAGGAGACGGTCCGGCACGGCGAGACCGGGCTGGTGGTGCCGGCGAACGACCCCACCGCGCTGGGCCAAGCCATCGGCGAGGCGCTGGCGCTGGACCAGCTGCAGCGCCGCGCCCTGGCGCTGGACGCCATGCGCTTCGTCGCCGAGCGCTTCACCAAGGAGCGCATGTGCGCGGAGACGCTGGACGTCTATGCCGAGCTGCTGGCCGAGAAGTCCGGCGGCCGCTGGCGCCAGATCGCGGGCTGAGTCCGTGGCCGGGGCGGTGATGGCCGGGGCCGGGCGCGTCCTGGTGATCCGGCTGGGGGCGCTTGGCGACCTGGTGCAGTGCTTCGACGCCTTCCACGCCATCCGCGCCCATCATGCCGGCGCCCATGTCACGCTGCTGACCGGCCCCTCCTTCGCCGGCTTCGCCCGGACCATGCCCTGGTTCGACGCGGTGCTGGAGGACGCCCGCGCCCGTTCGCCGCTGCATTACCTGCGCATGCGAGGACGGCTGCGGGCCGGGCGCTTCGACATCGCCTACGATTTGCAGAACAAGCCGCGCACGGCGCGCTACCGCTGGCTGATGGGGCCGGGACGTCCGGCTTGGTCGGGCGCCGCGAAGGGCGCGGAGCATCCGCTGCCCGACCTGCGCGGCCTGCACAACCACGACCGCTACCTGGCCCAGCTGAAGGCCGCCGGGGTGCCGGAGGCCGGCGCCGCCGACCTGTCCTGGCTGGCGGGAGACGTGACGGGTCTCGCCCCCGCCGGCCCCTTCGCCCTGCTGGTGCCCGGGTGCTCCCCCCACCTGCCGCACAAGCGCTGGCCGCCGGAGCGCTACGCCGAGCTGGGCCGCCGGCTGCTGGGGCGCGGCATCACGCCCGTGCTGGTGGGAACCAGAGCCGACCGCGACGCCGCCGACGCCATCCTGGCCGGCTGCGCGGGAGCCCTGGACCTGGTCGGCCGCACCAGCCTCGCCCAGCTGGGCAGCCTCGCCCGCGCGGCCATGTTCACGGTCGGCAACGACACCGGCCCGATCTTCCTGACGGCGGCCGTCGGCTGCCCCACCCTGATGCTGATGTCCCACCACACCGACCCGGTCCGCTCATCCCCCTGGGGAGAGAATGCGGCATGGCTGAAGCGGGACGATCTGGGGACGCTCGGGGTGGACGAGGTGGAACGGGCGCTTCCCAGCCACCGATAGGCTTGGCTGCCCCGCGAAATCGCCCATCTGCCATGCTTGACATGCCCGGGCGACCTTCCCAAAGTCGCCGTTCCGCAACCGCGAACGAATCCAGAGCCATGACGAGCGTCGACGCCCTCGATAAGCCCCAGATCGCCATCACGCTGCCCGACGGCAGCGTGCGGACCTACGATCGCGGCACCACGGGCGAGCAGATCGCCGCCTCCATCGCCAAGAGCTTGGCCAAGGCCGCGCTGGCGGTGAAGGTCGACGGCAAGGTCATCGACATCAACCTGCCGCTGGAGCAGGACGCCAAGCTCGAGATCATCACCGACAAGTCCGATGAGGCGCTGGAGCTGATCCGGCACGACGCCGCCCACATCCTTGCCGAGGCGGTGCAGCAGCTCTATCCCGGCACGCAGGTGACCATCGGGCCGGCCATCGCCACCGGCTTCTACTACGACTTCGCGCGCTCCGAGCCCTTCACGCCCGAAGACCTCGTGAAGATTGAGCAGCGCATGCACGAGATCGTCAACGAGAACGCGCCCTTCACCCGCGAGGTGTGGGACCGCGACGAGGCGATCGAGCATTTCAAGAAGCTGGGCGAGCACTACAAGGCGGAGATCATCTCCGACCTGCCGGCGACCGAGAAGATCACCATCTACCGCCAGGGCAAGTGGTACGACCTCTGCCGCGGCCCGCACCTGACCTCCACCGGCAAGATCGGCCACGCCTTCAAGCTGATGAAGGTGGCGGGCGCCTACTGGCGCGGCGACAGCCGCAACCCGATGCTGCAGCGCATCTACGGCACGGCTTGGCGGACCGAGAAGGAGCTGGCCGACCATCTGCACCAGATCGAGGAGGCGGAGAAGCGGGACCACCGCAAGCTCGGCCGCGAGATGGACCTGTTCCACCTGCAGGAGGAGGCCGCCGGCAGCGTGTTCTGGCACGCCAAGGGCTGGACCCTGTACCGGACGCTGGAGAACTACATCCGCGCCAAGCTGGCCGCCGCCGGCTATGTCGAGGTGCGCTCGCCGCAGCTCTACGAGAGTTCGCTGTTCAAGGCCTCCGGGCACTGGGACATGTACGGCGACAACATGTTCAAGATCCGGGAGTCGGTGGACGAGCAGGGCAACGAGCGCATGCTCGGCGTGAAGCCGATGAACTGCCCGGCCCACACCCAGATCTTCAAGCAGGGGCTCAAGAGCTACCGCGACCTGCCGCTGCGCATGGCCGAGTTCGGCGCCTGCCACCGCAACGAGCCCTCGGGCGCGCTGCACGGCATCCTGCGCGTCCGCGCCTTCACCCAGGACGACGCCCACATCTTCTGCACGCCCGAGCAGGCGGCGCAGGAGGCGGCGGACTATTTCAAGCTGCAGCTGGGCGTCTACCATGAGCTGGGCTTCGACAAGATCGACGTGAAGCTGGCGTTGCGCCCCGACGTGCGCGCCGGCTCCGACGAGACCTGGGACGCGGCCGAGAAGGCGCTGCGCGACGCGCTGGTCGCTGCGAACCTGCCCTTCGAGGAGCTGCCCGGCGAGGGGGCCTTCTACGGCCCGAAGGTGGAGTTCCACCTGACCGACGCCATTGGCCGCACCTGGCAGTGCGGCACGCTGCAGTACGACGCGGTGCTGCCGGAGCGGCTCGACATCTCCTACATCGGCGCCGACAGCCAGCGGCACCGGCCGGTCATGCTCCACCGCGCCATCCTGGGCTCGCTGGAGCGCTTCATCGGCATGCTGATCGAGCACTACGCCGGCAAGTTCCCGCTGTGGCTGGCCCCGGTGCAGGCGGTGGTCGCCACCATCGTGTCGGACGCCGACCCCTACGCCGAGGAGGTGGCGCGCACGCTGCGCCGCGCCGGCATCCGGGTCGAGACCGACACCCGCAACGAGAAGATCAACCTCAAGGTCCGCGAGCACAGCCTGGCCAAGGTGCCGGTCATGCTGGTGGTCGGCGGGCGCGAGGCGGAGAACCGCACCGTCGCCATCCGCCGCCTGGGCGGCAAGGACCAGGAGGTGATGGGTCTTGACGAAGCCGTCGCGCTGCTTAAGTCGGAGGCTACGCCACCAGCGGCACTCGACAAGTCCGACGCGTCGTTTTAGGAATAGAGTAACCGTGACCCCACGGAGGGCGCCGTCCGCATTCCCCGGCATGCAAGCCGGCCCGGCGGCCCCTCCCTTCTGATGGAGCTTTTCCCATAGCACGTCCTACCCAGGAAGCCGCCCCGTCCCGCGACGGCCCCCGCATCAACCGGGAGATCAACGCCCGCTCCGTCCGCCTCATCGGCGCCGACGGCGAAATGGTCGGCGTGGTCGGAATCCGCGACGCCCTGATGGCCGCGGAGGAAGCCGGCCTCGACCTCGTCGAGGTGTCGCCGAACGCGGAGCCGCCCGTCTGCAAGATCCTCGACTACGGCAAGTTCAAGTACGAGGCGCAGAAGAAGGCCGCCGAGGCCCGCAAGAAGCAGAAGATCATCGAGGTCAAGGAGATCAAGCTCCGGCCGAACATCGATGACAACGACTACGACGTGAAGATGCGCGCCGCCCGCCGCTTCCTCGAGGAAGGCGACAAGGTGAAGGTCACCATGCGCTTCCGCGGCCGCGAGATGGCGCACCAGGACCTCGGCATGAACGTGCTGGTCAAGGTCCGCGACCATCTGGACGAGCTGGCCAAGGTCGAGCAGATGCCCAAGCTCGAGGGCAAGCAGATGATCATGGTGCTGGCGCCCAAGTGAGCGCCGGCATCTCGGTCCGAGCCTGACGAACCCCGCCCCGGGACACCGGCGGCGGGGTTTTTCGTTTGGGGGATGCGGCTCCTTATCCTTCTCCCCTTGCGGGAGAAGGATGGGGCCCCAAGCCTGCTTGGGGAGGTTGAGGGGTCGACAGCCGGAGGCTGGCGTTCTCGACGGATCAGCTTGTCCCAGGGGTCGAGAACGTCGGGCTGCCGCCCGCCGCCCCCTCACCCTCCCACGGCTTCGCCGCGGGGCCCATCCCTCTCCCGCAAGGGGCGAGGGATGAAGGGGCACCCCTCACGCCGATAGGCTACCCGCCGCCCGCATCGCCATGGCGCCGGCGGGCATCCCGGCCGGTAGGCCGTAAAGCGCCTCCGACCAGCCTTCGCCGGGGGCGACGTTGCGGCACCAGTCCAGCTGGAAGCGGCGGGACGCGATGCGCCAGACGCCGGCGCGCTTCTCGAACCGGTCGATCCAGCGGCCGCCCACCACGGCCTCGGCCCCGCCGAGGCTGTCGGGCAGGGAATGGTAGGCGACGACGAAGGACTCCACCCGGGCCTCCTCGCCGTCCAGCTCGATGAGCACGTTGCCGATCTTGTGCAGGGCGCGGCGCATGGCCCGCAGCGCCGGCACCGCCTGCTCGACGAAGGCGGCGGCCGGGCCATCGGGCCAGTAACAGGAGGCGAGCACGTGTGAGTCGGCGCAGTCCAGCGCCCGGCAATAGCGCATGAGGCACTCGCGGATCTTCAGGCGGTCGCAGCCGCCCGGTTCCGCCTCGATCGCCCTGTCGGGCCACGCCATGGGCCTGGGTGCCATGGTACGCCTCGCCGTTTCGCCTCCCGGGCCGGCTTCTGCGGCCTGCCCTTCCCAACATGCTAGACCCGCATTCGTGGCAATCCAAGTCTCCATGTGGGGGCCGTGATTTGACGCATAAGGTGAGGGTCGTCGGGAACGGCGGGGCCTGCCGGCCGTTCATCCTCCTGCGGGATGCCGCCGTTCCGGACGGCGCCGCGCCGGGGACCGACCATGGAACGCGACGAGATCGTCGACCAGCTGAACGACCTGATCCGCATCACCGAGGACAGCCATCTGAGCCTCCAGCGGGCGGCGGAAGACTGCACGGACGAGGAGCTGAAGACGCTCTTCAACGACCTATCGGCCGAGCGCGCCGCCATCGTCCGCGACCTTCAGATCCAGGTGGCCTCCATCGGCGGGGCTCCCGAGGCGACCGGCACGCTGATGGGTGGCGCCCACCGGCTGATCACCGGGGTCAAGGCGGTGCTGGGCGCGCGCACCTGCGAGGCGATCCTGCAGGAGGTGGGCGACGTGGAGGCCGGCACGCTGGCCCGCTTCGACCAGGCCATCGCCGGCGACCTGCCGCCTGAGGTCGCCGAGGCCCTGGCCGGGCTGGCCCGGCGCATCGGCGCCAGCCTGGAGCGGCTGCGCGGCCAGAGTTCGCAGGCGGCCTGAGCCATGGCGACCAATGCCGAGATCGCGGCCCGGCTGCTGCGCGACGCCGCCGCCTATTTCCGCGAGGTGGCCGGCAAGTACGACGCCACCCGGCCGCAGATGGAGCACAACGCCCGCGCCTTCGAGGCGGTGGCGGAACTGGTGGAGCGCGACCCCACGGCGCCCTTCGGGGATGAGAAGGCGCCGAGCCCTTAGGGCAGGATGCGCCGCTTCACCGTCCGGTTCGGCAGGTCGGCCAGCACGGCGCGGCGCTGGTCCGGGGCCATGCCCATCCAGTGCGCGATCTCGTCCAGGCTCCGCAGGCAGCCGATGCAGAGCCGCGTCGCCGGGTCCACCCGGCAGACCCGGACGCAAGGGCTCTTCACATAGTCGTCGGGATCAATCATGGCGGTCACGGGCGCCCTCCCCCGCCGATGCGGCGGCCCCGATGCCGCGGTGCAGATCGGCCAGGATGCGCTCGCCCAGGTCGCGCCCGCTGACCCAAGCCGCCTCGCCCCGCGCCTCGCGGCACCAGTCGCCGCAGGCGCCGATGCCCGCCTCGGCATCCCACAGATGGCCCTCGGCCAGCGGCACCGCCGGGATGGCGTAGCGCCAGCGGTGCGCCCGGGCGAAGGCGGGCGCGCCGGCGCCGGTCAGCTCGCCAAAGGCCCGCAGCAGCATCGCCGCCACCGTCTCCGGCCGCTCCTCCAGATGCGCCTCGGACCAGGCGCGGCTGCCATGCAGCACCCAGGCGCCGGGCTCCCGGCGTCCGGGCTTGGATCCGTCCCGCGCCACCCAGGAGAGCGGGCCCTCGGTGACGAAGGCCGCGTCCCAGCCGGGCTCCGGCGGCGGGTCGAACACGGCCATGACCGACCAGCAGGCCTCCATCCGGGCGGCGCGGGCGCGTTCCGCCAGGCGCGGCGCCGGAGCCAGCAGCGCCGCGGCCTGCGGCGCCGGCACCGCCGCCACGACGATGCCGAAGCGCCCCAGATCGGCCCCGTCCTCGGCCACGGCGTGCCAGCCGTCGGCCGTCCGGTCCAGCCGGGCCACCCGCACGCCCCAGGACACGTCCAGCCCCTCCGCGAGGTCGCGCACCAGGGCGTTCATGCCCGGCGTGCCGACGTAGCGCTCGCCCGGACTCTCCTCCCCCCCCCCGGCCACCCCGCCGCCGGCGAGGCGGACGATGCGGCCGGTCCAGGGGGCGGCCACGCCGCGCGCCTGCCAGTCCACCATCAGGCCGGCGAAGCGCGGGTCGCGCGCCGTCAGGTACTGGCCGCCATGGTCGAAGGCGAAGGGTCCCTCGCGCCGGGTCGACAGCCGCCCGCCGGGGCCGCGCCCCTTGTCCAGCACCCGCACGTCGAGGCCGCCGTCGCGCAGCGCGCGGGCGCAGGCGAGCCCGGCCAGTCCGGCGCCGGCGATGAGGATGCGGGGCGATGCGGTCATTCTGCTGGTCTTCACGCGGCGTTCGGTACGGATCGATCAACATAGGGCGCCGCCACCGGGCGTCCAGGGCGTCTCCGGCGCACGCCCCCGGCGCGTCCTGGCCCTTTGCCCGGGCGGCCCGACCCTGTATCGTCCGCCGGGGCACGCCGCACACGGGACGGGAGAAGGGCACCGATGATGTTCGCGCAGGCGCCGCAGCGTCACCCCGTCGGGCGGAGCGCCCTGGCGGCCGGCATGGCCGGCGCCGGCGCCCTGTGCGCTGGCGGCGCGGCGTTGGCCGGGCTGGCCCCGGCCTGGGCGGGCGCGGCGGCGGGACTGGCCGCCGGCGGGGCCCTGCTGGCGCTTGCGGTCCGGCACCGGCAGGTCGCGCGCGAGGCGGCCCGGGTGGCCTCCAGCGAGCAGGTGTACCGCGAGATTTTCGAGAATTCGGTCGAGGGCGTCTTCGCCAGCACGCCGGAGGGGCGGTTCCTCTGGGCGAACCCGACCATGGCCCGGCTGCTGGGCTATGACGACGCGCCCCAACTGGTGGCGGAGTGCACCGACATCGCCCGCCAGCTCTATGCCGATCCCGAGACGCGCAACCGCTTCGCCCGCATGCTGCTGGCGGAGGGGGCCGTCACCGGCTACGAGGCGGAGGCGATCCGCCGCGACGGCACCACGATCTGGATCAGCATCTCGGCCCGGGTGGTGCGCGACGAGGAGGGGCGGCCGGCAGCCTTCCAGGGCACCTGCGAGGACATCACGCCGCGCCGCCGCGCCGAGGAGGCGCTGCGCCGGGCCAAGCAGCTGTCGGAGACGGCCAGCCGCGCCAAGACCGAGTTCCTGGCCAATATGAGCCACGAGCTGCGCACGCCGCTGAACGCCATCATCGGCTTCAGCGAGATCATCGGCGAGCAGCAGCTGGGCCCGGCCGGCCACCCCGACTATGCCGAGTACGCCCGCGACATCAACGAGAGCGGTCGCATGCTGCTCGACCTCATCAACGACATCCTGGACCTGTCCAAGATCGAGGCCGGCCGGCGCGAGCTGAACGAGCATCTGGTCGATCTGCCGCGGACCCTGCATTCCTGCCTGCGGCTGGTGAAGGAGCGGGCGATCCGCGGCGGCGTCACCACCCTGCTGGACGTGCCCCGCGCCCTGCCCCGCCTGCGCGCCGACGAGGTGGCGCTGAAGCAGATGCTGTCCAACCTGCTGTCCAACGCCGTGAAGTTCACGCCCAAGGGCGGCCGCGTCACCCTGTCGGCCTCGGTGGAGGCGGACGGCACGCTGGTGATCGGCGTGGCGGACACCGGCATCGGCATGCGGCCGGAGGAGATCCCCCGGGCGTTGCAGCCCTTCACCCAGATCGAGGGCAATCTCAGCCGCACCGCCGGCGGCGCCGGGCTGGGCCTGCCCATGGTGCGAGCCTTGGCCGAGCTGCATGGCGGCTCGCTGAGCCTGGAGAGCGAGCCCGGCCGCGGTACCGTCGCCCGGGTGCGCCTGCCCGCCGAGCGGGTGCAGCCGGCCAAGGACGCGGCGCCGGACGTCGGGGTGGGCTAAGGGTCCGCTGGACGATGACTGGACGGCTGTGGCCCCACTAACCCGTCACCCCGGCGCAGGCCGGGGCCCAGGGGTTGCAGCGGGATGCGCCGAATGCAGCACTCGTGGGGTTCGTAGGTCGCATGGAGCCGCAGGCGCGATGCGACATCCCGGCCGCAACATGTCGCATTGCGGCTACGCCTCCATGCGACCTTGTCTGTTGCGAGTTGAGTAGAGTGGCTGGGTCCAAGGGAGAACCGGGCTGCCCCTAGGGGCCGCCCGGTTCGCGGGGTCGGTGACACCGTATGCGACCCCGGCGTTGCCGCCGTCCGTAGCCAGATGCCCGCCCCGAACCCTTGGCGATCTCGAACAGTTGCCCGGGACCGGCCCGCCGGATCCCGCAGACAAGGACGA
>Ga0196964_10000324_pt1 | contig 33526 bp, 62 predicted proteins | sample S1_10metaG_FD_148615 | JGI IMG/M metagenome (GOLD analysis project Ga0196964, IMG submission 148615) | Soil microbial communities from Anza Borrego desert, Southern California, United States - S1_10 | ecosystem: Environmental > Terrestrial > Soil > Desert | place: USA: California | collected...
GCATCGCTCGCGGGTTTCCGAATCCATTCCGACGTATGGACGCGCGGGGATCGTCACTTGCTTGGCGAAGCGCCGTTGCCCGCCGTGGCCAATCCACGACAGCATCTTGGCCCGCACCGGCCGGATGACCGCCCCGAACTGGTGAACGAACGCCCCGGCAAGACTGCCGATGCCCTTCGCCACGCCGACCACCAGTGAGTTCGCCGTGATTCGCTTGACGTGACCTTCACCCCCGGTCGCCGCCGCTCGCAGTCGTCCGGTGACGTTGAGCAGTGGCGCCGGGTTCGCATCCCTGCGAGGCGCCCACGCCGAGCCGTCCGGCCCGACCTGATCGGCAAATGCCCGATTGATGCCGTCGACGTAGGCCGTATGAACCTCGGCAAGTGCCGCCGAGTAGTCCGCGCCGACCACACGAGCCCGCATCGCGTCCATCTCTTGCTCAAATTCGGCCATCGTGCTCATGCGGCCTCCGTGGCTCGCGATTCCGTCTCCGACCAAGGCCCCGCCCCTTCTGCGTTCGTGTGACGAACTCGGATGTAGTAGATGGTGCTCGCGGTCAGTCCGGTCAGCGTCGTGGTCGGATTCAGCAGCGCCGACGTTCCGGTGGTTGTCGTGGGGCTGGTGAACGCCGAGGAGGTCGAGCGCTGCACCTCCCACGTTTCCGTCGCGCCCGGCTTTCGGTGCGTCCAAGTGACGACGATGGACGTTGATGGGTTGACGACCGGGGCCGAGAGAGTGACGCCGGGGACTTGGAGCGGTGTCGAGTCGTCGTCGTTAATCGCCACGCAGTTGCACTGGAAGCACGTATCCATGACGGCCTTTTCGACCGATAAGATACGCCAGTCTTTTGAGTCGCCGTCGATCAGTCGCCAGCCGACCTTGGGGGTGGACGAGCAATTCACGGCGGGCAGACTGAACGTGCGGGCCTCGTCCTGAACGCCGACGAAGCCGATTTGCTGCATAGCCCTAAACGACATCCGCGACGACGTAACGCCGGCGACGGAATCGCTTGAGCCATCCAGGTCATTGCGCAGCGTGGCCGTGTGAACGAAATCAAAGATTTCGTGATCGTTGACTATGAGGTCTTCTAAGTCGGTCACGCTAGTAGCCCTCGGTCACAATCTCGTATGGCTGCGCGGCGGCAATCTGGTTGTTGACGGTATTGAGCTGGTCGCTGAGCATTTTGAATAGCTGAGCCCATGACACGGACTGCCCGTCCTTGGAATAGTCAGGCTTCGGGTTCTCCGACATATCCGCCAACTGCGCGGCGATGTTGTCTCGCGTCGTAGTTAGGTTTTCGAGATAGGTGGCCATGCTTCACTCCAAACGCAAAGAGCCGGCCGGCTGCCCGGTCCGGCCCCATGCGCGACGGTGCTGCGGCGTCGTTACTTCTTCTTGGCCTCGTCCGCCTCGAACCCGATCCGCTTGCCGTTGGCCGTGCCGGTGCGCGGTGAAGCGCCGGATAGCTTGTTCTGGTCGCAAAACACGGCCCATGCCTCGATGGAATCGCGGGCGCGTACCCTGCCGGATTTCTCGCCGCACGCAATGTCAAACGTAGGCAGTGTGACTTCGACCGGAATGCCCATGTCGTCCGTGGGAACGGGCGGGGGCGGTTCCGGCTTCTTAAATTTGTCGCTCACGGTTCACTCCTTGTTACGCGACATTCCAGACCATGCAGCGAGGCTCCATCGTCGCGTAGGCGCCTCGCTCGTCCGCTCGATAGCGGTAGGCGATGTCGTTGGTGAACTCCATTTCACTGTTCGGCGGGGCCGTCAGGACTTGAATTCCCCAATTCTGCATGTAGGCGAACGCCCGGCCGGGATTGCCGAGAAACCAATCAGTGTCGGTCGCTAACTGCGGCGGGATGAAGCGACTCGACACGATCTTGTAAGTGCCGCTGTATGGCGTGCGGCCGATCGGGTTGATGGTGGCCGTGGCGTAGAGCGTGCCGCTCGTGGCGTAACCGCCTTGGTGGATCGTGGCGCCCATCGCCGCAATCGCCATCAGGGCCTTGGCGTGGTTTTGCGGGGTGACGACGACCGTATCGGCGCCGACGGTGATCGGCTCGCCGGTGTTCGGGTCGAGCATGTTCGCAAGCAGTTGCTCGGCGGCGTCGAAGTTCGTCCAATCTACCAAGCCGTTCGAAGTCTTTTTGTTAATGAACGGCGTCGAGGTTTGGTAGGTGGCGTACGTCGTGCCGCGCCACTTGTAGCGGTGAGCGGTCGTGTTCTGGTCGATAAGGCAATTGATAGCCCGCTTTTCCTTGTTGATGCCGAGCGCTTCGCCGACATCGCGGGCGTTTCGCAAGAGCATCCCCGTTCGGTCGAAGAACACGGCCTCCTTCGTCACCGGCACCATCAAACCGCGCTTGAGCGTGCTCGGGGTGTCGATATAGTCCTCGCCGACGCCGGCCAGGGGGAACGTCCCGCCTTCGGGAATGACGCTCGCCATGTCGCCGATATGCGTGATGCCTGGCACCCGCTCGCCGCTAAGCTGCGTCGGAACGGTCGGAATCAAGCTCGTAATCGTAAAGGCTTCGGAATTGAAGCCCTCAAGGAACTTGTTGTAGAAAATCTGGCCTGTGATGTTATTGAACGACGTTGACGACACGGCGCCGGCGGCTTCCGCCATGTGGACGCTCTTGCGCGGGCCGCGCGGGTCAAAGCACTCGGCCATGATGTCCGTGCCGACCTGCTCGCCGTCGCGATTGACGACGAGCGCCTCGAACAGCCCCTTGATCGAGAAATCTTCTGGTGTGAGTTCTTTCTCACGGAGCGCCTCGGACAGATGCACGACGGTCTTTTCGACGCCGTACGACCGGGCCATTTTTCTGAGTTCGAGTGACTTGATGGCGGGCATCCCTAGGCTCCCCGTTGCAATGGGGGCTGGTCGCTTTTAGGATGCAGTTGCTTAGGCCGGCATCTATGGGCGACAAGCCCTGGATTCTGGTTGCCCTCGGCGGTCTTGGCGGATCGCCGGGGGTTTTTAGTTTCTCTTGGCTAGCGGCTCTGGTAGGCGGCGATGTAGTCGTTCAGCATGACTTCGGCGTTGGCGCCGCCGGTTTTGCCGCCCCAAATCGGGCTCATATTTACTGCGTTGGTGTAAACGAGGTCGTGGACAATTGCGCGACCGGCGGTATCGAGCATGGCCGCCCCGTCAATCGTGTAGATCACTTTCGCGTTCGTTGCGCTGTAGGGCTGGATTTCGACGCCGAGCGTTTGATAGGCCGCTCCTCCGGCGGTGTGCTGCGAAATCGTGTCGGTTTGGCCCACCGCCGCGCCGATTTGCGATCGGCAGCGCCAGACGGTGCCGCCGTCGACTTTGTAAATCAGGGCCATCGTGGCGCTGGCTACCGGCCCGCCGCCGTTGTCGATCAATGTGTTCGCGGCGAACGTCGAGCACCAACCGGCGATGGCGTTGTTAGCACTCGTCGCCAGCTCGGAATACTGCATCCGCGTTTCGTAGTAACACGGTTTGTTGTTCGCGATCTTGAAGCACGATTTGGTCATGCCGTAGTAGAACTCGTCGTTGTCGGTCGCGTCGTTCGTGACCGACAGAATGCCGCCGACGCCCGTGGTTGCGAGCACCAAGGCTTGCGTCGCCGCGTCCGTGAGGTCGGAGGTCAGCGGCGTCCAGCGGTCGCCTGTGACGTAGTTCGACTCCCAATCCTCGAAGATCCCGAAGATGTCTTTGTCGCGAAGAGAAACGGGAAGTCGCAGGATAGTGCCCATAATGGATTCAAAGCTCCGCAAATGGCGGTTGAGACGGTGTTAGGTGATTGACGCCACGAAGGTTTTGACGTTGGCGTCGGACGACTTGCCGCCGTTGTCGCCCGCGCCCTCTTTGAAGTGGCGGGGTCCGGCGCTCTCGGGCTTCGCAGCGGCTTCGGCCAGCGACCTGACTTCCTTGGCCGCGTCGTCGGCACTGAGGCTTTCGAGAAACGACAGCACGTATTTGGTGCGGTGGGCGGCCGGCAGCTTGGCGTCGTCCAGTAGCTTGAGCACGGCGGCCTTGTGGTCGGCCGCTTTCTGCGCTGCCTCGAACTTGGCGACGCTCTCTTTGAGGGAAGCGACTTCGCCGCTCAGTCGGGCGTTTTCCTTGGTCAACTCGGCAACTTGGCCGTTGGCGGCATTCAGTTGTTCTTGGAGCTCCACGTCAAGATTCTCCGATTCGCGGAAGCTGTGATTTGTGGCCGGGTTATCCACGATGTCGACCGACCGCACGCGCGAGATGTTCTCGACGATACGAACGCCGTCGCGGATCGGCCCGTTGCCGTAATGATTCGGCGAGAGCCCGATGCCCTTGGTGTCGTTTTCCACGTCTTCTAGCACCGACTCGGCGAGTGGGTGGGCTTTCTTGTAGTGCAGGTCGCCGTAGAGCCCCGACTCGCCCATGTGGACGTTCTTGAGGGTGCCGAATCGCTCGGTGTACGAACGGTCGGCCCGGTCGTCCTTCGGGTGATCGACGTAGACCGTCGCGCCCTCGTACATGGGCAGTGCACGTCGAAGCGCCTCGGGCAGGTATCGCCGCTTGTTCTTGGACTCGAAGCCGACGATTTTGACGCCGGGAATCACCCCTGCCTCGCGGTTCGGCTTGATGCCGGGGCCGCTGCTGCCGAAGGATTCCCGAAGCGAGATTGAAGCCGTTGCTCCCATGTGTGGATTAATACCACGGGGAGCGGGCAGATAGATGCCTGTCGCGGATAAGGTAATCCGCTTTTAGAAATCAAATAAAAGGCAGGCCGGGCAGTCGCACGCCTCGGCCTGCACGAATCCGCAACTACATCGAAGCGGGCGTCAGGCCGGCTCGTTTGATAATCCGCTCCATCATTGTGCGTGGGTTTTTCCCAAGGCGAAAAGCCTCGCTGAACACAAACCCGTCAGCATCGCCTCGCTCGGCTTTGAGGGCGCGTAAGTGCTTCATCACCTCTGGAAACTTTGGCGTCCACCGAATTCCGCCATGATGGCATCGCTCTGATTTCGGCGCATGAACCCGAAACTTGTACTTTTCCGCCTCGAAGTCGATCCACCGCAGGTTAATAATTTCGCTAGGGATGCGCAGGCCGCCGTAGCGAGCCATGACAAACAATGCTCGCCACCCCTGTTCATCGGACTGAATGGTGAGCATTGCGAAATCCTTTTGCCGTAGTGAGCGTTCACTACAGCAATATTAGCAAATGCCACCTATTGGTCAATGACCGAACAGGCCGACTAAGCCCGTCGCCGAACAGACTCCGCGAGCGCAATTTCTTTATCCTCGTGCACCTGTTTGCAATGGTTGCACTTGAGCGTTCGATACTGATACCGACGGTCTCCGGACTGGATCGACTTGGAGATAAAGAACCGCCCCTGCTGGCACTTTGGGCACTTGTCGCCTGTTTTCACATCAGCCTCCTTTGCGTGCGGCATTCACAAATGCACTGCGAATGCCCACCGCTAGTTCGCCCACCGATTCGTCAAATGCTCGCTGCTCAAATTCAACCGGCGCGGCCTTGACCCATCGCCAGAGCCCGAAAAAACCCGCCGCCGCCGCAATAAACGATCGCCGCTGCATCACAGCACCCTCCACTCCAAATAGCATCGACACATCTCATGCGCCGTCGGCCCGCTCGGAAAGCGCCCAATCCATACTGCCTCGGGCTGACCATCCAGCGGCCGACAAATCGAGCACGTCCGATCTCGCCCGACGCGACTCGTCACCCAGTAGGCAACGAGATGCCGATTCACTACCCGGACATCGCCCCCGTCTCGCCCCATCCGCTCGAAAAAGTCTGCCACGGCGAACTCACCCGCACTCGTTGCATCCGTCACCGCCGACACCGAATAGAGCACCGCCCGCCGAGTGTCGCTGATCGGGAACAACTCGCGAACCGTAGCCAATCGAGCCTGCCGAGCAATCGTGCCGACCACATCAGGGCCGCCGCGCTCGATCTCGGCCGCGTCGACCTTGGCTTTGGCGATGATCTTCTGCGTGTTGTCCACGATTCGCTCGGCCTCGGCCTTGGCGTACGTCTGCGCCCACTGCCCGAAAACCCGCTCGACCTCACGGCCGCTCACGTAGACACCGTGGCGCCCCGCCAAGCCGCCGTAGGACTGATGCCACGGCCCGCCGAGTATCAACAGGTAGATCGCAATCAGTTCGTCGCTGTAGCGGTCCCAATCGCTCTTAGGCAGTTCGGCGGCGCGATCCAGGCCCATAGACGCCAGTTGTTGACGCTGGCGCTCTAAGACCGCTCCTAGACGGCTTGCGGCTTGCGCTTCGTAGGTGGGGCGGCCGGGTAGGTCAGGCATTAGCAGACACCGCCCCAATCACAGCAAGCCACAACGCCAGCGGCGCGAGCCCTTGCCGCTCCGTCTTGGTATGGCAAATGGAATTCGCACCGAGCCACATCATCAGTAGGAACCAAGAAAACGCCATCACTTCGCCTCCGTCAACAACTGCGCAATCTCCGGTAGATGCGCCAACTGTTCCAGCTTCGCCCGCTGCGCCCCGCCAATCGCAGGCCCGTCGATAGGCTCGCCATCCGGCCCGACCTGCGGCGGCACATCGCCCGCCATCTTGCGCCCAGCCGCCCGGTGCGCCTCGATGTTGGCCTGCTCCTGCTCGTAGTCCAAGCCCTCCTCGCCCGACCACGTTTGCGGCGACAGAATACCCGCTTCCATCTGAATCTTCTTGGCGTTCGCCTCCTCGCCGGGGTCTTTGGTCGCCAAGTTCGGCAACCTGCATTGAATCTCGCAGACCTCCAAGATATCAGGGGGCAGCTTTTCGCGATCCACGGCCCATTCGACGGCCTCGCGGATAATCTCCATGTCGTCGTCGCGGATGATCGCCTGTAGCGCCCCCATCGCTCGCACGACCGGCCCCTCGGCTACCATCGTGCTCGAATAGTTGGCGTTGCTGGCGTCGGCCGTCAGCATGAACTCCGTGACCTCGAAGATCGCCGCCAAGGCCCGCAGCAGTTCCTTGTTGCCGGACACGATCTCCTCGATGCCCTCGGCGATGTTCAGCGCCTCGTATTCCACGGATGACGAGTAATCGAGTGTGGTTTGCGGCCCCCACTTGCGTACGTTGACTTGACGGCCGGTGAGCGGGTCGGTGCGCTGTCCGGTCGCCACGCTACTGGCAAACGTGCTTGCCCCTGACGAATTGCCCCCGGTGTGCTTGCGCCCGACGCACATGGCCGCTGCCATTTCCGCCTTCGCCGAGATGTTGTGGAGCGTCCGATGGGATCGAACGATGTTCTTGCGCCCTGCCCACACGAGTGGCACGCCTCGGCGCACCTCCATGTCGACGTTGGCTTTGAGGTGGTAAACCTCTTCGGCCGGCACGGGCTTTCCGTCGACCCAATACGCTACAACCGTCTCGGCGTCTTCGGGGTCGGTCTGGATGCCGAATTCGTAGTTCGGGTCGTCGGTGCGCTCCTTCGGCTGGTAGACCTGCCAAGGCTGGATAAAGCGAATAAGTGTCGTGCCGTCCCGCTGTCGGAATCGTCGCCGAAACGCCTCGCCGTCACGGTCGTACCGCAGGACGGTATTCCGTTGCCGTAGCATCCACTTATTGACGCGGCGGAAGTCGTCCAAAAAATCTTGCAACTGCTGAATCTTGGCCTCGTCGGCTTTTTTTCCCTTGCGCACCGTGGCCGTGTAGATGTGCCCGGTATCCACGGCGTAGTTCTGCCGCAGCTTATGGCCGTTCGTGACATGCTCGCTGTAGGCGAACATGCGGCGGCACGTTTCACGGGCCACGGTCAATTCGTGCTCGTCCACAAAGCCCGAGAAGTCGGAATACCGATTCGGCCCTGTCTTGCCGACCGTGCCGACCGTGTTCCATTGCGAGCCGTCATCATCCAAGTATCGGTCGCGGGGGTCGACCCAATTACCGAGAAGATCCTGTGACTCACGCATCGCCCGCTCTTGGACTTCCTCGAATCGGTGTTGCTCGGATAGCCAGCCGAGAAAGCTGTTGGTTTCGGTCATTGCGATCATATGTGGCCTCGTGCGGCGAGAATGTCGGCAACCGGGTCGGGTGCGCAAGCGGGATTGAGCATGGAAAGGCACTGTTGCACGGCCTCTTCCAAAGCGTCAGGGCCGTCGTCGTGTGCTGCGTGCGGGAACTCGCGGAGCTGATCAACGAGCATCTTCGTACCGGGCGAGCGAACAAACCGCAGTTCATGCGCTCGCAGGTAGGCGTCGAGCCGCTGAATGCGCAGCTCTTTTTTCATTTGGTGGTTCACCGGCACGACAGTTAGCCCGTGCAGGCGATTACCGGCCAACTGCCGGTCGATCTCGAACCCCACGGCCTCTTCTTGGAAGTTGTTGGATTCGTACGCCAGCACCCGCCCTCGATACTTGAGCAGCAGCCGCAACGACTCGCTGACGGCCTTGCTGATCGGCCACCGCCCGAGAATCGCATCCACGTACGCCTTGCCCTCGTAGACCCCCACAAACACCGACGCTTGGAAATCGCCTTTCTTGGCGTCCTTGCCCTTGGACGCATCCAAGAACACCACCCCCATGTCGACGGCCTCGGGCATTTCGTCGACCCAAAACGGCGGCTCGAAGTATTCGGCGGGAAATTCGGCGTCGTCGTGCTGGCCCGGTCGCCCTTGATACAGGGCATTCCACCAGTACGTCGAACGGCCTCGGCGCTTCCGCTCCAACGCCTCAATCGGCCATCGCTCAGGCCACAGGGCCTCGCCCTCGTTGCGCCCTAGCGGATCGTCAAACTCGGCAATCGCCGGGAAGTTGATGACGCGCCACGCCTCGCCGGTCTCTTCGCTCTGCGCGATGAGCCGCCCCGCAAGGTCGTCGATATGCCACCGCGTCATTACCACGATCTTCTTCGCTCCCGGCTCAAGCCGTGTATCACTCGTCGACTGCCACCAATCCCAAATCTTATCCCGATAGGTTTCGCTCAACGCCTCTTCGGCGTCCTTTACCGGGTCGTCCACGATCAGCAGGTTTGCCCCGCGTCCAGTGATACCGCCCCCGATGCCCGCAGTGAGCATCCCGCCCTCATGCCCCGCCACATTCCATTCGTTCGCCGCCCCCGCCGTATCCGACACCGACAGGCCGAAGTAGGCTCGCCCGTGCTCGGCAAATAGGTCGCGGCACTTTCGCCCCCACGATTTCGCAAAGCTGTTTCCATATCCGCAGTTGATGATTCGGTCGTTCGGTCGCTTCCCAAGCCAGTACGTCGGTAGCCATTTGCTGATGTATTCCGATTTCCCGTGCCGAGGCGGCATGGAAATCATCAGGCTGTCAGTTTGCTCCGTTCCCATCAACATGCCCGTTATGATCTCGTCCATTCGCGCGATGTGCCGGGCGAGCCTCCATCTGCCCCGGCTTGCCGATCTCGCAAACAGGGCCGGGGTGTACGTCGCTTTCCAAAGCTCGGCGTCGGAGGTATTCGGCGTAATCGGGGTCGAACTCATGGGGCTTTGCTCCGCCGTCTGCCTGACCGCCGTGCAGGTGCAAGTGCTGGTGCTTCGCGCCGCTGCCCTTCCTGTCCGAAACGTTCACGCCGTCGATCTTCGCAAGCGTCGAAATAGCGGACACCTTCACCTCGGCCTTCATTAGTGGGTTCCTAATGATCTCGTTCAACACACGAACCGCACGGCGGCGGGCCTTGCGCCCCATCGGCCAACGCTCGTTAATTCCACGCTGAACAAGCTGCAAATCCGCTGCGGTAGCAGGCGGCCCATTATTGGGTCGATCATCCTGCGGCTCCTGCGGGCCATTGCTCGCCGCGATCATTGCCGCCTCACTTTCTCTAAATCTCGTTGCCTAACCTACTGCCTACGCCCCACGCCCTCGAAGGCATGAAACCCAGGCTCGCCCTTGTTGCACTCCTCGAACCCCTCGCGCTTGACCTCGGCAGGCCGCACGTTCGACCGATCTCGCAGCCACGGCGGCACGCTCGCCTTGCTTGTCACCGGCGACGCTGCGCAACCGACGGCCGGGCGTTCACTGGTTCGTTTCTTTGCTCGCATCAGCTTTGCCTCGACAGGAATCGCAGACGACCGCCTTTGACGTACCGTCCGAACACTCGTCGCAACATCAGACGCTCCCGAGCCACGCCCCATCGCATTCCAGCCGTTCGCATCTTCGTCATGTCTCGCTCTTGCCGCGCGTCCGCTTCCGCTTGAGTCTCGAACGGCCAGTTTTTCGGCGACTCGAACAGCAACACTCGCAACTCGCCGCCGGGAAGCCCTGGTGTCGCAAGACTAAATCCAGCCTCCAGCCGAAAGTGTTTCGCCACTCGTCGCCGCGTGCAGTTCCACCAGTCCACTCGCTCGCTCATCGCCATCCTCCGCGCATGCCGATTCCATGACCCCGCCCTATTTACTGAATCGCCGGCACTGGCTTGCTAGCCCCGAATCGCGGACACCCGCGACCACCTTTGCGATCAAACCCAAGCACCTCGTGGCAGTCCTTGGCTAAGCCGTTTCGGCCCACCGTTGACGCGACTGCCTGCCGTGTGGCTCGTCTCGTGTTTTCCGACCTATCAATCCTTTCCTACGGCACAAATCTTTCAGTTTGCGTCGCCCCCGCGCCGATCAGTCCAGATGCGTACCAGCGTGAGATTGGCGCCTCAATCAGGGACTACGGACATGCTTGCCGAAGTCGAAGCGGGCCGCGTTTGGTTCTACATCGTCCTCACGGCCGTCGTCGTGTTCGCCCTGACCGCGATTTACTTCCGCCGCCGCCGCTAGCTGCTCCACCAGCGGCTCGAACCACATCGCGGCCTTTCCTTGCCGGTCGAGAATGTCGGCGATGCGCTGCAACTGCTTGGCGTTCAGCGCGTTCGTAGCCTGAACGCCGTCGATCATGGCGATCTTGGATTTACTCTCGGGCACGAGCACCTCATCGAAGTACCGTGACGCCCAGTGGTGCGCACCAAGGCCGATGAAGCCCACGAGCACGATAGGGAATCCGGTTTGCCGAATTTCCTTCATCGTCGCGGGTATGTCGATGTTGATGCTCCCGATGGTCATGGTCGCCCGCTCTTATCCCGCAAGGCGTGCTTGCCGCCGACGTAGATCGCAATCGCCCCCACGGCATAGCCCGCCATCTCGCCGTAGTGCTCGATAACGAACTCACGAAAGCCGGGCATAGCTACGAGTATCGCCACGCACGCCAGCAGCACCGCGCCGATCTTCTCGGCCGAGTCGATGAGGATCGGCACGATGTCGGAGCTGTTGAGCTTGAACCGCGGGCTACTTTCCATTTCACTATCCCCCTCAAAAGCCCCTCGGCGCCCCGCGACCACGCAAAGAAAGCGGAACGCCGAGGGCGGTTACACGAAAATCGCAATCAGCGACTCGATTAGCCGAATGATCGCGTCTTGGTTCTTGACGACCCACTCCAGCAGCCACTTGACGAACTCGCCCACATTTCCGGTCCGGCCACCGCCCTCCAAATAAGCCTCGTAGGCGTTCGCCAAGAACTGCCGCCGAACTCGCGGACGCCTCAGCCCGAGTCGGAAGCGTCGCTTGCGCTCGACGCCGAATCGCGTTACGCTGCGAAGCGCCCCGACCGCTCGGAATACCTTCGCCTCGTCTTGACCGAGTTGCGGTATGGTCGCGTTCTTTGTTGCTGCTACCACTTCTCACTCCTATCGAACGAGATACGCTCCGCAGCCCGATTGCACACCGAGCGGAGCGACGAACTGCTGCACCCGAAGCTGCTGCACCTGATAAGGCACGACGAACTGCTGAACGTGCGGAACCACAACCGGCGCGACGAAGCGCTGCCGAACGACCAGCGGAGCCACGACGGCCTGCTGCTGAACGACGACACGTTGCCGGCTCAAGGCCAGCCGAGGAAACAAAACGGCGGCATCGGCAGGGGCGGCTGACACCAACCCCATCGCCAGCGCCACGACAAACAGAATCAAGCCCTTCATGAAACTTACTCCCCGGATCGACGCCGAATGATCGTCGCGACCTCGTTTAGAATCGCCGCTCGCTGTTCGTCCGTCGGCTGCGGCGCGTTAGCCGGCGGCATGGTCTTATCAGTGCCGACCGCTTGGGCCAGCTCGTAGAATTTGGCCTTCATGCCCTTGGCCGTTTCGGTATCGTCACCGATGAATAATCCGCCCTTCGGCGCGGCCACATCGAGCCCGTGGCACTTGCCGCAGAACTGGCCGAGCAGACTCGTCGGCTGCCCAACGACTTGCGGGTGCGGAGTGGTGGCGACCGATGAGGTAATCGTGGTTGAACTGGCCGTGATCTTGGCGACCTCGGAGGATGCGAGCGGCAACACCTGCACCTGCCCCTCGGCGTTCCGACTGATCACCACGGCTGACGATTGACCGCTGACGTTGTGAGCCGGGTCCAGACCGGCGGCCCGTAGCACCTGGCTAGCCGCTTGACCGGCGGCGAGCCTTTCGACCGTGGGAGCCTGAAGCTCCAGGGTTCGCTGAGCCGTCGCCTGCGCCTGGGTGTGGGCGAGCGTCGCCGCGTCCTGCCCGGCTTTAACCAACTGCAGCGACTGTGAAAGAAATGCGGTCGGGTCGAATTGACTGATCGTGAGCGACTGGTAGCCGCCGTTTGAGACGAGCGACGAAGAACCCTGGCCGACGAGTGGCGCCGGGTACGAGTTCTGGATCACGTAAACATTCGAGACGCTTGGAGCGACCACTGGCGCCACCACGGCGGGCTTGTAGTAGTAGCACGCCGTGCCGTACCTGTTGCAGCGGTTGCAGGCCGAAGCGTCGGCGGCCGTCAGGGCGAGTATCGCGAAGCCGATTGCCAGCGTACCCAGCTTTCGCGGTCCCTTCGGCTTTCGGCCGATGCTCAGCAGCAAGAGGGCCAGTGCGGACACTGCCGCCGTGATCAGTAAAAACACACCCACAACCTTGAACAGCAACATTCGCTTACTCCACAACTAGGGCCGGCCGCGTCTCAACTGCGCGGCGGGCCAATTCGACATAAACGGCATCGAAATCGTCTCGTTTGATCGACGCCCCGTTTTTCAACAGGGCGATCACGATGTCTTCGGCTTGGCCGGCGGTCGGCGCCGGAACCAACTGCCGCAGCGTCGCCCGTGCCCGCTCGGCCGGGACTCGCACGCCCAATTCGAGGCAAGCTTGCTGCGTGTCGATCCGCCTGTATCGGTAGCCGTGGTAAACAGTTTTGAGCTTCGCCCCGAGCTGCTGAACGCTCGTCGGTCCGTCGGCCGTCACCGGGTAGTCGGTGAGTTCGTCGACCTTGCGGATGTAATCGCGACGCGCCCGGCCCAAAACGCCATCAGGCTCATCGATACGCTCGCCGTATCGGCCGGCGACGATCGCCACCGCCTCGGCCCGCGTAAGCGTCTTACCGCGGTAGACGATTTCATCGCCGAAGTAGTCGGCGTCGGCGCCCTGCAATAACTCCAAGTCGTTGCGAGCAGTCCGATAGCCGTTGTCCGTCGAGTGACACAAGATGCACGACATGCCCATTTCGAGTTCTTTGGTGTGGCCGTCCGGTTTCGTCGAATCGGCAACGACGTCGGGTGGCGCGACTCGTTGTAGATTTCCGGCACCGTCGGCAAGCAGTCCCTCCCACAGGCCGTTCGGAAGCGGCACCAGGGCCTCGGATGCGTCGGACCTGAACTCGATCAGGTTGCGTACGAACTGAGCGTCTGGCCGGGTCGTCGAATCCTTCAGGTCGAACGTCACGGCGACCGGCAACCGGCTCGCCACGCCGTAAGCGGTGAGCACCGAGCGACCCTTGCCGGTGACATCGGACGCCAGCAAGACGGCCCCTTTTTCGCCGCGGAGATCCTTCGTTTCCCCAAAGAAAAAACCACGCTTCGCCAAGTGGTCGCCGAGCTTCTTCGTGAAATCGATCTGGCGAAACTCCGGGTACTTTCCGCGAGCGCTTGTCAAAAGCTGTTCGATTAAAAAGTCTGCACGGTAGATGCCGCCCGTTGACTGCGTTAGTTGTGCAACGAGCACGTCGATTCGCTCGGACTTATCCGGATCCGACACGTGTCGAGCGAGTGCGGCCTGTAGGTGCGGCGCCAGCACCGCCCCCGATCCGACGAGATTCACTTCGGGAACATGAAAAAACGGGTCGCGAACCGCCAGTGAGTTTATGTCCTTGCGAAGCCGCTCAAGTTGCTCGGGCTCCGGGCAAAGCAATCGCAAGTTGTAAACGACGAGCCATCCCCCGGCATGCTGATCGCCACGAACTAATGTCGTCGTATGGGACAGCGCCGAGTTGGCGGCGAAATCCATCAGCCCGATCCAATCGCGATCACCCCAAGGCGGAATCCATGCGGCCAAGAGATACGGCCGATCGGCCTCTTGGTATTTGAGCGCAGCTTCAAAGTGCCAACCGACGGCATCCGCTTCGGTCGGAAGCAGTTCAAGCTTCGTCGGCTTCGCCGGTTCGGCGGCGAGAAGTGCGACGGCGAGAATCAGAGCGTTCATCCGTTCCCCCGCGCGATTCGCTCGTCTAGCCGCTTTTGGTCCCGTCGCGCCGCCGCCTTCGTTTTCGGTAGCGCTGCGTACGCTTGCTTAACGCCAGAATCCTTCGGGGCATCCACCAGCAGCGACGGGTGGACGCGCGGCCGATGCTCCGACGGATCGACGTAGGTAAAGTCGGACATCAACGCGTCACCTCGTCGATTACTGCCCGCACCGCATCGTCGGCAGCTTCGCCCAAATTTTTCGCGCCTGCGCCGGCTGCCTCCACGCCGTTAAAGATCACCCTCTCAACCCAGGCAAACCCCGGCGCCTCCGCGACGGCCGCACCGACGAAGGCCAGCGGCACGCCTACGACTCCGACGACTGCCTGTGCTAAAAAGCTGAGCATTAAAGCGCCCTCCTCGCGTCGAATTCCCAAGCGCCGCCGCCAACCATGAGGCGAATTTTCTCGGCTCCGCCGGCCGGCGGGTTGACGGGGGGCGGGGTGGTCGGAGCCGGCGCACCGTACCGAGCCCGAGCCTCCGTCACGTCACCGTTTCGCGGCAGGGCAATCGAGGTCGAGTAAGTCGGCGCCATCAGGTTGCCGTCGGAGATATGCCCAATCCCGATCGCGTGGCCGATTTCGTGGGCCATCACTCGGCCGAGATCGATCCGATTGGCCGGCGGGTTGGCCGAAAGCGTCCACGCTTCGCCGGTGTCGTACTGCTGCCCAAGCCGCCGGATGAAGCCGGGCGAGAAACCGATGGGCAGCTCGGATTGCGCCAGAATGCCGTTGCGACCATCGATCAAGCCTTGGCTGACGGCGATGTTTGCGGTGCGCGAGTTCGTCGTGTGCGTGAGCCGCAGGCCGCAGACGTCGTTCCAGGCTTTGACCGCGTAGGCGAGCGCATCGGCGAACGGCACGCCGCCAATCGATCCTTCGGCGAAAATCGACACGTCAAGCATCGGCCACTTGGCCGTGACGTCACCCAGGTGATCGGGTACGCCGCAGATTTTCACGCCGTCGAAGGTGTCGGCCATCGGCTAGACCTCCACCGGCGGGCTCGGCTGCGAGCCTGCCGGCGACACCAGGGCCAGGGCGAGGAATGGGGCTGTGAGTAGGGTGAGGTACTTCATGCGGGTCTCCAATTCCAAACGGGATCAAACCCGCTTATTTCGGGCAAATAGCGACCGACGACATGGCCGGGGCGCACCCACTTGGCAAGCCATTCGACCTTGCTGCCGTTTTCAAGGCGAAATACGCAGCCCTCGGGGCGGCCTTCGGCGCCATGCCCTGACGTGCAGAGGTTTGCCAGCATGTCAGGCCAGCAGATTGGGCCGCCAGAATCGAGCACTCGCGGCGTCACGAACTCATAGGCCAGAACGCGCGACCAGAACTCCGACCGCAATGCTCGCTCATCGCCGCGCATCAGATCGAAAGCCACGAAGGGTTCGTGCTGTAGTTCGTACTTGGTTCCGCACGCTTGGGCCAGCCATTCGCCACACAGCCGCTCCCCGTCGTTGAGAAGCCGGCTAAACCGCCGCATGTTCTCGGGCTGGCGCACCCACGAATCGAATAGGTGATGCTGCTCATGCGGGCTGTCCACGCATCGGTAGCCGGCACGAATCAGCGGCACGATCTCCGAGCCGATTCGGACAACGGCGACACAGGTGCCGTCTAGTTTTTCCTCGCAGCAGACCCAATCGCGGCTACTCCGCAATCGCTGGGTCATAATCCGAAAGCAGCCCTCGTCGATGTGGTGGTCGCCGGGGCCTAGCTGGCTTTCCGGGATGTGCGGAATGCTTCCGTACGCCCGTTTCTTTAGCGGCTTTTCAGCCTTCGTTGTCACGCCCCACCCCGCTCAAAAAGGCAGCCCACCGGAATACCCACGACGACGATCAGAGCCAAAACCCACATGGCTCAACTCCCGTTCTCAACCACCGCCCGCAACCGCGCCTCGTTCTCGCCAACCCACCGCCCGACCGAACCCTCGTCGGCCGTGCGCTCGGCGTTACCGTCCGCCCGGTCCATCGCGTACAGGTCCGCGAAGTGGCGGGCCAGCCGAGCCTGTCGCGGCCGGCCGAACCGCTCGACGTGAGGCTGCATCAGGTCGGGGAGCGTGGGCATGCCCAAATTTTGCCAGCAGCAGCCCAAAGGGATACGCCGCCGGCCAAAAAGTGGGCTACTTAGCGAGCGGGACTATCAAAAGTCGCCCGCTCTTATAAAGACGCCGTAGATTTTTCAGAGTCGGCGTGTCTGGCTTGTGCCGCTGAACCGTCTTTTTCGTGACCTCGATCTTGTGGGCCGCGCCTCGTAGCGACTGGCCGGCGATGAGGGACAGAACGATTTCATCTATTTTGTCTTGGGCGAGCCGTCGCCGTTTAATTTCTTCCATGTGTGCCCTCTCTTCCGATTCCTTACTCGGTCACCGTCCGGTTGCCCATCGGTCGTTCCCTCAGTTAGTTCCCGATCCCTGCCGCTAATATCCCATTCCAAGTTGCTGCGCTTGTGCCGACAGTTCGGCGAGCGCCCGCCTGATGGATTTCGGTTGCCTGTACCGCCGTTTCACTCGGTTCATCTCCAGGACAATCGCCGCATGGCGCAACAGCCTCTTCCATAAATCTCGCCGTGCTCGCATCTGTGCGATCCTTGTGGTTAGGTGACGATCGCAATGGGCTGTTCGCCATCGTAGCCGCATCGCGGACAAACAAACTTCCACTCCCTGCCGACAGTCTTTGTTTGAATCCGTCGCTCGTGGCATCGCGGGCACGCCTGCGGGTCGGGCTTTTCTTTGCGCTTTCGCTTTTTCTTGGTGCCCGGCTCCTCGCGGCTGCGCATCTCGCGAACATAATCCTTGCCGAGCTTTTGCAAGTCGACGGCGCGAGTGTCGACGGAGAATCGCCGCTTGCCGTCAGTGACGCACAGGAACGGTAGTGAGATTGCGAGGATCTCCAGCGGCTCGCCGGTGCCGGAAGTTTTGCGCTTTCGCCGCTCATCATCCTCCGTGATCCACATTGGAAAGCCGAACGGGCTTCGCTCTTGTTCCGGCTGATCCAGAATCGCCACAAACATTCCAACGTCCAAATCGTCGATATAGGTCATTTCTTGCTCCTCGTTTCCATCTTCCCCTCGCCCATTCCGAAGTCAGGATTTGCTAGTCACTAGTCGGCTCTGGATCGCCGAACTCCCAGTCCACAAGACTGCCTTGCTTCTGAAACATCTCCTCATCGAAGTCGAACGCCTCGACCTTCGCCTTGGCGTCCTCCTCCGACGCGGCTTCGATGTAAACGTAGCCTTCGTAGGTCATGCGACCACGCACGCGATACTCACGCATCTCAGGTTCTTTCTTTTGTCGTGCCATCCTCTCCCCTCCCGATAGGTTTTCATTGGGCGGCCTCGGCACGAGCGAGAAACCGCGCGACATCGCGATGCGTTGCAATCTCGGGGAACTTCGCCACGGCTTCGCGAATGTACGTTGCCGCTTCGTCGTGCTCGGACAACTCCTCCCACAGCCCGCACAACGACGGCTGTTGCGCGTCGACCGGGCAGCCTTCGCGCTGCTCGTGCTCCTTGATCGACTCCAGCACCTTGAAGCACGTTTCGCAGCAGACGTAATCGAACGTCTCGCCGTAGTAACAGGTGTGACTCCTGAGAATGTCGGCGGCAATGATTCGCTCGTCATAGACGCCGGTCTGACTAACGAACTCTGACGAGCATTCATCCTCGCAAATCTGGCACAGTTCATGCTCTTGTTGGTGGATTGTTCGCCGCCACGCTTCGGGCGCGATCGGCTCGTGGCACTCGTCGCACTTTGTCGCTGGTCCACTCGTCAGCAGAGACGCTTCGTTGACCTCGGCGGTCCATTCGCAATCGTTGTAGAAACACATCAATCACCCCGCTTTCTTGGTTTGGTCTTCCACCTCGAACGTCGCAATCTCGGCGACTCCGACATGCGCCTCCTCAGGCCCGGTCCACTCCACGTCGTAGACGCGCCACTCGCTGCCGGCGATGCGAACCGTGTGGTCGATACCGGGCGGGTAGTCCATCGTCCACGACTCCACTTCGTCGTCGCCTTTGAAAAATCGTGCGATCATTGCGCCAAAGCCTCCTCGATTTCGACCACCACGCACTTCTCGTCGGACTTCTCAAACTTCACCGGCTCGTGCCGAAAGCCCGAGTCGTTCGCGATTACGCCCGCGTCAGCGAACCCGTCGAGATACGGCTTGAGCATCGCCAGATGGTTGTCGCCGTCGCGGCGGTTCGGCTTCACGAACCGAAACGTCGCCCGCACGGTCGCGGCGTTAACCTTCTTCCAGCCGCAACGACGCATCGCATCCGTGGACGCCAAGAAGCCGTCGAGCCGAGCCTTTTGCACGGCGCGATTTTTAGCTGACCAGTGACAACGGCCGTTCGGCGACAACGCCCTCACGGGCCACGGCAGGATGATGCGGAGTTTCACGGCTTCTCCCCCCTGGGCTTCCGTTTGATTTCCTTGAGCGATTCGCACACCACCTCGTAGACGCCGAGCGCGTTCCAACCGAGCGCCGCAAGTGCGTCCGTGACTCGACGCCCCATCGCAGTATCAGCCTCGGCGAGTCGCCGCTCGATGACCTGTTGAACCTCGGCCGGGTAGATTCGTTGTTTCATTTCACTTCCCCCGTCACCGTCGGCACGGCGGGGATGGGCGGGATGACAACCGACACGATTGCGGCGTGCGTCACGTTCTCGCTGGTGTAGTCTCGCTTGGCTTCACGCATCAGCTTGTCGTCGGTCCAAACCGGCGCGAGCGCCGAGAATGTTCCGACCATATCGCGCTCGTCTATCGCCACCGCGATTCGCACCGGGATGCCTTCGGCGGGCGGGAAGACCTCGGACCAGACGGCTTGGAGACCGGCCTTTACGTCGTCCTCGGCGTCGCCGTATCCGTAGCCGGACCTGTAGAGGTGTCGCGACACGGCTTTCGCCAGCTTTTCAAATTCTTCTTTCGTCGGCGTCACTTCTTCGCTCCTTTTCGTTTCGGTCGGTTAGGGCGCGTGCTTGGTGCAGGTGTTCCGATAGCCGGCGGGCGTCGGCGTGCCACGCGACACCTCGCTCGTGCATCCCGGCTCGTCGCACGCAGCCACCAACGACTGATCGCAGCAGTCAGGGCAGGCGGTGAGCGTGCAGCCTTCGTTGAATGGATCGGGGGCCGACAGAGCTTCGTCAACGTCTCCGCACCAGCGGCAGCCGTGGTTGCTGCAAACGACTTTATTGCTCACCGCTTTCCTTTCGGTTTTCGTTTCGGTCGTTTCGAGTCGACAACTTCTCGCTTGTAGAGCGTCTGCGCTTCGCGCCATTCGACGAGTCGCCGATTGACTCCATCGCGTTCGATTGGCAACAGCGAGATTCTTTCGCTAAGCGACAGTTTGACCAGCATTTCGGCCATCGACTCGCCAGCCGCCAAGATCGCTTCTCTCGTGGCTTTCTTCATGGGGCTGCCTTTCGGTAGGCGATGAGGGGGACGACGCGATAGCCCGCCATGTCCTCAACGAACATTTCGGCGATGTATTTTGCGTTTCTAGCGCCAAGGATTCGCCCATCGCTAATGGACTCGATGCCCGCAAGCTCGATGTGCTCGCCTTCGACAACGGTGAACTTGTGCGCGTACAAATCAGGCATGATGTGGCCGCACTCGGTTTCGACCTCGGCGACCGGCAGTGCGCCGTCGGCAATGTCGTCGTAGCAGTCAGGGTCGATTACGACCATCGGCGCGGTCACAATCACCTTGTCACCGGGTTTCATTGGTTGCTCCTTGCTCGGGGTTCAGGGCGGCGCGAAGGGCGTCTAGCGCCGTTTGAAGTGCGGGCATCCAAAGGTCGTGATCGCCCCCGTACGGATCGGCTTCGAGTGCTTTCGGTATCGCTTCTTCCGCCGCCTCACAGGCTGCTTTTAGGGCGGCGTGCTGGTTGACGGCTTCGACGATTTCATGAGCCTTGGTCGCAGCGATGAAGCCGCAAACCTGCGCTCCATTTGCGGCATCGGTCGATTCCACGACGCACGCGAGCGACGGGTCCATGGGATGCGGAACGACGTCCAGCGGTAGGTGGAACATGCTCATGCTTGCGCTCCTTGGAGTTGGTAAAGCGGCACCACGGGCGGCTCGTCGGCGCCGCCATCTACGCACTCTTCCACGAAAGATTCGGCATCGGCTGGCCGACCCACAGGTACGACGACCCTGGCTTGTCGAATGAGTCCTCGTAGTCGCCGATTGCCGACGACGCTTTGATCAAGCAGTCGCTCTCCTTGCATCCGGGCGGGTAGGGCTCGCATCGGACGATGGGAAAGCCTCGTTCGGTTTTGCTGAGTTCCATAACTCTCCTAACTGTTGAAAATGTTGTCTGCGGCTTGGCGCTGGCGTTCTTCAATCGGCGTCACGTACTGCAAGCCGCGCCACTCGGGGCGCAGGGCGTCGAGCTGGCGGGTAAGCTCGGAGATGCGTTTCAGGCTGCCCGGCTCGTAGTTGCTGCCGTGGCTGCACCAGTGATTCGCGAGACGCGACAATTCGCGGTCGAGCGCTTCGATGTGCGCGAGTTCGTCGGCGGAATGTTCGCCGAGAGGCGGGCGGTGGCGCGGCTTCATTGAACACCTCGGCGAGATTTGCGAATCTCAAACATTCGGCCGCACGTCGGGCAGCAGTTGTCGCCGGGATCTGGCACAACCGCGACCGTGCGAGCACTGCCTTTTGGGCCTTGCGTCATCCAGCCTTTTTTGACCAGCCGGCCAACGTGTCCCACCACCGCCTCGGGCGACTTGAAACCCATGCCGGCCATAACTTCACGAACCGTCGGCCAGAACCCGGTTCGCTCATGGAACGTCCGGTAGAAGTCGAGTACGTCGCGCTGCCGATCGGTCAGGTCGTGCTGGGCGCGATTTGCCGCTTGGCTTTTCAGTTGGTCGTCGGTTTCCATCAGTTCACCCGCTTTTGTTCGGCAGCCTTTTTGATCATCGCTTTCAAAGCATCTTCGTCGGAATCGTCCAGATACTCCCAATGCGGCTCGCGATCGTCGTTGATGCCGACAACCCACTTAAACAGCCCGACGGGCCGTGCGCACTTCTTCGCCGAGTAGTCGCGCAGAACTTTTGCCGCCGTCGTTTGGACGTTGTGCCAAGTGTGCTCGGAGTCCTTGAGAGGCGTGTCCGAGCGGGTTATCTCGTCCTCGTACCACTTCCGCAGATCGCCAAGGTCGCGAAGCGTTTTCTCCGAAACCATCGGCCGCATAGACGCCCGAGCCCCCGAGCCCGAGGGCTTGCGTGGTCCTCGGTGCTCTGGTGTTTGGGTGGTCGGTGCTCGGTGCTCGGTGCTCTGGTCTCTGGTAGTGGGCGTTTTAGTAAAACCACCCCCGTTTTCTTCTAAACCCTTTCGTGATCGGTGTTTCGGGTCTTGGTAATCTCGCCAGTTCTTTAGCGTCACCTCGTCGCCCTGACGGGTGATCGCCCCTGCTTTGGTCGCCCTGACCAACATTTCCTCTACCGCCTCGACACTGAGGCGTTTTTGCTCCGCGAACTTTCGCACGCGCAGCCGAACACAACCAGCCCGCCCTTGGGCCTTGGTTACAGACAGCAACTCGATCCAGGCGAGCCTTACGCCGTGGGAGGAGTCGTCGAACATTTCGGAATCTGACCAGTCGCACGCGAGCGCCAGCCAGGGGGCCGATGCGCTCATTTCTAGACTTCCGCCAAAAGCATTTCAGACAACTCGAATGTCTCGTACCACGTTGCAGCTTCGGCGTCTTGCTCTATCGTGATTTCGTCTTTGACGGCCTGCATTGCCGCCTTGAATTCGGCTATGGTCGGCTCATCGGTCTTGCGGCTAGCTTCGCCAAATCGACGATCCGCCCACGACAGTGCGTGCAATGCGCCGAGCTTGATAGAGAGGTCCGACAGTCGTAAATGGCCGGCCTTCAGCTTTGACTTAACCAGCGCATACCCGAGAACCTCCTGCACTTCGTGCCAGTCCATGGCGGACAGTGCGGCAAGAATGGCGGTTTGCGTTTCGCGGCGCCAGTTGTGGCAGTTTTCACAGACTGTGCGCAAAGACCATTTTGGGTAATCCCACGGGTCTTTTCCGCGCTCGTAAAATCCGTGATGCACCTGAAGTTGCGAGTCGGACTTATTGCAGTCGCGGCACTTCCATTCATCGCGCTCAAGGATTTCCAGCCGCTTCTTTTGCCATCGGGGATCGCGGTACTTTGCCCAAAACTCTGATTCGGCCATCTTCGGTTCCCTCCAATCCGTGCGGGTCGTTCGTTCCGTCCACCGCGCATCATCGCGCGGTGCTGTATTTGCCGGTTAGGCGCTAGCGTCAAACATCAATCCCTGCTGCCTCCACGCATTCCAAGCCCGCGTGACGGCCCCGCTACCTGGAAACTCGTCGTGCAATTCGTCGTCTCGCTCCATGCCCAGCACCTCGAACAGCCAGCGGCAGAACGCCTCAGGCTTCGCGCCGCATAGTCCGCGTTTGAGCGTAATGTTTGCCGACACCCAATCATGCGGCTTGCGGCCATGCTCTCGGGCTAGCGCCGCAATGCACTGCTCTACGAGTTCGTCGAAGTAGTTTTCGTCGACATACGAGCAACCTTCTTCGTTGTACGGTGCGCCTTGGCGAGCCCGGATTCGGTTCAGGATTTGGGTGGAAGCGGCAAGCAATTCCCACTTATCGGCGGGCATCGGCTCGGCAGCGCTAACCCAATCACGGACGGTGGCTTGCTCGCGGGTGCGGCGCCGGCCGCCGCGAACAATCACAGGCTCCCATGCGTAAGCCGGGTTGACGTTTGGCTTGAACACCGCAAACGGCTTGACCCACGCCATCACGCGCACGTCGGCCGGGCACATCGGAAGAATGGTATGCAGGCTCGTAGACGACAGGCTCATCGCCCAACCGTCGGGAAACTGCTCAGAGGCGCGTGCGATCAGCTGCCGGTGCGTCTCGGGGTCATCCCAAATGAGCGCATCGGGGTGGTGCTCGGCATAGCGAGCCCCGCAGCCAAGGTACGGCGGGTCAAAATAGCCAAATCGCATCAGGCACCCCCGCCTTGATGCTGTTGGGCTTGATTCGCGCGAGAATGCGCGTATCGTTGGCGATTAGCCATGATGCCTTGCTCCTCGAAAGCGGGCTGATTGGTGAGTCGAGCCAGCGTGGTCTGATCCCCACGTTGGCTCGCACTATTTAATGACCTTCGCATGTCAAAAAGTTCCGCAAAAAAGCCGAGAAAACCGCCTCCCCCACCCCACCCCATTCCGCCCGCACCAGCCGGCTAGACCTACGGCTAATCAAACACAAACTCCGCAACGGGCTGCTGCCGCTTCCATTCCCGAAAGTCGTCGAACGTCCTGAAGTTCTTTCGGTGCTCCGCAGAACTCACGTAGGCGTGATACCAGCCGTGCTCGTCAGCGTGCTGCAATAGCAGGTTGTGAATCCCGTTCACCAACTTCCCGAGCTTACCGTGATGGATCTGGTGGTTGGCCGGAACGCACTGGCGATTCGCAGCCATCCACACGAGTCTGTGGAGCGCGACCGATCGCCGGCGGCCGTCCTTGTAGATGCGAACGTGCAAATATCCGCGGTGGCACGGCCTAGTTGTCAGGAGTCGATCTGGTTGAGCGGCGCGAAACGCCTCGGCGGTCGCCGTGTTCACGACAAGCTCGCCATCCAAGAGCATGTTGAGAACGTCGGTTTCCGTGAGCGGGCCGTATCGCCGCTTCGGCTTGCGTCGTCGCTTTGTCGTCGAAATCCGTTTCATAGCCTTTCCCCCACCCCCAGCCTTCGATTCGCCGCCCGGTCAGCGGGCTAGGTTTGTAATCAATACTTCCGGCTTCTCGCCGTTGTTCGCTTGGTCTCGCCCCTTGAGCCGTCGCCAGTGCCAGCGGTCGCCTTCGGGGTAGAGTTCGCGGACGAGCGGATGATCGTAGAAGCGCAGCACGATGCGGACGTTCACAAAGGCCACCAGGGCGTCACGTAGCCGCGTGTGCCACGCACGTTGTTCGGCTTCGGTCTTGCCGCAGTTGTGCTTGTAGCGGTCGCCTGGGCCGGGGAAGGGTGGATCGAGATAAAGCCCGTTACCCTCGGCGTCGTTTACCCGTTCAAGGAAGTCGAAGACATCGAGTGAAACAAAGTCACACCGGGCGATGCACTTCCGCCACGCCCGCAGACCCGAGACGGCCGAACGAAATCGCGTCGCACTGCTGCCGCCGTTTCCGGTCCATCGGATGCAGGGGCCGCCGGTGAATTCCGACGACATCCCAGCACGGGCCGAGCGACCCATCCAGACGCAGACGAAGTACGATTCGGCGTAGTTCAGTCGGGCGTCTTCGTCTCGCTGAAACCACTCCGCACCGATCGGCGGGTCGTACGTTGCGCAGAATCGTTGCGCAACTTCAAGCGACCACGGATGGAACGGCACTCGTCGAAGCCTGCGGTAGAGCTTCGGACCGAGAACCGGGTCTTTTATCACTCGGGCTAGGTGAATGACGTGCAAGTGCAGGTCACTTACCAGAATGGTCGGTGCTTTGATGTAAAGCAGTTCCGTCATGCCGCCGGCGAACGGAACGCCCACCCACTTGCACCCAGCGAGTTCCTTCCCGACTTCGTGTGCCAGCATTCGATTACTCCCAAACCAAGGTGCGAGCGCCGTGATTTTCGGTGCCGCCGTTTCTTCGGTGTCGAATAGCGTTTTCATCTCACCCATCGCTCCCGGTTCGCGGCGAAGAGGGAAGCGGCATCCAATGCGTGGGCTCGCAGGGCATGGTTCGCGAAACCCACCAGCCGCCGCCTGTGCGGTTATAGGGCGTTGCGTACCATGCGCAGGTGTCTTGGTAGAATCCCGGCGCGCCTTCGAGTCGCAGCCACGCCCAAAACACGGTTCCGTCTTTCGGCGCGGTGCTAATTGGTTGCCAACTCGACTTCTCTCCCTCCCCCTGCCCGCCGGTGGTCGGGGCCAGGGCCAAAGCCGTTGCCGCTTCGTTGACGTACTTTCTGGTAAGCGAACAGCACACCGTTTCTGGATGCGATTTCAGCGTGTCGGTGGTCGCCTTGGTGAGGTTCTCCAGGCACGCCCGCAACCTCTCGGCCCGTCCCTCGGCGTCCTCGGCGCGGCGGACGGCGGCGGTGAGATCGGCGCGAAGCTGCTCGATCTCCTGAATGTCCTTGCCGTTTCGCCAGTTGCCTGGAAGTTTCGATGCGCCGGATTCCTTGAGTCGCTCGGTCAACTGCGCGATCGCGTCAGCGTGAATCGTTTGGTACTCGGCAACCTTGGCGTGAAGGGCGGCAACCACCTTCGGAAGGTTCGGCGTGCATCGCATCAGCGGGATGCCGTTTGCGTCCATAATGTGCTCGCAGACAACTTCGGAGCCGTTTTCTTCGTGCTCTTGGATCGTGTGTTGGGCGAGCCGTAATCGCTCTTCCGCCGCGTCGCGCTCGGCGGTGAGTTGGGCGAGTTGAGTTTGCACTTTTGCCAGTTCGCCGGTAACGGACTCGACACCCTTTCGACCCGTGGCGCGAAGTCGTGACACTTCGGCCATCGCGTCGTTCCACTTTTGCTCGTAGTTTTCTCCCTTCGCGGGCTCGGCGGGGGTGATTTCACGCCAGAGTTTAGACGACTCGGCTTCTCGTAGGCTCCAGTGGTCGCCGTCGCCGCATCGTGGCCGGTCGCCAGCACTGGTAAACGTGATTTGATCGTCGACGTTCTTGGTGTACACGAACGTACGTGGAAACCCCGGCTCGCTCGGCTTGCCGGCGGGGGTGACGAGCGTGCAGTCGGCGGCAAGGAACTCTCCACGCGACGAGTCGGCAAACTCCAATTTCACGTATTCGCCGTATGCCGCGAGAACTTTGGGCGTCGATCCACTGGCGAACCGCAGCCTCACCCTGTCGCCCATTTTGAACGGCGGCCCCTCCGTCCCATCCGCCGGGGTCGGTTGCGCGGGGGCGGGGTGGTCGGGCTCGTCGTCCGCTGGAAGCAACGCAAATTGCAGCATTGCGTTCGTCCACTCACACTCGTCGGCGGGCCGCGTCTTCAGGCATTCGGCGCATTGCCACAGGGGAACCTTCACGGTCCGCGGCTGCGGCTTTACGCGCAACGGTTTTCCGCAATTCGGACACGGCGGTTTAGTCAGTTCACCGCTACGGGTTCGCTCGCTCATGTTCGCACCTCGGTTTCGAGTTCGGTCGCTAGTTCTCGCCAAGCCGCCAGAGTCGCGTTCACGGCAGCCAGATGCATCGCTTTTGCTCGCTCGGGGTTCTTGCTGTATTCCTCGAGCCGATCGGCGCGGGCTCGCAGTTCGGTTGCCAGTTTCACCCGGTCCTCCCGCACCCGCGCCGCGATGATTTGGGCGGTAGGTTGCGCGGCGCGAAGTCGCTCAACTTCATCGCAAAGAGCCAAGGCCATATCGTGGCAAAAGTCGCCGGAATCGATTGCTCGTCGAATTGCGTTGGTGTCTGCGGATTGCTCGACGCTCCTGGGGCATGCTCGCTGGTGATCCAGGCACTCCTTGAGGCTGTAGAACGGAATGCCGCAGTTGTCGCATGTATAGCCAAACATCACTGAACTCCCTGTAACTTGGTCTGATGCTTTGCCGCCTCTGACGGCTTGGGGGTGGTCATCGGGTTTCCTTGAGTGTGATGCCGAACAGCCGGGCCGCCGTGCGGACTTGGCCGCGAGCAGGGTTCTTGATTCGCGCACAGCCGCCCAAGAACACGTAGACGCCTGCGGGTACGTCGTCCACGGCATCGACCACGCGGATGTACGGACCAAGACTGTCGTAGGCGTAAAGCTGGTAGTCGCGGTATCGCAGCGGCGTTACATCGGTGCAAAGCAGGCCGAGCGACGCAATCCACGCTTCATCCGCCGGCGTCTCGTCGAGTTCGGCGAGATAGGCGTCGGCGAGCGTGTGCCGGTCCTCGTCGGCCAGCGAGCACGCCACCGCGAACGATCCGTCCATGCCGTCCGCTCGTAGTTGCTCGGCGTACACGTTGACGTATGCGTCGCCGGCTTTCACTCGCCTCAGTCGCCCCGCCGCTTGGCTGATGTCGTTGGGGTTAGACGGCATGGACAACGACCCCCTCTCCGTCGCAGTCGGGGCAAATCTCGTTCTCGCCATCGGCCGCGAAACCGTCGCCGCCGCAGTTGCACGTATTGCCGAGCGCGGGGCAGTGCTTGCAAATGAAGTCGACGGTTTGCAGTTCTTCCGGCGCTTCGTGATCGCCAAGGCGCAGGTTTGGTAGCCAGTGGTGGGAGTAGCCGTCACACTCGGAGCATCGCGGGCATTTTGTAGTTTCAATCACGTCTGCCTCCGGGTCGCGGGTTTGGGGAGAAGTTGGTGGGGAGCGATGTCGAGCCACGGAATCCAAAACTGGACTCGGTGCCACGGCTCCCCTGCGACACCGCGCCACTTGCGCACGGAGATGCTATCTTCGGAAAACACCAGTGCGACCATCTGGCCATACTCAGGCGGGACGCTGGCCTCGGACTCAAGTGGCCCCTTCCGCCAGCGGATCAGGCCGCCGACTGCGCGGGGACCTACAGAATGGCCGGGCTTTCGCTGCTTGGTCATCGTGCGGGCTCCGTGGGGCGGAAGGAAATGACCCATGTCCAGGGATTGGCTGCCCATGAGCCGGAGCCGTTGATGGAGTTCCAGAGGTTCTCAAACCCGACCTTGTGGGTCGCTCCCATTAGCGAAAAAGGAACGCCCTCGGCTTCCGCGTCCGCCTCGCTGATGTCGTTCAGCCGCTCGATCCGAACGCCCGTGATTTCGAGCCGCAGATTTCTGGCATACGCCGGCGGCAAGTGGACGCCGCGAAGGTGCCCGTCCCTGTAACCGCGAACCTTTGCCATTAGTTCGGGGTCGCCGTAGCGAACGACGAGGCTTCGGTCTGCGTGAAACAGGACTTCGTAGCCGGCTTTCTCGTACGGCGTTACCGTAACTTCCTCGGAGATTCGCAACTGGTCGCCGACCTTGCCGTAGGGGCCGAAAGCGTCGTGTGTCTTGGTGGCCTTTCCATCGGAAGCAGAAAAACGCCAAAAATGATCGTGCGGCTCGCCGACGTACTGCATTCGCTGAACGTGGGAAAAGTTATCATCGGGCAGCTTCACCACGCGCCGCGTCTGCGTCTTGCGACCGTCGAGGATCGCGCGGACCATCTCGCCGGAAAATAAGATGGGCTTTTCGCGTGTTGCTGTCGTGCTCATCTATCTCACTCCTCGGCGTCGGGGTCAGGCTGCTTCATTCCAAAGAACGGTCCATCGCTTCGCGGTCGGCAGTCCGTAGGCGTCTACTACGAACTCGCCGGTCATCGATTTCAGGCATCGAAATCCGCGGCACTTGATCAGCCGTTCGCGACGCCCTGCGCGAATCAGCTTGAGCATCATCGCGATGCACTTGCGGTTCATGTCGACATGCCGCCGCTCCCAACGCATCTTCGTTGCGTAGGCAACTACGGCTTCGGCGGCTGTTTCTTTGGTCGTCATGGCGGTTGGGCCTAGTGGTTGGTTATCGGACGAGCCAGCAGGACATCGCGTTTCAGTGGGTGATACGACACCGACCCAGGCTCAACCCCGAGTTCGGCGTACAGTTCGGACGTGGCGTAGGTCGCCCGATCCTTGAGCGTCACCCCAGGACCGTGAACTGCGTCCCGAATTAGCTTCGATAGCTGCTCTTCTGTAAGGTGGTATTCGCGCCGTACGCTCATCGCTCTCGCTCCTCGGTCGCAGTGGAAAGTGCCGGTTACGTTTTCCGGCGTCGCGAGCATTTAGTCGCGACCGTTCGGTCACCGGCTAAGCCCATGACCATGATTTGGGCTTCCCGTACTTAAGTGCCATCGGGCACAGTTCCGCATGGTCAGAACAGCCAGACCGGCGATTACTCGCCGCTGTAGTTGCGCCGGGCAGGGCCTTTGCCTGCCCGGCGCGGGGTGGTTACTGCTTGCCGATATACATGGCCGCCAGCTCGCTGGCCTTTGCGTAAATGATCGCGGAGTCCGCGCACTGACCCGATGCACAAAGGCCGTTGACTGCGGCCTTGAAAACCTCAAACGCACGGCAGTCGAGAACCGCCTTTTTCACGCCTTCGTCACGGGACTTCGAGGATGGGACGAGCAGGTCTGCCAACTCGCCAACGGTAAGCGGTTGCGACTCGCTACCGTCACGAAGAACGTCATCGGCACGGCAAAAGATCGAAAGCATTCAAACCTCCAGTGAAAGGACTCTAGAAAAACGGGTTGTTTGTGGTTACTCGGTCAGGTTGCGCTGCGACCGCTTCGACTGCTTGAGTGACGCCAGCTTGGCCGTGATCGCGGCGGCGGCCGTTGCGTCGTCCTGCCACTTGTCCAGCAGCGTGTCGCACTGCTCGACGGTCTCGCAGTCGGCGAGGGCCATTTCCCAAGCTGGCGGCCCGCCTTCGACTTGCGATTCGGACGTGTCGAGGGTCAGTGTGTCGTTGCCTGCGGCGTGTTCGGCTACGAGCGAGTCGAGACTGGCGGCAATCCGCGTCGGTGTCGGCCGGTGGTCGATGTCGATGGCCTGATCGTCGTCGCCGTCGACTGCATCCAGAATCTCGGCTGACCACGGGAGCCACTTAGAGCACCGCCGGAAGACGGTCTTCTTCGCCATCTCGTTCCAGTCCGTAACCCACGGCCCGCTCGATCCGGCGCGGGACCGCTTTCGGATCGCCTCGATTTCATCCCGAGACATCACGTCGTGCTTCGCCGTCCCGCCTCGCATTTGCACGACGCAGTAGGCCGCGAACACTTCGCCCGCTTCCTTCGGCTTGTCCGCATCGATTCGGAGAAACCACGGTGTATGCTTGGTGACGTGCCCGCACGAATACTCGAACAAGTCGCCGCGTCGAACGATGTCCGCGTGAATCGCGTTGACGTTGCCCGAGCGGTAGCAGAGTTCAGCAATTCCCTTGTAGTCGACGATCAGGGTGCATTTGTCGCCGTAGGGGATTAGGTGGGCTCGGCGGCCGTCGGGCTCCAATCCCCATTGGCTGCAATTCAGCAGGCACTCGAAGAACGAGGCTTGCGTGCATTGCGCCAGCTTCGGCGTCTTGGTGAGCGCTGTCAGGGCGACGCGAATCATCCGGTCTGGCGTCAGGTGCTTGGGTAGCACGCGGGCGATTTCGGCCATCAGACCCGGCGAGTTCAGGTGGTCGCGAATCGTCATTTGCCCGGCGGGCTTCTTCTGCTGGTTGCTCACTGCGGTCGACATGCTTTCACTCCTGCGGTTGATGAACTTCGGACTCGATGATTTCTGCCGGGGCGTCGTCGGGCTTCCGCTTGTGGACCCGAAACACCCGCTTGGTGAACGGCTTCACTTCGTAGCCGCCGCCGTTCTCGGTGCGCCACGATGCCCACTTGCCCGACTGGAAACCGGCGAACGTGCAATCGCCCATGCGGGCTTTGATCCGGTTCTCGATTTCGTCGCGCTTCGCGGTCAATTCCTTGATCTGCTTGGAGAGATCCGCCAATTGGTCGTCGATGTTCTGGAACTCGTCGTCGTGCAGGGCGATCGCCTTGCCGTTGTCGTTGGGATGCAGCCGCCGAATGGCCACAGCCGTCGCCTCGCTGCCGTCAATCTCGGGCGGCGTCTTTGTCTCGACGCACCGCCAGAACTCGTCACAGAGCTTGCAGAGCGTTTGGATGAACGCCTCGTGCCGCTCGAACGGATGCCACTTGAGCCGGTTGCCGCCGACGAGCCCGGCCGCAATGCCCCACTCGTAGCCGGTCACGTACATTTCGTGCTGCACTTGGCAAATGACCCGCAGCGGCGGTTGGTCGGCCCACTCGCTGGCGAAGTACGAACCGACGTTCTTGATCTGCACCACGCCGGGGGTTTCGCGGCTGTCGTTGAAGGCTCGGGCGTCCAGCGTGCAGCCCATGTGCGGTCGTTCCGTGCTGCGTAGAAACTCGTGTTGCAGCGCCGGCTGAACGTCCAGGCCCGCATCCTCGCGAAGTGCTTGGATGATGACGGGCTCCATGCGCTGGCCCCATCGCACGCTTTCCACGTCGTCCAAGTCGTCTCGCTCGATCAGGCCGAGCTTTTGCGCCCAGAGCTTGTAGACGCTGGTGTTCGCGTAGCCCTGCCGGAACAGGATCGGGCTTTCGGATGCGCCGATACCCTGCGAGCGGTCGTTGAGCCATTGTTCCCGTGTCATTCCGCCCCCTCCGCGTCGGCGAGGGGCTTGGCGAGGGCGGGTTGACGAATCTCGCGGTCAAGTCGCCTTTGCCACTCGGCGAAGGGCTGAAGGGCCGCTCGGAGTTCGTCGCCGCGAAGCTTTTCGATATCGCGAATTCGGCTAGGCAGTCGAGCGTCGGCACGAATGGCCGCCGTAAGGTCTGCGGTCGTGGCCTCATTGCGGCCTTCGCGAATTTGCGTTATGCAACCGCATCGATCACCGGGGGCTGCGTAGCCGCTCGCGTTTGCGGCTTGAAACAGAACGTGCGCCGCCGTAAGTCCGTAAGGATCGCCGGCATCTGGATACGACCATGCGGCGAATACTGCCGAACACCCGGTGAATCGCTCGTCGGCGTGTTCCACCAACCACTCAATCGCGTCGTCGTATTTGTCTGTCACTTCGCTTCTCCTCGTGCTTGGGCCAGGGCGGCTTTCCGAAGCGTGGCGAGCCAGTCGATGCGCAGGCCGTGCTTGGCGTATTCGTAGCCGTGCCGCGCGAAAACGGCGTCGGCGTCCATGCTCGGATTGGCGTACGCTTCTTCGAGTTCGGTGTAGGCCAGGAGCGCGTCGTGGGCGTTCCAGCAGAGGGCAAGCCGGGCGGCGTTGGCGTCGCGCTCGGCACACTCGGATTCGTGACCATGCCCGCGCTTGTAGTCGGCTTGGCAGTTCACCAGGGCGATGCAGGCGTCGCCGATCCGCAAGGCAATCTGCCCGTCGTTGGTCAGTTGTCGGACCGGCTGCAAGCCGACCGCGCGAAGCTCGTCGATGTTGTCGACGGTCCACGTACGAAACGTCATGGTTCCAGGCGTATGGGTCACTTGTTGCCTCCGGGCTTGGGGGTGTTGCGCCTGCGATTGGCGATCTGCTCTTTGGGGGTTGCCCATCGGCAGTTGCCGGGTTCGTAATTCCCGTCGTTGTTGATGCGGTCGATGGAATGCGTCGATGTCGGCGGCTGCCCCATGTCGGCCAAGAAGTTCTCAAATGAACTCTCCCATCTCTTGCAAACCGCGATGCCGCGACCTCCGTATCTGAAGTAGTCCTTGCAGCGAGGGTTGCGAATGCGGTTCAGCATTCCGCCCCAAATCCGATAAAGGCGTGTGCCTTTCTGGCCGTGTTTGGTGTTGGCTTCTCGTGATCGGTCCAATAAGAGGCAGCCACAAGACTGCGTTTGCCCGCGTCGCAACTGTTTGCCAATGACATCGACCGCCTTGCCGCAGTCGCACTTGCATCGCCACACGAGAAGGCCGTCGGCGGTTCGTTTTCCCGCCAGTCCGTTCACGACAAGCCGACCAAATCGCACTCCCGCCATATCAACGAAGTTGTGCGGGTGCCGTATTGCGGGTGCTAGGTTAGGTGCGCTAATCACTTCGTACTCCTTTGGATTGCTTCGTAGACCTCGCGCCGGTGGATCTTCACGGCGGCCGGCGCCATCCATCCGATGCGCACTTTGTCGGGCGCGATTCGCACGACTTGGGCGATGATTTCGGTGCCGTCGGGAAGTACCACAACCGTCTCTTCGTAAAGCTTCCTGCCAAGAACCAACATGCCGAACCTCCGTGTGAAAAGTGCCGGGCTTCCCTCGTCCGAGATTGAGTTCCGCCCGGCGTCTCCTCCTTGGTGCCGCCTGCTTCGTGCCGGCGGTCGTGTGCGAACTAGGCTCATGCGTAGGCGTCGTCGTCGTCCGTCTCCACGTCCGCAGCCGCCACAAGCGCGGGAGCGGCATCGACGCCGAAGTATTCGCGAATGATCGCTTCGACCTTCGGGCGAATCGCCGCAAACGAGTAGATTCGCGACCGCTCGATGGAGATGCCGTACTTGCGGTGCGACGACGCCGTTTCGACGCCGGGAACGGCGGCCAGCTTGTCGTGCAGCGCGGCGGCCTCGGCGGTCATCTCCTTGCGACTGAGCCACGGTATTGCCA
>Ga0196964_10000325_pt1 | contig 33334 bp, 30 predicted proteins | sample S1_10metaG_FD_148615 | JGI IMG/M metagenome (GOLD analysis project Ga0196964, IMG submission 148615) | Soil microbial communities from Anza Borrego desert, Southern California, United States - S1_10 | ecosystem: Environmental > Terrestrial > Soil > Desert | place: USA: California | collected...
ATAAAAAGGTTTACCGGCTCATGGATGAAAACAGCCTGTTACTGGGCAGGGTGATCCGTACCACCGGTAAGCGCAACCTGGGTAAAGCACAGAAAGATAGTGGCAACCAGACCTATGGAATACCTGTGCCTGGATATAAAGCACCTGTGGGTGGAAGGAGAACGGCGCCATTATTATCTGCTCACCATTCTGGATGTGTATACCCGTAAGGTACTGGGCTGGATACTGCAGAAGAGCATCAGAAAAATGGATGTAATTAACATGTTCCGTACGCTTAACAGCAGGTATGGGATCAAAGGAGTCAATATCCGAAACGATAACGGATCCCAGTTCATTGCAAACGATGTACGGGCTTTTTTACGCGCTGCAGAAGCAAACCAGGAGTTTACTCATATTGCCACACCGCAGGAGAATGCTTACATAGAGGCTTATCACAGCACTCTGGAAACGGAAGTAGTGCAGCGGTTTGAATTTGCCTCTTTTTATGAGGCAAAACTGACTATGGCAGCCTATGTAGATTTTTATAACAACAAGAGGCTGCATGGAGGGATCGGGATGAAAACACCGCGGCAGGTATGGGATGAGTATGAAAAGGCAGTTGAATCGTCTGGGCAACCAACTGCCGCAGAGCCGGAGCAAATGTCAAGGCCGGCAGCCTCCGGCCTTCAAGCGCCGGCCGCTGCCGCTCCGATTAGCCTTGACATTTGTGGAGGCGAGGCTACCTTTGCCCCTGGCGAGTCAACTACCGCTACGGGCAACCTAAACAAAAAAGAAAAAACTATCCAAACTATAGGGGGCTAAGACAGTGCCATCTGGCTGCGGTTACTGTTCTCTATACAGACAAATAGTATCTTTTTCATCTTACTTCCCATTACGCAGCATGTCCGAGTAACCATTTGGTAAAATACTCTCTTCAACTGCTCTTGCAGCTTTCTCTACGTCATACACAAATCGGACAAATTCAACCTGAAGTGCGTCTTTATCTTTTACAGACAAATCCTCATTAATAGTTAGCATTGCGTAACATCCTCTTGGGTCACCATCTTTAGGCTTACCTACTGAACCGATGTTGATGGCGTGTCGAAAATGCGGTTCCGAATCCGTCCCTGAGTTGAGGATGCGATGGTAAGGCTTATGTGTATGCCCAAAACACATAATATCTGCCTGCGCGCCTTCCATAATACGAACCATGCTTTTTTCGTCTCTATCTTCAAATAAATACTCATTAATCTTTCGTGGACTACCATGAACCAATAGAAGGCTTACTCTGCTTTTGTCCAGTTCGTAGTCTACACGTATATGTGATGGCAATGTCTTCAGGTAAGCTCTTTCATCGGCATTGACAATGCTATTGGTATAAGAGATAGACACCTTGCCCATTTCCTTTTCTTCGTCTGTCTTATAGGCGCAGCCACAATCATCAATGTTTCTGCCAATACCATAGTCATAGTTGCCGGCAATAGTCGGGATGCCCCGGCGTCTTATTTCTCCTATTACCTCATTAGACCAGATATTGTATCCTACCAAATCCCCAAGGCAGAATACCGCATCAGGTCGTCTCTGGTCAATATCTGCCAGACATGCTTCAAGTGCTGGCAGATTAGCGTGTATATCACTGAGTAGTGCAATCTTCATAAAATCACTAGTTAGTTATTTTGGATGATGAATAATATCTGTTCCTGAACCAGAATGCAACGTTGACTAATGCAATAAGGGCGGGCACTTCAACCAGAGGTCCGATTACACCTGCAAATGCCTGACCGCTGTTGATGCCAAATACGCCGATGGCGACAGCAATAGCGAGCTCAAAGTTGTTCCCAGCCGCGGTAAATGCAATAGAGGCATTGGTGGAATAGTCTGCTCCCATCTTTTTCCCGATGATAAAGCTTACGATGAACATAATAGCGAAGTACACCACAAGCGGAATTGCGATGCGGATAACATCGAATGGAATCTGAACAATCAATTCACCTTTCAGACTGAACATAACTACGATTGTAAACAGTAGGGCTATCAGGGTTATAGGAGAGACAAATGGAATAAATGACTTGTTATACCACTCTTCACCCTTTGCTTTTATCAGGAGATACCGGGTAAGGAATCCAGCTACAAACGGAATACCCAGGTAAATGGCTACACTTTGGGCTATCTCCCCAATGGTAATATCCACTACAGAGCCTGAAAGACCAAACCACGGGGGCAACACCGTAATAAATACATAGGCATAGACACTGTAAAGCAGCACCTGGAAAATGCTGTTGAGCGCAACCAGCCCTGCTGCGTATTCCCTGCTTCCTTCTGCAAGCTCGTTCCATACGATAACCATGGCAATACAGCGGGCGAGTCCTATAAGGATAAGACCTACCATGTACTCCGGATAGTCATGCAGAAACAACACCGCCAACACAAACATCAGTACAGGACCAATAACCCAGTTAAGAAGCAGCGACACCCCCAGCACCCTTGTATTCCGAAACACTTCTTTAAGCTTGTCGTACTTTACTTTTGTAAACGGTGGATACATCATTAAAATAAGACCTACAGCAAGCGGGATATTAGTTGTGCCTGAAGAAAAGGAATTGATATATCCTGATGAAGAAGGAACAAAATACCCGATTGCCACACCGAGGCCCATTGCCAGGAATATCCACAGCGTGAGATAACGGTCCAGGAATCCGAGCTTTTTTCTTTCAAGTGCCGGAGCACAGTTATTTGCTGACATATGCTATGGATTAACAGCAACCGCTGCCTGGGGTACAACAATCAGGTTTTCTTCCATATACCGTGATACTGTAAATGCCTGTATCACCTTTCCTGAATGCTTCGATTTCTCCGGCATTCATATACTGGTTCAGTATGTCATCCGGAATAAAGATGGCTTTCTCCTTTTGGATAGTAATATGCTCAAAGCCGGTCTCCTGGATTATTTGCATATACTCATCCTTTTGAATGGCACCACTGACACAGCCAGCATACATTTCTGCCGCATTCTGAAGATTGGCAGGAAGAGTGCCCACCAATACTATATCTGAGATAGAGAAATGTCCATTGGTTTTCAGAACCCGGAATATCTCCTTAACAACATTTCTTTTGTTTGGCACCAGGTTGAGCACACAGTTGCTGACTACCACATCTGCAACGCCTGCACCTACGGGCATCTGCTCTATATCGCCTTGTCTGAACTCTACATTGTTATATCCGAGTTTTTCGGCATTTGCCCTTGCTTTGGTAATCATGGCATCTGTAAAGTCAATACCGATAACCTTGCCTGTTTCTCCTGTCTGGGAACGGGCTATAAAACAGTCGTTCCCAGCACCGCTTCCAAGGTCAATAACTGTATCTCCTGGCTTGATTCGGGCAAATTCAGTAGGAAGACCGCAGCCCAGACCCAGGTCGGCATCCACATTGTATCCTTCCAGCTGAGTATAATCTTCACTCATAATGTTATACACTTCCGTGGAACAGCTGCTATTAGCTCCACAACATGAGGCAGCGTTTGTGTCTTTGTCCTGCAAAGCAATCTCGCTGTACTTTTGACGTACCAGCTCTTTTAATTCTTTTTCTGAGGGCATAATTGAACGTTTATTATTATATTGCAATATTGCGATGGATAAAAGTAAAAAAATGGTCAGCAGCAACCTGAAACTGAAAGCTCCCTGAAAAAACCACCAAACGTATCACGATACTTGTTCCACACAGTTGGGTTAATACAGTAACATACCGATGTCCCTTCTATATTACCTTGGATAAGTCCTACTGCCTTTAGTTCCTTCAGGTGTTGTGAAATAGTTGCCTGGGCTAGTCCCAGTTCCTCCACTAAGTCATTACAGATACAGGCATTTATCCTTACCAGGTGCTGCAGTATAGCTATACGGGCAGGGTGTGCAATTGCCTTCGCCATTGCCGCTATTTCATTTTGTTTTTTTGTAAAAAGCTCTGTTTTCGTAATTCCCATCAATCGCAATATTACGATGCGCATCGAACATAAACAAACTTATTTCACGGTCGTATTACTGCTATCCAAACCCATTCATCAGGCGAACATTAGAAGCCTATATTGCTGCATTACAAGCCACACCGTAGGAAATTATGCTGGGTATTGGGACTTAGGTCTGGCGACCTAAGTCTGGAAATTCATCGCGACCCCAACTCAATGCAGGCAATAATCCCACTTTCCGAATCAAGCAAGAACCCGATAAATATGTGGAGGAATTGCCATCTGTTAATCAGGGGGTCTCAGGTTCAAGTCCTGAAGAGGGAGCGAAAAAGACGAAGTGAAAGCTTCGGTCTTTTTGTTTTATGTTCAACATTGATCTGTGGTTACCTGGCAGCCATACAAAGCATTGTAAAAAAAAGTAAATTCAATCTCAGTCAGAGCGAAAAGGTAATCCTGCAACAAAAGTTGTCTTTATGAAGAGATTTATTGAGCATTTCAAAGCGTGGAGGAGGGGCGAAGAAATTGAAATCAATATTCAGTTATCACTGCCTACATTATTATTGATTGCTGCAATTATCGTCTTTATGCTAATTAGAATCTTTTTTTAAGCACTCCTGCTGACCCCTGTTCTCTAAGGTTCGCAGGTAGAGCCACAACTTTGCGAACCTGGGCACGTAGCCTCCTTACCACAATGGCTATTACATATCAGCTTAATAATACTCAGCTTCTTCATTGGATTAAGTTGCGGGTTCATCGGGATCTTCATACGGGCATAAGCTCGCAGCGGCGGAAAGTGCCTGCCCATAAACTTGCACCGACTTGGGGGGAGGTTACACACGGAGTACTGTAACTAACGCGAGCGTGCCTATGCATGAGGTAGAACAGCCTTAACTTTTCTATTTTCTTATATTGTTTTATAAAGCTATGCTAATATGAAACTTCTTATAGTATTGATATTTTGCTCCTTACCATTTTTCAGTATTGCTCAGAACATCGCTAATCTTCACTTTGAAATGGTAAGGGTTAATTCTGGTAGAATTACTTTAGGAGCAGATGATCCTGAAGATGATGAATTTCCTTCGACTCTAACATTTGTCCAGGCATTTCATATAGGAAAATATGAAGTCACACAGGCGCAATGGACAGCGGTTATGGGTTCAAATCCGTCCTATCATCAGAACTGCAATAGCTGTCCTGTCGAGAACATTTCTTGGAATGATGTACAACTTTTTATGAGGACGCTCAATAAAAGAACAAAAAAAAGATACCGTCTTCCGACTGAATTCGAGTGGGAATATGCTGCAAGAGGCGGAGCACAAACGAAAAATTACCGTTTTAGTGGCAATGACATCGCTGATAGTGTTGCTTGGACGTTTACCCTCGGGGAAACAATGCCAGTGGGGCAGAAAATTCCAAATGAGCTAGGTTTATATGACATGACAGGAAATGTTGCCGAGTTTACCAGTAGCAATCTTACCGATAACACTGATGACTACAAGGTAAACGGCGGGTATCTTAAAATCATTCGTGGTTGCACCTGTGCCAGCGGATACATAAATAAAACATGCAAATTATCTTACCGAGGAAATGTTCGCCCCCACTTGAAGAACTTTTTAAACGGATTCAGGTTGGTCCTTGACGAGCAAAAATAGTCTCTTAACTACGCGCTAATCCAGGAGCTTAAGAACAAAGTCTTGACGGGAGCGAAAAATTGAAATCGGTTTATTTTCACCTTCCGGGCTAACGAAATGCAATTCAGTATTCTTTTAGGTGGGCGAATAGTAAACCTTCATCGAAAAGCAGACCAGAATCGTTGCAATGTCAGGCTCGTCTTTAGTTCGTTCCGTCGCGGCTGCTGACGAGCATCATTCACCTTCATCAGCAAATCAGCACATCAGCACATTCTCATTGAGCCATAGCGCCATTGCGCCATTACGCCATTGAGCAATTCGTAAACTTATTGCCTCTGCTCCGCAATCCCGATAATCACCCCAAAGCTCCCATCCGTCTGCACCCAGTTCTTCTCGGGGAGATAGGTCCGGGATACAAATCCGTCCAGGTACAGGGCTTCCTTGCAACCGAGCTTTCTGAAGTAGTCCGCAAAGTCGTAGAAGCTGATCTCCTTTTTGGACATAGCAAACACGATCCTGTTGTCCGGCAGGATGCCGACACCGTTCCTGATGTTCAGGTTCTTCGATCCCTCTTTGAAAGCCGGGTGGATCTTACCGTCAATCAGAAGCATCGGTCCGGATTGGGTTGCGTACCTGATCTGCCCATTGTTGCGAAAATCCGGTGTGGCGGAGATGGCGGCGGTATTGCTTTTCGTGATGTAGAAAACACCGTTGGGCTTTAAATAGAAGTTGCCGTTTCCACTTGAAGTATCCAGCGGTGTCAGGGTTTTTCCGTTCTCAATATAAAGTCCCTGAGGCGAACCGTCCTGCCGGTACATACCGCCGTTCATGGCAAACACAAGCCTCTGATGCCGGCTTTGAAGCCATGCTTTCAGATTGGAGATGCTTTTGAAAGCCTGCTGATGATCATCCTTCCAGTACATCCGGGTCTCTTCTGTTTTCGCATCAGCGATATAGGTAACGAAGCGGTCGTCATTCCCACCCTTCTTCTGGGCAAGCAGTACTGTCCCTCCGATGAGGAGGGAGATTAGTATGGCGGCGGCTAAAAAACGCTTGTTTTTGCTCAATGAATTTTGCAAATGATACTGTCAACGGTTTGCAGCTTTGAAGATAATGAATTGCTGTGCCTCATTTCACACAGCGGATCAGGGCGCTATCAGGGATCCATTGAAGTTCCGGTCAAAATCATCAAATTTACAGGACACCGTAATCAATGATACAGATTGTTGCAAGAAGACATAAGCTAAAGTTCTATACCTCGCTTGCATTGGCAGGATTTGCTTTTCTTGCTATGGGCGCGATCGCATTAGCCGTTTTTACCAAAGATTGGACAAGCGGATATATTGAGCCCAAAGGGTTCATTCCGGGGCTCGTTGGAGTTGCCACGCTGTTCCTGGGATGTTACACGGTCTACAAATATTTCCGGAACACTTCAATTGTCAGGATTGACGAGAGCACCATATCGTTTAACGGTGAACACTACGCATTTTCAGAGATAGACTATGTATTGCTAACAGGAAAACGGAACTTCCCCTATCTGTTACGCTATCGTATGGAAGCCGCCACAATAGGTTTTACAAATGGTAGTTCCCGGCGCATTTTTGACGACTTGTATGAAAATGCCTGGGAAATCAAACTGTTTTTACATCAGCACATAGTCGAAAAGAAAAGATTTGCTCCCGAGGTGGTCAAGCCCGTTGAAAACTCAGAGCAGGAGCGCCATTCTTACGAGACCTATAAGGGGAATCAGCTTACGTCAATGCGTGGCATAACGCTGTGGGTTTTGGTCCTGATCTTCTGTGTGTCATTTACAGGCAAAACACAACATTCTCCGGGTGGCTGGGTGTTCCTCGTCTTGTTCCTGGTTTTCTGGTTTTTATTTCACTCCTGGCTCATGCACTATTTCCAGGTTTCCCATAAATATTTTGTGATCAGGAACCACAACCGGATATTCAGAACAAAGGCATTCAGGCTAAGCGATATACGGGAAATCGTTTTTGAAACGCAGGGGAAAATGCCTATTTGTCTGAGGTTGATCACAAAAGATTTCAAATGCCGGCTTTACCCCGCAGGCACACTTCGGGAAAAAACATGGCTAAAACTTAAAGAAAGGCTGGAAGGTCAGAATATCAAGGTTAGAAATGAATGCATCTAGCTGTTTATTTCGGAGTTGTGAACCTCTATCTGATTTCTCTCTGGTCTGCGATTGCATCGTGGACCTATTGAGTCTGTGACGCAACGCCGCTAGTGGATTGACTGTCCGAAAAAACTCGCCTGTGCCAGTATTAATAAACCTGTATATACTTCCCGCCCAATAGACTTTGCCTGTACGTCTGGCAATGTATGTATACTAGAAAAAGGCCCTCATTCCGTGGGATTCCTCACGGCGCCTTCAAAGTGCTCTTCACCAGCAGGACAGTTCGGAATGACACCCTTTTTTGCCTTGATAAGGCTGAGAATTGACGCCCGGCCGAAGAATGCAGAAAGCAGAAAGGCAGAGAGCAGAGAACAACGAGTGTAGCAGAATGAAAACAAATAAAGAAGCTATGATCAATCGTGTTACTGCCGTCCAGCCAATGGGGCGCCTTTGATTCATGCTTTGATCAGTAGAGCAGGGACAGAAGGATGACTCCTGTAATGAAAGCCGATAGCGCACTACAGGTGAACAGGAATCACCGCGCATTCAGTTTACCAGCGAACTGCGTCATACTACGCGGCACGCAGCCGGGCTACCCAAAGCCCGCGGAGCGATTGGCTTTGGGGCTCCTTTCTTTGGTTACTTTCTTTGGAGAAGCAAAGAAAGTAACAGAAGATGAGGAGCGAACGAAAGCTGAAAGCAACAATGGTGATACGGAAGCGTACGGAACGATCGGATTTTACTGCAGGCAGGGAGGTATTGGCGCGCTTTTGCGATGACCGGGTATAAGACCCAGCACTTGCCTCGTCGACTAAAGCCCGCCGGGCAACCCCATCCGCACAAACAGCATGAGCAGCAATACAAAAAGCAATAGCTGAAGCAGCCAGTAAAAGCGGCGTTTATTTACAAAATGGATGATCGCATAGTCCAGCCCCAGTATGACGACTGCGAACATGAGCAATCCGGAACTGATCGTGAATGCCCAGCCTACTGCGCCCGGATCGCCCCAGCCATCGGCAACCCAAACCGCTATGCAACAAAACAAATAGCCTGCACAAAGCTTAAGCGGGGTTATTCTGAATTTCATACAGGAGCTACAAAAATAAAAGTCCCGGCTGGATAGCCGGGACAATAACACTATTATGGTTCAATAAAGCTAACGATTAACCTGCTCTACTCTTTCACAATCTTGTACGTATACGTCCTGGAGTCCGAAACAATTCTCAGAATGTAAGTGGCCGGTGCCAGCTCTCGGTTCGGCACCTTGATATCGTTCAGATCAAGCCCCCGGTAGGTTTTGTGGTAAACCATCCTTCCGGTGATATCTGTCAGGGTTACTTCCATATCCCGGATATCCGGGCTCATGATAGAAATCGTCCAGTCTGAGCTGGATGGATTAGGGAATATCGCAAAATGCTCCTCCGGTGCCGTAATAATATTGCCGTTCTGGCGCAGGGGTGCACCCACATACTGCAGATAGGCGTTGCATGGGTTGGTCGTCACGACAAGCTCATAGATGGCACCGGTATCCTGACTGCCGCAACTGTTTGTTGAGGAGGTGGACCACATTACCTCTTGTCCCGCGATGAGCAGGGCGGTATAGGTTCCGCTGTTGGTACCGGATACGTAGCAATTCGTGTTGCAGCCTGTAACCTTCCCGGCACCCCAGGTGTACGATGAGCCCGGGACAGCTGGAAACGTCATAGTGATGTTCCATTTCGGACAGTTGGGCGTTGATGAAAGACTGATGTACGGCACGGGCACTCCCGGAACACCTACATTGATATCTTTTACAATCACCACGTTGGCGCCGCAGGGATTGTTGATGGTTGCCTTAATAAAACCGCTGGGGTTGTTGGATGCCCCTTTGACCGTAATGCTGTTGTTGGTAGAAGACATGATCTGTATACCCGAGCTTACCGTCCAGGTAGTCGTAGCACCCGTAGGCACATTCGCATTGAGATTAAAAGTAACGGTCGAATTGAGGCAAAGCGGATTCGCACCATTGATGATAGACCGGGAACAGATGGTAGGACAGCCGGGTTGTCCCTTTTCTATTTCCTGTGTTATCCAGTTTGCAGCGTCAGACGAGATGAACACATGGTCCTCATTAGTGGCCGCGGTAAAATAGTTGTGGAATGGTATTTCACCGGTACATACCAGGTTACGGTTACCTATATCGTCAGACCAGTGGAAGTTGGAATTATAGAATCCGAGCGAGCTTACCGAAGGAATGAAGGTATGGTCGTCACCTCCGTAGCTTTCCAGTTTTCCATTCGCCCAGACATTAAATATCCCCCAAAGCTGGCCCGCCTTAAACTTGCCGTAGTCAAGGGTATTCTTTACGATCTCATTCGTATTATACAGACCTCCGGGAACAACGTCCAGGCTTCCGTTTACCGAAGAGTTATACCTGCTGATGGACAATGTAGACTTTCCGTGAATGAAGCCATGGAAGATCATACACGACTGCTGGTAGTCGGGATAAAACTTTGCCCTGAGCTGCGCAAGCAGCTTATCCTTCTGCGGGTTCGCCCATTTCTTCGCGGTATAGTCAATAATATCCGTACAGGTAGAATGCCAGTTAGAACTTGTGGTACCATTGATCAGGGCAACGCGCCGCAGATTCGACGGGTATCCGAAATTGTCTATACTGGTCTGCCATTGGTTGCGCATCGGCTCGTTCATGCTCGGAAGAGTGAAGGATACATTAGGCCACAAGGGTGAAGTCATGGTTGTTGTTGCGCCGCTCTGATGGATCAGGAGCTGCCGGGCCGCGTATGACCGCAGCTTATTGTTGTAGTTGTTCTGGGCAGCAGCATTATTGGCTTTATTGGCCCCAAACCACACCAGCGTCTGCAGGCCCAGCGGAATGTTCGCTCCCAGGTTGGGTGAGTCAAAGGCCACCCACAATCTTGTGTTATGGGTCATTCCGTTATTCTCCATATACTTCAATGCATAACGGCTTATCTGTCCGCCCATGCTGGGGCCGATGATTACGATTTTTTCCGAGCTGTTGTTGCTGGCAAGTTCAGCATTGATATCCTGAATAAGCTTGACCAGTATCATGGCATTACGCTCCATGTAGTCGGCGCCTCCGTCCCTAAGGGTGCCGGTGCCCGGAACCATATATTGAGGAAAGTTCAGAATGATGATATCAAACCCTTTCAGGCGCAGCTCGGCGCCCAGGTGGTTATTCTTGAAATTATAGTACAGCAGGTCGTAGATATGGTCCGGGGAGGGCCTTTCTGCATCAAGCGGATCGAAGCCATCAAGAATGATAATGGGCTTCCTGATATGCGGGTCGCAATTTGTCCCGTCAAGATCCTGCAGGTGATAGTATGTCTTTATTTCCCCCACCGCCTGCGTCGGGATGTTTTCATCATACCCCTGAAACATAAGGTTACTTCCTGACGTGATCACCTGTTCCTGCGAGGTACAGATGTTGCTTGCCGTTGGTATGTTTGTGGTCTTAAAGAGCTTGTTCGCCAGTACCGTATAATATAATTTATGCACCCCGTCCTCCAGGAATATCTCGGTTTTCAGAACAATAAAGGAATTGTTCTGCTGAAACTCGGCAAACGATAATAACCCGGTCTCTCCGGGCTGCAGCGTTATCTCCTGCGCACCTATGGAGAGCTTTATTGATGAGACCTGGCTGAGTCCGTTTCCCGTAAGTTGCAGCGCCGGGTCGAAATAGAAGAGCACCTCATTGTCACTGACATCCTCCGTAAATACCACCGGCATAACAATCCTGTGCGTACGGTAGGGATTCCCGTCTCTACCCTCATACAAAAGGCTGTCGGGACCATAATAAAGCGTGCTGTCGATAAACGCATTTGAATCGATGGTCTGGAACTGATAGTTGATGGCACCCAGGCTGATGACATTGTCCGCGGCTTTGTTTGATCTGGCGCGGTAAAGTGCTTCTGAAAGCGAGAGTTTGCCCTCAGAATCATAAGTTGCCTGGTGCAATTCATGCCAGATCTGAGTAACACGCTCCGTGTTCACGGAGTCCTCACTCTCGACATTATCTGCGTTACCCCATTGAAATACCCGGTCATAAAGGACGCCGGTAGTCACCTTTGCCTTGTTCAGATGCTGCATGTGGTTGTCCTGCACCTGGATATAGGATAAAGGATTGTCCCAGACCAAACTGTCTTCCTGGGCAAATACGGGAATCGTGTATCGCAAAAAGAGGGCGATACATAAAAGTGTTTTCTTTTTCATTGCAGGTGTTTATTGTGGTTTTATAGAGAATTTACCCTCAGTGATATGCAAGACTGTGGACGAGCCGGCCCTTTGGGCGTCAAATGAGAAAGTACCTTCCAGCTCAGACGGACTGCGCTTTGTGAAGATGATACGGCCGGTATGATTGCTGTCCGTAGAAAAATCAACAGCCACCATGGTGGAATCCTGCGGATAATTTATTGTTGCGTAGGCACCATCCTCGTAAGTTGATAGAATCACGGTATCCTTATCGGGAAATGACTTGTTGATGAGCCAGAAGTTGATTCCGGTGTAGGGGAAATCAACCACATTGTCGCCCGCTATCTGGTAAGCCGGAAGCGTGATCTGTCCCGGGCGGGCAATAAGGGCGTCGTGGTTGGACGTGGGATCCTGCTTGTAGGTAAAATAAACGCCATTGATAATACAACTAAAATACTCTTTCGGAGATGTGCCTGAGGTCTTCCTGCATGAAGAGCCGAAAACAAGGGCTAAGGCCAATAAAAAAGTTTTCATATAGAGGTGGCGATTAGGTAACCAAGGTGATGCAAAGAAAAAACAAATTTGGTATTTATGTACTTTGTCTACGGCTGCTGCCGACATTTTTTTAATTCTTTATTAATAAGCTTTGTGGTCTAAGTTTTTGAACAAAACTTTAAAAAAACTAATTTATATAACTGAGCGCAGACCCGCCTTCCGAAAGTCCGAGGGAAAATTCTCTGGTGATTTAGGCTGCACCGGTCCGGTTTCTGCTGAAACCGTCCGTCAGGTTTGACAATTCCGGTAAGCACCGACATTGGGGGCGCAGTGAATATTATCTAGATTTACGCGGTTCCATGCAAGACTACACCACAATAGCCGAAAAGAACGGCATCCTCCTCCTCGACCATGGCCCCTGCCAGTGCTGCGGTGCAGCGACTACCAGGGGTGTGCACGAATGCATGGAGCTGTTCAGCCTGGGCTTCGGACACATCGACTATACCAACCAAGAGAACCGCAGCTACCGGTTCATCTCGGTAGATGCCCACACCCTGCAGCACCCCGAGCTGCACGGCCGGTGGAATAACCATTTCCACCTTACCCGGCAGCACCTGATGCTTCATCACAACATCACCTGGACCTATGCGCTTTCCCCGAAGTTAAGCGACTGCCTGAACGAGTATAAAAAAGAACATGAAAACGAAATCCTGGCACCCCCACTGCCGAGGCAGCGCGGCAGGATCACGACCACTGATATTTTAAACCACGCAAACACCGAAGCCGAATGCCGGCAGATGATCCTGGACTGGGGCAATGAAGTGTATAGAGCCTGGGAACGGCATCACCCGGTTGCGGAAAGACTCGCGGAAATTTTCATGAAAACAAAAGCTTAAGCTGACTCAAAACGGTCACCGTAAACCGTCGCCGTCCAAATACATCCGTAGCTAAAATGCACGCCCGATTGATTCCCCATGTCCAATCGCCGGAAGCGTTTCGGAGAATATCCGCTATTACCGGCATTTCTGTCAGCAAATCGCTGATCATTATCCCCCGGTGATTTCTGTTAGCGCTCCGGTTCCGACTGCTGCCCGCTGTCTTCTGCCCGCTAAATTTCTCCTTCTTTCCCGGCCCTGTTCCTCCGCACCCCCCTTTCGGGGGGTGCCGATTTCACAAAAAGGGGGTACCGGTTTTCACAAAAAGGGGTTGGAGGCGGGGCACCTGCGATCAGAATTTTGTCCTGTCAAACGATCAAAACAATGAAAGCAGCAGGATTCACATTTATCTCAGCGGTACAGTCCGGAAGCGAAAAAGACGCTTCAATCGGTTCAGCGAAACAACAATACCCTGATCAGGCAGTCACCGATACATACCTGCCTGCGATTGCCAGCTATCCGTTTATCACTACCAACGATCAGATTGCGGCAACCATCTCTCAGATTGCAGCAACCAGCGATCAGATTCTTACAATCAGCGCTCAGATTACGGCCATCTCCTCTCCGTTTTTCATAAACTGCGCTCAGATTGCGGCAACCTGCTATCAGAATGCGGCAAACAGCGTTCAGATTGTTACAAACAGCGCTCAGATTCCGGCAATCCGCGCTCAGATTGCTGCAAACAGCACTCAGATTTTTATAATCTGCACTCAGATTGTTAAAAACAGCGCTCAGGTTGTAACAATCTGCTATCAGATTGCCGTTTTCAGCGCTCAGATCGAAGCAACCATTGGCCACCCTGCAACAAACAGCCCTTTGCTTGTCATCATCCGGAAATGGATTGCAGGTTCAGGATATCAGGTAGTTCCTTACTGCCCGGCATCCGCTTCTGAAGGATGCAAAAACGTAAACCAGAACTACCGGTACCATCGCAGCTGGCAAATGACCTGGTTTCTCCCTATCCGCGCACCCTGCAGGGCTGTTAACCTTCGAACGCCTGCTGACAATCTCCGTCCGAGACGGGTCTGAAAGAAATCAACCAGGCGGATCGCTTTTCTCATAAACTAACATCTCAATTTTTCAAACCAACAAAACACATAATAGATATGCAACGTATAGCATTAAAACTAACAGACATCCCGGTATCTGAAGTTATTACTACCGGCAGAAAGATCCTCGCAGCAATGGGACAAAACGCAGACAGATTTCCCGAGCCTCCCATGGCGCTGACTGCAATCGCCGCTGATATCAATGACCTGGAAAAGCTGGAACAGGTCCGTATCGGCAATGGGGGCAAGTATAATACCGTACTGCTCAAACAAAAACTGGAAGCCGTGAAACTGGGTCTCGATTTATTGGCCTGCTATGTGCAGATGATCAGCCGGGGTGATGAGGCCATCGTCAACGAAGCGGGCATGGAGCTCCAGAGCCGTGGTCCCCGCAAATACGATTCCATAGAGCCGCCGCAGGATGTGCGTATTGACTATGGCACCGTTCCCTCTTCGATTGCGCTTCGCTGGAAACGGGTGAATATGGCAAGACAGTATGGCATTGAGGTTTGTCTTGGCCCCATTATTCCCGACAAATGGAAGCCTGCTCTTTATACCTCTGTGACCAATGCGCTGATAGAAGCATTGCCTTCCGGGGAGCTCGCTTCCTTCAGGATCTTCAGTCTCAGCGCCGCAGGAAAGAGCGTGTATTCGGAAGTAGTCAGCAGGAAGATGCCTTAGTGGTTTGCTGATTGTCCAGATATCAAAAAGCCGGAAGGGAGCAATCCTGACCGGCTTTTTTTAGTTGGCAGTAGGCAGATTTCCGGCGCGGGTAGTACAGAGATTAAGAAGGCAGAGCGGCAGAGGGCAGAGAACGGCGCGAGCGAGGATAGTTGGCAGTAGGCAGTAGGCAGATTTTCCCTGCGAGTGTTACAGAAATCAGAATGGAAAACGAATGTGTAAGCTATGTTGGATTACCGATCCACCCAATTCGCACTCTTTCTCCGCACTGTTATTGGGGGCAGAAAGGCAAGCAGGCAGTCAGCTGTGGGCAGATGATCGGCGTAAGTGGTACAGAGATTTAGAAGACAGAGGGGGCAGAACGCAGAAGAAAATCTTACAAAAACATGAAGAAACGATTCCAGGAAAAAACATTTCGCACTGTTCCTCCGCACTTCGCACTGTCCTCTTCCTCCCCCGCCGGCGCACAAAGCGAGAACCAGTAGGCAGTAAGCAGTAAGCAGATGAACAACGCGAGCAACAGTATAAAAACTGATGAAGAAGATGTACTGAGCAGCATTGCTCCTGTTCAGCCCCCCGGCGCCTTTGATTCATGCTTTGATCAGTGAAACAGGGATAGAATGCTGACTACTGAACGGAGAGCAGATTGGTAAGCTACAGGTGAACAGGAATCACCGCGCATGCAGTTCATTAGCGAACTGTGTAAACACTACGTAACGCGCAGCTTAGCTACCCTAAGCCCGCGGAGCGGTTGGCTTTGGGGCTCTTTTCTTTGGTTACTTTCTTTGGAGAAGCAAAGAAAGTAACAAACGATGAAGGAAGCATTGAAGATGAGATTTAGAAGGACAGAACGGCAGAGGACAGGCGACCGCCAATTTACCCTTTCACCCTTCGGCGCAACTCAGGGTGACATTTCGTGTATGAAAAACCCTAGCCGCCGCCAGCTCAACCCACGCCACAAACCCCGGATTTCATACCTTTAAGGAACAAAAAATCCTGGCTGTCATTAATTTGCAACCGCTGCCCGGACATCCTAAACCAATCTGAACCTTGCGCCCCCGATATGGACGAAAGATCGATCAACAGCCTGAGAGAGGCGCTCAAATTCTCTCCCGACAATATTGCCCTGCGACAGCATTTTGCAGAAATACTCCTTGAAGCCGGCAGAATGGACGAGGCCATCCGCGAATTTACCGAGCTGGTAAAGCTGCGTCCTGATACGCCATCCAGGCTGGCACTTGCCAGGGCTTTTTTCACAAAGGGGGATTTTGCTACCTGCAATGTGATCCTTGAAGCGATGATCAGCGAAGAACACCGCGAAGGGGGCATCTTCCTGTTGCACGCAAAAGCGCTTCTGAAGGAAAACAATTTAGGCGATGCGATCTCCGCTTATAAAAAAGCGCTGGAGCTGGACCCTAAGCTGCAGGATGAGGAGTTGGATAAGGAACTGCGGATCCCCACAACGCTTGCCCGGCAGGACGAAGATGATGATCTGTTTACCGAAGCAGAGAGCGGCTGGATCGAAAAGCCGGATACCCGCTTTAATGATGTGGGCGGTATGGACAGTGTCAAAAAAGAGATCAGTCTGAAGATCATCCGTCCGCTGCAGCATCCGGAGCTGTATAAGGCCTACGGCAAAAAGACCGGGGGCGGCATCCTGCTCTACGGACCTCCCGGCTGCGGAAAAACATTTCTGGCAAGAGCGACCGCCGGAGAAGTAAGTGCCCGGTTCATCAACGTGCGGCTGAACGATATCCTGGACATGTGGATCGGCAGCAGTGAAAAGAACCTGCATGAGCTTTTTGAGCTTGCCCGCCGCAACACGCCCTGTGTGCTGTTTATAGACGAGATAGATGCGCTCGGCGCCAGCCGCAGCGATATGAAACAATCCTCAGGCAGGCACCTGATTAACCAGTTCCTGCAGGAGCTGGACGGGATAGAAAACAATAATGAAGGCATCCTGATCCTCGGCGCCACCAATGCACCCTGGCACCTGGACCCGGCTTTCCGTCGCCCGGGCAGGTTCGACCGTATCATATTCGTGCCACCGCCGGACGAAGCTGCCCGCGAAGGCATTCTGCGGCTGAAGCTGGAAGGCAGGCCAGCCGAAGAGATAGACTACCGGCAGCTCGCCCGGAAAATGGAACATTACTCCGGAGCAGACATCGAAGCCGTAATAGACATCGCTATCGAGCAGAAGCTGGAAGCGGCCTTCGATGACGGTGTGCCAAAACCCATCAGCACGAACGATCTGTTGCAGGCAGCCAGAAAGCACCGGCCCAGCACCCAGGAATGGTTCGGCGCCGCTAAGAACTTTGCCCTTTTTGCCAACGATTCCGGACTTTACGACGACATTCTGACCCATCTCAAAATAAAGAAATAGCATGAGTGAACTGATACAGCGCGCCGAGCTGCTGATGCAACAGGAGCGCTATGCCGAAGCCGAGAAAGAGCTGAAACAGGCACTATCCCAGGCACCAAACGATTATTATACACTTGCGCTGCTGGCAGAGGTCTCGCTGGAACTGGACCGTTACGATAATGCCCGGATGCTGATAGACTCTGCCATCGGGCTGAATCCAGCAACAGCATACCTGTTGTATGTCCGTGCGAGGGTGTTCGCCCTGCAGGATGACTATAATGGCGCAGAGAGGGAAATAGCGCAGGCGGTAAGCCTGGAGCCGGATGATGCTGACTATTATGCCTGGTGGGCCAATATAAAGCTGGCAAGGAAAATGTACACCGAGGCGCTGGAACTTGCCGATAAGGCGCTATCGCTGGATCCTGCCAACCTGCTTGCCCTGAACATGCGCAGCCGTGCCCTGGTGAAGACAAACCAGTACGAAGCATCGTTTGAAACCATAGAAGGAGCGCTTCGCGAAGACCCGGACAACAGCTTTACGCACAGCAACTATGGCTGGAACCTGCTGGAACAGGGAAACCATCAGAAGGCGAAAGAGCATTTCCGGGAAGCCCTGCGCAGCGACCCTTCTAATGAAGACGCACAATCGGGCATGCTGGAAGCACTTAAGGCGGATAACCTGCTCTACCGGATGTTCCAGAAATACGCTTTCTGGATGGGTAACCTGTCGGGCAAATATCAATGGGGCGTAATCCTCGGCTTTTATTTCGGCACCCAGCTGATAAAGAACCTGGCAAAACAAAACGAAGCGCTGCAGCCCTTCCTGTTGCCTGTGGTCGTCCTGCTTGCCCTGTTTGCCTTTTCCACCTGGATCGTCGGACCGGTGGGCAACCTGCTGCTCCGGATCAACCCGTTTGGGAAACACCTGCTGAACAGGAAAGAGATCATCAGTTCCAATTTTGTAGGTGTGTGTGCCCTGGTCTGCATCACAGGACTGGTAACGTATTTCGTTACCCTGCATCAGCCGCTGCTTTCCGTAGCTGCGTTTGGCTTCGCAATGATGCTGCCCTGCAGCTCCATGCTTTCACCGGCGAAAAACCCGGTGATACTGAAGATGCTGGCCGGAGTGCTGACCGTGTTCGGACTGCTGGCGATACTAATGAGCTTTGCCTCCGGCAACCTGTTCAACGGAATCAGTCTGCTTTTCATCATCCAGTTCGTCGCCTACCAGTTCATCTCCAATTTCATCCTCATTAAGGAAGACAATAAATGATAGGCTGAACGGAACAGGATCAAACTCAGATTTTCAAAAAAAATACAGGCATAGTAAAGGGCCGGCAATAATGCCGGCCCTTCTTGCATCATCAATGCTGCAGTTCCACTACCTCTGGAGTACGATCTTATTCCGGAACGTATTGCCTTCGCCATCCAGCACTTCCACGACATAGATGCCGCTGGCGAATTGTTCCATTTGCACCGTTTTGCTGTTGGTGTTGCCAAAAGCCTCGCTGTGTACCAGCTTTCCGGTAGCATCGTAGACCTTTATCTCTTTGAAGCCTGATCCTGCCAGCTCAATATTGAAGCTGCCTTTAGATGGGTTAGGGGCCAGCGTCAGCTGATTTTTGCCGGTTCTGCCTGTCTGAGCTTTCCTCATCGGCACCTCATCTTCACCACCGCCTTCATCGCAGACAACGTTGATAACGCGGGTGACCGTCTGACTGCAGCACTGGCCGGTAGTCGCGTTGTAAGCAATGACGCGGAGCGTAACCTGGTAGATGCCCGGCGCAGTGTAAGTATAGCTGATGTTGGGAGAGCCGGTGGTGACTGTCGGGCTGCCATCGCCGAAATTCCATTCGTAAGCGGCAACATACACGTTCAGTGCCGGTGTAACGGTGGCGCCGAAATGAGTGACGCATTTGCTGTCGGTAAAATGGCGGAATCTTACGTCGGCACAATCCGAGCAGGGGTAAGGTGTCATTACCACATTTCTTACGAGGTGATCGGAGCATCCGTAGGCCCTGGCGGCGGTAAAGCCCCAGAAAACGCTGGCGGGGTTGGCGAATACGGCGGCCGGGCTGAAGCCGGACACGACCCTCGGGTGCGGATTGAGAGACGGCTCGAACCATATTTTGAGCTCCTGCCGTACGCAGTCCCAGTCGATCCGGTACTGATGATATGCATTGTCCTGAACGCTGGCGTTACCCGGACGTATGGGCACATTACCATGGATGACGCTGTTTGGATTGCCGTCCCTGGCAATCATGATATGGTGAACACCCGTGCCCGGATCGTTATAATCCGGATTGTTTTCATAGATATCAAACTCGATGCCGATCGAATTCTGGAAATCCGGATTGTTACCCCCGATCGGATGATAATAGCCCATGGCGCCGCCGATGTCATTGACACTGCCGCCCGGTGCATTGTTGATGTTCTCTCCGAATGCTACGACAAGTCCGTCTGCGCCGGGGATCCAGCTCAAGCCATGATGCACGAATGCCGCTTCGAATGTCAGCGAAAAACTTGTGTTGAAATTGACCGTGCTCTGGCTCCAGGCAGCACCGGCTACATTGTCCTGGCAAGGGGCGACGCTCACAGGCACAAGATCAATGATGCCACCTGAAAAGCTGGCGATGCCCGCGGTGTTGAACTGAGCCTTTCCCGTGAAGGCCGCCAGCAAAACTGCCAGCGAAAGCGAAAACAATTTTTTCATGTTTAAAAGGTTTGAAGTGAATGAATACCTCAAACCTAGCACGGCATCATGGCGTGCCGCAAATAATCCATAACGAACGGGAGGAATTATTAATGAACGGGAATAATCAGTGACCCGTCTGCAGCAGCTCGCCAAACTTCGCATACAGCACCAGCGTCACTTCAGTACCTTGCCCGCCCAGTTCCCGGAGGTCGCAGATATCCATACTCAGCAGTACCTTGTAGTATTCCGAAAGGCGCTGCAGCCGCTTCCGGTTAAAGGCAATGCCCATGGACGTCTTATTCTTCAGTGTGTGGGCAGCCTCCTTGCCGCTAAAGCCCCTGCCATCGTCCCGGATCCGTATCACCAGGTAATCATCTGCCGTTTGTTCGACGTTCAGCTGTATCGTCAGATGGTCCCGGTCGTTCCTGAAGCCGTGAACGATTGAATTTTCTACAAACGTATGCACCAGCAGGGGTGGAATATAAATAGTGCCGGTGTCGGGCAGTGTACAGATGATGTCCAGGATGATCCGGTTGCCGAACCGGAGATTCTGCAGCCTGATATAGTTTTCGATCAGTTCCAGCTCGCCGCTGAGCGGCACCATGTCATACTGGAGGTTCTCGATATTCTGGCGGATCATCCTGCTCATGGTGGCGAGGTAGGTATTGGCCTGTTCTTTGGAAGCATCGTTGATCAGGTTCTGTATATTATTGATGGTATTAAAAACAAAATGCGGATTGAGCAGCGAGTTGATGGCGCGGTGCTCGAGCCTGAGGTAATCCAGCTCCTCCTGCATCAGCCGCTTGCGCTTCCGGTGATACAAGCGTATGCCAAGGATCGTTGCCAGCACCAGCAGCAGGACCAGTATGGCATAAAAGGGTGCCGACCGGTAAAACGGCGGATGGGCAATAATGTTGACCAGACTGGATTCTGAAGGCAGGCCGTTATCAGCAACTGATCTTACTTCGATCTGGTAGCTGCCCGATCCTTTGAGGAGGATGCTGATACCGGGGTTTTTAGAGACATGCCAGTTTCCCCGGTCCTTTTCCCTGATACGGTATTGGTAAGACACACCGCCCCGGTCCAGGTATACGGTATTGAGCAGCATCTCTACGTTGCACCCTGAAGCAGCTTTCAGCTCGACGGTCTGACCAGTGTATTTCCTTCCGTTTACCACCAGCTCCTCAATAGAGGTATAAGGCCGGCCCGAGGTCCTGTTGAGCAGCTCCTTATCGAACAGGAGCAGCTTACCATAAGCATTACAGATGATCGAGGAACCGAAGCCATAAATAGATTGTATGTCTTTACCCGGAATAGGCGCCACGATCTTTTTCAGGGAAGCGATCCTCCAGCCCGTATTGTCAAGCGCCAGCGCTGCATAACCCGAATTGGTGCTCAGAACATATTCACGCGTGCCGATACGGTCGACATGGTATATGGCATAATTGCCCAGTCCGAAGGTGTGCTTTTGCCGGGTCCTGTGATTGTAAGCATGTACCCTGTTGTAGTTCGTAAAAGCAAAGACTGTTTCACCGCTCACATGGATATGCACAATGTCTTCATCCATATCTGCTCCGTAACATGCCCGCAGCTCGTGCCTGACCGGATCGTATTCATAAACCTTGTTGTCGCTGACAAGGAACAGCCTGTTCATTTCCCTGTCATAGTAGCTATCCTTTATTCTGTTTTTGAAACTAACCTCACCGAACTTATTCAGCTTGCCGTTTTTTACCGTTCCGCAGTGCAGGCTGAGAATGTTGACGAACAGATAAACTCCGGAACCGGTCTGATAGACCGACTTTACGTTGTACCCGGTAGCGCTATGCAGGCTGCGACGTTTCAGGTCATAGATAGACAGGTTGCCCCTGCGCCCGGATTTACCGCGGTCGTCAAGGGTAAAGAAAAAATAATCCTCATCAATGTAAAAGGGTTCTATTGGCCCTGCGAACGGGGCCGGTAACACCTGGAAAATAGCCTTTCCCCTGTCTTCCCTTACCGCATTGACCGCTTTGTCGTCTATATAGAACAACTGACGGTTCCTGGCATAGGTAACCTTGCAGTTGCCTACGTCTTTTAGCAGTTTTATGCCATCCAGCTCACCGTTAAGGCAAAAGACACCATTGCCAAAGGTTGTCACCCAGTAGTGCCCGTAAGCATCCTGCCCAACACAGGATACCTTCAGACCCGCGAACAGCTTGCGTTCCGACCCCGTACGGGTATTCAGAATTACCAGTCCGTCATTGGTGCTGCAAAAAACATTTCCCTGGCCGTCTCCATACACGTGCACAACATTCCTGAGACTCAGACCGGCGCCCTCCGACTTCCATACCAGCCGATCGTCTTTATAAACATTCAGCCCGTTGTCGTGAACCATGAACAGCATACCATTGTAAACAAAGCTCTCATTGGAGGGTATCCGGAGCTTCTTCCCAGCCACTCCGTTTTTCAGAAGCAGCTTTTCCGTTTTGGCAATAATGGCGATCTCGTTACCGGACCTGAATATGGCATTGATCTTATCCGCCAGTTTGAGAGTATGCTGCCTGTTGCCGGCAAGCATGACCACATGTCCGTTCTGGTAACCAAAATATAAGACCCTGCTGCTGTCCTGGAAGGTGGCGTTCATGAAGCCTAGCACGGGCATCTGTTTCAGCAGGCGATCACTCCTGCGATTATACACCCGCCCGTTCCGTATAAAGCAGGGCTGTCCGTTAAACGTATATACCCATAGCCTGCCTGCACTGTCTTCCGAAACATTAAATACCGTGTTGTCGGTAAGTCCTTCCAGCACGGTATAGTTCCGAAAAGCGTTCCCGTCATACCGGGAAATCCCCTTGTCGGTACAGAACCAGAGGTAACCTTTACTATCCCTGAACACATGAAAGACGTTATTGCTGATCAGGTTGTCGGATATGGTGTACTGCCGGTAGACGTAGGCACTTCCCCTTTCCGCCCATGAGAGCAAAAAAAAGAGCTGACAAACGATGAAGAGAAGATGTCTCACAACACTATGCCGATGCCGGGTTGAAGTGGTCCAGGAAATCCGAGATCCGTCGCTTGGCCACAGGGATCAGCTCCCCGTTGAGCAACCGGATAAACAAACCCTCCTGCCGCCGCAGTTCTTTTACCTGACCCGTATTGACAAGGAAAGATTTATGCACCCTGTAAAAACGGTCCTGGTCGTACTCGCGCTCAAGCTGGCTGATCGTTTTGCTGACGATCACTTTCTTCCATTCACCACGGTGCAGGAAGGTGACCGCAGTATAGACACCTTTTGCCTCCAGGTATCCGATATCCTCAAGCCTGACGACATACACCTTATCAGATTGCTTCAGGATGATCTTTTTCTCGGAAGGCGCCGTACTTGCCGGCACCCTGCCGGCGGCGGTATTGCCCGGCGCCAGGTTAAATGTTCTCCTGATCTTTTCATAGCAGCTCAGGATATCGGAGGGCAATAAAGGTTTGAGGATATAGTCCAGCGCCTCTACGCGAAACGCCCGGACGGCGTACTTATCATAGGCGGTTGCAAAAACAATTTTAAAAGGGATCTTATCCTGCTCCTGCAGCTGGTCAAAAATATTTGCGTCGAACAGCTCTATATCCAGGAAAGCAAGATCGAAATGATATGGCCGGTCCCTGCTGAATACATCGCCTAAAGTATGCCCTGTGGCAACTATGGATATATCGGGGCAATATGCTTCGAGGCAGTGCCGGAGATTGGAAATGCATCCGGCCTCGTCATCAACGATGACGGCCTTGATTTTCTGGTGGTTCATGGCTTATATCACAATAGGAGTCAAGGTTAAATTAAGACAATATTCCTTTGTGACAAATTGCCGGCGCCTGTTTCCGGTTTGTTTTACTCTTTTCTGACCCGGTCCTGCGTGGCAGTTACGCCTCTGGAGTTGTGTGCAGACCCTGCATACCCGTCTCTTCATGCCGGTACAGGTCCGTGCGTTCAGCAGGACCTGTAGTAAACAACCGGCCAACTCCTTATGCCTCCGTTACGGCGGCTTTCTTATCACCTGCCTTGTACTTACCCGGTTCGGATCCGAAAGAGCGCACCAGGCGGTTCCAGGAGTTTATTTGGATCACAACCATGGTGAGGCTGGCGATCTCCTCTTTGGTAAAATAAAGGGAAAGCTCATCATGGATACCCTCGCTCCGGTGTTCAGAAGGCATGTGGGTAAGGTATTCTGCGAAAGCCAGCGCAGCCTGTTCTTTCGGTGTATAATAAGGAGTCTCGCGCCAGGCGGAGACGGAGATGACCTTGACGGGTCCCTCGCCCATGTGCACGGCTTCCTTGTAATGCATATCCAGGCAGTGGGCGCAGCTGTTAATCTGCGACACCCGGAAACTGATAAGTGCGACCAGCCTGGGGTCCAGCCCGCAGTTGTCCACGAATTCCTGTCCTTTCAGCAGCGCTGCATAGACGCCCGCTGCTTCCTTTGTTGTAATTCTTACCATAAATCAGATTTTTTTGATCCGGAATAATGACAGGACAGGCAAAGGAAATGTGACAGATCCTTGCTGTTTTTTTTTAGGAAACGGTATCCGGCTCAGGCAGGGAAACGAAATTTGCCTTTTTCCCCAGTGCTGCCTGCAGCGCTGACAGCTTATCGGGATTGCGCATGAAATAGATGCGGCTGACGACGCCATCACAAAGCTCCATGATCTGGCAGTTGACCAGCTGCCCCTGTTCGAAGAAGTAAATTGCCGGTTGATGGTTTGCCCGGCCTGCAATAATCTCTGCCCCGCTGTAAAACTTGCGGTAGATACCGGCGATAAAAGGCATCACCAGGTCCTTTCCCTGAAGCGGATGGAGGGCCGCCACCGCTTTGCCGCCACCATCGGAGGTGGTCATAATGTCGGCGTGCAGCAATGTTTCCAGTCTTGCCGTATCGCCCCGATGGATGAGATCGATATATTGCGCAAGATCGATGGCTTTCCCGCCGGCAGGAGTGCAGGCGTCCAAATTTCCGAGTTGCTTCCGTGCCCGGTTCAGGATCTGCCTCGAGTTCTGAACGGAAATGTCCAGCGCCTCCGCGATGTCGTGATGGCTGTAGTCGAACGCCTCTTTCAGGATGAAGACAGCCCGGGAGCGGGCATCGAGTTTCTCCATCAGGATCATGAGCGAATAAGAAAGTATGTCCTTCCGGCTTAATGCATAGTCTGCGCCTTCAGTCTCCACGGGCTCGGGCAGCCAGGGACCCGGGTAGGCAGACCTGTTTTTCTGCAGCCTGCTTTTAAGGCTCACCGACCGGTTGATGATAGCCCGGACCAGGTATGCCTTCTCATTTTCTATTGCGGCATTTTCGTGGCGCAGCCGCTCCAGCAGCACCTCCTGAACAATGTCTTCGGAGTCCTGCCAGGAACCCAGGATATTATAGGCGATTGCGGCGAGCTGCTGATGCTGTGGATCCATGATCGTTGTACAAACTTAGGGGAATTATTATCTTACCGGATATAGATGTCAGGTATGGGCATCCTTAACCTTTTTTATCATCCCTCAAGCAAAAAAAATGAGTAAAAAAATCCTGACCCTGTTCCTGTTTTTCCAGGTGCTGGTAGCCGCAGCTACCGCGCAATCACTCACCGGAGCGGAGCTTGCCGGAAAGTGGACGGTCACTGAGGTGCGCAGCTCGGTGGAGCACCTTCCTGAAAATGAGCTGGTCACACTTGAGCTGATGAAAAAACACTTCCTTCAATCCAGCTTTACCTTCAATGCGGATAACAGTTTTTCGCTCGATATTCCGCTGGAGGAGCTGAAGCTGCCGCACGGCAACTGGAAGATAGATGCAAAGACAGGCATTATCGCCGTCCTGGACCCGGGCGGGGACGGCTCCCGTTTCCTGGAGATCGAATCGAAAAAGAAAGAAGGCAAAATCCTGTTCCTAATCCAGGAAACACCGCTGGAACTGGAGATGAAAAAGGAATAGCTACAGCACCCTTTTGTTTGTCCCGGCTCTTCCTGTGTCATGCCCGATTGACATGCATTGTCAGCAAAGCTGAGCTGCGTTACTATCAATAAAAAATGTCCCCGGCGGCGGGGACATTTTTCATCAGGTAGAAACGAGGGCCTATTGCTTCACGAACTGCGCCGCTTTCGAAACCGCCCCATCGGTCGCACTCAAAAGATAGTTTCCGGCGGGTAAGTCTTCCATGCTAACACTAAAAGCCTGGCCTTCGTCAAACCACTCCCGCAATGTCCGCCCGCTAAGGTCACTGATGCGGAACCTCAGTTTGGACACCTCCGTCCAACTGATCTTAAGCCGGTCTATAACCGGGTTTGGATAAAGCTGCAGCAAGCCCGCATCTTTAAGATCAGTTACACCGGTGGTCTGTACCAGGGTCAGCAGCCGCCCCCCAACCGAGTTAAGCACCTTGAAATTGGCGGTATCCGTTGCGCTCAGGTGCTGCACGAAACCGATCAGCCGGAGCTGCTTCAGCTTATAGGCAGCAGGGATCGTAAGCTGGTAATTGTGCGTCAGTGTCTGTCCCGGAAGCAGCAATGCGGGCAGGGAACCGGCGGTGCCCCAGGAGCCTCCTGCCGGAATACGGAGCACCCGCTGGTGCCAGGACATGCCCGTAGGCGAGCCGTCCTGCCAGGAGTAGATGCTGTCCTCAGTAACGAAAAGATTAAAGCGGTAGTCGCCGTTCAGGGTATCGAATATCGTCGTGCTCAGGGTGACATTCAGGCTGCGGGTAACTGTATCCAGACTTACCGCATCGAAAGAGACGGACAAGGGCTCCAGGTATTTCACCCTGCTGCCGGAATCTGCCAGCCATTTGGTGCCGTTCTGCTCCACCACATTCACAGCCTGACCTGTGCGGTAGGGAAACCGGAAACGGTCATACATGTATGAAGGATGCCCCGGCAGCTGATCTACTTCCGCATCCACGGTATCCGCACTGGCATTATACAGCGGCTCGCCCGGAGCGATATAGAGGCGGGCGACGTTCATGTATGGTCTTGGCAGCATCTGACCGTTGACTGCGGTATCTCCTGACCAGCAGGGAGGGCAACCCTGGAACTTAAGCACCTCCAGCAGCACATTTTTCGGCGGCAGACTGTTATGTACGCGCACGATCTTCGTGATCGTATCGTTACTGTAGTCAGGGCCCGGGCAGGTGGGACAGCTGATAAAGGCGCGGAAGGTATACTGACCTGGAGTGGTGACAGTTATCGAAGGCGTTACCGGCAGACCAACCTTGAACCTGTTCATGACGCCCACCAGTGTTGGCGTCGCATTATGCACTTCCCAGGGTCCGCCATTAAAGCTCCAGCCTGCCTGGTACGGCTCGAACATCATTGGTCCGTAGCCGCCGATTGTAAAATTATGGGTGCCGGGGGTGAGGTATTCTATAGGGCCCACATCTCCTATCCCGAGCTCCCAGCCAGGCTGTGCCCTGAGGAAGGATGACTGGAGCATCAGGAACAGCAGTAAACAGTAACGGGCAATCATATAAATGGTTTTACTCTAAAGACGTAAATTCCCCAAATTTGTTAGGAACAAAAACTGATGTTCTTTGCAATAAGAATTCTGATGCTTTACAGATCGACCTAACCGGTTTCTTATTCAGCTTTCTCTTTACCTATGTACGCAAAACGCTGGCTGCGGCCCTTATCGGTTTGTCTGGTCCTGATCTTTTCCTGCTGGTTCTTCCTCACCCAGACAAAAAAACAAACCGAGCTGCTTTACGGGGATTCCATGGGCTACTACTAGTACTTGTTGGTAACCTTTATTACTTCCGTGGCAGCAACCCTGCCTGATGCTTTTGTTTTTTTTAATCCTTCCGAATCCAGAGAGGACCATTCTTCGATATCTGCCGCCGGATGCTCCCTTCTCCTTCCAACTCTTCCAGCAGCCTTATCGCATCTTCCCGGTACATCCCTGACAGCTCAATGAACTCCCTGGTGTTCAATGTACGGAACTGACGGAAAAGGTCCTGCGGTGCGCCGGGCGGTGCTGCTTTGACACCCTGAGCCATCAAAACAACTGCCTGCTCATACCTGGAGTAAGGCTGTGCCCCGTACAGCTTCAGCTGGCTGTTGTCGTCTCCGCTGATAAACACGGTAGGGAATCCTCTGACGCCAAGCTGCCTGGCAAGATCCAGGTCGTCTTCGAATGCTTTTTTCGCTTTCCCGTGCATATCAGCCACCAGGACTTCCGCGTCCAGCCCGGTTTCAATCGCCGCCTGCTTCAAATGTTCCGGGCGGGTGATGTTCTTCTTCTCCATGAACACCATCTCCCGGATCCTTCTCAGGAACAGGAGGGCTTTTTCCTCATCCTGTAACTGAGCTGCTTTAAAAGCGATGGAGGGAGGATAGGACGAAGGGAGCGGGTCTTCGAGCCAGACATCTCCGTCTATAGGCATATCATAGTGTCCGCTCACCTCGTCCCAGTGGGCGGCGACATCTGAAGGTTTGCTGATGCCGCCACTGTTATAGACGTCCCACGAGGGGAGGAGTCCGCCCATCCGGTATTCGATATCGAAGCTGCCGCCGTACGCCAGCTTCAACCTGCGCAGCTGCGGCTCTATGCCCCAGCAGGAAGAGCAGATCGGGTCAGTAAAGTAAAGGATCTTCACCGGCTTGTCCCTCGTAACCGCCGCGTCCGTGGCCGACTGCTTTCCGGGCATCCCGCATGCGGCGCCTGCGGTATCGCACAGAAGGGGATTGGCTATCTCGCTATGTTTCATGGTCTGTGCTTTAGTGCGGCAGATTGCTGCCAGCAGCAGGATCAGTAATAAGCGCCTTTTCATTTTGCTCATGGAACGGATAGTCAATATAACCTTTTGCATCTGCAGAAAAAAATGTGGCAGGATCCGGCGCATTCAGCTCGAGCCGGTGCTCAAGCCGGTACGGAAGATCAGGATTTGCCAGAAAGCCGGCGCCGAAGGAGATCAGATCGGCACTATCCCTGTTCAGCGCATTTTCCGCCGTTTCCCGGTCAAACCCGCCATTAAGTATCAGCAGCCCGTCGAACCGGCTCCGCAGGTCGGCGATGGCAAGCGAGGCATCCTGATCTCTGCGGGCAATGTCTACTACGTGCAGGTATAGCAGTTCCCTCTTCCCAAGTTCCGCGACCAGGTATTTGTAGGTTTCGGGGATCTCATCGTACAGGGGCATATCGTTGTAGGTGCTGTACGGCGAGATACGGTACCCCAGCTTATCCTTCCCTATGGCTTCCGCCACTGCATCCGTAACCTCGAGGATAAAACGCACCCTGTTCTCTATGCTTCCGCCATATTCGTCGCCGCGCTGGTTGGCGTGCGGATTCAGGAACTGCTCAAGCAGGTAACCATTGGCGCCGTGCAGCTCCACGCCATCGAAGCCGGCAGCGATCGCCCGCTTTGCTGCCGCAGCAAAAGCCTGTATGGTGCGCCTGATGTCTCCGGCACTCATCTCTGCAGGATCACCCATTTCCTGCATGCCCTTCGTATCTGTCCATATACTGCCGGCAGCTTTTACCGGTGATGGCGCCATAATAGTGGTATCCTCCGGCATATTATCCGGATGAGCAATCCTGCCTACGTGCATCAGCTGGAGAAAGATCTTGCCGCCAGCTGCGTGTACCGCACCGGCAACCTTTGCCCAGCCCTGCTGTTGCCCCTCGTTATAGATACCGGGAGTACGGGCATAGCCGATACCCTCCGGCGAGGGTGCTGTACCCTCAGTGATGATGAGTGCCGACGCCGCGCGCTGTGCATAATAGGCCGCGGCCAGCTCACCGGGCTTATGACCGATAGCGCGGGACCGCGTCATGGGCGCCATAACAATCCTGTTCTTCCAGGGTTGATCCGGACTGCTGAATGGGGCAAACAAATTCTTCGTCTTTGTGTTCATAACTAAACTTTATACGCGTTAAAACATTTATTCGGCAAATTTGTGTGGCTGGCAGAAGGCCGGCAATAAGTCAGGAAAACATGACTACGCAAAAAGTCTATACAGGTATAACTGATTGTCCTGCTCAGGACCTCCTGAGAATGCTGTCCGGCAAATGGAAAGCACAGATCCTCAGGGTGGCGCATTCCGAGCCGGTCCGCTTCAACAATATGTTAAGACTGCTGCCTGAAGCCAGCAAGCAATCACTGGCACAGGCGCTGAAAGAGCTGGAAGATGACGGTGTGCTGTCCAGAACGGTGATCCGGCAAAAGCCGCTTCATGTGGAATACACCCTGACAGAAAAAGGAAGGGCGATGATGCCGGTCTTCGAGCTGCTGGGACAAGTGGCCAAACGCAATAAAACATGCGCTCAATAAAATCATGTACGGATGCGGCCCTGCTGGCAGCCTTGAACGAGGAAGTGCAGCAGAAGCACCACCGGATGCATCCCGGGATATTTAAGCCTTACGACAGGGAAGGCATCGAAGCTGAGATCTCCCGCTATCTTAGCCAGGATGGGGCAATGGCGTTTATTGCCTGGGATGATCAATTGCCGGCCGGCTACCTGATCGCCCTCGAGCGACATACCAGGGAGTCTGCCTACAAATACGCATCCGACTCATTGTATATAGACCAGATATCCGTCCTCTCTTCACACCGGGGACAGGGCATTGCAAAAGCGCTGCTGGCGTATGTCCTGGATATCTGCCGTGAAAAGCGCATCGGAAGGATCGAGCTGGACCATTGGTCTGCCAATGAAGAAGCCCGCCGCTTTTTCAGCAAGGCAGGCTTCACATATTGTAAGGAAACGATGTTTCTCGATCTCTGGCATCGTATCTAAGTCAGTATCCGGCTAATGCCTTCGAGCAGTACGGCTGCGGTGCGGAACCCCGTGATCATTGCGGCTTTTCCTCCTGTGCTGATCTTCACAGCGGGAAAGCGCTCCAGTCCAAGCTTTCGTACCTCTTCCAGGTCTTTGCGGAAAGCACCTGTTCCGGCGCCGCTCATCAGCTCCGTATGGAACCTTGCCTGGTCAAAGGATTCGGGCATGAGCGTCGCCGCTTCGCTGAGCACAGCATTCCTGGCAACATTCTTTCCCTGCACCATAGCAAGCTGCCTTAGCGCGTGCAGCATGAGCGGCTCGAAATGCGATCCCTGGAGTCCGGCGGCTTTTACCGCGATGCATGCAGGGTAAGACGAGGCAGGAGGGTCACTGATCCAGAGCCGGTCCTGCAGCGGCAGTCCGCTCCTGTGCCTTACCTCCATCCACAAAGGTCCCATCTGCAGGGGACGGCTGATAGAGTTGACGGTGTCGTGATAGCTGTTCCAGTCTGGAATCAGCCCGCCCATGCAGTAGCGGATCGTCAGCTTTTCGCCCAACAGGGATTGCAGCTCTTCTATCTGCGGCTGCATGGCGTAGCTCCAGCAGCAAAGCGGATCGGTGTAGCACACAAGCGCTACCCCGTCCGCAGCCTGCTGAATATCGGCAACCGTCGGAATGCCTGTGGTTGTTTCGGTCATCAGTTAATTTTCCTTAACGCTGGTTTTTATCTATGGCTCCTTTTTCTGGATACCCGGGGTTCCATTGCTGCTCACCCAGCGGCACCGCCATATTGATCTCCTCGCTACGTTCCTTGCTCAGTCCGTAGTTTACCTCATCGGTGCCCTGCAGGGTCCTGACGGTGCCCGTCGGCTCGCAGTTCAGCAAGCCGTTCGTCTCGATCACTTTCTGGATCGGATCTTCGATGTACTGCCACTCCTCGCCGAGCTGGGAGGTTTCGCCCTGGTTCCAGGGCCCGCGGATGGTAGTACCATTGCTCATGTTGAAGTACAGATTACTGTAGCGCGGATCGCTTTGCAGGATGCCTGGCGGGAACGGCTTCGGCTGGATGGTTTCCAGGGCCGCCTCAAACATCTGGAAATGCGCTACCTCGCGGGTCATCAAGAAGTTCAGGGTTTCCTTTACATACGGATCATCGGTGAACTGCATCAGGTATTCATAAACCATTTTTGCCCGGGTTTCAGCGCCCATATCGCTGCGCAGGTCACTGGTAAGATCGCCCTGTACGTCACCATTGATATAGGCCGCCGTCCACGGCACCCCATGGCTGTTGGTATAGGCAGGTCCGCCCGCTGTGGACACGAGGAATTCCGGCGCCACCATCGCCTTATGGATCAGCTCTTCTTTTTTTGCCTTCCCTTCGAGCATCTGCATGATCTCCGAATTCTCCGCGGCGTTCTTCAGCTCTCCGTTGACCCCCTGCAATAACATCTGTATGGTTGCTCCGACAATCTCGAGATGGCTGAACTCTTCGGTTGCGATATCCATCAGCAGGTCATACTTATCAGGAAACGGCTTCTTTGCGGCAAATGCCTGCCCGAAATAACGCAGAGCCGCCGCCAGCTCTCCGTTGGCACCGCCAAACTGTTCCAGCAGCAACGTGGCAAAAGCAGGGTCCGGACCAGACACTCTCGCATTGAACTGCAGTTCTTTAACGTGATAGAACATAGCAATAAAGGTTTTGAAGTGAACTGGATTCCGCAGCAAAACCATACCGGGTCTGGCATTAAAAAATCATTGCTACACAATGCATAAAGCCCCGGGCAGCAGGCACTGCCGCAGAACAGCATCTGGGAGAGGCTTTTTCTTTCGGAAAGACGAAAGACAACGGTTCCACCCCCGAAAGGCGCCTCGGCAGAAAGAATGGTACTGATCAGGACATCCGGTCTCAGTTACCGCCGGACGAAAAGAAAGGATGACCCGGAACCCGGATCATCCTCTGGAAACATAACCACCCTTGACACTTATGCCTGCCTTCTATTGCTTTACCAGTCTGAAATGATAACGCTGCCCCGCACCCGTAACACTTAGCAGGTAAACGCCTGAGGGCTGCCCGCTCAGCGTGACCGGCAGCTGCCTGCCACCGCCAATCACTGCTGTAGCATTGTAGACACTGCTACCCCTGATATCGGTCACAACGACCGCCATCTCTTCCTCTGCAGCGCCCGACCGGATATAGAAGGTTTCCTGCGAAGGATTGGGATAAACCGAAAGCGGGTTGCCTGATACGGGATCGTCCACGGCAGTGGTCTGTAACGGCTGCGTACGCACCAGCCAGATGTTATTGCTGGCAAGCCCGGTCAGGTCTCCGTCTTCAGATGTTGAATACCCGGTAGCCGCCACGCCGCCGTCCGGCAACAATACACCGTCAATGAATTCCTCGTACGAAGTTCCTCCGAAACATTTTTGCGAAAGGAGGCTACCTGAAGCGGAGAGCTGTAGCAGCCATGCATCCTCCGCCAGCCCGATGCCCGCC
>Ga0196964_10000326_pt1 | contig 33333 bp, 29 predicted proteins | sample S1_10metaG_FD_148615 | JGI IMG/M metagenome (GOLD analysis project Ga0196964, IMG submission 148615) | Soil microbial communities from Anza Borrego desert, Southern California, United States - S1_10 | ecosystem: Environmental > Terrestrial > Soil > Desert | place: USA: California | collected...
AGATCTTGAACGAGATCATGCGCTTCATCACGAAGATGCCGATCGACATCCACAGCGCGCCGCCCATCAGCATCATCTGACCGCGCGGGTCGGTGAACATCAGGGCCATGTAGGAGGGGGTGGTGATCGAGACGATCATCATCACGCCGGGCGGCATGGAGCCGATGATCCCGGCCGAGGCGGTGGCCTCGGACGACAGCGCCTTGATCTTCTCGCGCATCAGCTTGCGCGAGCGCAGCACCACCGACAGGTTGCCCAGAGCCTCGGCCAGGTTGCCGCCGGTCTTGGCCTGGATCGACATGACGATGGCGAAGAAGCGCAGCTCCGGCGTCGGCATCCGGTCGTAGAGCTTCTCCAGCGCCTGCTCCATGGTCAGGCCCATGCCGAGGTTCTCGACCACCCGCTGGAACTCCGGCCCCAAGGGCGCCGAGCACTCCTTGCCGATGATCTTCAGGCAGTCGTGGACCGGCAGGCCCGACTTGATCCCGCGCACGATGATGTCCACCGCGTTGGCGAACTCCTCGGTGAAGCGCTTGACCCGGCGTCCGGCGATGAAGCCCACCACCCAGCGCGGCAGACCGAAGGCGGCGGCGAAGCCGAGCCCAGCGGCCACCAGCGGCCCCTTGCCGAGCAGCAGGGCTGGCAGGAACACGACCACGCCGACCACGCCGCTGATGATCCAGAAGGTGCGCACCTGCATCGCCAGCCCGGCCTGGCGCAGGCGCGCCTGGAGGGTGACGCGGGCCTGGCGCTCCTTGCGCTCGGCCTCCTTCAGCTGGGTCAGGATCTGCTTGCGGCGGTCGTCGGCCTTGTCCCCCTTGGACTGGCGGGCGGCGCGCGGGCGGTCGGAGTCGGTCTTGACGAAGGCCTGGGCGCGCTTCAGCGCCCGCTCGGAGCTGTCGCCGCCGCCGACGAAGACGAAGCCCAGCCCGGCGATGGTGACGAAGCTGAGAACGGCGATCAGGAGGGTTGTCAGCACAGGGACTACTCCGCCGCGTCGAGGGCTTCGGCCAGTTCGCGCTCCAGGCCGTAGTAGCGGGCGCGGTCCCAGAAGCGCGGGCGGGCGATGCCGGTGGAGCGGTGGCGGCCGAGCACCCGGCCGTCCTTGTCCTCGCCCTGGATCTCGTAGAGGAACAGGTCCTGGGTGATGATCACGTCGCCTTCCAGCCCCACCACCTCGGTGACGTGGGTGATCCGGCGCGAGCCGTCGCGCAGGCGCGCGGCCTGGATGATCACGTCGACCGAGCCCACGATCATTTCACGGATGGTCTTGGTCGGCAGGCCGTAGCCGCCCATGGTGATCATCGACTCCAGGCGGCTGATCGCCTCGCGCGGGCTGTTGGCGTGCAGCGTGCCCATCGAGCCGTCGTGGCCGGTGTTCATCGCCTGCAGCAGGTCGAAGGCCTCGGGGCCGCGCACCTCGCCGACGATGATCCGCTCCGGGCGCATCCGCAGGCAGTTCTTCACCAGGTCGCGCATGGTGATCGTGCCCTGGCCCTCCAGGTTCGGCGGCCGGGTCTCCAGGCGCACCACGTGCGGCTGCTGGAGTTGAAGCTCGGCCGCGTCCTCGCAGGTGATCACCCGCTCGGTCGGGTCGATGAACGCCGTCATGGTGTTCAGCAGGGTGGTCTTGCCCGACCCCGTGCCGCCCGAGATCAGCACGTTGCAACGCGACGCGCCGATCACGCCCAGCACCCGCGCGCCTTCGGGACTGATGGAGTTGAACTCCACCAGGTTGCGCATGGTCAGCTTGTCTTTCTTGAACTTGCGGATGGTCAGCGTCGGCCCGTCCAGCGCCAGCGGCGGGGCGATGACGTTGACCCGGCTGCCGTCGGGCAGGCGCGCGTCGCAGATCGGCGAGCTCTCGTCCACGCGGCGACCGATCTGGCTGACGATCCGCTGGCAGATGTTCATCAGCTGGCCGTTGTCGCGGAAGCGCACGTTGGTCAGCTGGACCTTGCCGCCGACCTCGATGAACACGCGGTTGGCGCCGTTGACCATGATGTCGGCGATGTCGTCGCGCGCCAGCAGCGGCTCCAGCGGGCCGTAGCCAAGGACGTCGTTGATGATGTCCTGGACCAGGTTCTCCTGCTCGGCCACCGACATGGAGACGTTCTTGATCGCGACCAGCTCGGCGACGATGTCGCGGATCTCCTCGGCCGCCGCCTTGGGCTCAAGCTGGGCCAGCTGGGGGAGGTCGATGGTGTTCAGCAGGGCGTTGAAGATCGTCGTTTTGGTCGCGTGGTAATAATCGCTCTGCTCACGGACGATCTCGGCCACCGGCGCCTGGGCGGCGCGCAGCTGCTCGAAGCCGGCGGTGGCCTTAGGCCCCGCCTTGGGTCCGGTGGGCGCGGGCTTGGCGGCGGCCGGCCGGGGCGCCTCGGGCGCGGGCTTGGGCGCCGCAGGCTTGGCGGCCAGGGCGTCGGGCGTCTCGTGGGGAGCGCGGGCGTCGAAGGTGTCGGGCCCCAGCGGCTCGTCGGGGCGCGCGGAGGCGGCGCCCGCCTGGCCGAAGCTCTGCGGGCCTGCGGGTGCGGGCGATCCGACGGTGCGTTTTCCGAACACGCCCTACCCCGCGATCAGCGCTTGAAGATCTTGGACAGGATCGACTTCGGCCCGCCCGACGACGGCGGCGGCAGAAGCGGGATCTCGCGCCCGGTCAGCACCTGGGCCAGGTGGTTGAAGCCCTCGGCCGGCTTCGACTTGGCCCCGACCTCCAGGATCATCTGTCCGTTGTTGGCGGCCGCGCCGAACAGCTTGGCGTCGAACGGCAGCACCAGGCACGGCGCCACGCCCAGCGCGTTGGCGAAGTCCTTGATCGGGATTTCCGGACGGCCCGGCAGGCCCACCTGGTTCAGCACCAGCCGCGGCGGGGAGTCGTTGGGCCGGGCGCTGCGCACCAGGTCGACGATGTTCTTGCCGTTGCGCAGGGACGCCAGGTCCGGCGACGCCACGATCACCACCTCGTCGGCGGTGATCAGGGTGCGGCGCATCCAGCTCGACCAGCTGTGCGGCAGGTCCAGCACCACGAACGGGGCGGTGCCGCGGATCTGCTGGGTGACCTCCTCGTAGGCCTCGGGCGAGACGTCCCAGTCGCTGTCCAGCGTGGCGGGGGCGGGCAGCAGGCTCAGGCGGTCGGTGCAGCGCACCATCATCCGGTCGAGCAGCACCTGGTCCAGCCGGTCCGGCTGGGTCAGGGCCTCGGCCACGCCCTGCAGCGTGTCCTGGTTGAAGTCGAGGCCGGCGGTGCCGAAGGCCAGGTCATAGTCGACCACCACCGTCTCGGACATCATCCGCTCGCTGACGGCGTAGGCGGTGTTGTGGGCGACGGTGGAGGCGCCGACGCCGCCGCGGGCGCCGACGAAGGCGATGGTCTTGCCCACGAACGGGGCGGCCGGGTCGGCGTAGAGCGAGCCGATCACTCCGATCAGCTGCAACGGCTGGATCGGCGCCACCAGGTACTCGCTCACGCCCCGGCGCATCAGCTCGCGGTAAAGCGCGATGTCGTTGGCGGCGCCGACCACCACCACCTTGGTGCCGGGGTCGCAGACCTGGGCCAGCTGGTCGAGCTCGACCAGCAACCGCGCGGCCGGAGCGTGGTTTTCGACGATGATCAGGGCCGGCGTCGGCTCGTGGCGATAGACCTCCATGGCCGTGGCCACCCCGCCCAGGCGTACGGTGGTGCTGGCGCGCGACAGCCGGCGGTCGGCGGCGGCCTTCTCGGCGGCTTCGGCGGTGTCCTGGCGCTCGCCGAACACGTGGATCGAGATGCGCGGGACCGAGACCTCGCCCAGCTGCGACTGCATGTCGGCCAGCAGGTCGCCGACCGGGTTGTAGGTGGCCGGCGGCGTGAACTGGAGCGCGTTCTCCGAGCCGCCGCCCGCGACGGGCAGGATCTCGACGGTGCCGGACGGACGCTCGGCGGGCGCGCCGAACGGGTCGGCGACCGGCTCGCCGAGCGGCGGCTCCTCATCGTGGGCGGCCGAGAAGACGAGGTCGTCGTCGGCTTCGAAGCCGTCGCCGAAGGGATCGTCGTTGATCTGCAGAGCCTTGTTCATCTACCGGGCTCCCTTCCTTACTGGACCACTTCGGCGACCTTGCCGTTGGCGCGCTTGTCGGTTTCGGACGAGGTCGCCTGGCCCTGGCGGTATTTGTTCAGGGTGACCTGGCGTCGGGTGGCGTCGGAGGGGTCCAGCGGCCGGCCGCCCAGAATGTCGGCCGGATCGGCGATCTGGGCCGCCAGGTTGGCGGTCACCGCGCAGCCGAAGTTCACGTGGGCGCGGTTGTCGCGGGTGGAGGTCAGGTTGTTCCAGGCCTCGCCGCAGTCCGGGATCACCGCCGCCAGCCCCATGTAGCCGACCAGCACCGGCGCGCCGGGTTCGGAGTCGTACTCGACGACGCGGACCTTTTCCTTCGGCACGCCGAAGATCTCGAGCGCGGCCTTGGCGTTCCAGGCCGAGCGCACGCCCGCCTCGCCGGAGCCCTTGGGCGCCTGCACGGTGACCAGGTCGCCCTTCTCCAGCTTGAAGCGGGTGGCGAGGTCGGCCAGCGCAGTGCGCTGGGCCGGGGACAGGCCGTCGGCGCGCGGCGCCAGGGCGATTTCCTGGCGCGCCTCTTCGACCTTGAGCTGGTAGCGCTCCGGGGTCTGGGGGGCGGGACCCTTCTCCCGTCCGCCGGCGGTGGCGCAGGCGGCGGTCAGTCCGGCCAGCGTCAGGATCACGGCTTTGCGCATCATGGCTGAGCCCTTCCTCAATCGATCACGTAGCCGACCGGGCCTTGCCAGGCCGAGGCGGCCGCGGCGTTCTTGTCGCCGCGATAGGTCTTGTTCAGCTTGCCGAGCAGGATCGTCTCCATGTCGCTGGCGATCTGCAGGCCGTCGGCCGGCGTCTGCAGCTCGCCCGGACGGGTGGGCTTCACCAGGTACGGGGTGACGATCACCACCAGCTCGGTCTCGCCCGACAGGTAGTCGCGCGACCGGAACAGGCTGCCCAGCACCGGCAGGGTGGTCATGCCGGGCAGGCTGTCGATGTTCTGCTTGGTCTTTTCCTGGAGCAAACCGGCGATCATCAGCGAGCCGCCGGAGGGCAGCTCCACCACCGTCTCGGCGCGGCGCACGTTCAGCGCCGGGATGGTCAGCTCCTCGGTCAGCTTCAGCGAGCCGTCGGCGGTCAGCTCCGACACCTCGGTGGAGATCTTCAGCGAGATGCGGCCCTCGGAGATGACCATGGGCGAGAAGCCCAGGCCCACGCCGAACGGCTTGAACTCGACGATGACGTTGCCGTTCTGGTCCAGGCCCACCGGCACCGGGAACTCGCCCCCGGCCAGGAACTTGGCGCTTTCGCCGGACACCGCCGACAGGTTCGGCTCGGCCAGGGTGCGGACCAGCCCCACCCGCTCGAACGCCTGCAGCACGCCCTGGGCCTGGTTCAGCCCGCCGCTGCCGGCGCGCCCGGTGGCGACGCAGGCGGCGGCGTTGCCGCGATCGATGGTGGCCGACTGCTGGGTGCAGGAACTGGTGTTCAGACCGCCGACCGGCATGACCGCCTGGCTGGTGGTGTCGTGACGGAAGCCGCCGGTCAGGCCGCCCTGCAGGCCGCCGTTGACCGCGAAGCTGGCGTTGTTGCCGAAGAAGTACTGCGGCGTGCCCAGTTGCCCCAGCACCGTCTGGGTGTTGAAGCCGAACTGCTTGAGCGTGTTGCGCTGGACCTCGACCACGCGGACCTTCAGCGTCACCTGGTCCTTGCCGGCCACGCTCAGCATGTTCAGCACCTGCTCGGGCTTGGCCACGAACTTCTCGGCGATGCGCTGGACGCGGTCGCTGTCGCCCAGCGTGGCGACCGACCCGGTCAGGATCAGGCTGTCGCCGACCGGCTCGACCTGAACGTCCGCGTCCGGAACGACACGCTTGATGGTGTCCTGGACCGCGCCGGTGGCGGCGTCCACGCGGATGTCGAGGCTGAGGATCTGGCGGCCGGCGCCGTCGAAGAAGATCGCGTCGGTCTGGCCCGGCGCCACCCCCAGCACGTAGATGCGCCGGGGCGTGCGCAGCACCGCGTCGGCGACCGCCGGGTTGGACACCAGCACGTCGCGCGCGTCCACCGGCAGTTCGATGATCGCCGACTTGCCGCGCGGCAGCGACAGGGGCTTGGCGGCGGCGCCGGAGGCGCCGAGCTCCACCTTCACCGTGGTCTGGGCCAGGGCCTGCCCGCCGGGAACGGCCAGGCACAGCGCGGCAGAGAGGGCCAGGGCGGATCGCAGGATCTTGGTCGGGAAGAACGCCATCACATCACCGCCACGTCGGTCGCCTGGCCGTTGCGGAACACCCGCACCGTGCGCGTCGCCGGCTGGTTGGGCCCGGCCGGAGCCGAGGCCTGATTGATCGCCTGGGCCGCGGCGCGGGGCGTGCGCCCCGACGGTCCGCCGGCGTCGGCGTAGGAACGCAGGGTCAGGGACAGCTCGCCCTGGGCCATGGCCAGCGCCAGGGCCTCGGCGTCGAGCGGGCCGAGTTCGAGCGTCGCGGTCGCGCCCACCACCGTGGTCGCGTTCTTGTCGGGCTGGGTCACCTGGTCGATGGCCAGCACCTTGACGTTGCGCAGCACCGTCTCGCTGACGAACGAGGCCTTGCCGCCGTCGGCGGTCTGGACCTCGCGGCTCAGCAGCACGTCCACCCGGTCGGCGGGCAGGATGAAGCCGCCCGCGGCGGTCTCCACCGTCACCGGCACGGCCATGGCGCGCATGCCGGGCGCCAGCACCACGGCCAGGTAGCCGCTCTCGCCGGCGCGCACGACTTTGCGGTCGACGATCGGCTCGCCGGCGAGGAAGGGCTCGCGCACCACCGCCCCGATGAACTGGGCCTTGGGGCCGCCGTCGCCGAGCATGGCGACCTGCCGGACCACCGCCTGGGCGGCGCCCTTGTCGGCCTTCTTCCCGGCCTGCTTCTTGTCCTTAGGCTTCTTGTCCTTCGCGTCGGACTCGGCGTCCTTGCCGGCCTTGGCCTTGTCGCCTTCCGGCTCTTCCTCTTCGGGCGAGGTCAGCGGGTTGGCGATCTCGACCGAGCCGTCGGTGACGAAGGCGGCGTTGACGGAGTCGACCGGCCACGGCTGCCACTCCAGGTCGGCGGCGGTCAGGCGTTCGCCCACCTTCAGGTCGCGCTTGGCGACCAACACCTTGGCCATGGGCTTGACCGTCACGCTGGCGAGCGCGGCGGCGTTGGCCTGGGAAGTCGGCGAGCCGCCCATGGCGCTGCGCACGACCACGGCCAGGCCGATCGCCGACACGGCGGCCACGCCCAGGATGACGATACGAACCGGCTTCATCGATCGGGTCTCCCCCTCGGGCCGAACGCCCGGCTGCAGGCTTGTCCAAGCCCGGACCGGCGGCGCTCTCCCGCAGGCTCCAGCTTCGCGGAGGGCGGGTTAACGCCGGCCTAAGCCGGGCAAGGGAATGATGGTCAGAACACCCCGGTGAAGGCGCGCACCAGCGCGCTGTCCGGGTAGGCGGCCAGCGCCCCGGCGGCGATGGCGACGCCGTAGGGGACGTCCCCCTTCGGCGTCAGCAGCCGCCCCATCCAGCCGGGCGCGGCGGCGGCGTAGGGCGAGAGCTGGGAGCGGACCAGCATCAGGGTCAGGGCGAACGCTCCGCCCGCGACCGCGGTCCAGAGCAGAAACGGCGCGGCCCCGGCGAAACCCAGCCACAGGCAGGCCGCGGCGATCACCTTGACGTCTCCGCCGCCGAACAGCCGCGCGGCGAACAGGCCTGCGCCCACGGCCAGCGCGGCGATCCCGGCTCCGAGATGGACAGCCACCTCCAGCGGCGACAGCCCCACCGCCAGGGCGGTCGGGAAGAAGCCCACGATCAGGGCCGCGGACACCCAGTTCGGAATGGTCATGGTCCCGACGTCGCGCAGAGCCGCGGCGATCAGCAGGGCCGGAAAGACGCTGAGCAGCATCGGCGTGACGACGTCCATGACCAGGGCTCCCTTCGAGCGATCTTCCAGTCCAGCCTCGCGGCTTTGCGTAAACGCCGGGTTTCGGAAAACCGGCGGAATTTCAGCGGCCTGAACAGACGAAGGCCGCGGCGATCGCTCGCCGCGGCCCCGTATCTCGAAAGGTCGTTTCGGTCGCTTACAGCGCGGCCGAGACGGCGCCGAAGGTGGCGCCCAGGTCGGTGCCCAGGGCCTGCACGGCGGCGATGATGACGACCGCGATCAGAGCGGCGATCAGGCCGTACTCGATGGCCGTGGCGCCCGACTCGTCTTTCATGAAGCGGTTGATGAACTTCGACATGGACCTTCTCCTGTTCTCGCAAGCAGACAGTCGTTACCTAGTGACGGGGGCCCGCCTGTGCTGCTCGCTCGACCCCCAAACGCACGAGTAACTTGCGGCGCCCTGAGTTAATTCCAAGTGAATGCAAGCATAGACATGAGATTTTTCTATAGTTACCACGTTGTTACCGTAAATTCCGGTTAACCATGCCCCCGCAAACCCAAGTATTCGCAGGCGCGGGCGCGCCGTTCAGGGTTTCTTGAGATTTCCGGCGGAGCCTTCGCTCGTGCGCGCCCGCGCAGAAGAGTCATAAGGAGCAGCCCGATGCGCCGCATTCTGATCGCCGCCGCCGTCGCCGCCCTGGCCGCGGCCTCCCCCGCCCTCGCCGCGGGCGTGAGCGTGGCCGTCGACCACACCGCCCGCCTGAAGCTGAACGGCGCCGCCGCCTCGGTGATCGTCGGCAACCCGGCCGTGGCCGACGTGACGGTGGTGGACGAGCGCACCCTGTTCGTTTCCGGCAAAGGGTATGGCGTCACCGAGATCGTCGTGCTCGACCGGCTGGGCCGCACCGTCTACCAGGGCGAGGTGGTGGTCACCGCCCCGAACTCCGGCCACGTGTCGGTCTACCGCGGCACGGCCGTCACCGAGATGGCCTGCGCCGGCGCCTGCGCCCCGGCCGTGCGCGGCGAGGTCAAGAAGTAGGGGCCACGCACGCGGATCTGCGAGCACCCTCTACTTCGCCGCCATCCTCGGACGGCCGCAGGCCGATCCGAGGACCCAGCATCCTGACCTGGGACCGTCGCACTTCACAGCCGCAGAGGGCGTAACTGCCGGGTCCTCGGGTTCCGCTGCGCGGCCCCGAGGATGACGGGCTTTTCCGCACTCAGCCCTCGAAGGCGCGGGCGATGCGCTCGCCCAGCGCCGCCTCGGCCCGGTGCGGCTCCACCGGAACCCCGTCCAGCGCCGACACCGGACGCACCCCGATCAGGCTGTTGGTGAGGAACAGGCCGCTCGCCCGCTCCAGGCTTTCGCGCTGGACCCGCACCAGCGCCGTCTCCAGCCCCATCTCCGCCGCCTGCGCCAGCACCGCCCGGCGCACGATCCCGTCCAGCACGCCGCATTCCAGCGCGGGCGTGACCAGCCGGTCGCCCTCGAACCAGAACAGGTTGGCGGCCGCCGCGCAGGCGACCTCGCCCCGCCCGTTCAGCATCAGCGCCTCGTCGGCCCCGGCCGCGCGCGCCTCCCGGCGGGCGGCGACCTGATCGACGTAGGCCAGGGTCTTCAGCCGGCTGCTGGGCGCGAACTCGTTGCGCCGCACCGAGGCGGTGACCAGGCGCGCCGGTCCGGTCGGCGGCGGCGCGGCCTGGGCGGCGACGTACAGGCGCGGCTCGACCCGCTCCGGACGATCCAGCCCCCGCCCTCCCCCGCCCGCGGTCCAGGTGAAGCGGACCGCCGAGCGCACGCCGCGCAGACCGCCGTTCTCCAGCTCCAGGAAGGCGCAGCTCCTGACTCGCTCCAGGTCCGGGGTCGGCAGCCCCAGCGCGGCGCAGCCGCGCGCCAGCCGGGCGAAGTGGGCGTCGAACAGCACCAGCCGCGCGCCGGTCCACAGCACCGTCTCGAACAGGCCGTCGCCCAGCAGCAGACCGCGGTCGTCCAGGGGTACGCTCATGCCGGCTCCGTCAAGGCGCGCCGCAGCCCGGTGATCTTGGCCTCGGTCTCCAGCCGCTCGGCCCGCGGGTCGCTGTCGGCGACGATACCGGCCCCGGCGCAGGCGCGAAAGCGCCAGCCGCCCTCCCGCTCGGCGAAGGCGGCGGTGCGGATCAGCACGCTGGAGTCCAGCGCCCCGTCGAACCCGGCCCAGAACAGCGAGCCGCAGTACGGCCCGCGCGGCGGCTCCAGCCCGGCGATCACCCGCATGGCCTGCACCTTGGGCGCCCCGGTGATCGATCCCGGCGGAAAGGCGCTCGCGAGCGCGTCCAGCGCCGTGCGGCCGGGCGCGAGCCTCCCCTCCACCGTGGAGACCAGGTGGTGGACCGCCGGATAGGTCTCCAGCCGGAACAGCTCCTCGGCCCGCACCGACCCGGGGGTGCAGACCCGCGCCAGGTCGTTCCGCATCAGATCGACGATCATCAGGTTCTCGGCCCGGTCCTTGTCGCTGGCCAGCAGCTCGGCCGCCAGGCGCGCGTCGGCTTCCGCGTCCGTCCCGCGCGGCCGGGTGCCCTTGATCGGGCGCGCCTCCGCCCGGCCGTCGCGGACGCTCAGGAACCGCTCGGGAGAGTTGGAGACCAGGGCCAGGCCCGGCAGCCGCAGCCAGGCCGCGAACGGCGCGGGGCTGCAGGCGGCCAGCCGGGCGAACACCGCGAACGGATCGACGCCGGGCGCCAGCTGTCCGCCCCAGGCGCGGGCGACGTTGGCCTGGAACAGCTCGCCCGAGGCGATGCGCTCCACCACCTCCGCCACGGCCGCCTCGTAGGCCTCGCCGGGCGCCTCCGGCTCGAACCGATCGGCCAAACGGCCCCCGCGAGATGCAGACAGCTCGACGTTGAGCCATTCAGCCGCGCGATCGGCCTGCCGCCGCGCCTCCTCCGCACCGACGCCCCGGCCCACCGCCGTGACGGCGCGCTCCAGGTGGTCGAAGGCCAGCAGGGCCGGATAGCGGGCCAGCACCAGATCCGGCCAGTCGGGGTCCCGGGCGAGCACGACCGGCTCCGTCCGCGCCCCCAGTTCGTAGGCCGCCAGCCCGATCAGCCCCCCCTGGAAGGGCGGTCCATCGGGATCGCCCAGAGCCGGATCGCCCAGCAGCTCGCGGGCCAGCGTGAACGGCTCGCGCGGATCGCCCGACGCAAGCGTCACGGTCGCGTCCGGCTCGGCGGCGAGGTAGGACCAGCGCCCGTAAGGTCCGCCGTCCGACAGCAGGGCCGCGCTGAACGGCCGGGGCGCCAAGGCCGCCGCCGCCTCGGCGGGCGGGCGCCACGGCAGGCGGCGCAGGGCGACCGCGTGCGTCACGGCCGAGTCCCTCCGCTGAAACCGTGGTTTCTCACCCCATGGTGATTGGCGCGTGAGCGGGGAACGGAGTCATGCTCCGCCCTGGATGGAGGTCCAAGGTCCCTGGCGCCCGTCGCTCCCGCCGAAAGGCTGAGGCGGCGGGCGTTCTTCTTCAGGCGCATTCCGGGCAGAGCCGGGCCTCGATCTTCTCGCGCATGGCGGCGTCCACCCCCAGCGCCTGCTCCAGGTAGGCGTCCAGCGACCCGTACCGGGCTTTGATCTCGTCGAAGGCGGCGCGCAGGTAGTCGGCCTCGACCCCCAGGAACGCCTGCACCGCGGCGGGCGAGGCCTTGCGGCCGAAATGCTGCTCGATGGTCGCCGCCACCTCCGGCGCGCGCGCGGCCAGGTCGACCGCGGTGTTGGTCAGCAGATAGTCCTCCATCACGTCGTCGTCGGAGACGCCGGCCACGTGATGGGTCAGGGCGGCCAGCAGACCGGTGCGGTCCTTGCCCGCCGCGCAGTGGATCAGCACCGCCCCTTCCGCCTCGGCCAGGGCGGCGAAGTAGCGCGAGAACAGCTCCAGGTGCCTCGCCTCGAACGGCAGCCGCCGGTAGGTGGCGGTCATGAAGGTGCGCACGCTCTCGTCGGTCAGGTCGGTGGTGCGCAGGAAGGTGATGTGCGGCGGCTCGCCCTCGTCGGCGCGGATGGCGCTCTCGATCACCTGCCCGCGAAATTTCGGGTGCCTGCGGGAGGGTTGATAGTCCCGCTCGGCGGGATGGCGGAGATCAACGACGACTTTCACGCCCAGCCGCTTGAACCTTTCCAGGTCAGCGTCGGTCGCTTTGGCGTGATGGCCCGAACGCAGCAGCCGGCGCCGCGCGAGCCGGCGGCCCGCCGCCGTGTCATAGTCCCCGTAGTCCCGAACGTTCTCGACAGCGTCGAAGGCCAGTACGCGCTTGGTCATGCCGGCTAGATAGCGGGCGCGGGGCGCGGCGGCGAGCCCCGCTCGCCTAAGCGGCCACCATCTTTTCGACCTCGGCCACCAGGTCGCGCAGGTGGACGGGCTTGGACAGCACCTTGGCCTGGGGGCTCGCCTGGGCGGCGGACAGGGCCACGGCGGCGAAGCCGGTGATGAACATGATGCGCAGGTCCGGCTGGCGCGCGGCCGCCTCGCGGGCGACCTCGATCCCGTCGGTCCCGGGCATGACGATGTCGGTCAGCAGCAGGTCCCACGGGCCGTCGCCCAGCGCGCCCACCGCCTCGTCGCCGTCGGCGCAGACGCGCACCTCGTGTCCGGCCCTCTCCAGGGCGCGGGCGAGGAAACCGCGGAGCGAGTCGTCGTCTTCGGCGAGCAGGATGCGGGACATGGCGTGACCGGTCAGTTCGGCGGGGAGCTTAGCGGGCCGAGTGTAAACCGCCTATGAAAACCGAAGTTCTCTCCCGCGCGTTGACCCTGGGTGCCGCCCCCTGTTTCATGTCCCCGATGAACGCCTTGCAGCCCCGAGCGAAGGCTCCGCAAGCCGAGCCGCCCTTCGTGCTGCGCCGGCCCGCGGAGCCGACTCCGCTGGTGTTCGCCTCGCCGCACTCCGGACGGCGCTATCCCGACGACCTGCTGGCCGCCAGCGCGCTGGACGACCGGGCGATCCGCAAGTCCGAGGACGCCTTCGTCGACGACCTGATCGAGGCGGCGGTCGATCACGGCGCGGCGGTGATCGCCTGTTCGGTGGCGCGCGCCTACGTCGATGTGAACCGTGAGCCGTGGGAGCTGGACCCGGCGATGTTCGAGGACGACCTGCCGCCCTTCGCCCGCGCCCAGACCGCGCGGGTGCAGGCCGGGCTGGGCTCGATCGCGCGGGTCGTGGCCGAGGGCCAGGAGATCTACGCCCGCAAGCTGACCTTCGCCGAGGCCGAGACCCGCATCGACGCCGTCCACCGACCGTATCACGAGGCGCTGTCCGCCCTGATCGCCGAGGCCAAGGCCAGGTTCGGAACGGCGGTGCTGATCGACTGGCACTCCATGCCTTCCGCCGCCGGGCGGGCCGAGAGCCGTCGCGGACGGGCCAAGCCCGACGTGGTGCTGGGCGACCGCCACGGAGAGGCCTGCGCAAAGCCCCTGTCCGACCTGGTCCGGCGGGAACTGGAGGCGGCCGGTTACGTGGTGGCGATGAACAGCCCCTACGCGGGCGGCTGGACCACCCAGACCTACGGCCGCCCCAGGGACGGCGTCCACGCGCTGCAGATCGAACTGGACCGCGGCCTGTACCTGGACGAAAGGCGGGTCGAGCCCGGCTCCGGCTTCGCCGCCCTGAAGGCCGATCTCGAACGCCTGTTCGCCGCCCTCGCCCGCACCGACTGGTCGGCGCTGGGACGGCGGTGATCAGAGAACGGCTCGCCGCGCTTATCGGCAGGGTTTCTCGGGCGGCCCCCGACGACTTGGCGCGAGACGTCTCTGACGTTGCGGACGTGGACATCCACAATTTCCGTCATCCCGGCCGAAGCGGCGCAGCCTCCCCCACGTCCGCTCATCCCGGCGAACGCCGGGACCCAGATCGTAAGGCGGCCCACGGTTCGGGTTGTCTGCGACGGATCCGCAGAGGTTCGCGCGCGTGACCTGGGTCCCGGCGTTCGCCGGGATGAGCGGGTCCGAAAAGCGGGGATAGCGATGGGGAAAGATAAACTTCCCCCCGCCCCCCGAAACCTCCCGCATGCTCCTGCTCAACCCCGTCCACGGGGAGGGCGTCCGGATCCACTCGCCCGAACGGGGCGGGGCCGTGGTCGAGCGGGTCCGGCTCGCGGTCCAGGGGATGCGTTCCGCCTGGCCTGCTTGCTCCGGCTTTCGCAGCCCGAGGGGGGTTACCTCGGGGCTCCGGGGAAGGTCGAGGATGGCCTCCCGCCCGCCGCGGGCTTCAGGACGGGGCGCTGCCGGCTCAGCATCGGTAAACTCACGTCCGCCCGGCGAAGCCGCAAGGCCGAGCAGGGATCCGGACAAGCCTGAATGGAAGGCTGCCAGCCGGAAAGCTCGCAGGAAAACGGCTACGCGGGGCGTCTCACCGGCGCCGAAACACATCGCGCTTCACGGTCTCCGGGCTCCGGCCCGACGCCCCGCGCCCTCCCTGCGAACTTCGGAGCGCAAGCCCGTCGAGGCGGATGCGCGTCCGCCACCCTTGTCATCCCGGAGAGCGCGAAGCGCTCGTCCGGGACCCAGGGGCCGCCGGGGCGCTCCGTCACCCCTGGGTCCCGGATCGACGCTGACGCGCCGTCCGGGATGACGGCGGAAAGGATCGACGCCCCTCCCCAACCGCCTGTCGCGCCGGTCGCGACCCGGCTACCGTCCGATTCCCTCCGCCCCCAGGACGCCGACCGTGACCGACGCCGAACTCGCCGAGTACCGACAGCTGATCCTGGCCGACGTGGAGGCCTACGGCTGGTTCTGCGTGGTGGTGCTCGGCGACGACGAGGCCGGCTCGCCGCCCTTCGCCTACAGCGTGGGCTTCACCGAGACGCTGGGCTGCCCCGAGTTTCTGGTGTTCGGCCTGCCCGACGAGCTGATGTTCGCCATGCTGGAGGGGGTGTTCCTGCAGATCGAGGGCGGGCGGGTTCCCGAGGACGGCGCGCGCTGGGGCGGGCTGATCGAGGGGTTCGAGTGCGTGTCGCGCGCGGTCGATCCCGCCCGGCTGGGCTCGGGGCTGACCGACCACGCCGACTGGTTCCGGCGCGAGCGCGGCGGCGACGAGCCCGCGCCGGTGCATCAGCTGGTCTGGCCGGGCGCCGACGACGGCCTGTTCCCCTGGGACGAGGGCTGCGAACTGGACGTCGTGCTGCTGCAGCCGCCGATGTACGCGCCGCCGGAGACGGCGCATTGAGGCCGCCCTCCGGTAACGCCGTTCTCCCGATCCCGTGTACGCCGCGCCCCCTCCCCGCCCGGCCGCGGCCACGTTCCGGACAGAACCGCAGCGCTTCATCGGGTCCACGAGGCGGCCGCTCCCGAAGAGGTCGCGCGCAGTACCCGTCCGCTTACGCCTGAGCCGGCGCGACGCCGGTCCCGCTTGACTTGAGCCCGGGCATCCGCAGGGATGTTTTCGTGTCTCGGGGGAGACGACCACAGATGCGCAAGACCGCCTTCAGCCCGCTGCGGCGCCCGGCCCTGGCCGCGGCCGTGACCGCGCTCGGCTGGGCCGTCCTGGCCGGAGCGCCGCGGGCCGAGGTCCACGCGGTGATGGTGGGCGTGGGCGACTACAAGTACTCCGCCCCGCACCTGCTGGACCTGAACGGCCCGCCCAACGACGTGAAGCGCCTGCAGGCGGTGTTCGAGAAGCGCTTCGGGGTGAAGCGCGCCAACACCGCCCTGCTGGTCAGCGAGCAGGCCACCCGCGACGCGATCCTGGGCGCCCTGGCCGACACCATCCGCAAGGCCGCGCCCGGCGACCAGGTGATCTTCTATTACTCCGGCCACGGCATCCAGTTCGGCGACGGCGACCGCGACGACGCCGACGGCCGCGACGAGGCGCTGCTGCCCCACGATGGCGGCGGGGCGGAGGGGCCCAAGCAGATCGTCGACGACGAACTGCGGGTGCTGATCGCCGCGGCGGTGAGGCGCGGGGTCAGCGTCGTCTCCATCTTCGACAGCTGCAACTCCGGTTCGGCCACCCGCGGCCCGCGCAAGATCGCGCTGCGCCGGGCGGAGCTGGAAGGGCTGCGCGCGCCGCCGCCGCACACGGCGGTCCAGGCTTTGGCGGCGGAAACCGCGAACGCGGCCCCGGCGGGTTCGGCCTACGCCGTCCACTTCGCCGCCGCCCAGGACGGCCAGGCGGCGATCGAGGCGGAGGTGGACGGGCGCTGGCGCGGAGACTTCACCGAAGCCCTGATCGAAACCCTGACCAGCGCTCCGCCCGGAGTGACCTACAAGGACATCATCGCCGACGTGCGCGTCCGCCTGGCCGCCTTCGGCACCGACCAGACGCCGCGCGCCGAGGGCGAGCTGAACCGCCGGTTCCTGGGCCAGGACACGGTCGAGCGGCGCCTGTTCGACGCCGCGCGGGCCCAGGCCGGCTTCACCCTGAACGCCGGACGGCTCGCGGGCGTGCATCCCGGCGCGGCCTACGCCCTGTTCGCCTCCTCCACCGCCGCCATCGACGAGTCCGCCAAGCCGCTGGCCACCGCCGAGGTGGTGGAGCGCGACGACTTCTCCGCCCGGCTGAAGATCGCGGGCGACGCCAAGGCCCTGCCCGAGCGGCTGTACGCGCGCGAGACCGCGCGGGGCTACGAGCCGAACCTGGTCCGCGTCCAGTTCACCGGCGCCTCCCCGGCCTCCCGTTCGGCCCTGTCGGCGCGGCTGAAGCCGCTGACCTTCGTGCAGCTGGTGGACAACGCCCCGCACTACGCGATCGAGGAGAAGGGCGGGACCCTGACCCTGGTCGCCGCCGACGGCCGCGTCATCTCCAGCTTCCCGGCGAGCGACCACGCCCGCCTGGCCGACACCCTGCAGAAGCTGGCCCAGCACCACGCCCTGCTGAACCTGCCGGCCGCGGGCGGGACGCCGGCGCTGGAACTGGTCATGCGCAAGGCGACCTGCGCCGACGCCCAATGCTCCAGCGCCACGCCGGTCCCCGGCGAGGTCGAGCGCGGCGCCGACGGCGAAGTGAAGGTTGCGGCCAACGGGGTGATGCTGGTCCAGATCCGCAACACCGGCGACAAGCCGCTGTATCCGCACCTGGTCTACCTGGGCGAGGACTTCTCCGTCACCCCGGCCTGGCCCCCGGCCGGCGACGCCGAGGCGGCGATCAGGCCGCGCGGGACCCTGCAGATCCCCTATCCGCTGCGCTTCGACGACAAGCCGACCCGCGACCACCTGCTGCTGATCGCGGCGGACAAGCCCATCGATCTCAGCGTGCTCGAGCAGAGCGCCGTCAGCCGCGGCGCGGGGTCGGCGGGCGCCGATCCGCTCGGAAACCTCTTGAACTCGGCCATGTCCGGCACCCGCGGCGCGCCCGCGGCGGCGGACACGGCCTGGAGCGCCGGCCTCACCACCCTGAGGACGGTGCGGTGACCGGACCAGACTGCGTACCATCCAACGGGAGGATAACCCTTGAAACTGCGTGACGTGCTTTCCACGGCGGCCTGCGTGGCCGCCCTCGCCCTGGCTCCGGCCGCGGCCCAGGCCTGGCCCAAGGCGAAAGCCAAGGCCGAAGCGACCAAGACCGCCGCCGCCAAGCCGGCCGCCAAGACGACGAACTCCAAGCCGGCGCGCAAGGAAGCCAAGCGCATCGTCAACGGCGTGCAGGTCGCCCCGGGCGCCGCGCCTTGGGCGGTGTCGCTGGTCGCCGCCGGCGCCGCGCCGGTCGAGGGCCACTTCTGCGGCGGCACCCTGATCGACACCCGCTGGGTGCTGACCGCGGCCCACTGCATGGGCGGCGGCGACTTCCAGGTCCACGCCGGCACCCAGGACCTGAACTACGGCGGCGTGACCTTCAACGTGATCGACGTGATCGTCCACCCGAACTACGACCCCAACACCCAGGACAACGACATCGCCCTGGTGCGCCTGGGCAGCGCCGCCGCGGTGCGCCAGGTCTCCCGCGTCGAGCCGATGCGCCTGTCGCGCGACTCGGCCGTCTCGGCCCGCAACGCGGACGTGGTCAAGGTGCTGGGCTGGGGCGCCATCTTCGAGGGCGGCCCGCTGTCGCCCCAGTTGCTGGAAGTCGACGTGCCGTTTGTGCCGCAGGAAACCTGCAACGGGCCGAACGGCTACGCGGGCGCGATCACGGCCAACATGGTCTGCGCCGGCTACATGGAAGGCCAGAAGGACTCGTGTCAGGGCGACAGCGGCGGCCCGCTGGTGATCGGCGACGTGACCCGCGGCTGGACCCTGGTGGGCGTGGTGAGCTGGGGCGAGGGCTGTGCGCGCGCCGGCCGGCCGGGCGTCTACACCAACGTGGCGAACTATTACGACTGGATCTTCACCACCATGGCCCAGCACTGGGCCGAGGGCATGTGATCGTCCTTCCAGGCTGAGAGACGCGGGCCCGGCGGCGACGCCGGGCCCGTTTCTTATTGGCTGCCGCCGTCCTGGTCAGGGATCACCGCCGAGGCCGGCACGCCGGGGCCCGACGCGCCCAGGAAGGGCTTGGGCCGCTGGACCGACAGCAGCGACGTCTCGCCGGCGAACCCCTGTCCGGTGTCGGAGGCGACGTCGACGCCCTCGCCGTCGTACTCGCGGGCGCCGACCGAGCGCTCGTCGGCCTCCTCGTAGCGTTTCAGCTGCTCCTGCTTGGCCCCGAGGTTGATGCGCAGCTGCAAGACCTCGCTCATGGCCCCGAAGGTGCTGCGGATCACCGTGATCGGCAGCGACGCCACCGCCAGGGCTTCGCTGGGCTTGTAGACGCTGACGTCGCGCACCAGGCCGCCGGAGAAGGTGGCGCGGGTCTCGGTACGGACGAACCGGGCGCGGGCGATGTCCACCGCCCCCATCACCGAGCTGTCAGGCAGGGCCACGATCGCCTCGGCGGCGCTGAGCCCGGGACGGGCGCCGGCCGGCGCGCGCACCGACACCTTCACCGAGGTCAGGCCGGGCACGCAGATCGCCCGGCTGCACAGCACCTCGGGCGAAGGCCGCCCCTGTTTCGACGGCTCGGGCTTCGAGGGCGGCGGCGGGGGCTGCAGGCGCTCGGCGCCCAGGCCCTCGACGACGATGAAGGCGTCGCCGGGCGAGGCGCGGTAGCAGCCGGGATCGACGCTGGCCGACATGGCCTCGCGCAGCGTCCGGTTGGCGGCCGCCACGCTGGCGGGGTTCAGCGGATCGAACTGGACGGAGCGGACCGCCGAGGGCTGCTCCCAGTCGTCGATCATCTCGTCCGGGCAGAAGCCCTGCGGCTCGTCGCCGAAGTCGCGCACCGAGCCGGGCGCGTTGGGATTGTGGCGCAGCGAACTGACCCCGCCCACCGCCGCGCCGATCTGGGCCAGCACGTTGGTGGTCTGGTCGTCGGTGATCACGTTGAGGCTGCGCAGCAGCCCGGTGCGCGGGTCCACCTCCACCCGGAAGGTCTCGTTGGCGAAGGTGGAGCGGTTCAGGGTCAGGAAGTAGCGATGGTCCGGGTCGGGGTGCAGCACCGGCTCGTACAGGCGGATGGCGTAGCGGCTGGTGCCCCACACCATCAGCTCGGCCTCCATGTAGGCCTTGGGCAGGTTGTAGTAGGTCATCCGCTGGGCGCCGTAGGACGCCTTGGGCGCCGCATGGGTGGACTGCACCGGTCGGGTGGAACAGGCGGACAGGGCCGCGGCCGCGATCAGAACCGTTCCACGCCACATCGCAAACCACCTCGCCTCGCGCCCTGGAAAGGGTACACGCGCAAGCGGCGCGGTCGAGTCCTTTCCATGCCGGGGAAAGGCGAAGACGGCGTGGCGGAGAGGGTGGGATTCGAACCCACGATACCCTTGCAGGTATGCCGCATTTCGAGTGCGGTGCTTTCAACCGCTCAGCCACCTCTCCGCGTGCTGCTTGAGCCGCCAGGGCGAGCGAAGGCGCTACCTACTCATCCGCGCGGGCTTGCGCAAGCGGGCTTAGCGCCGGTGCGTCAGAACAGCCAGTCGTCATGGACCGCGAACGCCTGGCCCATCCGGGCGCGCGAACCGGCGGCGGCCATGCCGGCCAGTTCCAGATCGCCGTCGGCGAAGCGCAGGGTCTCCACGCCCGAGACGCGGTCGGTCCCGTCGGTTCCGGCCAGGGCCGCCACGATGAGGCCGCCGCGGCCGTCGGCCAGGATTTCGTAGTCGGCGCGGGCGCCGCCGAACACCGCCACGTCGCGACCGTGGCCGCCGACCAGCCTGTCGTCTCCGGCGCCGCCGATCAGCACGTCGTCGTCCCGACCGCCGTCCAGCAGGTCGTTCCCGAGGTCGCCCATCAGGGTGTCGCGCCCGCGTTCGCCGAAGAGGCGGTCGTCGCCGCCGGCCCACCACCAGTAATCGCCGGCCAGGAAGTCGTCGCCGTCCCCGCCCTTGAGTTCGTCGGCGCCGACCGAGCCGTAGGCGCGGTCGTTCCCGGCGCCGGCGTCGATCTCGTTGGTCACCGCGCCGCCCCACAGCACGTCGTCGCTCGAACCCGAGCGCAGCACCAGCCGTTCGATCTGGCGGTATTCGGTGGCGCTCAGCAGGTCGGCGTATTCGACCCGGTCGCCGTCGGCGGCCTGGACCCAGGCGGGGCCGCGGCTCATCGGGCCGTAGGCGGGATAGCTGGAGACCGCGGCGGTCTTGGACGACCAGTCGATCACGGCCGTGTCCACGCCCTCGCCGCCGGTCAAAATCGTCGTTCCCGGGCCGCGCGCGCGCAGGGTGTCGGCCCCTGCGCCACCCTCAATCCGTCCAGCCATGTGAGCCTCCCCGCGCCGTCACGCCCCGTGACGGTCTGAAAAGGGAAAGCCGGGCTGCTGCGGTTGTTCCGCCTTAGCCGTTGTTTTTGTTCGACCCGCGTTCGCTCAACTCTTCAGCCGCCAACCGATGGCGAACAACCGCCAGCAGGCGAGCGCCAGCACCCCCGAGAGGACTGCGGTGACGACCATCCCGACACCCAGGTTCCCGTCCGCCTGGCCGATGAAGCCGAAGCGGAAGCCGTCGATCAGGTAGAAGAAGGGATTGTAGTGGCTGAGCGTGCGGAACGGCTCGGGCAGGCGGTCGACCAGATAGAAGGTGCCCGACAGGAAGGTCAGGGGCATGACGATGAAGTTGGTCACCGCCGCCAGCTGGTCGAACTTCTCCGACCACAGGCCGGCGATCACGCCGACGAAACCCATGATCAGCGACGCGCCGACGCCGAAATAGAGGATCGCCCAGGCCTGGTCGAAGCCGAAGCGCGAGAACGGCCACACCGCCGCGGCGGTGACCGCGCCGACCACGATCCCCCGCGTCGCCGCGCCCAGGCCGAAGCCCGCCAGCAGCTCGAACGGCGACAGCGGCGGGGTCAGGAAGTCGGGCGCGGTGCCCATGATCTTGGCCTGGATCAGCGAGGAGGAGGCGTTGGCGAAGGCGTTGTTCAGGATCGCCATCATCACCAGGCCCGGCGCCACGAACTCGCCGAACGGAGTGCCGTGCACCGGCGGGCGGGCGTCCTGCATCGCGACCACGAAGATCATCATGTAGAGCAGGGTGGTGACCACTGGCGCGGCCACGGTCTGCATCCCCACCTTCCAGAACCGCCGCACCTCGCGCAGGTACAGGGTCTTCATGCCCGTCCAGTTGACCCCCTGGTGCTCTCGGGGCGAGGGGGGAACGGCGGCGGTGTCGGTGTCGGTCACGCTCATGGCGGCTCAGATGCGCCCGCGCGGCGCCTCGCGCAACCCGGTGCAAGCTCGGCGGTCATGCGGCTTCGCTCTCACCCCTCCGGGCCGCTCACATCGCGTGGCGCTCCGATCTGAGGAAGGAGGCTCAGGCGCGCCAGTCGCCCAGCGCCGCCTGCCACAGGGTCAGGGCGGAGATGGCGGCGGTGTCGGCGCGCAGGATGCGGGGGCCGAGCGTGACCGGCGTCACGAACGGCTCCTCGCGCAGGCGCGCGCGTTCGGCCGGGTCGAAGCCGCCTTCGGGGCCGATCAGCACCGCCCAGGGACCGGCGGGCGCTTCCCTCAAGGCGTCCAGCGCGGGCGCGGCGTCGCCGCCCTCGTCGCAGAACATCAGCCGCCGCCCGGGATCCCAACCGTCGAGCATGCGGTCCAGCTTCTCCGGCTCGACCACCTCGGGCACGTCGAGCCTACCGGTCTGCTCGGCCGCCTCGGCGGCGATCGCCTGCAGGCGGGTGACCTTGGCGTGGTCTGCGTTGGTGCGGCGGGTGATCGCCAGGCGCACGCGGCGCGCGCCGAGCTCGGCCGCCTTCTCGATGATGGTCTCAAGCCGGGCGCGCTTGACCAGGGCCACCACCAGGTCGAGGTCGGGACCCGTCGTCTGGGGGCGGACCTGATCCTCGACCCGCAAGGCGCAGCCGCGCTTGCCGACCTCGGCCACCGTCGCGCGCCACTCGCCGTCACGGCCGTTGAACAGCAGCAGGGCGGCGCCGGTCTGGAGCCGCATCACCCCGGTCAGGTAGCGGGCCTGGTCCGGCGTCGGGATCACGGGGGCGCCGGCGACCAGGGCGTCCGGAACGAACAGGCGGATCATGCCCCCGGTTTAAGGCGCGCCGCGCCCGCCGCCTAGCGGGCGTGCCGCGCGGGGGATGAGGGCGACCACGTCCCGCCTTCCTTCTCCCCTTGCGGGAGAAGGTGGCCGCGCGAGCGGCCGGATGAGGGGTGTGAGCGCCGAGGTCGGAAGGGCTCGGCGCGACCCGCGGATCAAACCGAACGCCGACGTCCTCGAGCTAAGCCCGCGGACAACCGGCCCCGTCGCGCTCGCACCCCTCATCCGGTCGGCTCCGCCGACCACCTTCTCCCGCAAGGGGAGAAGGAAAGCCGCAGGCGCCGCAACCCGCTCTGAAATGCGGGAACAGCGACGCGGAGAACAAATACTTCCCCCCCGCCCCCTGAAACCTCCGGCATGCTCCTGCCATCCCCGCCGCACGGGGAGGGCGCTCAGGTACCAGAGCCCGAGGCGGCGGCGGGGCTGAAGTCGAGCGGGAAAGCCCGAGAGAACCCCGGGGGTCCGGGAGGTCTGGCCCTCCCGCCCGTCGCGGGCTCAGGTCCTGGGGAGGGTCGAACCGGGTGCAAGCGAGCCGGAGAGGGCAACTGCTCGGCCCCTCCGGTCCCGGCCGAAGAGACCAGACAGGAACCGCTCGCGTGAACCGGCTTCGCGGAGCGCGGGTCAAACCGCCGAAAATTCATAGCGGCCCCGCAAGGGGTCATACGGTTCCGGGCGGAAGCCCGCGCTCCGCGCCTCCCCATCCAACTCCGGCGGGAAACCGCCAGGAGCTTCAGGCGCTGGACCTCCTGTGGAGGCGATCAGTTTTTGCGATTGACTCGCAACTAGCCCTGCGGCTAAGCCGTGGCTAGCAAGATTGCAAATCATTCTCAATTCGGGTCTCCCATGCGTCGCCTCCTGCTCGCCTCTTCCGCCCTGCTCGCCTTCGCCGCCGCGCCCGCCTGGGCCGACGAGGCGCCCGCCGACGCCGAGGTCGCCGAAGTCTCGGAAATCGTGGTGGTCGGTCAGAGCCGGCTGGACGAGATCGCCGGGGCGGCGACGGTGCTGCGCGACGAGGACTACGAGCGCTCGCAGCCGTTCAGCGTCGACGACGTGCTGCGCCGGGTGCCGGGGCTGTATCCGCGCGGCGAGGAAGGCCTGGCGCTGCGGCCCAACATCGGCTTCCGCGGCCTGAACCCGACCCGCTCCACCGAGGTGCTGCTGCTGGAGGACGGGGTGCCGCTGGCCTATGCGCCGTACGGGGACAACGCCAGCTACTACCACCCGCCGTTCGAGCGCTTCTCGGGCGTGGAGGTGCTTAAGGGTTCGGGCCAGATCGCCTTCGGGCCGCACACGGTCGGCGGCGTGGTCAATTACCTCACCCCGACCCCGCCGGAGGACTTCGGCGGACGGGTGATCACGCGGGTGGGCGAGCGCGGCAACCGCGAGTTCGTGCTGCAGGCCGGCGACACGGTGGGCGGCACGGGCCTGTTCGGCAGCTTCGCCGCGCGCGACAGCGACGGGATCCGCGCCAACCACTCGCTGTCCTACCGCGACCTGTTCGTGAAGGCGGTGCGTCCGCTGGGCGACGACCAGGAAGTCTCGGTGAAGGCCTCGGCCTGGCACGAGGACAGCCAGGTCTCCTACAGCGGCCTGACCGCCGCCGAGTTCGCCGCCGACCCGTACGGCAACCCCTTCCCCAACGACCGGTTCGAGACCATCCACTACGCCGCGTCGGTCTCGCACGGCTGGCAGGTGAACGACGACCTGAAGCTGACCACCGTGCTCTACGGCGCCAGCTTCGACCGCAACTGGTGGCGGCAGGCCTCCAACTCGTCCCAGCGCCCGAACGACGCCTCCGATCCGGCCTGCGGCGGCATGGCCAACCTGTCCACCACCTGCGGCAACGAAGGGCGGATGCGCCAGTACTACAGCTTCGGCCTGGACAGCCGGGCCGAGCAGGACTGGTCGGCGGGCACGCTCCGCGGCCGGCTCACCGGCGGGGTGCGCGTCCACCACGAGAACCAGGAGCGGCTGCAGTTCAACGGCGACACCCCCTTCGCCCGCTCGCCCGGGACCGGCGTCAACGGCGGGGTCAAGGAGCGCAACGTGCGCCAGGCCACGGCGCTGTCGGGCTTCGTCCAGCACGCCCTGATGTTCGGCGACTTCACCCTGACCACCGGCGCGCGGGTGGAGAGCATCGACTACGAGCGCTCCAACAAGCTGGCCGGCGGCGGCCGCGGCAAGGAAAGCGTGGACGCGGTGATCCCCGGCGTCGGGCTGGCTTGGTCGCCGGACGAGCGGCTGACCCTGTTCGTGGGGGCCTTCGAGGGCTTCTCGCCGCCGCGGGTGGAGGACGTGATCGCCAACACCGGCGGCACCATCGACCTGGAGGCCGAGGAGAGCCTGAACCTGGAGGCGGGCCTGCGCGCCCGGCCGCGCGACGGCTTCACCTTCGAGGCCAGCGCCTTCCGCATGGACTTCGACAACCAGATCGTGCCGGGCACGGTGGCGGGCGGGGTGCTGACCAACGCCGGGCCGACCCTGAACGAGGGCGTGGAGGCGGCGGCGCGGTTCTCGTCGAAGGAGGCGTTCGACACGGTGATCGACTGGTACGTGGACGGGACCCTGACCTGGGTCGGCACGGCCGAGTACAAGGCCGACCGCGGTACGGCCCTGATCAAGGGCAACCGCCTGCCCTACGCGCCGGAGTGGTTCGGCCGCGCCTCGGTCGGGTTCGAGGCGCCCGGCGGCTGGCAGGCCGAGATCGAGGCGGTGCACACCGGCGAGATGTTCGCCGACGACCTGAACACCGTCGCCGAAACCGCCAACGGCCAGAAGGGGATCATCCCCGCCGTCACCGTGTTCAACCTGGCCGCCTCGTGGCGCGTGCCGTCCACCGGGGTGAAGCTGACCGCGGCGGTCCGTAACCTCGAGGACGAGGTCTACATCGTCGACCGCGCGCGCGGCATCCTGCCGGGCGAACCCAGGACGGCGCTGGTCGGGATCGAGCTGGCGTTCTGAGGCGGGCGCGGGCGGCTTCCCAGACTCGGCTGCCCGGCCTATGTCGCGGCCATGCTGATCGTCCTGTCGCCCGCCAAGTCGCTGGATTTCACCCCGCCGCCGGAGACCCTTCCGGCGACGCGGCCGGAGCTGATCGAGGAGACCGCCCGGCTGGCGGTCACCGCCCGGCGGCTGAAGGCGTCGGACCTGCGGCGGCTGATGGGGATCTCGGACAAGCTGGCGACCCTGAACCGCGAGCGGTTCCAGGCCTTCGATCCCGAGTCCGAAGTGGGCGTGCAGGCGGCGCTGGCCTTCGCCGGCGACGTCTACCAGGGGCTGGACGCGCGCAGCCTGGACGCCGGGGCGCTGGGCTGGGCCCAAGAGCGCGTGCGCATCCTGTCGGGACTGTACGGGGTGCTGCGCCCGCTCGACCGCATCCAGCCCTACCGGCTGGAGATGGGGGTGCGGCTGAAGACCCGCCGCGGCGACAGCCTGTACGACTTCTGGGGCGAGCGGATCGCCAAGGCGCTGCGCGCCGCCACGGACGGCCACGACGACCCGAGCGTGGTGAACCTAGCCAGCCAGGAATACTTCGGCGCGGTGGACGTCCGGGCGCTGAAGCGGCCGGTGATCGAGGTGCGGTTCCTTGAGGAGAAGGACGGGCAGGCGCGGGTGATCAGCTTCTTCGCCAAGAAGGCGCGCGGGATGATGGCGCGTTGGGCGATCGAGCGCCGCGCCGACCGGGCCGAGGCGCTGAAGGGCTTTGACGCGGGCGGCTACCGGTTCCAGCCGGCGGCCTCCACCGACGGGGTGTGGACCTTCAGCCGGCCGCAGCCGCCCTCGCCGTCATAGGGGGCGGCGGGCCAGCATCAGGAACCGGGCGCACAGGATGGCCGCCGACACCAGGCTGGCGACGATCACCGACCAGACGATGCCGTCCACGCCCAGGCCCAGCGGGTGGGCGAAGGCCCAGCCCAGCGGCAGCATCACCAGGGTGTAGCTGATAAGGTGCGAGACGGTCGGCAGCCACACGTCGCCGCGCGCGCGCAGCGCCTGGGCCGCCACCACCTGCAGGCCGTCGGCGACGAAGAACAGGCAGCACAGCACCAGGGCCGGGACCGCCAGCGCCAGCAGGGCCGGGTCCGACGAATAGGCGCCGGCGATCAGCCTCGCTCCGGGCCACACCACCGCGCAGACGACCAGCATGGCCGCGACGGTGACGCCGAAGCCCAGCATGCCCGATCGCACCACGCCCCGCCGGTCCCTCGCCCCGTAGGCGCGGCTGACCAGCACGCCGGTGGCCGACGACAGGCCCAGCGGCCCCATGAACACGATGGCGGCCACGTTCAGCACCACCGTCCAGGCGGCGACCTCGATCCCGCCGAGCCACCCCGCCACCACCGTCATGCCGGCGAAGGCGCCGACCTCGATGAAGTAAGAGGCGCCCGAGCCGTAGCCGATCTTGCGCTGCTCGGCGCCCGCCTTGGGGCCGTCGATCGGCTTGGCGAACAGGCCGAAGGTCCGGGCTTCGGGCAGGCGCAGGACGTAGATCGCCAGCCACACGGCCAGCGCGCCCCGGGCGGCGAAGGTCGCCCAGGCGCTGGCGGTCGCGCCCTCGACCGGCAGGCCCGACCCGCCCGGCACCAGCCACAGGTTCACGCCCAGATTGACGATGTTGGCCACCCAGATCGCCACCATCCCGGGCTTGGGCCGCGACAGCGCCTCCAGGAAGAAGGTCAGCGCCACGGACACGAGGTAGAAGGGCAGCGACAGGGAGAAGACCCGCAGCGGATCGCTCGCTCCGTCGGCCAGCGGCCGCTCCAGCCCGATCCCGTGCAGGAACGGCGGTCCGAACAGGGCCAGGACCAGCATGGACACGACGCCGATCCAGAAGGCGTAGACCAGCCCCCGCCGCAGCACCCCGCCCACGGCCTCCGGCCGGCCCTCGCCGATGTAGCGCGCGGTCAGCACCTGTACGCCCAAGAGCAGGCCGACCGAGGTGGTCAGCATCACCGAGGTCGGCGCCCAGGCCAGCGCGTGGAAGCCCAGCTGCTCGGCCGAATGGCGGCCGACCACGATGGCGTCGGTCAGGCCCATGGTCATGATGCCCAGGCGCGCGAGCACCACCGGCCAGGCGAGCCGCAACAGCTCGCCCAGTCCCTCGGGCGCACGCAGGCCCGGGCGGCCGTTCAGGGTGGTCTCGCTCGGCATGGGGCGCGGAAACTGGCGACCCGGACGCCCCGGCGCAACCCCGCCGGCTTAAAAAGCAGCGCTTCGGATCGGGGGGCACGGCGCCACGCGCCGCCCGGCGGCTACGGGTGTCAGGCCGCCTTGGAGCGGACCGTGCGGAACGCCTGCAGGTTCTCCGCCGCCAGGAAGGCCAGTTCCAGCGCCTGGTCAGCATTCAGGCGCGGGTCGCAGTGGGTGTGGTAGCGGCTGGACAGGTCGTCTTCGGTCACCGCCTGGGCGCCGCCCAGGCACTCGGTGACGTTCTGCCCGGTCATCTCAAGGTGGACGCCGCCGGCGTGCACGCCCTCCGCCGCGGCCACGTCTACGAAGCCCTTCACTTCCGACAGGATGCGGTCGAAGGGCCGGGTCTTGTAGCCGTTGGCGGCCTTCAGGGTGTTGCCGTGCATCGGGTCGATGGCCCACACCACCGTGCGCCCTTCCCGCTTCACCGCCGACATCAGCGCCGGCAGCCGTTCGCCCACGCGATCGGCGCCGAAGCGGCCGATCAGGGTCAGCCGGCCCGCCTCGTCGGCGGGGTTCAGCACTTCGATCAGGCGCAGCAGCTCGTCCGGTTCCATGGTCGGGCCGCACTTCACCCCGATCGGATTGTTGATGCCGCGCGCGAATTCCACGTGCGCGCCGTCGATCTGGCGGGTGCGCTCGCCGATCCAGACCATGTGGGCCGAGGTGTCCCACCACTGCCCGGTCGCCTGTTCGGTGCGGGTCAGGGCCTCCTCGTAGTTCAGCAGCAGCGCCTCGTGGCTGGTGAAGAACTCGACCTTGTGGATTTCCGGCTGGCTCTCGGGCGTCAGGCCGATCGCGGCCATGAAGGCCAGGGTCTCGGAGATCTTGTCGGCCAGCTCGCGGTAGCGCGCGCCCTGCGGGCTGTCGTGAACGAAGCCCAGCGTCCACTGGTGGACGTTGTAGAGATTGGCGAAGCCGCCGCCGGCGAAGGCCCGCAGCAGGTTCAGGGTCGAGGCCGCCTGGTGATAGCCGCGCAGCAGCCGCTCGGGGTCGGGCACACGCGACTTGGCGTCGAACTCCATGCCGTTCACGACGTCGCCGCGATAGGACGGCAGGGTGACGTCGCCTTGCGTCTCGGTCGGGCCCGAGCGCGGCTTGGCGAACTGGCCGGCGATGCGGCCCACCTTCACCACCGGCCGCTTGCCGGCGAAGGTCAGCACCACCGCCATCTGCAGGATCAGGCGGAAGGTGTCGCGGATCATGTCCGCGTGGAACTCCTTGAAGCTCTCGGCGCAGTCGCCGCCCTGCAGCAGGAAGGCCTCGCCGCGGGCCACGCGGCCGAGCTCCGATTTCAGCCGCCGCGCCTCGCCCGCGAACACCAGCGGCGGCAGCACGCGCAGCTGTTCCTCCACCCGCGCCAGCGCGGCCGGGTCCGGATAGTCCGTCGGCTGTTGCAGGGCGGGCTTGCCGCGCCAGGAAGAAGGCGTCCAACGCTGGGTCATGGCAGGCACTTAAGCGCTCGCGGGCGCAGTCTCAATCACGCTCGCGCCTTCGGGTCATTCGGCCGCTTGCAGTTCGGGCGGCACGTACTTCTCGCGCATGGTCACGATCTCCTCCGCCGCGGTCGGGTGCAGGGCGCAGGTGGAGTCCCACTGGGCCTTGGTCACGCCGGCCTTGACCGCCACCGCGGCCAGCTGGATCATCTCCGGCGCGTCGGGGCCGACGATGTGGACGCCGACCACCCGGTCGGTTGCGGCGTCCACGATCACCTTCATCAGCATCCGCTCCTCCACCCCCATGAAGGCGTACTTCATCGAGCGGAAGCGGGTCAGGTAGACGTCCACCTTGCCGAAGGTCTTGCGCGCCAGGCCTTCGCTGTAACCGACCGTCCCGATCGGCGGCTGGGAGAAGACGGCGGTCGGCACGAAGTCGTAGTCGAACTGGCTGGGGTTGTTCTTGAACGCGGTCTCGACGAAGGCCACCGCCTCGCGGATGGCCACCGGCGTCAGGTTCAGCCGGTCGGTGACGTCGCCGATGGCCCAGACGTTGTCCGCGGTGGTGCGCGAGAACTCGTCCACCTTCACCGCCCCTTCCGGCGTCAGCTCCACGCCCGCGCTCTCCAACCCCAGGCCCTCGACGTAGGGGCGGCGGCCGACCGCGAACATCACCGCGTCCGTCTCGCAGCGCATGCCGTTGCTCAGCACGTTGTCCAGGCCCGTGGCGGTCTTCTCGATCGCCTGGTGCTGGGCGCCCAGGATGACGCGCAGGCCGCGCTTGTTCAGCTGCTCGGTCAGGTGCGAGCGCACGTCCTCGTCGAAGCCGCGCAGCAGGTTCGGCCCGCGGTAGACCAGCGTCGTCTCCACCCCCAGGCCGTGGAAGATGCCGGCGAACTCCACCGCGATGTAGCCGCCGCCGGCGATCAGGATGCGGCGGGGCAGCTCCTTCATCTCGAAGGCCCCATCGGAGGTGATCGCGTGCTCCACGCCGGGAATGTCGCTGGGCAGCCACGGCCGCCCGCCGGTGGCGACCAGCACCTTGTCGGCGGTCACGGTCACGCCTTTGTCGACCAGCTCGACGGTGTGGGCGTCCAGCAGGCGGGCCTTGGAGTGAACCATCTCCGCCCCGGCCTTGGCCAGGTTGGCCGCGTAAATCCCCGACAGGCGGGCGATCTCCACGTCCTTGTGGTTCATGAAGGCCGGCCAGTCGAACACCGGCTCCGGCACGGTCCAGCCGTAGCCGCGGGCGATCTTGAACTGGTGGGCGAAGTCCGAGGCGTAGACCATGAACTTCTTCGGCACGCAGCCGCGGATCACGCAGGTGCCGCCGACCCGGTGCTCCTCCGCCACGCCCACCTTGGCGCCCAGCATGGCGGCCAGCCTGGCGGCGCGCACGCCCCCGGACCCCGCCCCGATGACGAAGAGGTCGTAGTCGTACGCAGCCATCGGGATCTCCTTGCGGCGAAGGTCAGGGAGTTAGGTGCTCGACCCCGGTTTGGGAACCGATCAGGGCTTCGTCGGCGAGGTCGAGGAACAGGCCGTGGTCCACCACGCCGGTGACGCCCTTCAGGTCGGCGGCGAGCGCGGAGGGATTGGTGATCGCCCCGCACGCCGCGTCGTAGATCACGTTGCCCCCGTCGGTCAGCACCGGACGGCCGTCCTTCGCGCGCAGGCGCGGGGCCATGGCGATCTCGTGGTCGATCAGCACGTCGGCGATGCGGTTGGCGGTCTTCTTATGCCCGAAAGCGACCACCTCGATCGGCAGCGGGAACTTGCCCAGCGTCTGCACCCGCTTGGCGACGTCGGCGATCACCACGCAGCGGCGTGACGCCTCCCACACCAGCTTCTCGCGCAGCAGCGCCCCGCCGCCGCCCTTGATCAGCGACAGCCCCGGCCCGACCTCGTCTGCGCCGTCCACCGTCAGGTCGATCTCGCGCGCCTCGTCCAGCGTCAGGAGCGGAATGGACAGGTCGCGGGCCAGCGCCGCGGTGGCCTCGGACGTCGGCACGCCGCGCAGGTCCAGTCCGGCCTGCACGCGGGCGCCCAGGGCGCGGACGAACCAGGCCGCGGTCGAGCCGGTGCCCAGCCCCACAACCATGCCGGGCTCGACCAGGGCCGCCGCGGCCTCGCCGGCCGCGCGCTTCTGCTCGTCGGCGGTCATCCGGCCTTCTTCGCCTTCAGGGCTTCCTTCACCTGACGGAAGCGCGCGGCCCAGCCCGGCTTCTCGATCTGCGGCGGCCGGGCCAGCGCCAGCGCGTCCGGCGCCACGTCGCCGGTCACCACCGACCCGGAGCCGACGTAGGCCCCCGCCCCGATCCGCACCGGCGCCACCAGGCTGGAGTTGGAACCCACGAACGCCCGCTCGCCGATCACCGTCTTCTGCTTCTGGTACCCGTCGTAATTGCAGAAGATGGTCCCGGCCCCGATGTTGGCCTTGGCCCCCACCTCCCCGTCGCCGAGGTAGGTCAGGTGGTTGGCCTTGGCGCCGGGCCCCATGGTCACGTTCTTCACCTCGACGAAGTTGCCGACGTGGGCGCCCTCGCCGATGTCGGCGCCGGGGCGCAGCCGCGCGTAGGGGCCGACCTGAGCGCCCGCCCGCACCACCGCCTTCTCCAGATGGCTGAAGGCGCGGATCTCCGCGCCCGCTTCGACTTTCACGCCGGGGCCGAACACCACGTAAGGTTCGACCCGCGCGCCCCCGGCGATCTCGGTGTCCCAGGCGAGCCAGACCGTGTCGGGGGCCGGCATGGTCACCCCCTCGGCCATCAATCGCGCCCGGCGGTGCGACTGGAACATCCGCTCGGCCTCGGCCAACTCGGCCTGCGAGTTGACGCCCAGAACGTCCTCTTCCGAGGCGAAGGCGACCCGGCAGGACAAACCGCGCCCGCGCGCCAGCCCGACCACGTCGGTCAGGTAGTATTCGCCCTTGGCGTTGTCGTTGCGGACCTGCGCCAGCAGCTCGAACAGCAGGCCGGACGGCAGGGCCATCACGCCGGAGTTGCAGGCGCGCACCGCCAGCTCCTCAGGCGTCGCTTCCTTGGCCTCGACGATGCGGTCCAGTTCGCCGCCCTGCACGATCAGCCGGCCGTAGGCCCCCGGATCGAGCGGCTCGAAGCCCAGCACCGCCACGTCCGCGCCCTGCGCGCGCAGGCCGAACAGCGGCTCGAACGCAGGCGCGTCCAGCAGCGGCACGTCGGCGTAGGTGATCACCACGTCGCCGTCGAAACCCGCCAGCGCCTCTTGCGCCGAGCGCACCGCGTGGCCGGTGCCGATCGGCGGGTCCTGGATCGCCACCGCGGCTTCGCCCAGGCGCTTGCGCACGTGCTCACCGACGGCGGGCGAGTGGGTCCCGACCACCACCACGATCTTCTCGCAGCCCGTCCGCTCGGCCGCGTCGATAGCCCGGTCCAGCATGGCCCGGCCGCCGACGGGGTGCAGCACCTTGGGCAGCGGCGACTTCATGCGCGTACCCTGGCCCGCGGCCAGGATCACGGCGGCGCGACGCGTCATGGCGACTCTCCGGTTGCGACGGGGGCCGATCTAGCCGAAACCGCAGCCCCCCGCGACTCTAGAAGGACCTCGCCCGTGCCGCTGAAGGACGCCACCGTCGTGTTCGACCTGGACGGCACCCTGGTGGACACCGCCCCGGACCTGATCGGCACGCTGAACCTGATGCTGGCCGAGGCGGGGCTGCCGGCCGTGCCGCTGGCGTCGGCGCGCCATCTGGTCGGCCGGGGCGCGCGCCACCTGCTCGAGCACGGCTTCCGCGAGGCGGGCGCCGACCTTTCCCGCGAGCGCGCCGACTCCCTGGCCGAGCGTTTCGTCGATCTTTACCTGGCGCGCATCGCCGACGAGAGCCGCCCGTTCGAGGGCGTGGAGGCGGCGCTGGACGAGCTGGCGGCGGCGGGCGCGCGGCTGGCGGTGTGCACCAACAAGCTGACCGGCCTGTCCACCGCCCTGCTGGACGCGCTCGGCCTCGCCTCCCGCTTCGCCGCGGTGCTGGGCCCGGACGCGGCGGCGCGGCGCAAGCCCGACGCCGACCACCTGCTGCGGACGATCGAGCGCGCCGGCGGCGATCCGGCCCGCGCGGTGATGGTCGGCGACAGCGAGACCGACGTGGGCGCCGCGCGCAACGCCGGCGTGCCGGTGATCGTGGTTTCCTTCGGGTACACCGAAATCCCGCCGCCGGAGCTGGGCGCCGACGTGCTGATCGACCGCTACGCCGATCTTCCGGCCGCGACGGCGCGGCTGCTCAACTGAGCCCTTGCGGCGGCTGAGCGAGCGGGCTATCTCACCGCCTCCCCGGG
>Ga0196964_10000327_pt1 | contig 33283 bp, 36 predicted proteins | sample S1_10metaG_FD_148615 | JGI IMG/M metagenome (GOLD analysis project Ga0196964, IMG submission 148615) | Soil microbial communities from Anza Borrego desert, Southern California, United States - S1_10 | ecosystem: Environmental > Terrestrial > Soil > Desert | place: USA: California | collected...
CGTGCTGGGGATCGGCGCGATCGGCCTGGGCTGGCTCTAGGCCTTGCTGGCCTTGGAGCGGCTGGAGAACCAGTCGGTGATGGCCAGGACCAGGCCCGAGAAGACGAAGGTCAGGTGGATGGCGACCATCCACACCAGCTGGTCGCCCTCGACCTCGACCGTGGGCTTGCCGATGTTCATGAAGGCCTTGAGCAGGTGGATCCCCGAGATGGCCACGATGGAGGCGATCAGCTTCAGCTTGAGTCCGGCGAAGTCGACCTGGCCCATCCAGTCGGGCCGGTCCTCGTGGTCCTCGGTGTCGATCTTGGAGACGAAGTTCTCGTAGCCGGTGAAGATGACGATCAGCAGCAGGTTGGCCGCCAGCGACAGGTCGACCAGCGACAGGGCGAGCAGGATGCCGTCGTCGGGCTTCATCATCAGCACGTTGGGCAGCTCGTGGACGATCTCGTTGACGAACACCACCAGCAGCACCACGAGGGCGAACACCAGGCCGACGTAGAAGGGCGCCGCGAGCCAGCGCGAGGCGAACAGGCCGCGCTCGAAATACTTCTCGACCAAGGGCTTGCCGTTACCGTTCGACATCAAACCGTTCCCCTCAGGCGCGCAGCCGCGCGCCCACCGCCTTTTCCGCCGCCGCCACGATGCGGGCCGACAGGGCCTCGATCTCGGCCTCGGTCAGGGTAGCCTCGCGCGGCTGGATGCGCACCTCCACGGCCACGGATTTCTGTCCCGCCGGCACGCCCGGGCCGCGATAGACGTCGAACACCCGCGCCTCGGCGATCAGCGTCCTGTCGACCCCGGCCACGGCCCGCACCAGCTCGCCCGCCGCCCGGTCCTCGTCGACCAGGAAGGCGAAGTCGCGAGACAGCGGCATCAGCGGCGAGAGCTTCAGGGCCGGCCTCGTCTTGGTCGCCCGCGGCTTGGGCGTCGGGATGTTGTCGAGCACCAGTTCGAAGCCGTAGGCCGGGCCCTCGACGTCGAGCGCCCGGAGGGTCGCCGGGTGCAGCTCGCCGAACTCCGCCAGCGTGGTCTTGGGCCCCAGCTGCACCGAGGCCGAGCGGCCGGGGTGCCACCACGGCCTGGCCACGCCCTGGACCAGCTGCAGCGACGCCACCGGCGCCCCGAGCTCGGCCAGCAGGGCGAAGACGTCGGCCTTGAGGGCGAACAGCGGGTCGTCCGCCTTCCCGTCCCAGCGCCGGGGCGGATCGGGCAGGCGCACGGCGGTCACCGCCTGGCGCTGATCGGACGGGCCGTCGCCGCGGTAGAAGGGGCCGACCTCGTAGAGGGCCACGTCCGGGAAGCCGCGGTCGACGTTGCGCCCGGCCGCCTGCAGCAGCCCGGGCAGGGCCGACGGCCGCATGCAGTCGAGGTCCGAGGCGATCGGGTTCTCCAGCACCAGGGCGTCGGCGCCGCCGCCGAACAGCCTCGCCGTCTCGCGGTCGGTAAAGGACCAGGTCACCGCCTCGGCCCAGCCCATGGCGGCCATGGCCCGGCGGGCGGTGCGGGCGCGGGCCTGCAGCGGGGTGAGCACGCCGCGGCCCGGAGCCGGGGCGTCGGGCAGCGGCGTCGAAGGCAGGGCGTCGAAGCCCTCGATGCGGGCGACCTCCTCGACCAGGTCGGCCTTGCCCTCCACGTCGCGGCGCCAGGACGGCGGCTGCACCGTCACCACCTGGCCGGCGCCGGTGACCGAGAAGCCCAGGGCGCCGAGGATGTCGAGCACCCGCCCGCGGGGCACCTCGAGGCCCGACAGCTGCTTGACGTAGGCCGGGTCGAAGTCGAACGGCGGCGGGGGCGCCGGCGGTTGGCCGGAGACGCGCACCTCCGACGCCTGGCCGCCGCAGAACTCCAGGATCAGTTCGGTGGCCAGCTCCAGGCCGGCGACCGCGCCCTCCGGATCGACGCCGCGGGCGAAACGGTAGGCGGCGTCGGACTGGATGCCGGTGGCGCGCGCGGTCCTGGCGGTGGTGATGGGGTCGAACCAGGCGCTCTCGATGAACACGTCGACGGTGGCTTCCGACACCGCCGTGGACTGGCCGCCCATGACGCCGCCAAGTCCGATGGGACGCGCCCCCTCGGCGTCGGAGATGACGCACATCTGCGGCGTCAGCGCGTAGGTCTCGCCGTCGAGCGCGATCAGGTGCTCGCCCTCGCGGCCCATGCGCGCCTCGATGACCGGTCCTTCCAGAAGGGCGGCGTCGTAGACGTGCAGCGGCCGGCAGCGATCGTAGGAGACGTAGTTGGTGACGTCGACCAGCACGTTCTTCGGGTTGACGCCGATCGCCTTCAGGCGGTCCTGCAGCCACCGCGGCGACGGGCCGTTCTTCACGCCCCGGATCAGCCGGCCGGCGAACAGCGGGCAGACGTCGGGCGCCGGGGTGCGGATCTCGATCGGGCAAGGGAAGCCGCCCTTCACCGGCCGCGGCTCGCCGTCCAGGCGCCTGCCGAGACCCGCCGCGGCCAGGTCGCGGGCGATGCCGGCGACGCCCAGCCAATCGGGACGGTTGGGGGTCACCTCGAAGTCGATGGCCGGCTCCGCGGCGAACACCTCGGCCGCCGGCGTGCCCACCGCCAGCTTGGGGTCCAGTTCGAGGATGCCGTCGGAATCGACGCCCAGCTCCAGCTCGGCGGCCGAGCACAGCATGCCGTTGGAGACCACGCCGCGCACCGGCTTCTCGACCAGCACCATGCCGCTGGCCGGGATGACGGCGCCGATCGGGGCGTAGACGGTGACCAGCCCCGCCCGCGCATTGGGGGCGCCGCAGACGATCTCCTTCAGGCCGTCGACGGTCTCGACCCGGCAGACCTGCAGCTTGTCGGCGTTGGGGTGGCGCGCCGCCTCGACGATCCGGGCCACGGTGAAGGGCGCCAGGCGCGCGCCGGTGTCGATCACCTCCTCGACCTCCAGCCCGGCCATGGTCATGGCGTCGGCCACCTCGGCGATGGTGGCGTCGGTCTGAAGGTGGTCCTTCAGCCAGGAGAGGGTGAACTTCATCAGATCAGGCTCAACAGGACTTGGGCGAGGATGAACAGATAGGCCGAGCCCGAGAGCCACAGCGCGACGGTGAAACGGATGGTGCGGCCGCGAACGAGCCCCAGCCCGTGCCGCATGACGGCCTCGTCCTCGCTGCGCTCGGCGGTTACGCCCGGGGCGATCAGCCACAGGGTGGTGCACAGCAGGCCCACGGCCAGCACCAGCTGCACCAGGGCCAGGGAGCCGATGACGCCATCGAGGGTCATCTCCTTGCCGTCGGCCAGGAACAGGGCGAGGCCGGCGAAGATGGAGTCGGCGGTCATCAGGCCGACCGCCCGCTCGGCGATGCGGTCCAGGGACTCCTGGCAATGGAGGCAGACGGCCTTGGGCCCGCCGCGCTCGGCCAGCAGGGCCGCCTCGTAGGCCGCGCGCTCGTCGGCGCGCGCCGGCACGCCGAGCACCGCCTTGAGGATCGGCGCCCTGGACATCAGCTCAGGCCGCTCGAGGCGTTGGGCGCCGCGTAGGCCGAGAAGCCGTAGTGCTCCAGCCAGCGGATGTCGCCGGCGAACATGTCGCGCAGGTCGGGCGGGCCGTACTTGAGCATGGCCAGGCGGTCGACGCCCATGCCCCAGGCGAAGCCCTGGTACTCGTCCGGGTCGATGCCGCACTGGCGCAGCACGTTCGGATGGACCATGCCGCAGCCCAGGACCTCGAGCCAGTCGCTCCCCTCGCCCACGCGCACCTCGCCGCCCGAGCGGTCGCACTGCACGTCGAGCTCGGCCGAGGGCTCGGTGAACGGGAAGTGGTGCGGCCGGAAGCGGGTGACCACCCGGTCGGTCTCGAAGAAGCGGGCGATGAACTGCTCCAGGGTCCACTTCAGGTGGCCCATGTGGATGCCCCTGTCGACCACCAGGCCCTCGATCTGATGGAACATGGGCGTGTGGGTCTGGTCGGAGTCCTTACGGAACACCCGGCCCGGCGCGATGATGCGGATGGGCGGCTTCTGCGACACCATGGTGCGCACCTGTACGGGCGAGGTGTGCGTGCGGAGCAGCTTGCGTTCGCCCTTTTCGTCCGGGTGGAAGAAGAAGGTGTCGTGCATCTCCCGCGCCGGGTGGCTGGGCGGGAAGTTCAGCGCCGTGAAGTTGTGCCAGTCGTCCTCTATGTCCGGACCCTCGGCGACGGCGAAGCCCATCTGGGCGAAGATTTCGATCAGCTCGTCCATCACCTGCAGGGTCGGGTGCACGGACCCCCTGCGGCGTTCCGGGGCGGGCAGGGTCAGGTCGACCCGCTCGGACTGCAGCCGCGCGTTCAGGGCCGCTCCCTCCAGTTCCGCCTTGCGGGCGGCGATGGCGGCCTGCACCCGGTCGCGCAGGCCGTTGATCTTCGGGCCTTCCTCGCGCCGTTCGTCGGGGCTCATGGCGCCCAGGCCCTTGAGCAGGGCGGAGACGGAGCCCTGCTTGCCGAGCGCCGCCACGCGCACGGCCTCGAGCGTCTCGGGGCTGTCGGCGCCGGCGACGGCGGAGAGGAGGTCGTGTTCCAGGGCGGCTAGGTCGGTCATGGCCGCCTTCCTAATGTTTGTAAGGCTTGCGGCCAATAGGCGGCGGCGCCGAGGGTCCGCGAGGGATCGCCAACCCCGGCCGGCGCGTTTCGCGCCGAACACGAACGACTCACGCAACGGTGAAGCTTTTACCGTCAACGTGAGCGGTTCGATAACCGTAGCCGTGCTGTAGTCCGCGCGAACGGGGTGGGAGCTGTCGAAGGTGCCGCGTTTCAGGCGCAGACTTTTTGGGATCCGGGGGCGCATGACGCGCCGCAAGTTCCTCGCCTACAACATCGGCCTGGCGGGGCTGGCCATCGCCGGCCTCTACGCGGGGCTGGTGGCCCTGCGCATCTTCGCCAAGGTCACGGGGACGGCGCCGGGCGAGCCCCTGTTCGCCGCCGCGGCCTGGGCGGGCGCCGCGATCCTCGCCGGCGGCGTGCTGTGGTCGATGGCGGCGATGGCGGTCAAGCGCAGCCGCGACGCCGGCCTGCCGGTCAAGCCGGTGGCCGCCGGCCTGCCGGCCGCCCCCTTCCTCGACCACATGATCCTGGCCCCGATGACGCCCGACCGCCTGGGCTGGCCGCTGGACGGCCTGACGCCCGCCGCCATCGTGGTCATGGCGGGCATCTACCTGTTCCTGCTCACCGTCCCCAGCCTGCCGGAGCGGCAGGCCGGCGAGGCGCTGGCGCGCGCCCGGCTGCCCCGCCGTTAGACCTGGGCGTCGATGCGCCGGAAACCGTGGCCCGGGCGGAAGTCCGGCCGCGGCGCCCGGGACGGAACGTCGCTCAGGGCGGCTTCGGAGCACGCGTCGAGACGGAAGCTGCGCCAGTCGGGGATCGGTCCGCTGCCGCTGTCGCCCTCCACCTGGAAGGTGCTCATGGCCGCGTGGCCCTGGGTGTTGACGCCGACCGCGTGCACCTCGGCCAGGCGGCGCCGGCCGTTGTAGACGAAGCCCAGGCAGACGCCCGCCCGCAAGGCGGCGACGGCCATCGACCGCACGTCCTCGGGATCGCTGGTCTCGACGTCGGACACGGCGGAAGTCTAGCAGCCGGCGACGAAAAACGCCCCCGGGCGGAACCCGGGGGCGCTTTCGAAACCAGCCTCGGCGTCGATCAGGCGGTCGCGGCGCGGACCGCGGCGGCGACGGCCTTGAAGCCGGCCGGATCGTTGCCGGCCATGTCGGCCAGGACCTTGCGGTCCATCTCGATGCCGGCCTTGCCGAGGCCGTGGATGAACTGCGAGTAGGTGAAGCCCTCCAGGCGGGCCGCGGCGTTGATGCGCTGGATCCACAGGGCGCGGAACGAGCGCTTCTTGTTGCGGCGGTCGCGGTAGGCGTACTGGCCGGCCTTGTCCACCGCGGCCTTGGCCGTGCGGATGGTGTTCTTGCGGCGGCCGTAGAAGCCCTTGGCCTGTTCCAGGACCTTCTTGTGCTTGGCGTGGGACGTAACGCCCCGTTTGACGCGTGCCATTGTTCTCTAGCTCCTCAAACTGGTCCGGATCAGCCGTACGGCATCCACTTTTTGATGATCGTGGCGTCCTGGTCGGACATGACCTGGGTGCCGCGGTTCTGGCGGATGTACTTGCCGTTGTGGCTGATCAGCCGGTGCCGCTTGCCCGCGACGCCGGCCTTGACCTTGCCGGTCGCGGTCAGTTTGAAGCGCTTCTTGGCGCCAGACTTCGTCTTCAGTTTCGGCATTTCGCTGCGGGCTTGCGCCCGTCCTCTTTAGGCGTGACGAGCCGCCAAGGCATGCCATTTGGCCCGGCGGCTCCGAAGGGCGGCTTCCCTATAGGAAAACCGCCCCCCAGACAAGTGCGACGACCTGGGCGGCCTAGGGATAGGCCGGGTTGTGCTTCTCGAAGAAGGCGATCGCCCGCCGCAGCATCTCCGTCCGGGTCGAGCCGCGCGACAGCCAGTGGTCCTCGCCCTCGAGCCGGACGACCTCGACCGGCTTGCCGGCTCTGCGCATGGCCTCGGCCATGATCTCGGTCTGGCGGATCGGCACGACGGTGTCGTCGGGGCCGTGCATGAGCATGACCGGGACAGTGATGCGCTCGGCGAACCTGGCCGGCGAGACGGCGTCGAGCCCGGTGTCCCCGATCTTGCTGGCGCCCATGTTCTGCTTCCAGTAGCGGCCCGCCGGGGTGTCCGCCGCGCTGGACTCGCCGTTGGCCCACCAGATCATCTGGCGCAGGTCGTAGACGCCGGCGCCGGCCACCGCGCAGCGGTAGACCCCCGGGTCGAGGGTGACGCCGGCCATGGTGGCGTAGCCGCCGTAGGACCAGCCGGTGATGCAGACGCGCTTGGGATCGACCATGCCCTGCGACGCCAGGTAGCGGACGCCGTCCGACAGGTCGGTCTGCATCTTGCGGCCCCACTCGCCGTAGCCGGCGGCCATGTGCGCCTCGCCGAAGCCGCGCGAGCCGCGGAACTGGGGCTGCAGGACGGCGTAGCCGCGCGAGGCCAGGGCCTGGGCCCACCAGTCGAAGCTGAGGCCGTCGCGGGCGGCCGGGCCGCCGTGCGGCAGGACGATCAGGGGCAGGCCCTTGGCCTCGCGGCCGCGGGGCAGGGTGAGGTAGGCCGGGATGTCGAGGCCGTCGGCGGCCTTGTAGCTGATCCAGCGGCGCTCGTTCACGGCCGCCGACGGGATCGGGTAGGCCGAGCCCACCTTGACCGCCTTGCCCGCCGCCAGGTCGACGAACATGTAGGTGCCGGCGTCGGCGTTGCTCTCGGTGCGCACGATGTAGCGGTTGAAGTCGGGCGTGCGGTCCTCGACGAACACCTGACCGTTAGGGAAGCTGGTCCTGAGCGTGGCCCAGGCGCGGCCGGCGGCTTCGTCGACGTAGAGCCGGTCCTGGGCGTCGCCGCGGGTGGCGCCGAAGCCCAGCAGCTTGCCGGTAAGCGGATCGTAGATCGGGTCCCATTCGCCGCCGCCCGGGAAGACCAGCTTCTGCTTGGCGCCGTCGGTCAGGCTGACCTCCCACAGGGTCGGGTCCTTGTCGCGGCCCTCGGGGACCTGGACGATGACGGTATTGGGCTTGCGGCCCTCGCCGAGCAGCGACGGCCAGTCGACCACGCCCCGGCCGCCGTTCCAGCTGAACACCTCGCGGCGCTCAACGCCGTTGACGGCGCTGACCCACCAGCGGCCGGTGTCGAGGTCGCCGCTGGACGTGGCGTAGACGCGGCCGCTGGCGTCGAGCAGGCCGCCGCTGAAGCCGCGCAGGAACGGCGTGCCGCGGCCGTTGTCGGGATCGATGCGGAACAGCATTTCCTCGCCGGTCTTCGGCACCGCCACCAGAAGCGTGTTGCGGCCGTCGATCACGCGCACCCAGTAGCCCTGGAAGACGTTGAAGACGATGTCGTCTTCGGTGCGGCTCGAGCCGACGCCGCGGACGGTGTCCAGCACGTTCGCGAAGGTGCGCGTTTCGACGTTGTAGATCTGGGCCGTAGTGGCCTCGGTGATGTCGCCGAACACCGACAGGTTGTCGGTGGTGGTGGAGCGCATGATCACCACATGCTTGTCGTCGAGCCAGAAGATGCCACGGACCTTCACGTCGCCCAGTTCGATGACGCCGAGCGCCTGACCGGTCAGGGCCTGCACCCCGAGACGACGCTTGTCGCCGACCTGGCCGATGTAGGCGATGCGCGAGCCGTCGGGCGAGATGACCACCTGGTCCAGCGCCGGCAGCTGGCCGTAGGCCTCGATCGGCGGCGGCGGAGCCGCCGGCTGGGCGGTGGCGACGGCGGCGCCGCCGGCGAGCAGCAGTGCGCCCGCGGCGGCGGCAAGAACGGTCCTGAACATCGGTCTCCCCCTCCGGCTCCCCCGCCGGTTCTCGGCGCGCAAAATGCCCGCCGCGGCAAGCCCGTGCAATCCTTGGGATAACGCCGCGCCGCGACAAGGCGTAGCGGACCGGCGGCTACTCGGCGAGCGCCGGGGCCGGGCCCGGGGCGGGGGCCTGGGCCGCCTGGAAGCGGCGGAAGGCGCGGCCGGCGTTGATGGCCATGACCGCCGCCGGCACGGTGAGCATGGCGCCGATCAGGAACGGCCAGTCGTGGCCGAGGCCCGAGTAGATGAAGCCGGCCATCACCGGGGCGACCACCCGGGCCAGCGAGCCCGACGCCATGTTCAGGCCCAGCATCGCGCCCTGGCGCGCGGGATCGACCGAGCGCGAGATCATGGCCGAGATGTTGGGCATGGCCAGGGCCATGCCGAAGGCCCCGAACAGCATGACCACCGCCACCAGCCAGCCGCGGCTGACGGGAACGACGAGGCCGGCCAGCTCGAGGTCGAAGGCCGGGGACCAGCTCGGGGGGATCAAGACCTGCACCGCCAGGGAGGCGCCGAAGACCAGCATGCCCACGGCCAGCACCGGCGCCTCGCCGAAGCGCCTGGCCAGCAGGCCGGTCAGCACGCCCTGGCAGACCGCCGAGACGAAGCCCACGACCATGAAGCACAGGCCGACCTCCAGCTCGGTCCAGCCGTAGCGGGCCTCGGTCCACAGGCCGAAGGTGGTCTCCATGCCCGCGAAGCCGGCCATGTAGATCAGGGTGACCACCAGGGCCCGGGACACCACGGGATTGTCGCGCGCGGCGCCCAGGCCCGCCAGGAACGCCGGCCGCGGCGCGGCGGGATCGTCCCGCTCGCGGCTCTCGCGCAGGAAGACCACCACGCCCAGCGCCGCCAGGGCGGCCATGGCCGCGGCGGTGAAGATCGGCAGCTGGAAGCGCATGGCTCCCTCCCCGAACTGGGCCAGCACGCCGCCGAGGCCGGGGCCGAAGATGAAGCCGAGGCCGAAGGCGGCCCCGATCAGGCCCATCCGTCCCGCGCGCTGGGCCGGCGGGGTCACGTCGGCGACATAGCCCTGGATGGTCGAGATGTTGCCGGCGCCGAGGCCCGTGAACAGACGGATGGCGATGGCGATCCAGATGTCCGGGGCGAACGCCAGGGCCAGGTAGCCGACGGCGTTGGCGGCCAGGGTCATGAGCAGCACCGGCTTGCGGCCGATGCGGTCGGACAGCCGCCCCCAGAACGGCTCGGCGAAGAACTGGCCCAGGGAGTAGGCGGCGAACAGTATGCCGATCTGCCAGGCCTCGGCCTGCAGGCTCTGGGCGAAGAAGGGCAGCAGCGGCACCACCAGGCCGAAGCCGACCAGGTTGATGAACACCACGGCGAAGAGGACGGCGAGGGCGGGCGCCGTCGGGCGCTGGTCGGTCGGCGGGGACATGGCCGCTCACATAGCGTCCTATTCCGCCGACCCCAAGGCTCGGATGACGCCCGGCGCCGCCGACGCGACGCCAGCCGCGAAACGGACGACGAACCGCCCGCCGCCGCCGTCCCGGGGCGGGGGGGGGCAGCGCGGCGTCGGGCCCTCGGCCAGGGCGTCGATGGCGTGTGAGGCGCGCACGAAAAAGCCCCGGCGCGGGCCGGGGCTTTCGGAACTCCTGCGGTCTCCGCCGGGCCTATTTCGGAGCCAGGATCATGATCATCTGGCGGCCTTCCATCTTCGGCTCGTACTCGACCTTGGCCACCTCTTCGAAGTCGGTCTTCACCTGCTGCAGCAGCCTCATGCCGAGCTCGGGGTGGGCCATCTCGCGGCCGCGGAAGCGCAGGGTGACCTTCACCTTGTCGCCTTCCTCGAAGAAGCGGGTCATGGCCCGGGCCTTCACGTCGTAGTCGTGCTTGTCGATGTTCGGGCGGAGCTTGATCTCCTTGATCTCGACCACCTTCTGCCGCTTGCGCGCCTCGGCCTTCTTCTTCTGCTCCTGGAAGCGGAACTTGCCGTAGTCGAGGATCTTGCACACGGGCGGATCGGCCGTCGGCACGATCTCCACCAGGTCGAGCCCGGCCTCCTCGGCCGCCTCGATGGCCGCGGAGGTGGGCATCACCCCCTGCTTTTCGCCATTCTGATCAATGAGCAAGACCCGCGGTGCGCGGATCTCCTGGTTCATACGCGGCCCGTCCTTGACGGGCGGCGACTGCATGGGGCGACGAATAGGGGCTCTCTCCGAAACCGTTGTCGAAAACGGACAGGCGCAAGGGATTGGTCCCGCGCGAGCGTCCGCGCTTCTATATGACCGTAGGGCCTTGGCTTATCAAGCCGACGACAGCGCCCGTTCGTACGCGGCCAGAGTCGCGGCGGTCATCGCCCGGGCCGAATAGAGCGCCCTGACGCGCGCCTGCCCCGCCTCGCCCATGGCGGCGCGCCTGCGCGGGCCGGCGTCGATGGCGACGGCGAGGGCCGCGGCCCAGGCTTCCACGTCGCCGGCGGGCGCGCGCCAGCCTGCCTCCGGTGGGACCGTCTCGACCAGGCCGCCAAGGTCGGAGGCGACCACCGGACGGCCCATCGCCTGCGGCTCGATCGCCGTGCGCCCGAAGCTCTCGGGCACGGTGGAGGGGACGACGACGAGATCGGCGGCCAGGTAGGCGGCCGGCATGTCGTCGCAGTGGCCCAGCACCTTCACCGCATCGCCCAGCCCCGCCTCGGCCACCGCCGCCTCGACCTCGGCGCGATAGGCGCTGCGGCCCTGGTCGTCGCCCACGAGCAGCAGCAGGAAGTCCCGCCGCCCCTGGGCTCGCAGCTTCGCCGCCGCCCGCACCAGCGGCAGCTGTCCCTTGAGGCGGGTGAGGCGCCCGGCCAGCAGGACCTTCACCCGCTTGTCCGCGGCATCGAGGCCCCAGGCGCGGCGCAGGGTGTCGACCCGTGCGTCGGACACCGCCGCCGGGTCGAAACGGTCGAGGTCAACGCCGCGATTGATGGTGGCCACCCGCGCCGGATCGACCCCGTGCTCGGCGATCAGATGGTCGCGGGTGAAGGCGGAGTTGGCGATCACCAGCCGTCCGCGGGTCATCACCGCGTTGTACCAGCGCTTCGGGGCGCCCCCGGCCTTGTAGACGCCGTGGTAGGTCGCGATCCACGGAACGCCGGTCAGGGCCGAAGCCAGCCAGACGCTGAAGGCCGGCGCGCGCGAGCGCACGTGCATCAGGTCGACGTCCTCCCGCCGGGCCAGCAGCGCGAGGCGCCATCCGTTGAGCAGGATCGTCAGGGGGTTCTTGCTGGCGACCGGCATGGGGACGAAGACCGCGCCTGCGGCCTCCAGCTCCGCCGCCAGCCGACCCCCGGTCGAGGCGACCAGGGCGCGCCCGCCCGCCTCGACCAGGGCTGCGGCGACCTCCACCGTCGAGCGCTCGGCGCCGCCGGCGTCGAGGTCGGGGACGACTTGCAGGACCGTCGGCTTCTTGGGATCACCCATCGGCCCCGATTAGCGAACCCGACAGAGATCGCCAATGACCGAACAGAGCGGCTTCCTCGAGCGCGGCGGCGAACGTCTCGCCTGGCGACGGATCGAGGGCGAGGGCCCCACGGTCGTGTGGCTGGGCGGCTTCAGGTCGGACATGGCCGGGACCAAGGCCGAAGCGCTTGCCGGGACGGCCCGGGACGGGGGTTGGCGCTACCTGCGTTTCGACTACTCGGCCCACGGCGAGTCCACAGGCGTCTGGGAGCAGGCGACGATCGGCCAGTGGAAGGCCGACGCGCTGGCGGTGATCGACGCGCTGACGGAGGGTCCGCTGGTGCTGGTCGGATCGTCCATGGGCGGCTGGATCGCCTGCCTCGCCGCGCTCGAGCGCTCCGAGCGGCTGCACGCGCTGGTGCTGGTTGCGCCGGCGCCGGACTTCACCGAGAAGCTGATGCGGCCGAAGATCCCGCCCGAGGGCCTGCGCGAGATCGAGCTGAACGGCGTGTGGCTGGAGCCTTCCGAGTACGACGAGCCCCTGCCCATCACCCGTCGCCTGCTCGACGAGGGCCGGGAACACCTGATCATGGACGGGCCTATCCCCATCCGCTGCCCGGTGCGCATCCTGCAGGGCCAGCGCGACGAACAGGTGCCGTGGGCGCACGCCCTGACGCTGGCCGGCCTGCTCGAAAGCGAGGACGTGGTGTTCACCCTGGCGAAGTCGGGCGACCATCGGATGTCGACGCCGGCGGACATCGCGCGGCTGTCGGAAACCGTCGCCGCGGCCCGTCAGGGCAGGTAGATCGCCCCGAGGGCGGCGCCGCCGAACACGGCGACGGACGCGGGGATCATGGCGACCAGGATGACCAGCGTCAGCAGCGCGCCCTTGCCCCACGCGCCCGCCGCCGTGCGCCACCAGCGCCCGCGGCCGACGCGCGCATAGACCACCACGCCCAGCGCCAGCATCAGGGCGACGCTCAACCCGGCGAACCCGCTGGGATCGATCAGAACGAGGACCATCAGCGGCGTCTGGTAGAGCGTCCAGGCGTTCAGGTAGCTGAAGGTCTGGCCCAGGTCTGCGCGCCAGTTGAGCGGGCTCCAGCGGCTGATCAGCAGGAAGATCGGCAGCACCATCACCAGGGTGTAGGCGGGCACCGACAGGATGCCGACCCACTGGTCCATGTCGGCGATGAACTCCTCGCGCGACTTGTCCGTCCGGCGCACCAGCAGGTCCAGCAGCCTGGCGTCTCCCGCCATGACCGTCCGCTCCACCCCGCCGGCCATCGCGTTGATCAGCAGGATCAGGCCGTTGAGGGCGAGGTAGTAGCGGAGCGGCCGCGGATATTTGCCGCCCGCGGTCGAACCGTGCTCGTCGTAGGCGGCCATGGCCGCGGCGGGCCGCACGATCAGGTCGCGCGTGAGCCGCAGCTCGGCCACGCCGAAGCCGCTGGCGTCCTCGGCCATCTCCTTGAGGGTGGCGTGCTTGGGCTCGGGCTGGTCGGTCATGCGTCCCCCGCTTCCCCGGCGAATATCAGGAGCTTAGGCGTCGTCGTCGGGGGGTCAACGGGTCTCCTCGTCGGCCAGCACCGCCGCCAGCCCGTCCCGCCAGTCCGGAAACCGCGGCCGCCAGCCGAGCTCGGCCTTGGCCAGGGCGTTGGAGACACGTTTGTTGTCCAGATACCAGCTGCGCATGGACCCGGCGACCAAGGGGTCGTCCCAGGCGACCTCGGGGGGAGCCGGAACGCCCATCAGCCCCGCCGCGTGCTCGACGTAGCGGTCGCCGCCGGCGGGGTGGTCGTCCGCGAGGTTCCACGCGCCGCCCGGCCGCGGCCGGCGCAGGGAGGCGACCAGGCCCGAGACCGCGTCGTCGCGGTGCAGGCGGTTGAACACCTGGCCGGGCTTGCGCACCAGCCGCGCGGTCCCGTCACGCAGCCGGCCGAAGGGCGAACGGCCCGGACCGTAGAGCGCCGGCAACCGGAGGGCGCAGACCGTCAGGCCCATGCCGCGGCCGACCTCGAACCAGTCGCGCTCGGCGGCGACCCGCCGCGCGCCCGCGACGCTGGCGGCGTTGAGCTCGGAGTCCTCGAATACCCAGCCGCCGTCGCGGTCGCCGTAGACGCCGGTGGTGGAGACGTAGCCGAGCCAGGCCGGGAAGCTGCGGGAGCGCGCGATGGCGGGAGCCAGGGTGCGCAGGCCCGGGCAGCCGTCCGCGTCGGGGGGCGCGGTGACCAGCACCGCCTCCGCCGGCCCGGCCGCTTCGGCCAGGGCGTCGGGGTCGCCCGGGTCCACGGCGGCGAAGCCCATGGCCTCCGCGGCCCGGCGCGTCTCCGGCCGGCGGGCGGTGACGGCGACGCTCCAGCCGTCGAGCAGCAGGCGCGCGGCGAAGGCGGAGCCGAGGTAGCCGCAGCCGAAGACGAGCGCGTGCAAGGACCGGCCCTTAGCCCTCCGCCGCCTTCAGCGCGGGCGCTTCGGCGGCCTCGGCCGCGGCCGCCCGCTCGGCGTTCCAGTGCGAGACGCAGGGGATCTTGGCGGGGTCGGCGCGATCGGCGTAGCGGCGGGCGATCTCGGTGACCTCGCCCAGCATGCCCTCGGCCAGGGTGATGGGGGCCAGGCCCAGGCCCTTGAAGCGGTCGTTCATGACCACGAGCTCGTTCTCGTCGGCCTCCTGGCGCGGATTGGGCAGGTAGGCGATCTCGGCTCCGGTCATCTCGGCGACCATGGCGGCCAGATCGCGCACGCGCCGGCACTCGGTCATCTGGTTGAGGATCGACACCCGGTCCCCGCGGCGGGGCGGATGGCGCAGGGCCAGCTCGACGCAGCGCACCGTGTCCTGGATGTGGATGAAGGCGCGGGTCTGGCCGCCGGCCCCGTGCACGGTCAACGGGTAGCCGACCGCGGCCTGCATCAGGAACCGGTTCAGCACCGTGCCGTAGTCGCCGTCATAGTCGAAGCGGTTGATCAGCCGTTCGTCGCGCCGCGTCTCCTCGGTCTGGGTGCCCCAGACGATGCCCTGGTGCAGGTCGGTGATCCGGAGCTTGTCGTTCTTGGCGTAGAACTGGAACAGCAGGGCGTCCTGGGTCTTGGTCATGTGGTAGATCGACCCCGGATTGGCCGGGAACAGGATCTCCTGCTCCTTGGGGCCGTGGTCGGTCTCGACCGTGACCGTCAGGTAGCCCTCGGGGATGCGCAGGCCGGCGGTGCCGTAGCCGTAGACGCCCATGGTGCCGAGGTGCGCCAGATGGATGTCGAGGCCGGACTCGACGATGGCCGCCAGCACGTCGTTGGTGGCGCCCAGGTTGTTCGACACGGTGTAGCGCTTGTGCTGGGCCGACTTCATCGAATAGGGCGCGGCCCGCTGCTCGGCGAAGTGGACCACCGCGTCCGGCCTCCAGCTCTTCAGCAGCGCCAGGAAGCGGTCGTAGTCGCGGCCCAGTGTGAGGTTGTGGAAGGCGATGTCCCGGCCGGTCAGCTCCTTCCAGGCGGCGATGCGCTCGCCGACGGTGCGGATCGGCGTCAGCGACTGGACCTCGAGCTCGTTGTCGATGTTGCGGCGGGAGAGGTTGTCGACGATGCCGACGTCCCAGCCGCGGGCCGAAAGATGCAAGGCCGTCGGCCAGCCGCAGAAACCGTCGCCGCCGAGAACCAGGACACGCATGCTTGTCACCGAAATTGGGAAGGACCTTGAACGGGCAACCTACTCTGGTTCCGCCGCACAGCGGTAGAGGCTCAGAGCAGGGCCTCCACCGCCGCGCGCGCCGCCGCCCCGAGGTCGGGACGCTTCAGCGCCAGGGCGACGTTGGCGCGCAACAGGCCGATCTTGTCGCCGCAGTCGTGGGTGACGCCCTCGTACGCCCAGCCGTAGAACGGCTGCGACCGCATCAGCCGGACCATGGCGTCGGTCAGTTGGATCTCGCCTCCGGCGCCGGTCTCGTGGCCGGCCAGGGCTTCGAAGATCTCGGGGCGCAAGACGTAGCGGCCGGCGATAGCCAGGTTCGACGGCGCCGTTCCCCGCGGCGGCTTCTCGACCATGGCCGTGATCTCGTGCAGGCGGCCGTCGGCCGAGCCGGGGGCGATGACGCCGTACTTGTGGGTTTCGGAGTCCGGCACGGCCTCCAGGGCGATGACGTTGGCGCCGGTCTTCTCGTAGGCGGCGACCAGCTGGGCCAGGCAGGGGGTCTCGGCGTCGACGATGACGTCGGGGAGCAGCACGGCGAACGGTTCGTCGCCGATCAGGTCGCGCGCGCACCAGACCGCATGGCCCAGCCCGAGCGGCGCCATCTGGCGCACGAAGCTCATCTCGCCGGGCTTCGGCAGCTCGGCGCGGATGGCCTCCAGCGCCTCCAGCCTGCCCTTGGCCTCGAGCTGGGCCTCGAGCTCGACCTGGTGGTCGAAGTAGTCCTCGATCGCGCCCTTGGCGCGGCCGGTGACGAAGACGATGTGCTCGATCCCCGAGGCCCGCGCCTCCTCGACGATGTAGGAGATGATCGGGCGGTCGACGACGTTCAGCAGCTCCTTGGGCGTCACCTTGCTGCCGGGCAGGACGCGGGTGCCCAGGCCCGCGACGGGCAGGACGGCTTTGCGAACGCGGGCCATGTCGTCTCCAAAGGTTCATGCATCGATTAGGACGCCGGGGGCGTTTTTCCAAGGCGTCCGTGGGAATCGCCGGCTTGGCCCGGGCGCCGACCGACGCTAGGAACGCGATAAGCTTCGAGAGGAACCGCTCGCATGTATCGTCGTCTCGTCCTCGGCGCCGGCGCCGCCGCGCTCGCTTTCGGTCTCGCGGCGTGCGGCGACGGCGGCTCCAAGTCCGGCGCCAGGAGCAACCCGGCCATGCCGCCGGCCGATCCGGCCCGGGCGGCCAAGGTCAACGGCTACGACAAGGACGGCAAGCCGATCGACGCCGTGGCCGCCGCCGAAATGCCGGCAAGCGCCCTGCCGCCGCTGAAGGGTGAGGGCGCCGGTCCGCCGCCCAAGGCCGAGCCGGCCCCGCCCTACAAGCAGCCGTAGGCGAACCTTTCCCGCTGCGGCCGGTTGTTCCGGGGCAGGGAGAAGGACCATGACACGCAAGACCCTTGCCTTGACCGCCCTCGCCGTGGGGGCGGCCGTGCTGCTGGCCGCCTGCGGGCCTCGCGAACCGGAGAAGGACGCCACCGCCGCGGCCATGCCGGGCGCCGACGTGGCGGCCGAGACCGCCGTGGAGCCGGCTCCGGTCGACACCTCGACCGCGGGCGGCGTGACCGCCGGGAGCGAACCGGCCGCGACGGCCCCGCCGGCCGCGCCGGCCGCGCCGCCGCCGACGCTTCCCGAGGACGACGCCAAGCAGCCGCCGCCGAAGTACTGAGGCGGCATCACGTTTTCTCACGCCGGCGTGAACCTTAGCGCGGCCGGCTCGTTGAACCGCGGCAAACGCGGAGGACCCCCATGTCCAGCAAGACCATCCTGACCCTCGGCGCCCTGGCGGCAGGCGCCCTTCTGACGGCGGCCTGCACCCAGAAGCAGGAAGAGGCGCCGCCGCCGGCCGAGACCACCGTCGTCACGCCCCCGGCGGACGTGACCGTCACCCCGCCGCCGGTCGAGGCGCCGGCGCCGACGACGGAATCGACGACCACGACCACCACCAACCCGGACGGCTCGAGCTCGACGACCACCACGGAATCGACCACGCCGCCCGGCCAACCGTAACGGCTCCAGCAGGTCGTAAGGGCCCCGAGCTCCCGAGAGACCGGGGCCCCGATCACAAAATTCTCACGCGGGCGTGAACCTTTCGCGCGCTGGCCGGTTAAACGGCGGCAACTCGGGAGGACCTCATGTCCAACAAGACTGTTCTGACCCTCGGCGCCCTGGCGATCAGCGGCCTGCTGGTGGCCGCCTGCACCCAGAAGCAGGAGGAGGCGCCCGCCGCCGCCGACACAGCCACCGACGCCGCGGCGACCGCGCCGGCCGAGCCCATGCCCCCGGCCGACACCACCACGCCGCCGCCGGCCGACGGGACCACGGTGACCAACCCGGACGGCTCGACCACCACGACCAACCCGGACGGCACCACGACCACCACCCCGCCGGCGCAGTAAGGCGCGGGACTTTCGCGGAAGACGGGCCCCGGTCTCTCCCAGAGGCCGGGGCCTTCCGTTTGCGGCTACTCGACGGTGACCGACTTGGCCAGGTTGCGCGGCTGGTCCACGTCCGTGCCCTTCTGCACCGCCGTGTGGTAGGCGAGCAGCTGCATCGGCACGGCGAAGACGATGGGCGCCACCAGCGGATCGCAACGGGGGATCTCGATGATCCGCCGCGCCAGTTCGATGCGCTTCGCGCCGCCGGCGTCGGTGATGGCCACCACGCGGCCGCCCCGGGCCGCGACCTCCTGCAGGTTGGAGGCGGTCTTCTCGAAGAACTCGTCCTCGGGGGCGAGGATGACCACCGGGGTCTCTTCGTCGATGAGCGCGATCGGGCCGTGCTTGAGCTCGCCGGCGGCGTAGCCTTCGGCGTGGATGTAGCTGATCTCCTTCAGCTTCAGCGCGCCCTCAAGAGCCAGGGGGAACATCGGCCCGCGGCCCAGGTAGAGCACGTCGCGGGCGTGCTGCAGCTCGTGCGCCACCTCACGGATCGCATCGTCCTGCTTCAGGGCCTCGGTGATCAGCCGCGGAGTCTCCAGGAGGGCATGCAGCGCCCGGTCGAAGGCGGCCTGGTCCATCCGGCCGCGCGCCACCGCCGCGGCCACGGCCAGGCAGGTCAGGGCGGTGACCTGTGAGGTGAAGGCCTTGGTCGAGGCGACCCCGATCTCGGGGCCGGCCCGGGTCGGCCACAGGTGCTCGGCCTCGCGGGCCATGGTCGACTCGTGGACGTTGACCACCGCGGCGGTGGCCAGCCCCTGCTCCTTGCACCAGCGCAGGGCGGCGAGGGTGTCGGCGGTCTCGCCCGACTGGGAGACGGCCAGGGCCAGGGTGCCGGGGGTCAGGGCGGGCGACCGGTAGCGGAACTCCGACCCGATCTCCACGTCGCAGGGCAGACCGGCCAGCTTCTCGAACAGGTACTTGCCGATCATGCCGGCGTAGTAGGCGGTGCCGCAGGCGACGATCTGCACCCGCGGCATGGCGGCCCAGTCGACCTCGGTGGGGGCGGCGACGCGGCGGGCGACCGGATCGACGTAGGCGGTCAGGGTGTGCTGGCAGCTCTCGCCCTGCTCGTGGATCTCCTTCTCCATGAAGTGGCGGTAGTTGCCCTTCTCGACCAGGGCGGCCGAGGCGGAGACGGTGACCGTCGGGCGCTGCGCGGGCTGGCCGGCGGCGTCGAAGATCGAGGCCTGGTTGCGGCGGATGGCGACGTAGTCGCCCTCCTCCAGGTAAGTGACTCGGTTGGTGAATGGGCCGACCGCCAGGGCGTCGGAGCCGATGAACATCTCGTCGTCGCCCCAGCCGACCACCAGCGGGCTGCCGCGGCGGGCGCCGAGCACCAGGTCGTCCTCGCCCTCGATCAGCACGGCCAGGGCGTAGGCGCCGTGCAGCTTGTCCAAGGTGTGCTTGAGCGCCGCGACCGGCTCGTCGCCGGCGTCCAGGCGGTGCTGGATGAGGTGGGCGATGACTTCGGTGTCGGTGTCGCTCTGGAAGCTGTGGCCGGCCTCGAGCAGTTCGGCCTTCAGCTCGGCGAAGTTCTCGATGATGCCGTTGTGGACCACGGCCACGCGGCCGGTGACGTGGGGGTGGGCGTTACGCTCGCTGGGCGCTCCGTGGGTGGCCCAGCGGGTGTGGCCGATGCCCACCGTGGCCGGCAGCGGATCGGCCTTCAGCACCGCCTCGAGGTTGCGGATCTTGCCCTGGGCGCGGCGGCGGTCGATGCGGCCGCCGCTGAGCGCCGCCACGCCGGCGGAGTCGTAGCCGCGGTACTCCAGCCGCTTGAGGCTGTCGATCAGGCGATCGGTGACCGGTTGGCCGCCGCTGATGCCGATGATCCCGCACATGGGCGCAAATCCTGCAAGGTTGGGGCCGGCCGCTTCGCTTCGTTTCCGAAGCGGAGCGCCTGCGGTATGAAAATGCGCCGGACGGCGTTATAGGGCGCGCCCTTTAGCATTTGAGTGCGGCGATGCGCGTAAAACTGCATTTCGCCAAGTTTCGCCGGGCCTGGGAGAGGACAGTCTGATGGGCAAGCGCTCCTATTTCGGGACCGACGGCATCCGCGGCAAGGCCAACAGCCATCCCATGACGGCCGAGGTCGCCCTGCGCGTCGGCCTGGCCGCCGGCAAGATGTTCCGTTCCGCCGACAACCGCCGACACCTTGTCGTGATCGGCAAGGACACCCGCCTGTCCGGCTACATGATCGAGCCGGCGCTGGTCGCCGGCTTCACTTCGGTGGGCATGGACGTGCGCCTGTTCGGGCCGCTGCCGACGCCGGGGGTGGCGATGATGACCCGCTCGATGCGGGCCGACCTCGGAGTGATGATCTCCGCCTCGCACAACAACTTCGCCGACAACGGCATCAAGCTGTTCGGTCCGGACGGCTACAAGCTCTCCGACGCCAAGGAGGCCGAGATCGAGCGGCACATGGACGAGGGCCTGCAGGAGGACCTCGCCGGCTCGCGCGACCTCGGTCGGGTGGTGCGCATCGACGACGCCCAGGCCCGCTACGTCGAGATCGCCAAGGCCACCTTCCCCCGGCGGCTGAACCTGAACGGCCTGCGCGTGGTCGTCGATTGCGCCAACGGGGCCGGCTACAAGGTCGCCCCCACGGCGCTCTACGAACTGGGGGCCGAGGTCATCCCGCTGGGCGTCGAGCCCAACGGCTTCAACATCAACGACGGCTGCGGCTCCACCTATCCGGAGCCCCTGACCCAGGCGGTGCTCGAGTACCGGGCCGACATCGGCATCGCGCTCGACGGCGACGCCGACCGGGTGCTGATCTGCGACGAGAACGGGCAGATCGTCGACGGCGACCAGATCATGGCGATCATCGCCGGAGCCTGGGCCGAGGAGGAGCGCCTGGCCGGCGGCGGGGTGGTCGCCACCGTCATGTCCAACCTCGGGCTGGAGCGGTTCATGACCGCGCGCGGCCTGAGGCTCGAGCGCACCGCGGTGGGCGACCGCTACGTCATGGAGCGCATGCTCGACGGCGGCTTCAACCTGGGCGGCGAACAGTCCGGCCACGTCATCCTGCGCGACTACTCGACCACCGGCGACGGCCTGCTGGCGGCGCTGCAGGTGCTGGCGGTGATGGTCGAGCGCCAGGCCCCGATGAGCGCCCTGGCGCGCCAGTTCGAGCCGGTGCCGCAGCGGCTGGAGAACGTCCGCTACGTCAAGGGCAAGCCGCTGGAGAGCCCGCACGTCCTGAGCGCCATCGCCGACGCCGAGGCGGCGCTCAACGGCGCCGGCCGGGTGCTGGTGCGCAAGTCCGGAACCGAGCCGCTGATCCGCATCATGGCCGAGGGCGACGACGAGCGCCTGGTCGACCAGGCGGTGCGCGACATCGCCGAGGCGGTCAGGGCGGCCGCCACGGTCTAGGGACTGACGACGGAGGCCTACCCCGCCAGCCGTTCCGCCAGTTCGGCCGCCTGCACGCGGATCTCCGGCACCGCGACCACTTCCCAGAACTGGCCGCGGGTGGGCGGGCCGATGGCGAAGAGGCGTTCGTGCGGCGTGCCGTCGGCGTCCTGCACGCGGCAGTCGTCCATCACGTCCAGCCCCAGGCTGGCGGGGTCGACCCGGGCTATGCCGAAGGCGAACAGGTGTTTCAGCAGCGCGTCCTCCGAGCGCCGGAGGTCCGCCAGCGGCCCGGTGCAGTTGACCATCCAGGCGAAGGCCTCCTTGCGGCTGCCGCGCATGCCCCGCGCGCGCCAGGACACCTCCAGCCCGCCCTCGACCGGTTCGACCAGCTCGACGCGGCCCGAGGCGACCCGCAGCCGCGCGCCGTCGACCAGGGCGCCGATGCGCTCGCCCACCTCGCGCGCCGTGCGGTGGCGGTGGACGTCCCACCAGGGGCGCAGGTGGCGCAGGAAGCGCTCGCGCTCCTTCTCGGTGGCGTTCAGCCAGGCCGACTGGTTGAAGGGCCGGATCTCGTCCATGGCCTCGCCCCAGCCGACCACCTTCATGCGCGCCCGGACCTCGCGGAACATGCCCATCAGGTCGGTGGCCTCGGGCTTCCAGGCGATGGCGTGGACCTGCTGGGGATCGTGCGGGCGCGGCAGCAGGCCGCGGCGCGAGAGCGCCAACGCCCGGCCCTTCCAGCCGCGCGCGTCGAGCGCTAGGACCACGTCGATCATGGTCAGGCCCGCGCCCAGCAACAGCACGTCGTCCGTCTCGCCGATCCAGCCCAGGGCGCCGTCCGCCCACGGGTCGCCGATGTAGCGCTCGGCCCTGCCCAGGCCCTTCGTCCCCGCGTCGCCGGGCGGCGGGTTGCCGCTGGCCAGCACCACCGCGTCGGCGGCGATCTCGCGGTCGTCGGCCAGGCGCACCAGGGCGTCGCCGGCGCGCGGCTCCACGGCGATCGCCTCGCCGGTGATCCGGGTCAGCCGCTCGCCGCCCTCGGCCAGGATCGCCTGCACGTAGTCGCCGTAGACCATGCGCGGGACGAAGCCCTGGGGGTCGGCCAGCTCGGGCCGGTTGGCCTGCAGCCACCGCACGAAGTGGCCGGAATCGTCGGGGAAGGCGCTCATGCGCCCGGCGCGGACGTTGAGAAGGTGGGCGGGGCAGGTGGTGGAGTAGGCCAGGCCGCGGCCGAACACGCCGGAGCGCTCGATCAGGAAGACGCGCACGTCCGGATCGCGCCGCAGGAGCTGCACGGCGAGCAGCGATCCGGAAAACCCGGCCCCGACGATGGCGACACTCTTGAGATTGCGCACGCCGTCCTCCCCCGCGATGGCGCCTGCCTAGACGGAGCCGGCGCGGTTGGGAAGCCGGGGGCGTGCGCCGCGCTTTCGCGCGCCGTTGTGGCGGCGCTCGAACGTTTGACAAGCGCCGCCGCCGGGCGTTCACTGCGCCGGTCTGTTGCCGGCGGGCGGGTGTGATGCGGCTATTGTCGCCTTCCCGTTTGCCCGCCGGCAGTCATCCCTGCATCGACGAGATCGCGACCTTGCCGGTCCGCCCCAGCGAGGCGGCGTCGAGCTGGCCGACGCCCAGCGCGGTCTTCAGCGCGTCCACGGTCTTCAGCTTGACCCGGGAGCGGCCGCCCGAGGCGGCGTAGCGCACGGTCCCGAACAGGGCCGCGGCCAGCTGCATCAGGTCGGCGTACCGGGCGCCGTCGAGGGCCGCCCCGCCGATCGACTGCCGCAGGGCGGCGGCCAGCCGTGCGTCGCTCGCCTGGTCGCTGGAGCGGCCGGTCAGGTGGGCCACGGCGCCGGCGCGGTCGGCGGCCGGGACGGCGGCGGCCAGGGCGCGGTAGGCGGCCTCGTGCGCGGCCCGCCGCTGGGCCCGGCTGCGGCCTTCCCAGCCGGGGAAGGCGAAGGCGACGCCGACGGCCCCGAGGCCGGCGTCCTCGGCCAGGCGACGGAAGGCGGGCTGGGCGTAGAGCAGCTTGTAGCGGTTGGTCGAGCCAGCCGAGAACGCGGTGCGGAAGCCGGTGCGCCGGCGGAGCTCCTTCAGCGCCGCCAGCTGCGCGGCCGGATCGCGGCAGGTCAGCATGCCGACCATGAAACCGCTGGTCCCCACGCCCCCGGCCTCGGCCACGAAACAGTGCAGCGCGCCAGCGGCGGCGCGTGCGGCCGCGCCCTGTTCCGGCTTCTTCTGGCAGGCCGCCAGCGCGGCGGCGGCGGACAGGCCCGCGACGAGGCCTCGGCGATCGGTGGCCATGGCGCCCTCCCGACTGCGGAAGGCGAAACTTGGTCACCGATCCGGGCGGCCGTCAAATTTCCTGGTTGTAGGCGCCCACTTCGGGTCGCCGGGCCAGCCGGGGCTTTACCTCCTCGCGGAACAGGCGGCGCATGTCGTCCTCGCCCCGGGTGCTCTCCACCACCACCACCAGCTCGGGCTTGTTGGACGAGGCGCGAACCAGCACCCAGGAGCCGTCCTCCAGGGCCACGCGCACGCCGTTGACGGTGATCACCTCGGCGATGGCGCGGCCGGCGATCTTCTCGCCGCGGGCGGCAAGGGCCTCGTATTCGGCCACCACGTCCGCGACCACGCCGTACTTCTTCTCGTCGTCGCAGTGGGGGCTCATGGTCAGGGAGGTCCACGCCACCGGCAGCGCCTTCCTGAGGCCCGAGAGCCTCTTGCCCGGGTTGCGGTCGAGCATGGCCAGGATGGCCGAGGCGGCGACGATGCCGTCGTCGTAGCCGCGCCCGATCGGGGCGTTGAAGAAGAAGTGGCCCGACTTCTCGAAGCCCGCCAGGGCCCCCAGCTCGGCGGTCTTGCGCTTGATGTAGCTGTGGCCGGTCTTCCAGTAGACGGTGGTGGCGCCGTTCGCCTTCAGCACCTCGTCGGTGGCGTAGAGTCCGGTCGACTTGACGTCGACCACGAAGGTCGCCCCCGGATGCAGGGCCGACAGGTCGCGGGCCAGCATCAGCCCGATCTTGTCGGCGAAGATCTCCTCGCCCTCGTCGTCGACCACGCCGCAGCGGTCGCCGTCGCCGTCGAAGCCGAGCGCCAGGTCCGCGCCGGTCTCGACCACCCGCTGGGCCATGGCCTTCAGCATGGCGTGGTCCTCGGGGTTGGGGTTGTACTTGGGGAAGGTCCAGTCGAGGTCGCAGTCCATCTCCACCACCTCCGCGCCCATGGCGCGCAGGGCGTGGGGGGCGAAGGCGCCGGCGGTGCCGTTGCCGCAGGCGGCCACCACCTTGAGCGGCCGGCCGAGCTTCATGCGCGAGGTGATGTCGGCCAGGTAGCGTTCGCGCACGCCCGGGGTGTCGGAGACCGAGCCGCCAGGCCGCTCGACGCCGCCGCCCTCGAGCACGATCGCCTTCAGCCGCCCGATCTCGTCCGGGCCGAAGGTGAGCGGCGGCTGCGCTCCCATCTTCACGCCGGTCCAGCCGTTCTCGTTGTGGCTGGCGGTGACCATGGCCACGCAGGGGGCGTCGAGGTCGAACTGGGCGAAATAGGCGGTCGGGGACAGGGCCAGGCCGATGTCCAGGACCTTGCAGCCGGCGGCGACCAGGCCCGCGATCAGCCGGCCCTTCACGGCCTCGGAGTAGGAGCGGTAGTCGTGGCCGACCACCACGCGCGGCCGCACCCCGATCTCGTGGATGTAGGTCCCCAGCCCGAGACCCAGGGCCTCGATGCCGAGGAGGTTGATCTCCCTGTCGAGGATCCAGCGCGCGTCGTACTCGCGGAAGCCCGTCGGCTTGACCAGCGGGGTGGTGGCGGATTCCGGCGAGGCGGGGTCCAGGTCGGCGCGCGGCTTGGGCAGGGGCATCGGGGACTCGAACTCCTCGGAAAAGGCCCTTAAGGTCAGGGTCGAGGGCCATACGCAAGGGGGCGGGACATGTTCCTTCGCTCGATCGCCGTCTGCGCCGCGGCCGCGGCCGCGCTGTGCTCCACCTCCGCCTCCGCCGGTTTCAAGCCCTATCCCCGCCAGGTCTACGACGTCGACCAGCCGGGCCCGCGCGGCGACGTCGCCTCATGGTCGTTCGAGCCGCCGGCCGACGTCAGCGCCCTGCACACCTGCGCCATGGTCGTCAGCCTGGACGGCCACCGCCTGTTCGCGCCGGCCTTCAGCGTGGTGCTGATCGCCGGGGACGAGGTGCTGCGCCTGCGCTTCATCAACGAGGACCGCAAGTCCGCGGTGCTGCCGGCCTACCTGCGCCGCGAGCGCGCCGAGGACCCCGAGAAGCCGGTGCTGACCGGCAGCCGCAAGAAGGGGCCGAGCAAGCGCGAGGTGCGGCTGCAGTCGCAGGTCAAGGTCGGCGAGCCCTTCGACCTGGGCCTGACCTGGCGGCCGGACGGCAAGGTCGACGTCATGGTCCGCTCCGGCGGCCGCGAGGAGCACGTGCTGGTGCCGATGCTGTCGGAGCCGACGAAGATCCGGGTGATCTCGTCCTCGGGCTACTGGCGGCTGTCGCCCTTCTTCTTCGGAACCGTCGACGGCGCCCCGGCCGAGCCTGGCGAGCGGGACATGCTCTCGCCGCGCGGCTGCCCGGGCCTGGCCCCGCCCGAGGACCTTCCCGGCGCCGTGCTCGACGAGACCGAGGAAGAGGCCTAGCCCCATGCGCTGGATCGAGTTCCAGACCGGCGTCGGCCCGGTGACGGTCAACGCCCAGCACATCTTCTCGGCCGCCGAGGACCCCTCGACCACCGCCCACGACGTCGAGCTGTGGTGGAACGCGCCGCGCGAGACCCTCGTGCGCGAAGGCCTCGACGCGGTCGGCGACAAGCTGGGGCCGGACTTCGTGCGCTTCGACACGGCCCAGCCGCAGTCGCGCCCGGTGCTGGTCAACCGCCGCCTGGTGGTGTCGGTGATCCCGCACCCGCAGCACGCCGGCGTCTGCTTCCTGCAGGCGACGCACCGCCAGCACGCGGTGAAGGGCGACCTCGACGCGGTCACCGCCAGGCTGAAGGGCGGCTAGAGCACGCCGGCGCGCAGCAGGTCGTGCACGTGCAGGATGCCGACCGGGCGGCCGTCCTCGACCACGAACAGCACGGTGATGGCGCGGTCGTTCATGATCTTGAGCGCCTCGCCGGCCAGCATCTGCGGCGTCACCGTCAGGGGGTCGTGGGTCATCACCTCGCCGGCGGTGTGGGTCATCAGCCCGTCCATGTGCCGTCTGAGGTCGCCGTCGGTGATCAGCCCGGCCAGGCGGCCGCCCTCGACCACCCCGACGCAGCCGAAGCGCTTCTCGGTCATCACCAGCAGGGCGTCGCGCATGGCGGTGTCGGGCGAGACCAGCGGGGCTTCCGTCCCGGTGTGCATCAGGTCGCCGACCGTGCGCAGCAGGGCGCCCAGCTTGCCGCCGGGGTGGAAGACGCGGAAGTCGGTGGCGGTGAAGCCGCGGCGCTCGACCAGGGCGACGGCCAGGGCGTCGCCGAGCGCGATCTGCAGGGTGGTCGAGGTGGTCGGGGCGTCGACCCCCTCGGCGGCCTCGGGGGCGTCGGGCAGCAGCAGCAGCACGTCGGCGGCGCGGCCAAGCGCGCTCGCCTCCACCGCGGTCACGGCGATCAGTGGGATGCCGAACCGCTTGGCGTAGGCGACGACGTCGGCCAGCTCCTTGGTCTCGCCGGACTTGCTGAGGGCCAGGACGGCGTCCTCGGCGCGGATCATGCCCAGGTCGCCGTGGCTGGCCTCGGTGGCGTGCACGAACACCGACGGCGTGCCGGTGGAGGCCAGGGTGGCGGAGATCTTGCGCGCCACGTGGCCGGACTTGCCGACCCCGGTGCAGACCAGCTGGCCCTTCAACCCGTGCACGGTCTCCACCGCGCGCGAAAAGGCCCCGTCTAGGCTGGCGGCCAGCATGCCGAGCGCCTCGGTCTCGGTCTTCAGCACCCGGCGGCCGACCGCGGCCGCGTCGAAGCCGCTCATCGCGCCCGCTCCGGCTCGGAGACCTGAATGCCGCCCTTGGCCCGCTCCTGGGCCTCGCGGATGCGCCGCACGGCGTCCTTGCGCTTGCCCGCCTTCCTGGCGTCGATCTTGACGTAGTCGGGAACCACGACCGGGTGGCCGAAGGGCGCGGGCGAGCGGGCGCCGTAGCCCTGCGGCCAGACGAGCGACAGGGCGATGATCGCCGCCGCGATGACGGCGAGGCCGCCGAAGAACCAGCGGTCGGACAGGCGCAACAACATGGCGGGGCTATAGCCCGCGCCGGCCGTTTTGGCCAAACCCCTTGCGACGGGCGCAAGGTTGCGGTTTGCGATCCGCGCCGTCCGCACTAAACCGGCCGCATCCGCCACCGAGGTGATCGATGCCCCGTCTCGTCCTGCTGCGCCACGGCCAGAGCCAGTGGAACCTGGAGAATCGCTTCACCGGCTGGGTCGACGTCGACCTGACGCCCGAGGGCGAGGCCCAGGCGCGGCGGTCGGGCGAGCTGATCAAGGCCGAGGGGGTGCGCTTCGACCGCGCCTTCACCTCGGTGCTGACCCGCGCCATCCGAACCTGCACCCTGGCGCTGCAGGCCGCCGGCCAGCCGGACGTGCCGGTGACGCGGGACTGGCGGCTGAACGAGCGCCACTACGGCGGCCTGACCGGGCTGGACAAGGCCGAGACGGCGGCCAGGCACGGCCCCGAGCAGGTGAAGCTGTGGCGGCGTTCCTACGACGTGCCGCCGCCGCCGATGGAGGCCGACAGCCCCTGGTCCTTCGCCCACGACCCGCGCTACGCCGGCATCGACATCCCGGCCACCGAGAGCCTGAAGACGACGCTGGAGCGGGTGCTGCCCTGCTGGGAGGGCGAGATCGCGCCCCTTCTCGAGGCCGGCGACGACCTGCTGATCGCCGCCCACGGGAACTCCCTGCGGGCCATCGTCAAGCTGCTGTTCGATGTCGGCGAGGCCGAGATCGTCGGGGTCGAGATCCCCACCGGCAACCCGTTGTTGCTGGACCTCGACCGCGACCTGAAGCCGACGGCCGCGCGCTACCTCGACGAAGGCCGGGCCGAGGCCCTGCCGCGGGCGGCGTGAGCGACCCGGCCCTCCTCATGCGCCGGGCCATCGCCCTGGCCGCCGCCAACCACGGCCTGACCGCGCCCAACCCCTCGGTGGGCTGCGTGCTGGAGAAGGACGGCGCGGTGCTGGCCGAGGCGGCCACCGCGCCGGGCGGACGGCCCCACGCCGAGGAGCAGGCCCTGGTCGCGGCGGGGTCGGCGGCGCGCGGCGCCACCGCCTGGGTCACCCTCGAGCCCTGCGGCGCGCGCTCCAGCGGCGTACCGTCCTGCGCCGAAAGGCTGGCCGCGGCGGGCGTGCGGCGGGTGGTGGTCGCCTGCGAGGACCCCTCGCCCTACGCCTCGGGCAAGGGGATCGAGCGCCTGCGGGCGGCCGGCGTCGAGGTCGAGACCGGGCTGCTGGCCGAGGAGGCCGCGCCGCTCTACGCCCACTGGCTGGCGGCCCACGCCGCGGCAGCGAAGGATTAACCATCCTGCGCCGATAAGGATCGGGAATCGCGCGAGTCCCCCGTCCATGGCCCTTCGGGATCCGAGCGCCCGTTTCCGGCGCCTTACGCAGCAGGAGGTCGACGCCGTGTGCGCGCGGCACGACCGCCTGTGGGCCTCGCTGCCCGGCGGCGCGCGCGCCGTCTTCGCCTGGATGGACCTGCAGGGCCTTGACCTGTCGGGGCGCAACCTGTGCGACGCCGACTTCACCGGCGCGGTGGTCGCCGGCGCCCGGCTGACCGGGGCGAAGCTGGAAGGCGCCAACTTCTTCGGCGCCGACCTGCAGGGGGTGGACCTGTCGGGCGCCAGCCTGAGGCGCGCGGACCTGCGCGGGGCCTGCCTGCGCGGCGCCGACCTCTCGGGCGCGGACCTGTTCGAGGCCGACCTGCGCGAGGGCGTCATCGCCGCCGCCGACGCGGCCCTGGGCATCCGCATCCTGGAAAGCCCGCTCCGGGCCAGCGAGGCCCAGGGCGCCAACCTCTCGGGCGCCAACCTCGCCCGCTCCAAGCTCTCGGGCATCGTGGCGGTCAAGGCCGACTTCACCGACGCGGTGATGAAGGACTGCAAGCTGATCCGCGCCAACCTCAAGCAGGCCAACATGCGCGGGGTCGACCTGGCCGGGGCCGACCTGTCGAGCGCCGACCTGTCGGGCGCGGACCTGCGGGATGCGGTGCTGGTCGGGGCCAAGACCGGCATGTGGCGCACCGACGGCGCCGATCTCACCGGGGCCCTGACCGACAAGCCGGCGGGCCTGGCGGTCGAGAAGCTGCCCTACGACGAGATGCTGCGCGACCACGCCCTGTGGTGCGAGACCGGGGGCCGCGAGGGCAAGCCCTCGGCCTTCGACAAGGCCGACCTGCGGGCCCTGAAGTCGATCCGCGGCCTGAACCTGACCGCGCTGACGGCCAAGGGCGCGGTCTTCTACGGGCTCGACATGGAGGGCGTGCAGCTGCAGGGCGCCCACCTCGAGGGGGCCGACCTGCGCGGCTGCAACCTGCGCCACGCGGACCTGCGCGGGGCGCGGCTGGCCGGCGCGCGGCTGAACGGCTCGGACCTGCGCGAGTGCCGCCTTGGGCCGCTGATGATCGCCGACGACCGGCTGCTGCCGGCCGACCTGACCGGGGCGCAGCTGAAGAACGCCGACCTCGCCGGGGCCGACCTGACGCGGGCGGTGCTGAGGGAGGCCAACCTGACGCGGGCTCTGCTGGGCGGGACCCAGCTGCGGGGCGCGGACTTCACCGGCGCCATCGGGGCGGTCGCGCCGGGCTGAGGCGCGGTTAACGGCCCGGCTAGACCTTTGCCCTAAGCTCGCGGCAGTCATCGGGGGAGGCACGACGTGCACGCTGCGCAGGCCGCGGGCCGCAGGCGCTTGAGCCAGGGCGAACTGGACCTGATGCTCACCGCCCACGAGCGGCTGGTCGCCGGCCGGCCGGGCGGCCGCCGGGCGGTGCTGAAGTTCGTCGACTTCTCCGGCTGCGACCTGGCCGGCAAGGTGCTCGACGACGCCGACTTCACCGGCTCGGTGTTCGAGGGCGCGCGGATGGTGCGCGCGCGGCTCGACCGCGCCGTGCTGTTCGGCTGCGACCTGAGGAACGCCGACCTGCGCGCAGCCAGCCTGCGCCGCGCCGACCTGCGCGGCGTCTGCCTGCGCGGCGCCAACCTGTCGCTGGCCGATCTCACCCAGGCGGACTTCCGCGAGGGCGCCATCGGCGTGCCGCACCCGACCAAGGGCCTGAACGCCCTGCGGCACGAGCGCCGCAACGGCGAACTGGACGGGGTCAATTTCACCGGCGCGACCCTCGACGGCTCGCAGCTCGACGGCTCGTCGGCCTTCGCCGCCGACTTCACCGACTGTTCCATGCGCGGGACCAAGTTGACCGGCGCCAACCTAAAGGACGCCAACCTGTCCGGGGCCATGCTGGAGGGCGCCGACATCGCCGGGGCGAACCTGGAGGGCGCGCGCCTGGTCGGCGCGGTGCTGACCGGCGTCGACGTCGACAGCGCCCGGCTGAGGGAGACGGACCTGACCGGCGCCATCCGCAGCGTCGATCCCGCCGCCCTCGCGCGCGCCGAAGAGCTCTACGGCCGCGCCATGGGCGGCCAGGCCTGGTGCGATTCCGGCGGCGCCGACGGGGCGCCGGCGGTGTTCGACGGCGAGGACCTGAGGCCCCTGACCGACCGGCTGAGGGGCCTGCGGCTGCCGGCCCTGCGCGCCCGGTCCGCCTGCCTCGTCGGGCTGGACCTGTCCGGGGCCCAGCTGCAGGGGGCGAACTTCGAGGGCGCCGACCTGCGCGGGGCGAACCTGACCGGGGCCGACCTGCGCGGCGCGCGGCTGGCGGGCGCCAACCTGACCAAGGCCAGCCTGCGCCAGGCGGCGCTGGGCGCCCTGCCGCTGCCCGGCGGCCGCGCCGCCCCGGTGGTGTTCGAAGGCGCGCGCCTGCGCTACGTCAGCTTCGCCGGCGCCGACCTGGCGCTGGCCGTGTTCGACGGCGCCGACGTGGCGGGCGCCGACTTCTCGGGCGCCCGCGCCGGAACCGCCAGCTTCCGCGGCGCCAACCTGCAGGAGGCGCTCGGCTTCGACCTGGCGGCTTGAACGAGGCGTTGGCAGCCAAGAAAAAGGGCGGCGCGTGGTCCGCGCCGCCCGAGGCTCAGGATTCAGGAAGAATGCGGGAAGTCGGCGCTTACGCAGCCTTCTTGCCCTTGGTCTGGTCCGCGATCTGACCGGCGGCGCCGTTCGCGATCGGGATGGTGCGGGGCTTCATGGCCTCCGGCAGCTCGCGCTTCAGGGCGATGGTCAGGAGGCCGTTCTCCAGGCCGGCGTCGGTGACCACCACGTAGTCGGCCAGCTGGAAGCGGCGCTCGAAGTCGCGTTCGGCCAGGCCGCGGTGCAGGTAGCGCTTCTCGCCGTCCTCGTTGGCGGCCTTGCGGCCGGTGACGGTGAGCAGGTTCTCCTTCACCTCGATCGACAGCTCGTCGGCCTTGAAGCCGGCCACCGCCAGCTCGATGCGCCAAGCGTCTTCGGCCAGGCTCTCGATGTTGTAGGGCGGCCAGTTGGTGGCGCCTTCGGTCTTGGCCGCGGCTTCCATCAGCTGGGCCAGACGGTCGAAGCCGACCATCGAACGGTAAAGGGGCGTGAAATCGACAGTACGCATCGGCGAACCTCCTTCAGGAGCAAGGTTGCGGCGCTCCGCGCTTTCGACCCGGAGCGCTATGGGGTTGAACCGTGCGACCCACGAGGGCGTCGCGCGATCCGGAGGCCCGGACATCCAGCGCCTCCGCCGTATGAGTTAGGGCGGCGGAATTGCGGCGCAAGGGGCGGCCGTCACGGAATCTCCGCTTGCCTGAGAACCGCCTCCGCCTAAGGGTGTGGCGCCGTTTCTCAAGCCGGGGTCCGTCCATGTCCGCATCCAAGTCGCTCGTCCTCGCCGCCGGCCTCGCCGTCCTCCTCGGAGGCGCCGTCCAGGCCACGCCGCTGTTCCCCGCCGCCACCCGCGCCTCGGCTCCTCGCTTCGAGGAGGACGCGGCCCTGAAGGCGGCTGTCGAGGGCGCTCGCCGCCCGGCCGCGCACCGGGCCCGGGACCAGCACCGCCATCCCTACGAGAGCCTGACCTTCTGGGGCCTTCGCCCCGGCATGACGGTGATCGAGATCTCTCCGGGGGGCGAGGCCTGGTGGAGCGAGATCCTGGTCCCCTACGCCAAGGCCACGGGCGGGACCTACATCGCCGGCTACAACGACAGCGCCAATCCGAACTACAGCGAGGCCGCCCGCAAGGCGCGGGCCGACTTCGAGGTGAAGTTCGGGGTCTCCGCCACCGACTTCGGCATGGTGTCGGGCCTGAAGGCCCCGGACAACTCCGCCGACCTCATCCTGGTGGCGCGGGCCTTCCACAACTGGGCCGGCAACGAGGGCCAGACGGCCCGTTACATGAGCGAGTTCGCCCGCGTGCTGAAGCCGGGCGGGGTGCTGGCCGTGGAGCAGCACCGTGCGGCGGAAGGACGCCCCGTGTCGGAGACCGCCCCCAACGGCTACGTGCCCGAGAGCTACGTGATCGAGGCGGCCAGGGCGGCCGGGCTGGTGCTCGACGCGCGCAGCGAGATCAACGCCAACCCCAAGGACGACAGGGATCACCCGTTCGGCGTCTGGACCCTGCCGCCGACCCGGCGCAGCGCGCCCCAGGGGCAGCCGGCCAACCCCGGCTTCGACCATGGGCCCTACGACGCCGTCGGCGAGAGCGACCGCATGACCCTGCGCTTCCGTAAGCCGGGCTGAGGTTTGCTTGAAGGCGCGGGCGGCGCGGTTTACACGCCTTGGGATCGTTTAGCGCGGCCGTGGGGGCGGGGCGCGAGAGGGAGTCTATGAAGGTCACCTCGACCTGGCTGTCCAGGCGGACCGTGCTCGCCGGAACGGGCGCGCTCGCGCTCGCCGGCTGCGGCCGCCAGCAGCCCAAGGAGGCTCCGTCCGCCCAGCCGCCCGCTCCGGCCGAGGCGGGCCCGCCGCCTGGCACGCTGGAATGGGCGGCGGCCGGCCCGTGGCGCGCCTCCGACCGCG
>Ga0196964_10000329_pt1 | contig 33194 bp, 30 predicted proteins | sample S1_10metaG_FD_148615 | JGI IMG/M metagenome (GOLD analysis project Ga0196964, IMG submission 148615) | Soil microbial communities from Anza Borrego desert, Southern California, United States - S1_10 | ecosystem: Environmental > Terrestrial > Soil > Desert | place: USA: California | collected...
GATGGCCTTGGAGCCCTCGCCCCCGGCCGCCTCGGGTTCGCCGATGTCGACGCCGGCCCGGCGCAGCACCGCCTTCACCCGCTCCAGCAGCAGCCGCTGCGAGAACGGCTTGTGCATGTAGTCGTCGGCCCCGAGGTTGAAGCCGAGTATCTCGTCGATCTCCTCGTCCTTCGAGGTCAGCATGATGACCGGCATGTTGGAGGACTGGCGCAGGCGCCTCAGCACCTCCATGCCGTCCATGCGGGGCATCTTCACGTCCAGGATCACCAGGTCCGGCGGCTCGCTCTGCAGCGCCTCCAGGCCCGAAACCCCGTCATGGAAAGCCTTGACCTTGTGACCATGGCTCTCGAGGGCCATCGACACCGACGCCACGATGTTCTCGTCGTCGTCGATCAGGGTGATGTCGGCCATTCAGTTCTCCAGTCGGCGCGGAGCTGCGGCGAGGCTAGCGACCCGGCGGATTCGAAGCAAACCGCCGCTCTTCAACGCGGACTTAATGCCTCTGCTCCATGCTCAAGGCAGGTTTGGGGCGGGTTTTGGCATGGATCGGGGCCAGGTTCACTACGAGGTGTTCGTGCGCGTTTCGGCGCTGGCGCCCTGGCGGCTGGAGCTGGCCACCGAGAACCGGCAGCAGGCCACCGCCATCGCCGAGGAGATGCTCGAGGACAAGCGGGCCGTCTCGGTGCGCGTCACCAAGGAGACCATGGACCCCGAGTCCATGGAGTTCAACAGCGTCACCCTGTTCACCCGCGGCGCCCCCGAGCCGGCCCGCACGACGCGGGAGCGCGCCGCCTCCCACGAGCCGCCGTGCCTGTCGCCGCAGGACCTCTACGCCTCCTTCGCCCGCGAGAAGATCGGCCGCGTGCTCGAGGACTGGCTGCGCCGCAACAGGGCGACGCCGTTCGAGCTGCTGCACCGTCCCGACCTGGCCGAGAAGCTGGAGGCGTCGGGCATGGAACTGCAGCACGCCATCCAGAAGATCGCCGTGCCCGAGAGCCAGGCCACCGGCCAGGCCATCCACGACGTCATGCGCGCCTACCAGGCGCTCAGCGAGAAGACCATCGAGCGCCTGGTCCGGGCCGGCCGCCGCGCCTGCTTCCCCGACCTGACGAAGGAGCCGGTCGCCGACGCGGCCCGGCGGCTGATGGGCGAGGACGACCGCGCCTTCCTGCTGGGCGGCGCCGTCTGCGCCGCCCTCGCCGCCGCCCCGTCGACCCGCGACAAGGTGGGCGTGCTGCTCGATCTCGTCGAGCAGGCGCCGCCCGAGCCGCAGCCCAACGCCCTGGTGCGGGTGGTGGTCGAGCAGCCGCTGGCCGAGTTCCTGGCCACCCCGCAGGGCCTGGCCGAGGTCCTCGGCCCCGACCTGGACCTCGGCGCGGTGCTGGCGGCGCTGACGCGGCTGGCGGCGCCCGGCGAGGTCGAGGCGCTGATCCGCATGGAGCCCGGCCTGGCCCGCCAGATTCCCGCGCTGGAAGGCCCGGCCGCCCGCCTCGGCGGCCAGATGCAGGCCGGCGCCTTCAAGATGCTGGGCGCCTACATCGCCCGCCGCGTGCTGCGCGAGCTGACCGGGCCGCGGCGGCTGCGCCCGTCCGACGCCCGCGGCGAGATCGACATCCTGCGCGCCCTGGCCATGGCGCTGACGGCCTCGGCCGGCCGGCTGCTGTCGCTGGACGAGGTGCAGGACGCCTTCGTGCAGCGCTCCAAGGCCATCGTCACCGCCGACTTCGTCGACGCCTACCTGAAGGGGGCGCCGACGGCCCGGGCCGAGGCGGAACTGCTGGTGCGCCTGTGCGAGAACGTCGCCGGGGGCGCCAACAAGCGCGAGGCGGCCCGTTGGCTGCTGGCCTCGGTCGCCTCCCTGCGCTTCGAGAAGGAGGCGCGCACCGCCCCCGAGAGCCCGGCCGCCAGCCTGGCCTCACTGGCCGCGCTGCAGAAGGCCGTGCGCGGCGCCGGCCTGAACGAGGCCGACACCGGCCAGCTGCATCGCAAGCTGGGCGAGGTCGGCGGCCTGGTCGAGGCCGACGCGCGCATCTGCGACCAGATCGTGCGCGCCCCGGCCTCCACGGTGCAGAAGCTGACCCTGCTGCTGCGCCTGGCCAGCGGCGAGGCGGCGCCGCTCGGTCCGGCGGCCGACAAGGCCAAGGGCGAGGTGGTGCGGCTGCTGAAGAGCCCCGACGCCCGCCAGGCCCTGACGGCCTCGCCGGAGGCGGCGGGCAAGCTGAGGCCGATGCTGCAGGCGGTCGGTCTGGCGGCTTAACCCCGCGTAAAGCGACGCTTCGGATAGCTGGCGGCCATGGACCGCCGACTGCTCGCCGCCGCCCTCGTCGCCCCGCTGTTCGCCGCCGCCGGGGCTGCCGAGGCCGCGTCCGGTGGCAAGGAGCGCAAGAAGGGCGGCGGCATGTCCTTCCTGCAGGTCCCGACCCTGACGGCGTCGCTGGCGCGCGCGGACGGACGGCGCGGCGTGCTGACGGTGGAGTCGGGCGTGGACGTGCGCGACGAGGCGCTGCGCCAGCGGGCCGAACAGCTGCAGCCGCGCCTGCGCGACGCCTACAACACGGCGCTGACCCGCTTCGCCGCGTCGCTGCGGCCGGGCTTCGCGCCGGACGCCGACCGGCTGGCCGTCGAACTGCAGGCGGTCACCGACCGGGTGCTGGGGCGCAAGGGCGCGCGACTGCTGCTGGGGACCATCCTGGTCACCTAGGCCCCCGGCTCACTGGGCCGAGAGGCCGCCGTCGATCTTGATCTCGGCGCCGGTGACGAAGCGGCTCTCGTCCGACGCCAGGTAGAGCACCGCATAGGCCACGTCGTCGGGCTCGCCGATGCGCCCCAGCGGGATGCCGCGGGTCAGCCGCTCGTGCGCCCTGGCCTCGTCGCCGCCGGCCATGGCCACGAACGGGTCGAGGATCGGGGTGCGGATGAAGGCCGGGTGCACCGAGTTGCAGCGGATGTCCCAGCCGGCCCGGGCGCACTCCAGCGCGATGGTCTTCGACAGCAGCCAGACCGCGGCCTTGGAGGCGTTGTAGGCGCCCATGCCCGGGGCCGCGAGCAGGCCGGCGATCGAGGAGATGACCACGATCGAGGCGGGCTGGCTCTCGCGCAGGTGCTTCAGCGCGTGCTTGGTGCCCAGCATCACCGAGTCCTGGTTGATGGCGGTCATCCGCCGCCACTTGTCCAGGTCGCAATCCTCGATCCACTGCAGGTCGCCGCCGATTCCGGCGTTGTGGACCAGCACCGACAGCCCGCCCAGGGCGTCGGCGGCCCGGTCGACCACGTCCATCCACTGGCCCTCGTCGGCGACGTCGTGCTCGAAGGCGAAAGCCTTGCCCGGATGCTCGGCGTTGATCGCCTCGGCCAGGCCCTTGGCGCGGCCCAGCTCCAGGTCGCTCAGCGCCACCGTCGCGCCCTCGCGCACCATCAGCCGCGCCATCGCCTCGCCGAGGCCGCCGGCGGCGCCGGTGATCAGCGCCTTCTTGCCGGCGACGCGGCCGGGCCGGTCGCTGCTCATCGCGCCGCCTCGTCCATGAACTTCGCCATCCTCAGGTCCAGCGCCGTGACCCCGTCCGCGTCGTGGGTCGAGAGCAGCACCTCGACCCGGTCGTAGACGTTCGACCATTCCGGATGGTGGTCCATCTTCTCGGCCAGCAGGGCGACCCGCGTCATCCAGCCGAAGGCGGCGTTGAAGTCATTGAACCGGAACGACTTCACGATGGCGTCGCGGCTGTCGTGGGCCCGCCAGCCGGAAAGCTCGGCCAGGGCGGCCTCGGCGCCGATGCGGGTGCGGTCCATGGGCGTCTCCTTGGTCACGGACGGCTTAGAGCCGCGTCCCGCGGGCGGCAAGGGGACCGGGCCGACGGACCCTAGGCCGGCGGCGTCTGCAGCGAGGCCACGGCCCGCAGCAGCCGCCGGCGCGGGACGAAGCCGACCAGGCGCGCCACCAGGGCGTTGCGCCAGCCGGGGATGACCACCGGCCGCCGCTGTTCGAAGCCTTCGAAGCCGGCGTCGGCCACCTGTGCGGCCGTCTTCATGCGCGCCGCGCGCAGCATGGCCATGCCGGCGTGGAAGCGGGCGCGGGCCTGGAAGCCGGTCTCCACCGGGCCGGGGCACAGGCAGGTGGCGAACGCCCCGGACCGCCGCAGCTCGTGGTCCAGGGCCTCGGTGAAGCTGAGCACATAGGCCTTGGTCGCGTAGTACACGGCCATCCCCGGCCCCGGCTGGAAGGCGGCGGTGGAGGCGACGTTGAGGACGCCGCCGCGGTTGCTGACGACGTCCGGCGCGAAACGGCGGCAGAGCTCGGTCAGGGCCCGGCAGTTGAGGTCGATCATCTGCAGCTGCTCGTCGCGGTCCAGTTTCGCGAAGTCGCCGACCAGGCCGTACCCGGCGTTGTTGACCACCGCCGCCGGCGACAGACCCGAGGCGCGGAACGCCTGCTCCAGCTCCTCGCCCGCCTCCGGCCGGGTCAGGTCGAGGTCGAACATGCGCACCGTCGCGGCCGGCGCCGCCTTGCGCGCCGCCGCCCGGGTCTCCTCCATTCCCGCCACCGTGCGCGCCACCAGGGCCAGGTCGTAGCCGCCGCGCGCGAAGCGCACGGCCAGCGCCGCGCCGATGCCGCCGGAGGCGCCGGTGACCAGGGCGAGGGGGCGGGACGAAGCAGGCGCGGGCATGGCGGTCTCCGGCAGGACGGATGGCGCCCTGTTCCTCTTGATGGAATGGTGCGCCCGCGGCCGCTCGGGTCAAGGACGCGCCGGAGGCGCGCCGCGAAGCGGTGGCGCTTCGCGCCATCCTTGACGCGATCGGCCGCCGGGGCGCGATGCTCCGCCAAGAGATCCAGGTCGTGGATTGATCGGTCGACTGGCGCGCGGCGGGCGGGAGCCGTATGGGGACATCATGCCCGTCGACGTAAAGATCTGCGGCCTCAGCACGCCCGAGGCGGTGGCCGCCGCCCTGGCGGGCAAGGCGGCGTGGCTGGGGTTCGTGTTCTTTCCGGCCAGTCCGCGCCTGGTGACTGCCGAAGCGGCGGCGCGGCTGGCGGCGGCGGCGCGGGAGCGGTCGCGGACGGTCGCGGTGATGGTCGATCCGGAGGACGCCGAGGTCGACGCGGTCGCCCGCGTGCTGAAACCCCACGCCATCCAGCTGCATGGCCGCGAGGATCCCCGGCGCGCCGCGGCGATCCGCGACCGGACCGGAACGGAGATCATCAAGGCCCTGCCGGTATCCGGGGCCGCCGACCTCGACGCCGCCCGCGCCTTCGAGGGCGCGGCCGACTATCTGATGTTCGACGCCCGCCCGCCCGAGGGCTCGGCCCTGCCGGGCGGCGTGGGCGCCCGCTTCGACTGGAGCCTGCTCGCCGAGCGGCGTTTCGGGCGCCCCTGGTTCCTGGCCGGCGGGCTCGACCCGTGGAACCTGGCCGAGGCGGTGCGCCTTTCCGGCGCGGCCGCCGTGGACGTTTCCTCTGGCGTGGAGCGCGGCCCCGGCGTAAAGGACCCGGCCTTGATCTCGGCCTTTCTCGCAGCCGCACAGCGCGCCTGAGCAACCGTTGACACCCTCCCAGCTTTCCAACGCCTACGCCTGGCCGGACGCGCACGGGCGCTTCGGGGACTACGGCGGCCGCTACGTGGCCGAGACCCTGATGCCGCTGGTGCTGGAGCTGGGGGAGGCCTACGCGGCGGCCAGGGCCGACCCGGCCTTCCAGGCCGAGCTCGACGGGTTCCTGCGGGACTACGTCGGCCGCCCCAGCCCGCTCTATTTCGCCGAGCGCCTGACCGCCCACTTCGGCGGGGCCGACATCTGGTTCAAGCGCGACGAGCTCAACCACACCGGCGCGCACAAGATCAACAACTGCATGGGTCAGATCCTGCTGGCCCGGCGCATGGGGCGCACGCGCATCATCGCCGAGACCGGCGCCGGCCAGCACGGCGTGGCCACGGCCACCGTCTGCGCCCGCTTCGGCATGCCCTGCGTGGTCTACATGGGGGCCACCGACGTCGAGCGGCAGAAGCCCAACGTCTTCCGCATGAAGCTTCTCGGGGCCGAGGTCGTGCCCGTGACCGCCGGTCGGGCGACGCTCAAGGACGCCATGAACGAGGCCATGCGCGACTGGGTCACCAACGTCGGCGACACCTACTACATCATCGGCACGGCGGCGGGCCCGCACCCCTATCCGGCCATGGTGCGCGACTTCCAGAGCGTGATCGGCCGCGAGGCCCGGGCCCAGATGCTGGAGCGCACCGGCCGGCTGCCCGACGCGGTGGTCGCCTGCATCGGCGGCGGCTCCAACGCCATCGGCCTGTTCCACCCCTTCATCGGCGACGAGGGCGTGCGGCTGGTGGGGGTCGAGGCGGCCGGCCACGGCCTGGACGGACCGGACCACGCGGCCTCGCTGCAGGGCGGCCGCCCGGGCGTGCTGCACGGCAACCGCACCTACCTGCTGCAGGACGAAGACGGCCAGATCCTCGAGGGCCACTCCATCTCCGCCGGCCTCGACTATCCCGGCATCGGCCCCGAGCACGCCTGGCTGCACGACACCGGCCGGGCCGAGTACCGCTCGGCCACCGACCAGGAGGCGCTGGCGGCCTTCCAGCTGTGCTCGAAGCTCGAGGGCATCATCCCCGCGCTCGAGCCCGCCCACGCCCTCGCCCGCGTCGGCGAGGTGGCCCGCGAGGTCGGCAAGGGCGGCCAGGTGGTGATGAACCTGTGCGGCCGCGGCGACAAGGACATCTTCACCGTCGCCGACCACCTGGGGGTGGGGCTGTGAAGGGCTGGCGGTTCGAGCATTGGGCCATCGCGACGGCGATCGTCGTCCTGGCCGCGCTGGGCGCGTTCACCCTCTTTGGTCCGCAGTCCACGGTCACCGTCAGGCTGGATTTCCCGCCGCCGGCGAAGGACGCCGCCCGGTGACCAATCGCCTCGACACCCGCTTCGCCGCCCTGCGCGACGAGGGCCGCGCCGCCTTCGTGGCCTATGTCATGGCCGGGGACCCGGACCTCGACACCTCGCTCGAGATCCTCAGGGGCCTGCCCGGAGCCGGGGCCGACATCGTCGAGCTGGGCTTTCCCTTCTCCGACCCCATGGCCGAGGGCGCGCCGATCCAGAAGGCGTCGCTGAGGGCGCTCCGGGCCGGGACCACGCTCGCGAAGACGCTGGAGCTGGTGCGCCGCTTCCGCGCCGGGAACGCCGACACGCCCGTGGTCCTGATGGGCTACCTGAATCCCCTGCTCTCCTACGGCCTGGAGCGCTTCGCCGCCGACGCGGCCGCGGCCGGGGTTGACGGGTTGATCGTCGTTGACTGCCCGCCCGAGGAGGCCGATCCGCTGGCCGATGCGCTCGACGCCGTTCACATCAGCTTGATCCGGCTGGCCGCGCCGACCACGGACGACCGGCGGCTGCCCGCTGTCGTCCGCCGCACCTCGGGCTTCGTCTACTACGTCTCCGTGGCCGGGGTGACGGGCGCCAAGGAGGCCGACGCGGCCGCCGTGGCGCCTGCCGTGCAACGGATACGCGCCGCCTCCGGCCTGCCCGTGGCGGTCGGCTTCGGCATCCGCACGCCCGAGCGCGCGGCCGAGATCGCGAGGGTGGCCGACGCCTGCGTCGTCGGCTCCGCCCTGGTGGACGAGGTGGCCTCGGCCCTTGACCTGAACGTCGACCCGGTTTCGAAAGTTATGCAGAAGACGACTGTTCTGGCTGGCGCGGTCCGCGCCGCCCGCGTATCGGCGGAGGCCTGAGAAGATGGCGATGGCCGAAAAACCGGACGATCCCAAGCAGATGCGGCCCCCCGCCGAGCGCCGCGAGCGCGGCGGCTGGCTGTCGCGTATCGCGCCCGGCGTGCGCAAGGCCTTCTCCAAGCGCGACACGCCCGAGAACCTGTGGGTGAAGTGCCCGGACACGGGCGAGATGATCTACCGCCCCGACCTGGAGGCCGCCCAATGGGTGACCCCGGCCGGCCGGCACATGCGCATCGGCTCGAAGCTGCGCTTCGCCTACACCTTCGACCACGGCAAGTACGAGGCCCTGCCGACGCCCGACGTGCCGGAGGACCCGCTGAAGTTCTCGGACGGCCGCCCCTACGGCGACCGCCTGGCCGCGGCGCGCAAGTCCACCGGGGCCAAGGACGCCATGGCCATCGGCTACGGCTCGATCAAGGGCTGCAAGGCGGTGGTGCTGGTGCAGGACTTCGCCTTCATGGGCGGCTCGCTGGGGATGGCCGCGGGCGAGGGCTTCATCGCCGCCGCCCGGGCCGCGCTGGAGCGCGAGTGCCCGCTGGTGGTCTTCACCGCCGCCGGCGGCGCGCGCATGCAGGAAGGCGCGCTGTCGCTGATGCAGATGGCCCGCACCACCCTCGCCATCCAGGACCTGAAGAAGGCCCAGCTGCCCTACGTCGTGGTGCTGACCGACCCGACCACCGGCGGCGTCACCGCCAGCTACGCCATGCTGGGCGACGTCCACCTGGCCGAGCCCGGGGCGCTGATCGGCTTCGCCGGCCCGCGGGTGATCGAGCAGACCATCCGCGAAACCCTGCCGCCGGGCTTCCAGCGCGCCGAGTACCTGGTCGAGAAGGGCATGGTCGACCGCGTCGTCCCGCGCAGCGAGCTGCGCGACGTGCTGCATGCGGTGCTGTCCATGCTGATGGGCGGCAGGCGGCGCAAGGCGGCCTAGGATACCTCTCCCCGAGGGAGGGACGCCACGCGCCCGTGGGCGTGCTAACCTTCGCCGTTCACTCTCCATCCCGCGTGCATGGAGGTTCCCGTGGCTGCGAAGTCCTCTCTCCTCCGCCTCGTCGCCCTCGCCTACTGGGTCGTGGCCAGCGTCTGGGCCGGGCGGGCCGCCTGGCGGTCCTGGCGGGTCGGTTCGACCCGCGTCGAGTGCACGGAGGGCCCCTGCGAGGAGGCGATGAGCCAGGCCGACCTGGTCGGCCGCGGCCTCGGCGGCGCGGCCGGCTCGGCGGCGGGCGTCCTGGCGCTCGCCCTGCTGGTCTTCGCGGCCGCCTGGCTGGTCCTGCGCATGACGCGGCCGAAGGCGGCCAGCGGAGTCTGATCCCATCCCCCCGGCGCAGCGTTCCATCAAGAGGATCAGGGCATGGAATGGCGGGGCCGGAACGGCTCGTGCTACCCCTCACACCATGCGCCTGACCCCCGTCCTGCACCTGCTGCGTCTCGGGATCGTCGCCTACGTCGTCGCCCTGTTCGGCGCGGCGCTGTGGGCGGCGTGGTCGTTCCTGAATGGGGTTGTGCGCGAGGCGAGCTGTCCCGACGGCGACTGCTCCGGGCGCGGCGTGGCCGGGCTGAGCGACTGGCTGGGGGCCGTCGGACCGGGCGAGCTGGCGGCGGCCGGCCTCGTCTTCACCGGTACGGTCATCCTCGGCATGGTCCTCTTCGCCCTGCCCTGGTGGGCCTACCGCGTCTGGCTGCAGTGGACGGGACGCTTCCCCCGCGCATGAGCGACCGTCTCCTCCCCCACGACGCCGCGCTCGAACGGCTGCGGGCCCTGCACCCGAAGAAGATCGACCTGTCGCTGGACCGCATGCGCCGGCTGTGCGCGGCGCTGGACCACCCCGAGCGCAGGCTGCCGCCCGTGGTCCACGTCGCCGGGACCAACGGCAAGGGCTCCACCGTCGCCTTCCTGCGCGCCATGGCCGAGGCGGCGGGCTTGCGGGCGCACGTCTACACCTCGCCCCACCTGGTGCGCTTCGCCGAGCGCATCCGCCTAGCCGGCGAGCTGGTCTCCGACGAGGCGCTGGCGGCCCTGCTCGACCGGGTCGAGGCGGCCAACGGCGACGCGCCGATCACCTTCTTCGAGGTGACCACCGCCACCGCCCTCCTGGCCTTCGCCGAGACTCCCGCCGACCTGCTGCTGCTCGAGGTCGGGCTGGGCGGCGTGCTGGACGCCACCAACGTCGTCGAGGGCGTGCGCGTCTCGGCCATCGCGCCGGTCGACCTCGACCATCGCGAGTTCCTCGGCGACACGATCGACAAGATCGCCGCCGAGAAGGCGGGCATCCTGCGCCCGGGCGTCCCCGCCGTGGTCGGCCGCCAGCCGGAGGCGGCGCTGGCGGTGATCGAGGCGCGGGCGGCCGCGGTCGGGGCGCCGCTGCTCGTGCTGGGGACGGACTTCGACGCCTGGGCCGAGCGCGGCGGCATGACCTTCAACACCGTGGCCTCGGGCGAGGAGCGGCTGATCGAGCTGCCCGCGCCGTCGCTGCCGGGGCCGCACCAGGTCGACAACGCCGCCCTCGCCGTCGCCGCCGCCCTGGCGCTCGGCGATCCCCGCCTGGACGAGGCGGCGCTGGCCGCGGGGGTGGCCTCGGCGACCTGGCCGGCGCGGCTGCAGCGGCTGACGCGCGGGCCCTACGGCGAACGCGCCGCGGCGGCGGGCGCCGACCTGTGGCTGGACGGCGGCCACAACCCGCATGCGGCCCGCGCGCTGGGCGAGGCGCTGGCGGCGATGCAGCGGAGGGATCCGCGGCCGCTGGTCCTGGTCGTCGGCCTGCTCGGCAACAAGGACGCGGCCGGCTGGTTCGAGGCCGTGGCCCCCCTGCGGCCCCGGGTGCTGGCCGTGCCGGTGGAGGCCGAGGCCGCCGCCCCGCCCGACGGCCTGGCTGCCACGGCGCGGCGCCTGGGGCTGCAGGCCGAGCCGGCCGCCGACGTGGACCGGGCCCTCGACCTGGCCCTGGCCGGCGAGGGCGCGGCCCCGCGCATCGTCATCGGCGGCTCGCTCTACCTCGCCGGCGAGGTGCTGGCCGCCTCGCCGCAGACGTGGCCGGCGTGATTCCCTCGCCCTCGGGAGAGGGAAGGGCGCGGCTCAGTAGAAGATGTTCGAGCTGTCCGCCGGCCGCTGCGGCTGGGTGCCGGGGGCGGGCTCGCCCTTCTTCCCCGGCGGCAGCGGCTGGGCCTTGCCGTTGTAGGGGATCGGCTGGGCCGGGGTGGCCAGCGGGTCGGGCGCCGGCGCGCGCACGGCCGGGGCGGCGGCCGGAGCCTCGGGCTCGGGCAGGACGTCGGGCTGCGGCTCGGGGCCGGGCAGGGAGATGAAGCTGGGCGCCTCGTCGGCCACGCCCAGGTCCTCGCGGATGAAGTGGTAGGTGCGCCGGTCCGAACAGGCGCAGGCCTTGAGGAAGCCGTCGCGGTCGCGCCAGATCAGGATCGGATAGCCCGAGCCCAGGCCGTTGGCCTTCAGCAGCGGCTCCAGCTTGGCGGTGAACTGCCGGCTGGCGTCGACCACCGCCGTGCGGGCGATGTCGGCGTCGGCCGGCTTGAGCGCGGGCGCGGCCCACTGCTGGCGCGGGGTGGCCATCCATTCGAGGTAGAGCGGCCAGCTGCGGTTGATCCACAGCTCCGCCACGGTCGAGCGTTCCGCCGCGGTGGACAGCGACAGCCCTTCGCGGTCGGGGCGGACATAGGGGATCACCCGGGTGTCGACGTTGGCCTCGGCCAGCTTGGGGAACTCCTCGCGCTGGTAGCGGGCGCACTCGGCGCAGGCGCGGTAGGTGATCATGTAGATCCACGGGCCCGAGCGCTGCGGCGAGACCCAGCCGGCCTGGTCCAGCAGCTTCTGGATCTCGGCCTGGTGCTTGGCGATCGTCACCGGCCGGAAGCGCGCGTAGTAGTTCCAGTAGGCCCAGTATCCGACGCCGGCGACCGTGGCGCCCAGGATCACCGCCAGCAGGCTGAACATCAGAAAGCGGCGAAGACGCATCGGCGAACGCTCCCGGGCCCGGACCCGCAGTCCGCGCGAAACCTTAACAGGTTAACGCCTCACCGAAGAAAGGGAAGCAAGGGGATTCCCCTGTCGGGCGGGGCCGTATGGTTAAGGTTCGCGCCTGCCTTCCCGCTCCCGGCGGAGCGGGAGGAAGGTCACGCCATCGTCGGGATGATGAAGGCCGAGTCCTGGGGCGCGCCGCCCTCGAGCGCCGATTCGGGCCAGCGCGCGGTGACCGTCTTGGTGCGGGTCCAGAAGCGGACGCCCTCCATGCCGTGCTGGTTGATGTCGCCGAAGCTCGAGCGCTTCCAGCCGCCGAAGGTGTGGTAGGCGACCGGCACCGGGATCGGCACGTTGATGCCGACCATGCCGACGTGGACGCGTGCGGCGAAGTCGCGCGCGGCGCGGCCGTCGCGGGTGAAGATGGCCACCCCGTTGCCGTACTGGTGCTTGGACGGCAGCGACAGGGCCTCCTCGAAGCTCTCGGCGCGCACGATCTGCAGCACCGGGCCGAAGATCTCCTCGCGGTAGGAGCTCATGTCGGGGGTGACGCGGTCGAGCAGGGTCGGGCCCATGAAGAAGCCCTTCTCGTGGCCCTGCAGGGCGAAGCCGCGGCCGTCGACGACCAGCTCCGAGCCCTCCTCGACCGCCTTGTCGATCCAGCCGGTGACGCGGGCGCGGTGCTGGGCGGTGACCAGGGGGCCGTAGTGGGCGTCGGGGTCGGTGGAGACGCCGACGCGCAGGGTCCCGATCTCGTCGACCATGCGCGCGCGCAGCTCGTCGGCGGTCTTCTCGCCCACCGGCACCACCACGGGCAGGGCCATGCAGCGCTCGCCGGCCGAGCCGAAGGCGGCCCCGGCCAGGTCCTTGACCGTCTGGGCCATGTCCGCGTCCGGCAGCACGATGCCGTGGTTCTTGGCCCCGCCGAAGGCCTGCACGCGCTTTCCGTGCGCGGCGCCGGTCTCGTAGACGTAGTGGGCGATGTCCGACGAGCCGACGAAGCTGACCGCCTGGATCAGCGGGTGGGTGAGCACCGCGTCGACCGCCGCCTTGTCGCCGTGGACGACGTTGAGCACCCCGGCCGGGGCCCCGGCCTCCATCATCAGTTCGCCCAGGCGCACGGGCACCGACGGGTCGCGCTCGGACGGCTTGAGCACGAAGGTGTTGCCGGCCGCGATGGCCACCCCGAACATCCACATCGGGATCATGGCCGGGAAGTTGAACGGGGTGATGCCGGCGCAGACGCCCAGCGGCTGGCGCAGCGAATAGACGTCGATGCCCGGGCCGGCCCCGAAGGTGTACTCGCCCTTCAGCGCGTGCGGGATGCCGCAGGCGAACTCGATCACCTCCAGCCCGCGCTGGATGTCGCCCTTGGCGTCGGCGATGACCTTGCCGTGCTCGGACGAGAGCAGCTCGGCCAGCTGGTTCATGTCGCGCTCGACCAGCCGCTTGAACTCGAACATCACCCGCGCCCGGCGCTGCGGGTTCACCGTGGCCCAGCCCTCGAAGGCGGCGGCGGCGGCCTGCACCGCCTGGTCGACTTCGTCGGCGCTGGCCAGCTGCACGCGGGCCTGGACCTCGCCGGTGTTGGGGTTGAACACGTCCGAGAAGCGGCCCGACGCGCCCTCGAAGGCCTGGCCGTTGATGAAATGGCGGATGTCGCGCACGCGCGGTCTCCCGGTACTGGAGGGAAGGATGTCGGCGCGCGGTTTAGACCCTGGCGGGTCGCGGCGCTAGGCCCGCTCCGCCCGCGCCGCCCAGCAGCCGCGGCGGGCGTAGTGGATGTCGAGATAGGCGACCTGTTCGTCGGCCAGCAGCCGCTCGATCAGGGCCTCGGCCTCGCGGCCGTCGGCGAGGTCGGCGTCGGTCATCATGCCCCGGGCGTCGAAGGCGCGGATCGACAGCGGGCGCAACCGCAGCACCTCGGGGACTTCGCCGGGAGACGGCGCCGCCTCCTCGGACCGCTCCCCGACGAAGATGGCGTGGCTGGCCCGGAAGGGCGTGTCGGCCGGCTGGTGCTCGTGGTTCAGGAGCAGCGCCCTCTCCCCGGGCTCCAGGTCGCGCAGCCCGATACGGCAGGGAAAGCCCGGCTTGGCCCCGGCCGTCATGCGCAGGACGCCGCGCCCCGCCAGGGCTTCGTCGTCGAGGTCGAACAGGGGGCTGAAGTCGGCTCGCTTGAGGCCGGCGATGCGGAAGGACATGGGGTCGGTCTCCTGGGTTCGCAGCGGTTGTCGCGCGTCCCGCCGCCGCCCGCCCCCCGCCGCTTGCGCCCAAACTGGACGGCTTGCCCACGTCGGCGGCGCGAACCACTATCCGGCCCGATGACCGTAACCGTTTCCGAGGCGGCGCGTCCGGCGCGCGGATGGCTGAAGCCGCCCGAGCACATCGTCGACGAGCTGATCTACGAGCGGGCGCCGGGGCTGACCGGGTCGATCCTCTGGCCGCTGGTGCGCCCACCGCTCTACGGCCTGCTCGGCTACGGCCAGGCCCGCGCCATGGCCGACGCGGTCAGGCCGCTGGGCGGGGCCGCCGCCCTCGACTACGTCGCCGACCTGCTGGACCTCGAGGTCACCGCCCTGTTCCTCGACCGCATCCCGGCGACCGGACGCTGCGTCGTGGTCTGCAACCACCCGACCGGCATCGCCGACGGCATCGCGGCCTACGACGCCATCCGCCGGGTCCGGCGCGACTCCATCTTCTTCGCCAACGCCGACGCGCTGCGCGTCTCGCCGCGGCTGGGCGAGGCGATCATTCCCGTGGAGTGGGTCGAGGCCAAGCGCACGCGGGAGAAGACCCGAGCCACCCTGGTGGCGGCCAAGGAGGCGTTCGAGGCCGAGCGCGCGCTGGTCATCTTCCCGGCCGGGCGGCTGGCGCGGAAGGGCAAGGACGGCCAGCTGACCGACCCGGAGTGGGCGCCCACCGCCGTGTCCCTGGCGCGCAAGTACGACGCCCCCATCGTCCCGGTCCACGTGGCCGGGCCCGAGTCGGTGCTGTTCCACCTCTTCGACCGCTTCAGTCGCGAGCTGCGCGACGTCACCCTGTTCCACGAGATGCTGAACAAGGCCGGCAAGGCCTTCCACCTGACCGTCGGCAAGCCGGTCCCGCCGTCGCGCCTCGACATCGACGCGGGCAAGGCGACCTACGCGCTGAAGGCCTTCGTGGAGCGGGTGCTGCCGGCCCAGCCGGACGCGGAGTTCGCGTGATCCTGGCCGCCCCGCTCGAACGGACCCTGCCGGACGAGGCCGCCACCGCGCGCCTGGGCCGCGCGGTGGCGGGGCTGCTGCGCCGCGGCGACGCGGTGCTGCTGTTCGGCGAGCTGGGCGCCGGCAAGTCGACCCTGGCGCGGGCCCTGGTCCGCGCCCTGACCCGCCCGGACGAGGAGGTGCCCTCGCCCACCTTCACCCTGGTGCAGCACTACGAGGGGCGCCTGCCGGTCGCCCATTTCGACCTCTACCGCCTGGCCGCGCCGGAGGAGGCGGACGAGCTCGGCCTCGACGACGCCATCGACGACGGGGCGGTGGTGGTCGAATGGCCGCAGCGCCTTGGGCCTCGCCTTCCGCCGGACCGGGTGGATATAGAGCTGTCCATCCTTCCCCACGGGCGTCTGGCGCGTATCGAACCCCATGGCAGTTTCATCGGCCGCGATCTCCCCGAGCATGTCTGAGCGCGAGGCCCGCAAACGCGCGCTGCTGGCCGAAGCCGGCCTGGCCGACGCCCGGCGGGTTCCGCTGCCCGGCGACGCCTCGACCCGCACCTACGAGCGCCTCGTCCTGCCTTCCGGCGCCACCCTGATGCTGATGGACCAGGTGGCGGCGGCGGAAAGCGCGCCCTGCGAGCCGGACTGGGACGAGGCCACCCGCCGCGCCGCGGGCTGGAACGCCATGGCGCGGCTGTCGGCGGGCCGGGTCGAGGCCTTCGCCGCCGTGGCCGGCTTCCTGCGCGACCGCGGCCTGTCGGCCCCGGAGATCGTGGCCATGGACATTCCCGCCGGCCTGGCCGTGATCGAGGACCTGGGCGAGGGGGTGTACGCCAATCTGATCGCCGAGGGCGGGGCGGACGAGCCCGAGCTCTACTTCGGCGCCGTCGACGCCCTGGCCCGCCTGCACGCCGAGCCGCCGCCCGCCGTGCTGGCCGCCGGCGAGGCGCGCTGGGACCTGCTCGACTACGACGCCGTCGCCCTGAAGGCCGGCGCCGACCTGTTCGTCGAGTGGCAGCCGAAGCTCGATCCGCGCCTCGACATCGGCGAGGCGGCCCTGGCCGAATGGGACGCCGCGTGGACGCCGATCGTGCGCCGCGGGGCCGAGGGCGCGGCGGTCGTCGCCCACCGCGACTACCACGCCGAGAACCTGCTCTGGCTGCCCGAGCGCCAGGGCGCCGCCCGGGTCGGCATGATCGACTTCCAGGACGCCGTGCGCGCCCACCCGAGCTGGGACCTGCACTCCCTGTTGCAGGACGCCCGCCGCGACGTCGCGCCCGAGCTGGAGGCCGCCGCCCTGGAGCGCTACTTCGCCGCCCGCGCCGGGGTCGACCGGGAGGCGTTCATGGCCGACTACGCGGCGCTCGCGGCCCTGAACGAGGTCCGCATCCTCGGGGTCTTCGCCCGGCTGGTCCACCGGGACGGCAAGCCGCGCTACCGGCAGTTCATGCCGCGCATGTGGCGCCAGGTTGAGCGCAACCTGCCGGCGCCCGGGCTGGAGGCCGTGCGCGCCTGGTTCGAGCGGCACGTCCCGCGCGAGCTGCGCGGATGACCCCCCCGCGCACCGCCATGGTGCTGGCCGCGGGCCTGGGCACCCGCATGCGGCCCCTGACCAACGACCGTCCCAAGGCCCTGGTGGAGGTCAACGGCCGCGCCCTCGTCGACCACGTGCTGGACCGCCTGGTCGAGGCCGGGGTGCAGACCGCGGTGGTCAATGTCCACTGGTTCGCCGACCGGCTGGAGGACCACCTGGCCCGCCGCGAAGACGTCGAGATCGTCATCTCCGACGAGCGCGAGGAGCTGCTGGAGACGGGCGGCGGCCTCAAGCACGCGCGCCCGCTGCTGGGCGACGATCCGATCTGGGTGGCCAACATCGACTCGGTGTGGATCGACCGGGGCGAGGCCCTGGCCGACCTGGCCCGCGCCTGGGACCCGTCGCACATGGACGCCCTGCTGCTGCTGGCCGAGCGCGAGCGCTCGATCGGCTTCGAGGGCGCCGGCGACTTCTTCCTCGGCGACGACGGCCGCCTGACCTTCCGCGGCCAGGCGGCGAGCGCGCCCTACGCCTACATGGGCGTGCACATCGCCCGGCCGCAGGTCGTCGACGACAGTCCGGCCGGACCCTTCTCCCTGACCCCGGTGTGGCGCCGGCTCGCCGAAGCGGGCCGGCTCCGCGGCGCGGTCATGGACGGCTTCTGGATGCACGTCGGCGACCCCGCCTCCCGCGACGCCGCCGAGGCCAAGCTCAAGGCTGAGGGGTGAGCGACCAGCTATCCCTCTTCCCGCCGGAGGGGGACGGGCGGCCGGTCGCCCCCTTCGACGCCCCCGGCTCGCGCTGGTTCACCATCCCGGCCCACCGGTCCTTCACCGACGACCTTGCGGCCGGCCTGCTGGCCTCCCTGGACGGCCTCGGGCCCGAGGCGCACAGCGACGCCATCGTGCTGACCCCGACCCGCCGCGGCGCCCGCGCCCTGGCCGAGGCCTTCGTGCGCGCGGCCGGCGGCCGGCCGGTGCTGCTGCCGCAGATCCGCGCCGTCGGCGACCTCGACGAGGGCGAGCCGCCGTTCGAGCCGGGGACCCTGGCGCTGGACCTGCCCGCCGCCGTCTCGCCGCTGCGCCGCCGCTTCGAGCTGGCCCGGCTGGTGCGCGCCCACCAGGACGCGGTGGGGCGCGACCTCGACGCGCCCGCCGCCCTGGAGATGGCCGACGCCCTCACCGCCTTCCTCGACGGCCTGACCATCGAGGAGACCCTGGAGGGCGCCGACATCGCCGCCCTCGCCGAGGGCGACCTGGCCCGGCACTGGGCCATCTCGGCCCGGGTGCTGGCCCTGGTGCTGGAGGCCTGGCCGAAACGGCTGGAAGAGATCGGCCTGATCGACCCGGTGGCGCGCCGGGTGCGGCTGTCGCGGCTGCTGGGGGAGCAGTGGCGCGCGCGGCCGCCCACGGTTCCGCTGATTGCGGCGGGCTCGACCGGCACGGCCCCGGCGACCGCCGATCTGCTGGCGGCGGTGGCCGCCGCGCCGCGCGGCTGCGTGGTGCTGCCCGGCCTCGACCTCGACCTGGCCGAGGAGGCCTGGGCGATGATCCGCGACGAGCCCGGCGAGCAGCATCCGCAGGGGGCGATGAAGCGCCTGCTCGACCGCCACGGCCTGGTCCGCGCCGACGTGGCCCCGTGGCCGGCGAGGGAGTCCCTCGCCGAAGCCCGCCGCGGCCGCTCGCGCCGGCGGCTGGTCAACGAGGCCCTGCGCCCGGCCGAGGCCACCGCCGACTGGCTCGAGCTGATCAAGACGCTGGAGAAGGAGAGTCCGGACGGGACCGCCGACCTGGTGCGCGAGGGCCTGGAGGGCGTGACCCTGCTCACCGCCCGCAACGAGGAGGAGGCGGCCGCCGTCGCCGCCCTGCTGATGCGCGAGGTCCTCGAGACGCCGGAGAAGACCTGCGCCCTGGTCACGCCGGACCAGGACCTGGCGCGGCGGGTGTCGGCGCGGCTGTCGCGCTGGGGGGTGGAGGCCGACTCCTCGGCCGGCGCGCCGCTGGCCGGGTTCCCGGTCGGCGCCCTGGCCGGCCTGGTCGCGCGCCTGGCGGTCGACCCCGCCGACCCGGTGGTCCTGCTGGCCATGCTGAAGTCGCCCCTGGTCCGGCTGGGCTGGCCCGACGGCGAGCGGCTGGCCGGCCGGGAAGCGTTCGAGCGGTGGGCGCTGCGCGGATCGCGCCGCGACGGCTGGCCCTCGTTCTTCGCCCTCGTCGAGGCCGCGCGCGACCCGGCCCGGGAGCCGGGCCGCGAGCCCGGCGAAGCCCGGCTGCGCGCCCTCGACCGGGCCGAGGCCTTCGCCCGCCACGTCCAGGGCCTGCTCGCACCGCTCGCCGCCCTGGCGGCCGAACTGCCGGCGCCGGACGCCGTCCGCGTCCTGGCGGAGGTGGTCGAAGCGCTGGCCCGCGACGAGCAAGGCCGGCTGGGCGACCTGTGGGCCGGGCCCGCCGGCGAGGCCGCGGCGCGGCTGCTGGCCGGGCTTATGGAGGACGGCGGCGCCCTGCCGGCCATGGACGCCTCGGCCTTCCACGAGGTGCTCGACCGGCTGCTGCGCGACGAGACGGTGCGCCCCGGCGGGGCCACCCACCCGCGCCTGCGCATCCTCGGCGCCATCGAGGCCAGGCTGGTGCGCGCCGACCGGGTGATCCTGGCGGGGCTGGAGGAGGGGACCTGGCCCCAGGGCGCGCCGGTCGACCCCTTCCTCTCGCGGCCGATGCGCCGGCGCCTGGGCCTGCCCCCGCCCGAACGCCGGATCGGCCTTTCCGCCCACGACTTCGCCCAGGCCGCCTGCGCGCCGGAGGTCTGCCTGCTGCACTCCCTGCGCCGGGCCGGCCAGCCGGCGGTCAAGTCGCGCTGGCTGTGGCGGCTGGAGACTCTGGTCCGCGGCGCCGGCGAGGACGGCCTGCCGCGCCGCGACGAGGTCCTGGCCTGGGCCCGGGCGCTCGACGCGCCGCTGGCCGAGCCGCCGCCGCACCTGCTGACCGCGCCCAGGCCCGAACCGAAGCCGCCGGTCGACCTGCGGCCCCGGGCCCTGCACGTCACCCAGGTCGAGATGTGGGTGCGCGACCCCTACGCCGTCTACGCGCGCCACATCCTGAGGCTCTATCCGATGGACCGGCCGGACCAGCCGGTCGACGCCCGCACCCGCGGCTCGGCCATCCACCGCGCGGTCGAGGCCTTCGCCGCGGCCTGGCCGACGCTCGACCAGGCCACGGCCCCCCAGGCCTTCGCCGACCTCTACTGGGCGGCGCTGAGGGGGCAGGGCGCGCCGGACACCGATTTCGCCCGCGAGCGCGCGCTCGGCCGCCGCGCCGGGGCCTGGATGACCGACTTCGAGGCCAGGCGGCGGGCCGCCGGGGCGACCATCCTGGTCGAGCAGCCGGTGAGCCTCGAGCTCGCGGACGTCGGCTTCACCCTGTCGGCGCGGGCCGACCGCATCGAGCTGGCCGACGGCTTCGCCCACGTCATCGACTTCAAGACCGGGGCGGCCCCGAGCCCGAAGATGGTCAAGGCCGGCTACAACTCGCAGCTGCCGCTGACCGCGGCCATGATCGCGCGCGGCGGCCTCGAGGGCCGCGGCGCGCCGGCGCCGGGCGACCTCCTCTACGTGCGCGTCACCGGCCGCAACCCGCCCGGCCGCGAGGAGCTGCGCGGCGCCGCCGGGAGCGAAAGCGCGGAGCGGGCGGAGAAGGCGCTGGCCGGCCTCGCCGGCCTGGTGGCGCGCTTCGCCGACTCCGACACCGGCTACCTGGCGCGCACGGCGCCGGCCAGCGTCCGCTACGTCGGCGACTACGACCACCTGGCGCGGACGCTGGAGTGGCGGCAGGCCGAGGACGACGAGGAGGTCTTCGGATGACCGACCTCGCCAACCAGCGCCGCGCCTCCCACCCGCGCGCCTCGGCCTTCGTCAGCGCCAACGCCGGCTCGGGCAAGACCACCACCCTGGTCAACCGCGTGGCGCGGCTGCTGCTGGACCGTAACGATCCCGCCGCCCTGCTCTGCGTCACCTACACCAAGGCCGCCGCGGCCGAGATGCAGCGGCGGCTGTTCGAGACCCTGGGCGACTGGTCGATCGCCGCCGACGCCGACCTGCGCGAGGCCCTGGCCGTGCTGGACGGCAGCGCGCCCGACAGCTTCGACGCCATCACCCTGTCGGAGGCGCGGCGGCTTTTCACCCGCGCCCTGGAAACCCCCGGCGGGCTTAAGATCCAGACCATCCACGCCTTCTGCGAGCGGCTGCTGAAGCGGTTCCCGTTGGAGGCGGGAGTGTCGCCGCGCTTCGAGGTGGCCGACGACGCCATGGCTTCGGACCTGGCCAAGGAGGCGCGCGAGGCGGTGGCGCGGCGCGCCCTCGACGGCGGCGACAACATCGCCCTGTCGGACGCCTACGACCGCTTCTCGGTCGCCCTGCCGCACGACCGCTTCCAGGAGATGTTCCGCACCTTCGAGCAGCGCCGCCACGAGCTGCAGGCCTGGTTCCAGGCCATCGGCGGCCGGCTGGCGGCGGAGATCTTCCGCTCCGTCGGGGTCGAGGAGGGGCTGACGACCGAGGAGGTCGAGGCCGAGGCGCGCCGTCCGGACGCGCTGCGCCTCGACCTGTGGACGCGCATGGCGGAGGCGCTTGCGGCTTCCGGCGGCAAGACCGACGCCGCCCTGGCCGACTGCCTCCACGCGCTGATTGCGGAGGCCCGCGTCGGCGGCGCGGTGTTCGACAAGCTGCTGCCGGTCTTCTTCACCGCCGCCCAGTCCTCCTCGGCGGGAAGCCTGCCCGGCCAGGGGACGCCGCGGGCGCTCGAGAACAAGGCCCTGCGTGGCTTGGCCGACGAGGTGCTGGCCGAGCAGGCGCGCGTCATGGCCCTGCGCGAGCGCTGGCGGGCGGCCAGGGTGGCGCGCGACACGCTCGACGCGATGGTGCTGGCGGCGGCCTACGTCGAGGCCTATGAGGCGGCCAAGGCGCGCCGTCGCGTGCTCGATTTCGCCGACCTGGTGGCCGCCGCGCGCCGCCTGCTGACCGAGCAGGCCGACGCCGCCTGGGTGCTGTTCAAGCTGGACGAGGGCATCGACCACATCCTCGTCGACGAGGCCCAGGACACCGCGCCGGAGCAGTGGCAGGTGCTGCGCGCCCTGACCGAGGAGTTCTTCGCCGGCTCCGGCGCCGGCGGGCGCACCGCCGAGCGCACCATCTTCGTGGTCGGCGACGAGAAGCAGTCGATCTTCTCCTTCCAGGGGGCCGCGCCCGAGCAGCTGCTGCGCGAGGCGCGCGAGTACGAGCAGCGGGCGCTGGCGCTGGGCAGGCCGTTCGAGCGCGTGCCGCTGCGCGAGAGCTGGCGCTCGACCCCGCACGTGCTGGCCATGGTCGACGCGGTGTTCTCGCCCGAGGCCATGCAGCAGGGCCTGCTCAACGAGGCCGCCGACGATCCGGTCGCCCACGTCGCCAACCGGCTGGGCGAGCCGGGCTGCGTCGACCTGTGGCCGCTCGAACGCGACGACGCGACCCCCGACCGCGACGCCTGGGACCCGCCCGACCAGCCGCGCGTCGGCGGCTGGCGCAAGCTGGCCGAGAGGATCGCCGCCGAGGTGAAGGCCCTGATCGCCAGGGGCGAGATGATCCACGACCGGCGCACGCGCCTGCTGCGCCCCGCGACCCCCGGCGACGTGCTGGTGCTGGTGCGCAAGCGCGGCGCCATGTTCGAGGAGATGCTGCGGGCGCTGAAGCGGGCCGGCGTGCCGACCGCCGGCGCCGACCGGCTGATGCTGTCCGAGCACCCGGTGTTCGAGGACGCGCTCGCGCTCATCCGCTTCATCCAGTTCCCGGAAGACGACCTGACGCTGGCGGGGGTGCTGCGCTCGCCCTTCTGCGACGTCGACGAACAGTCGCTGTACGACCTCGCCCAGCCGCGCGCCGGCATGAGCCTTTGGCGGGCCCTGCGGGAGCGCGCCAGCGAGCGGCCGGAGTGGAGCGCGGCCCACGCCCTCCTCGAGCGTTGCCGCGACGAGGCGGGCGGGCGGCCGCCGTTCGATTTCCTCAGCCGCCTCTACGCCTCCCTGGACGACGAGGGCCGCTCGCAGCGGACGCGGCTGGTCACCCGGCTGGGGCCCGAGGCCGGCGACGCGCTCGACGAGTTCCTGGCCCAGGCGCGGGCGGCCGAGGACCGCGGCGTGCGCGAACTGGAGGAGCTGGCCCACGCGCTCTTCCGCCTCGACGTGCAGGTCAAGCGCGAGATGGACGAGCCCAAGGGCGAGGTCAGGGTGATGACCGCCCACGGCGCCAAGGGCCTGGAGGCGCCGATCGTCATCCTGCCGGAGACGGTGGCGGTCAACGACCCGACCAGCGCCGGCCTGCTGCGCACCGAAGACGGCGGCTTCCTGTGGTGCGGGGCCAAGCGCGAGCACTGCTCGGCCGCCGAGGCGGCCTGGACCCTGCGCAAGCGCAAGGCCGACGAGGAGAGCCTGCGCCTGCTCTACGTGGCGCTGACCCGGGCGCGCGACCGGGTGATCGTGGCCGGGCGGCTGAACGCCATCCAGAAGGAGGAGAACATCAAGGGCTGGTACCCGGCGGTGCGCGACGCCTTCGCCGCCCTGGCCGAGGCCGCCGGTCCGGATCCCTTCGGCGTGCGGCCCGTGGTGTCGAACGGCATGCAGATCCGCCGCTACGGGCACGACCCGGCCGTGGGCGGCGAGGACGGGCGCGCGGCGGAGCCCCGGGCGACGCCACCGGCTTGGGCGTTGCGGCCGGCGCCGGCCGATCCGCGCGCGCGGCGCTGGGCCTCGCCGACCGAGCTGGCCGAGCAGGCCAGGACGCCCGCGCAGTCGCCGCTGGCCACCGCCGCCGGCGGCCTCGGGCGCTTCCGCCGCGGCGAGCTGATCCACCGCCTGTTCCAGCTGCTGCCGGACCTGCCCCCGGCCGAGCGCCGTGCGGCGGCCGCGCGGCTGCTGGCGCGCGAGCCCGGCCTCGACGAGGCGCAGCGGGCCGAGATGATCGCCTCCGCCTTCGCGGTGCTGGAGGACGGCCGCTTCGCCGACGTGTTCGGTCCCGGCTCCCGCCCCGAGGTGGCCATCGCCGGCGGCTCCCCCCGGCTGCCCGCCGGTCTGGCCGTCTCCGGCCGCCTCGACCGGCTGGTGGTGACGCCCGGCCGGGTGCTGGTCGTCGACTACAAGACCAACCGTCCCGCGCCCGCCCGCGCCGAGGACGCCGATCCCGCCTACCTGACCCAGATGGCGGTCTATGTCGCGGTGCTGGAGGCGCTCTATCCCGGCCACGCGGTCGAGGCGGCCCTGCTGTGGACCGACGGCGCCCGGCTGACCCCGATAGCGGCCGCGCTGATCGAACGCGCCCTCGCCGAGCTGGCCGGCCGTTGACCTCGGGGGGGCCCAGCCCCACATCGCGCGGGCCGGGAATCGCGCTACCCATCCCGTCAGCGCCAGGAGAGCCGCATGAGCACGGTCAAGGTCACCGACGACAGCTTCGAGCAGGACGTCCTCAAGTCGGGCACGCCCGTGCTGGTCGACTTCTGGGCCGAGTGGTGCGGCCCCTGCAAGCAGATCGGCCCGGCCCTGGAGCAGATCGCCCAGGAGCTCGAGGGCAAGGTCACGGTGGCCAAGGTCAACATCGACGACAGCCCGATGGTCCCCGGCCGCCTGGGCGTGAAGGGCATCCCCACCCTGATGCTGTTCCGCGACGGCCAGATGGCGTCGATGAAGGTCGGCGCCATGCCCAAGACCAAGATCGTCGAATGGCTGGCCGAACAGGGCGTGAGCTGACGGCTCCGCGCGTCCGGGACCGGATGCGGTCCCGTTCATGTCGAATCTTTCACTAGGCTCCCGCCCGGGCCGCCGTAAGGTTCCGCTCCGCACATGAGACTGGGCCGTGACGAGCCCGTCCGCAGGGGAGCCTCCATGTACAAGACCGCCGTCTCCACGATCGCCGTGCTCGCGGTGCTCGCATCCTCCGCCGCCGTGGCCCAGCCGGCCCCGGCCGCCCAGCCCTCGCCCGCCGCGCCGGCCGCGGCCCAGAGCGAGGACGCGCGCCTCGCCGCCTTCTTCCAGCAGGCCTTCATGGAGGCCATCGCCCAGACGCCGGAGGGCCTGACCCAGATCGGCTCCAAAGAGCGCTACGACGAGCTCGGCGATTACACCGACGCCGCCTCGATCGAGGCCCAGGAGCTGGGCCGCCGCCAGCTGGCCCGCATGCGCGCCGAGTTCGATCCCGCCAAGCTGTCGCCGTCCTCGCGCCTCAGCTACCGCCTGTTCGAGGAGCAGGCCGCCCAGGGCGAGGCCCTGTTCCCCTACCGCTTCCACGGCTACGCGGTGAGCAACAACGGCACCGCCATCTCCGGCATTCCGGTGATGCTGATCAACGCCCACCGCGTCGACGACGAGAAGGACGCGCGCGCCTACATCTCGCGCCTGCGCGCGGTGGACCGCGTCGGCGGCGAGGTGGCGGCCGACATCGACTACCGCACCGGCCGCGGCCTGATCTCGCCGGACTTCGTGTTCGAACCGGTGCTCAAGGACACCCGCGCCCAGCTCACCGGCGCGCCCTACGACAGCGGCCCCGACCACCCCCTGCTGGCCGACTTCAGGAAGAAGGTCGAGGCGCTGCAGATCGACCGGGCGGCCAAGGACCGGCTGATCGCCGATGCCCGCCAGGCGCTGCTCACCGAGTACCGCTCCGGCGTCAGCAAGGTGATCGCCGCCGTCGAGCGCATGGGCGCCAAGGCCGATTCGTCCGACGGCGTGTGGCGGCTGCCGGACGGCCAGGCCTACTACGCGGCGATGGTGAAGTTCTTCACCACCACCGATATGACGCCGGACCAGATCCACCAGACCGGCCTGTCGGAGGTGGCGCGCATCCGGGCCGAGATGGACGGCATCCGGCGCACCGTGGGCTACCAGGGCTCCCTGTCCGAGTTCCTCACCTACGTCGAGACCGACCCCAGGTTCCGCTACCCCAACACCGACGAGGGCCGGGCCCAGTACCTCGCCGACGCCACCAAGGTGGTGAAGGACTACATGGCGATCGCCGACCGCCAGTTCTCGACCCTGCCGCGGGCCCCGCTCGAGGTGCGCGCGGTCGAGGAGTGGCGCCAGAACACCGCCTCGGGCGCCTTCTACAACCGGCCCACGCCGGACGGTTCGCGGCCGGGCATCTTCTACGTCAACCTGTCGGACATGACCCAGGTGGCCAAGATCAACCTGGAGGCGCTGGCCTACCACGAGGGCGCGCCGGGCCACCACTTCCAGCTCGCCCGCTCGCTGGAGCAGGCCGACCTGCCGATGTTCCGCCAGTTCGCCTACCAGGGCGCGTACATCGAGGGCTGGGGCCTCTACGCCGAATGGCTGGGCAAGGACGCCGGCCTCTACCAGGACCCCTATTCCGACCTCGGCCGGCTCTCGATGGAGATCTACCGCGCCGCGCGCCTGGTGGTGGACACCGGCCTGCACGCCAAGCGCTGGTCGCGCGACCAGGCGATCCAGTACTACCGCGACAACACCCTGCTGTCGGAGCTGGACATCCAGCGCGAGATCAACCGCTACATCTCCAACCCGGGCCAGGCGACCAGCTACAAGATCGGCCAGCTGAAGATCATGGAGCTGCGCCGCAAGGCCGAGACGGCGTTGGGCCCCCGCTTCGACATCCGCGAGTTCCACGAGGTGGTGCTGGCCAACGGCGCCCTGCCGCTGGGCGTGCTCGAGGAGCAGGTCGACGCCTACATCGCCCGCAAGCGCGGTTAGGACGAGGGCCCGAAAACAAGGCGGCCCCGGAGGGGTCCGGGGCCGAGGCGGGCTGAGGAAGCGTGGTGACCTCGCGCCCATCCATACGGCGCCGCTTGTTAAGGCTGGCGTAAGAAGGCCGGTGAACGCCGGTTAAGCATCCGAGCCGCCGACGAAGAAGGCCCCGGATCGCTCCGGGGCCTTTCGTGTCTTTCCGTCCGGAAGCGCCGCCTACTTCGCGGCTTCGGGGGTCTCGCTGTCGCGCACCAGATCGGGCTCCTCCGCGGCCGCCGAGGGGGCCCCGTCGGGAGCCGTGCGGGCGCCCATGGCGCGCTCGGCGATGCGGGCCGACTTACCGCGGCGGTCGCGCAGGTAGTAGAGCTTGGCGCGGCGCACGACGCCGCGGCGCTTCACCTCGATCGACTCGATCATCGGCGACAGCAGGGGGAACACCCGCTCCACGCCCTCGCCGAAGCTGATCTTGCGCACGGTGAAGTTCTCGTTGATGCCCTCGCCGGCGCGGGCGATGCAGACGCCTTCGTAGGCCTGGACGCGCTCGCGCTCGCCTTCCTTGATGCGCACGTTGACGCGCACGGTGTCGCCGGGGCGGAAATCGGGGACCTTGCGCTTGGCCAGCTGCCTGTCGGCCTCTTCGCGCTCCAGTTCCTGGATGATGTTCATTCGTCTTCTCCTCGGGCTTTCGCGCCCTTTGCCTGTGAGTTGGCGAGCCAGGCTTCCCAGAGGTCGGGCCGTCGCTCGCGGGTCGTCTTCAGTCTCTCGTCCTTCCGCCAGGCGGCGATCCTCGCGTGGTCGCCGCTCAGCAGAACCTCCGGTATCTCGAGCCCCTCGAACGACCTCGGCCGCGTGTACTGCGGACCTTCCAGCAGGCCGTCCTCGAAACTCTCCTCGACCAGCGACGCGGCCTGTCCGAGCACGCCCGGAACCAGCCTGACGCAGGCCTCGATCGCCACCATCGCCGCCGCCTCGCCACCGGCCAGGACCGCGTCTCCGACGGAGACCTCCTCGAACCCGCGGCTGTCGAGCACCCGCTGGTCCACCCCCTCGAACCGGCCGCACAGGACGATCACGCCCGGCGCAGCAGCCCATTCCTTCACGCGCGCCTGGGTCAGGGGCCGACCCCGTGCGCTCATGTACAAAAGCGGCCGCCCGCCGAGATCCACGCTATCGAGCGCAGCCGCGACGACGTCCGCCTTCATCACCTGCCCCGGACCGCCACCCGCAGGGGTGTCGTCGAGGAAGCCGCGCTTATCATTCGAAAAGGCCCGAATGTCCACCGTTTCAAGTCGCCACAGGTCCTGCTCGCGCCAGGCGCTCCCGATCAGGGACACCCCCAGCGGCCCGGGAAACGCCTCCGGGAACATGGTCAAGACGGTTGCGACGAACGGCATGGCGGCGGGCAGAGAGCGCAAGAGCGCGCCGGTGGCAAGAGGACCGGGTCGTTTGGCCTGGCGGCTCGCGGCTTGCCGCAAACTCCGCGCCCGGCTTCACACCACCACCCCGGGCCCCTCCTCCAGCGAGGAGGAGGAGAGAGTGCATTGATCTCTTGGTGGCGAGGGTGCGCCCTTGGGGAAGGCAGTCAAGGACGGCCGAAGGCCGCCGCGGAGCGGTGAATCCTTGACTGCCTTCCCCAAGGGCGCTGCGATCTCGGCAAGAGATGAATGGCTGGTAGGGAGCTGCGCTCGTCCCTCGATCAGCCCACCCAACCTTCCGTCATTCCGGCCGGAGCCCCGCAGGGGCGGAGAGCCGGAACCCGGCAACCTCGACCTCGATGAAGGCCTCAACGAACCGGGCTGGGATGGCGCCCGTCGGCCCTAGCCCCGCCCGCCGGCCTCCAGCGCCGCGCAGTTCGCGTCCTTGGCGCCGCCCGGCTCCAGGAACGGCAGGATCGCAGCCAGCGGGCTGACCAGGGCGCCGAGCGCCACGGCCAGGCCGCCCTGCTTCACCACCTCGCTGGTCTTCACGCCCAGCTTGGGCGAGCGCAGCGAGCCGTTGACGGTGATGGGGGCCCAGACGCGCAGCAGGCGCGGCTTCTTGGATTCGCCGTCGATCTCCAGGTTGATCCGCTCGTTCATCAGGTTGATCGAGCCCTTGCCGCGGGCGACCACCACGCCGGTGTCGATGACGAAGGTGTTGGTCCGCGCCACCCCGCCGGAGACGTTGAAGTTCGCAACGGCGCAGTTCACCGGCGTGGTGCGCGGGTCCTTGCTGAGCAGCAGGGAGAGGCCCTTGCCCACGTTGATGCCGAGCAGCTCGGCGAAGGCCTGGCGCATCTGCCCCTGGGGCACGACGAACAGGGCCTGGCCGCTGGCGTTGCCGACCACCTCGCGCACCGAGCGGCCGGGGCCCGCGAGCTTCACCCGCGCGTTCACCGGGCCGGTGATGGTGGGCGCGCCGTTGCGGGCGGGGATGATGGACTCCAGCGGGTAGCCGCGCAGGCGCAGGTCGGCGCTGGCGTAGGGCGTGGCCTTGCGGCCGTCGAGCCGGACCGAGCCGTTCAGCTGGCCGCGGCTGAAGCCGAACGACAGGGGATCCACCGTCAGCACCGCGTTCTTCAGGTTCACGTCCATGTGGACGGCGGTCAGGCGCAGGCGGTTGGCCTTCACGGCCTGGGCGCGGAAGTCGACGTCGGCGTCCATGGCGCGCAGGCGCTTGGTGTCCAGCTTGGCGTCCGGAAGGATCCGGCCCTGGCTGCGCAGGCGCGCGGCTTCGGCGCGTTGGGCCGGCGAGGCCGTCTCGCCGCGGCCGGTCGAGGGCGCGCCGCCGACGACCGCGAACAGGTCGTCCATGTCGAGCGAGCGGGAGACCAGGTCCGCCTGCAGGTACGGCCGCTCGCGCCCGGTGCGCACCTCGAGGTCGCCGGATAGGTCGCTGTCGCCCACGCGGCCGGCGAAGTCGGCGAAGCGGTAGTGGTGCTCCCGCCGGATCAGCCGGCCCTTCACGCGGTAGGGCGGCGTGTTCGGGAAGGCGAGGGTCGTGATATAGTAGAGGTCCGCCAGGTCGGGCCCCGTCGCCGTCAGGTTGGCGTCGAAGGCGCCGAGGTCGAACGGCCGGCGGATCGAGCCGTCGGCGGTCAGGCGCGTGGCCCCGCCCCTCAGGTCGGCGGTGAAGTGGTACGGCCGGTTCTTGTCGATGTTGATCAACGGCCCGCCGCGGACGGTCACGACCAGCGGGTTGCCGTTCAGCGATCCCTTGCCGTCCAGCCGGAAGGCCGAGCGCTCGCCGCCGCCCACGGTCTCGCGCGAGTTGATGGTGCCGTTCAGGATCAGCCGCCGCTTCTCGTCGCGGAAGTCGATGCGGCCGTCGTTGACGATGAAGCGGCGGATCACCGGCAGGCGCAGCGGCTCGTTCTTCGTCTGGCTGCCGAGCTTCCAGCTCTCTCGGCCCTGGGCGTCGCGCAGCAGCACCAGGCGCGGCGTGTCCGCGCGCACCTCGGGCATGTCGATGTCGCCGCGCAGCAGCGGCAGCAGCTTCACCGAGGCGGTGAGCCGATCGATGTTCGCCGTGTCCTGACGCGGGCCCCACGCCGGCGGGCCGATGCGCAGGCCCTGGACCGTCGCGCGCGGCGACCAGCGGAACAGCTCCACGTCCAGGTCGCCGGTGATGGCGATGTCGCGGTCCCAGCGCTCGGACGCCCAGCGCCCGATCGGCCCGCGCAGCCAGTTCCAGTCGAACAGCGCCAGGAAGATCAGCAGCGCCGCCACGAGCATGACGAACAGCGCGCCGGTGATCTTCTCGGCCTTGCCCGGCCGGCCCAGCGGCATGGGCGCGACCTCGCTCTGCATCGCGGTGCGGGTCCAGTCGACGACGCGACCGCGCGCGGGCGCGATCTTGCGCCGGGCGTTGTCGGCCAGGGCGCGCCCTCGACGGCGCAGGGTTCTCAGCTGGACGGCGGCTCGGCGCACGGGTTCGGACCTCCGGAGAGGCCTAGAACGCACAAACCGCGGATTCGGCTCTGCTAGTTGTCCTTGCCGCCCTTGCAGCGCGGATCGCCGGGGCAGAAGGGCACCCCTCGCGCCGTCGCCGGGTACTCGGACATGGCGCAGACATCGACCACGCCGATGGCCTGGGACCCGTCGTCGAAGACGGCGCGGGCCGACTTCACGCAGCCGCCGCCGCCCTCGGCGCCGTTGATCTGCACCTTGGCGCCCGGGCCGACGGGACCGCGCAGCACCTGCCGCTCGCCGACCCAGAACTCGACCAGGGTGCGGCCGCCGTCGTTGGCGATGACCACCTTCTTGTCAGACGCCCAGGCGGCGCCGACGACCGCGAGGCCCAGCAGCACGGCGGCCCCGGCCGCCCGCATCCGTTTCGACATGCCGCCCTCCCCGGACGTTCTTCTTGGGCAGATTAGCAAAGCCGCGCCGGGTTGGGAAAACACCGTGCGGCGGCTATGCTCGCCTAGGGAACGGGGGCCGAACACCTTGAACGACAAGCCGCGGCGGGAGCAGACCGAGGCGGAGGCGGCAGCCGAGGCGCGCCAGGACGAGGAGACGGCCGAAGCGGTCGTCGCCGCCGTCGAGGCGGCCCAGCGCCGGCGGCGCCTCTTCTCCGTTCCGCAGGAGAACGTGATCGCGGCCGCGGCCCTGATCCTGTCGCTCGTGATGGCGATCATCAACGCCTACTACGCCATGCGCGGGCCCGAGGTCGTGGTCCAGGCGCCCGACCAGGTGATCCTCTACCGCGACGGCGAGGGCCAGAACGCGGTCCTGACCATCGCCGCGCCCCTGATGATGATCAACGCCGCCAGCGCCGAGCACGGCGACGTGCTGGTCGAGGCGATGCTGCAGCTCGGCGAGAGCGAGGCCCGCTACAAGTACCAGACCCTGGCCCAGCCGATCTTCACCGAGGACCCCGGCGCGCGCGACAAGTGCGAAGTCGGCATGCGCTGCATCGTGTTCGAGGACCTGGTGGTGGTCGAGCGCAATGACGAGATCGTCGACATCCCCGGCGGCTCGGCCAAGTGGCGCTACCTGACCTTCCACCTCGTGCCGTTCACCTGCGACGGGCCCAAGGCCGCCTGCGCCCGCTATCCCGACTTCGCGCGGGCGGTGGCCGCCCTCGAGGGCAAGCCGCTCGAGATGGAGATCGTGCTCGGTTTCCACTCGGACGGCGAGCGCCGCATCCGCTGCGGCGTGCCGAAGGCCGACCTCAGCTACCTGAAGGAAGTCGGCTGGACGGCCCTGCCCTGCGCCACCTCCAGCGTGAAGGGCGACCGGCTGCTCTGAGCCGCTACTTCTTCTTGCCGCGGCAGCGCGGATCGCCGGGGCAGGTCGGCACGCCGCGCGCCATCGGCCCGGGCGGCGGCACGACGGGCGAGGCCGCCGGCTTGTCGTCGCCCCGTCCGCGCCCCGGCGCATCCATCGGGTCGGTGAGGTTCAGCACGCCGAGCTGGCGGCACAGGTCGGACGGCTGGTCGAAGCCGGAGCCGTTCGGATAGACCGCGCGGATCTCGTAGCGGCAGCTCGCCGGCTCCAGCGGAACCTGCACGTCGATCAGGGCGCCGGCCGGCAGCGGGTCCTCGGTCGCGCGCCAGTCCGCCTCGCCCTCGGCGCGCACGCGCACCTCGGCGAGCGGGACGCCGGTCGCGTTGCGCAGCTGCACGGTGCGCATCGGCGGCGCCGACTGGGCCACGACCGCGCCCGCGGCGAGCGCCGCCACAAGCACCAGTGCCCCGAACGCTCCCAGCACCTTCGCCCGCATCGTTTGCCCCTCGTCCCCGCACCCTTCTCGGCTACGGAGAAGGGAGCAAGCCATTGCTTCTTGCCGGCAAGGGTGCGCCCGGGGGCAGGCGTGTCAAGAACGAAGCCCCTCCGGGGCGCCTCCGGCGTCCTTGACACGCCTGCCCCCGGGCGCTGCGATCTCGGCGAGAGAAGAATGGCCAGGGGTGAGCAGCGCTCACCTGTCCACGTCATTCCCCCCCTTCCCGTCATTCCGGCCGCAGCCCCGCAGGGGCGGAGAGCCGGAAGCCAGCAACCTCACCCTCGATGAAGGCGGCCAGCGGGTCCCGAGCGGCGCCGTCGCGCCTGCTGGGTTCCGGATCGCGGCTGCGCCGCGTCCGGAATGACGATCGATGGGATGCGAATGCAGAAGAGGAGTACGGGGAGCCGCCAAGCCAAACCGGAAAAAGCCACGGCCCCCCGCCTCACGCGGGCCGCTCCCCTAGCCGGGGTCTGCGACACGCGATTGACGGGCGCGCGCCTATTCGGCGTTCAGCGCCTCGGGTTCCTTGCGCTTGGCCATGAGGCGGTCGAACTCGCCCCACACGCCCTCGGGGCCGTGCCACTGGCCCTTGGTCGCGGCCTTGGAGTACTCGGTCGCCCGCGCCTCGAAGAAGTTGGCGTGCTCCACCCCCGACAGCAGGCTCTGCAGCCACGGCAGCGGGTTCTCCTTCACGCCGTAGATCTCCGGCAGGTGCAGCTGGCGCAGGCGCCAGTCGGCGATGAAGCGGATGTACTGCTTGATGTCGTCGGGCGTCATGCCCTGGACCTCGCCGGCCTCGAAGGCCAGGTCGATGAACTTGTCCTCCAGGCTCACCACCGTGCGGCCCATCTCGACGATGTCGTCCGCCACGCTCTTGGTGACCGCGCCGGTCTCCTTGTTGAAGGCGTGGTAGAGCTTGATCATCCCCTCGCAGTGCAGGCTCTCGTCGCGCACCGACCACGACACGATCTGGCCCATCCCCTTCATCTTGTTGAAGCGCGGGAAGTTCATCAGCATCGCGAACGAGGCGAACAGCTGCAGCCCCTCGGTGAAGGCGCCGAACATGGCCACCGTGCGGGCGATGTCCGCCTCGGTCTCCACGCCGAACTGCTGCATGTAGTCGTGCTTGTCCTTCATCGCCTCGTACTCGAGGAAGGCCGAGAACTCGGCCTCGGGCATGCCGATGGTCTCGAGCAGCAGCGCGTAGGCGGCGATGTGGATGGTCTCCATGTTGGAGAAGGCCGAGAGCATCATCTTGATCTCGGTGGGGCGGAACACGCGCGCGTACCGCTCCATGTAGTTGTCGTTCACCTCGACGTCGGACTGGGTGAAGAACCGGAAGATCTG